>Ga0137418_10003158_pt1 | contig 15150 bp, 11 predicted proteins | sample CZODoug3_1_2_16f_FD_122242 | JGI IMG/M metagenome (GOLD analysis project Ga0137418, IMG submission 122242) | Vadose zone soil fungal communities from Angelo Coast Range Reserve, California, USA - CZODoug3_1_2_16fungal (Hybrid Assembly) | ecosystem: Environmental > Terrestrial > Soil > Vadose... | reverse complement strand
AAACGCAGCATGAATCGGATGCGCGTTGTTTCCTGAAGTGAGTGTCGAATACAGTGCCCGCGTGGACACTCTCGTTGTCTGATTCTCCGCAACGGTGTTGGCCATGAACGATCGCCCGCTCTACCCCCCCAGCTGCGATCGTTCCTCCCAGACCGGAAGGGGTCGCCCCTTCCGGTCTTTTTCGCCCGGTCATTGACCGGAGCACACACGCCGGGAGGCACAACGCCATGATCGCAGCACTGGCGCTGCTTCCAAGGAGACCCGCGTGGCTCGTGCGCTTGCAGTGATCGCAGCCACCGTCTCAGCGGTCAGTCTGCTCGTGATGCTGTTCCTGACCCTATTCGTGGTGAGCCTGGGCTTCCGGGCGAATGCTACGCCCGACTCTCGCAAGCGCACGCGAGACCTTTAGAGGCGCCTCCCGATGGCTGTCTTCGAGCCAGCCACCGGAGAAGCCGGCGCCCTCGAGACCCTGGCGCAGGTATCGATTGCCGCGCATCACGCGCCAGATCAGATCGCTCCGATAGTTCTCGATCATCGCCAGGATCGGCCCCTCGTCGATGCCGACGTAGTCCGGATCCACCCACCGCGGGTCGCGTTCGCCCCGCTGCTGGTCCGCGGCGGGGAAGCTTGAGTTGAAGGCATCGCGAAAACCGTACGCCGCGTAGATCGACGAGCCGAAGCGGTGATACATCTCCAGCGCTGCCGGCAACACGATCTCCGGGGCAAACGGGAGCGAGCTGATCGCCGCCGTCGGGGCAATGGTGCCATCGTCCACAATGGACCCCAGCGAGACCCCGCGCGCGGCGTACTGCAAGAACGGGCGCTCCTGACCGAGGTACGGCTGGCGCCCAGGACCTGGGCCATCGGAGGCGCTCAGCCCCCAGACGTTCTTGCCGTAGCCCTGCCATTGCTTGGGGTTGGCGATCGCGTAGCGGCGCTGCGCGTAGGTGGCGCGGCGGCTGTTCTCGAAGTAATCCAGCCCGTGCTCGCGCATGTAGGCATCGCGGATGCCGCGAAAATCCACCCACACGTGCGTGTACTGGTAGCCAAAAAGCGGCGCAAACCCCAGATACGTCTGATCGTAGAGCGTCCCCCAGTCCTCATCATACGTACTGGTCCACTGCGTCCAGGCCTGCGAGGTTACCGCGTGCGTGGGCGACCCGAGCGCCAGGAGGTACACCAGCATCGCCTCGTTGTACCCCTTCCAGTCATCGCTCAAGAACCCGCTCTCCGGGGTCCACGCGAGCGCCAGCGCCGGCGGGCGCGCCTGCGCCCACGTCCAGTCCACGCGCCGGTAGATCTCCTCGGTCAGACGGCGAATCTCGATGTCCAGAGGATCGGCGCTATCGAAATAGCTTTCGCAGAATAGGACCCCCGCGAGCAGTAGCGCTGTGTCCACCGTTGACACCTCGCTCCCCCCGGCGCGCGCGCCGCTTTGCATGTCGATGAAGTGATAGAAGAAGCCGTGCTCGTTCTCGGCGGTGGCGAAGAAACGGAGCGTCGCGAGCACCCGCCGCTGGGCTGCGCTCCGCGAGATGTAGCCGCGCTCGACTCCGATCGGGTAGGCGGTGAGCCCGAAACCCACCGCCGCGATGCTCGCGAACGAGGGGGTCGGGTACCGGTCGGGAACCAGACCATTCTTCGGGTTCGCCGTCTCCCAGAAGTAGCGGAATGTGCGTGCTTCCAGATCGGTAAGGAAGGGGTCAAGGCCCGGCGGCTCGTGCGCCTCGCCCGCAGCGGCGGGCGCATCGCGTGCCACCGTCTCCGCCATGATCCCCGGGCGCGGCGCCTCCTCATGCGGTTTGCCGCCGAGCTCGGGCTCGATGTTTGCCGCCCCGCCGAATGCCCGCGGCGGCAAGAGGAGCAACGCTGCACACGCGAGCACCCCGCCCCACGCCGCGCAGTCGAGCCACGGCCGCACGAATGTGCCGCCGCGCCTTGCGCCAGGTGCGCGAATAGGCGTCCACATGAGTGTGATGTTTGGGAGCCGGGGTCCCTGGAACAACGCCCGCTCGGTTGATGCGACGTTTCATCCCGGTAGACGTCGCGAAATGCGAGATTTCCCCGGTGGCGCGGCCGCAGCATTCACTCGGGTGAAACACTGCATCTTCGCCAGGCCGATTGTTCTGCGCGCACGCGGCTCATAAGTTAGCGCGCAGTGCAGGGCCTGAGACTCGTGCACGCCTTGAGCGCCGTGGGAGCGATCGCTCCGAATGAAAGCGGCCCGGACCGGCGCATATCGTCAGCGTTCTTTTTGGGAGTTCGACACATGGTTTTCACAGTGAAGACCCGCATCCTGCAGAGTCTGTTTCTCGCAGCCCTAAGCGCGCTCGCGAGCGGCTGTGCCCCGCATGCCACACCGCCGCCGCCGAAGCCAGCGGTCACCGTCGTCGAATTGCGCGCAAGGCCCGTGTCACTGACCACGGAGCTCCCCGGTCGCGTGTCCGCCTACCGCATCGCCGAAGTGCGCCCTCAGGTGAACGGGGTCATCCTCAAGCGCCTGTTCAACGAGGGTGATCTCGTCACCGCCGGGCAGCAGCTCTACCAGATCGATCCCGCACCGTATCAGGCGGCGCTCGCCAGTGCGCGCGCCACACTCGCACATGCACATGCCTCGGTCACGGCGGCGAAGCTCACCGTGCAGCGCTACCAAGCGCTCGCCGAGGCGCACGCGGTGAGCCGCCAGGACTACGACAATGCGGTCGCGACGCTGCTGCAGGACGAGGCGGATGTAGCTTCGGGCGACGCAACCGCGCGGACGGCTGAGATCAATCTCGCTTACACCAAGGTGTACTCCCCGATCAGCGGCCGCACGGGGCGCTCCTCGGTGACCGAGGGGGCGCTGGTCACCGCCAACCAGTCGACCAGTCTTCTTACCGTGACGCAGCTCGATCCGGTTTACGTGGACCTGACGCAGCCCAGCACGACGCTCGTGCGGTTGAAGCGCGAGCTCGCCGCCGGTCAAATCCGCCGCGTCGACGGAAACGTGGCCTCCGCGAAGCTGCTCCTCGAGGACGGCACCGCTTACGAGACCCCGGGGACGCTGCAGTTCTCCGAGGTCACGGTCGACCAGGGCACGGGCTCGGTGACGCTGCGGGCGATCTTTCCCAATCCGCAGGGCTTTCTGCTGCCCGGGATGTTCGTGCGCGCCACGATCGAGGAAGGGGTGCGTGAGGGCGCGGTTCTCGCCCCGCAGCAGGGCATCACCCATTCCCCGGACGGAGCCGCCAGCGCGCTCGTCGTGGGCACCAACGACACGGTCGAAAAACGCGGCGTCGAGCTTGACCGGGCGATCGGGGACGAGTGGGTCGTCACGAAAGGCCTCGCGGCCGGCGACCGTCTGATCGTTTCCGGCCTGCAAAGAGTCAAGCCCGGCGTGCAGGTGGTCGTGCACCCGCAGGTCAGCGCGCACGATCCCGCCCTGCCGCGCTCTAGACCGGCGCTCGCAGCGCGCTGAGCCGCTTACAACGCTCGAGGGAGTCCTATGGCTCGCTTCTTCATCGATCGACCGATCTTTGCGTGGGTCCTCGCCATCCTGGTGATGATGGCAGGCGTACTGGCGCTGCTGAACCTGCCCGTCGCGCAGTTTCCGCCGCTCGCCCCGCCTTCGGTGGCGATCACCGTGACCTACCCCGGCGCGTCCGCCGAAACGGTCGAGGGCACCGTAGTGCAGCCGATCGAGCAGCAGATGACCGGCCTCGACAGCCTGCTCTACATGACCTCGGAGAGCGATAAGGACGGCAGCATTACCATTACGCTGAGCTTCGCTCAGGGCACGAATCCCGAAATCGCGCAGGTGCAGGTGCAGAACAAGCTGCAGCTCGCACTTCCGCGCCTGCCGCTGGCGGTACAGCAGCAGGGCCTGCAGGTCGCAAAGTCGGCCAAGAACTTTCTGCTGGCGGTCGCGTTCGTCTCGACCGACCACAGCATGAGGGCGGAGGACATTGCGGACTTCATCGCCTCGCGCATGCAGGATCCGGTGAGCCGGGCCCCTGGGGTGGGTAACTTCCAGCTCTTCGGCGCGCAGTACGCCATGCGTATCTGGCTCGACCCGGCGAAGCTCGACAACTACGGCCTGACGGCAGTCGATGTGGCGAATGCCGTCAAAACGCAGAACATTCAGGTCGCTTCCGGCGAGCTCGGCGGGGAGCCGGCGCTCGCCGGGCAGCAGCTGAACGCGACGATTATCGGTCCCACCTACCTCCAGACGCCGGAACAGTTCGGTGAGATCCTGCTGCGCGTTGAGCCGAACGGCAGTCAGGTGCGGCTGCGCGATGTCGCGCACATCGGTTTCGGCGGCGAGAACTACCAGACGATTCCCAAGTGGAATGGCGATCCGGCGGCGGGATTCGTGATCAAGATGGCGAGCGGCGCGAACGCGCTCGATACCGTCGCGGCAGTGAAGGCCGTGATCGCGGGGCTCCGTTCCACTTTCCCGCCGGGGCTCAAGGTCATCTATCCGCTCGACACGACACCCTTCGTCAGGCATTCAGTGAAGGACGTCATGCTGACGCTGGTGGAAGCCATCGCCCTCGTGTTCCTGGTGATGCTGCTCTTCCTCCAGAACGTGCGTGCGACACTCATTCCGACGATTGCCATCCCGGTTGTGCTCCTCGGCACCGCGGCGGTCCTCGCCGCCTTCGGCTACTCGATCAACAGCCTGACGCTGTTCGGCATGGTGCTCGCCATCGGGCTGCTCGTCGATGACGCGATCGTCGTGGTGGAAAACGTCGAGCGCGTCATGGAGGAGGAGCGGCTGTCACCGAAAGAGGCCACCCGCCGGTCGATGGAGCAGATCACAGGAGCGCTCGTCGGCATCGCGCTCGTTCTCTCGGCGGTGTTCGTGCCGATGGCGTTCTTCGGCGGCTCGGGCGGGGTGATCTACCGGCAGTTCTCCATCACGATCGTCTCCTCGATGATCCTGTCGGTGCTTGTCGCCCTCATCTTCACCCCCGCCCTCACCTCGACGCTTCTGAAGCGGCCCGAGCACGGGGAGGTGCAACGCCGGGGCTTCTTCGGCTGGTTCAACGCCGTGTTCACGCGCGCACAGGCGCGTTACGGGCAGCAGGTATCGGGAGTCACCCGCCGTCCGGCCCGCGCATTCCTCGCGCTCCTCATCGTAGCTGGCGTCGCCGCGCTGGGCTACCTGCGCCTGCCGGGCGGCTACCTGCCGGAGGAGGACCAGGGCTTCATGTTCGTACAGGTGACGGCGCCGCCGGGCGCGACCGACTCCCACGTGCTCGGCGTGCTCGATGACATCAGCCATTACTTCCTCACGCAAGAGAAGCAGGCCGTCGAGGGCGTGTTCGTGGTGAGTGGCTATAGCTTCGGGGGCCATGGCCAGACCGCAGGTCTCGCCTTCATTCCGCTGAAATCGTGGGAGGAACGGCCGGGCGAGCGCAATCGCGTTCAGCAGATCGCTGCTCGCTTCAATCAGCACTTTGGCGGCACGCAGGAAGCGATGGTCTTCGGCTTCCCCCCACCGGCAGCGCTCGAGCTCGGCAACGCCACGGGGTTCGACTTCGAGCTCATCGACAAGGCCGGTCTCGGCCACCAGGCCCTCATGGAGGCCCGCACCCAGCTGCTCGCTCTCGCAGCAAAGGATCCCGTGCTTGCCCGCGTACGCCCCAACGGGCTCGACGACGAGCCGCAGTACCGGATCTCGATCGATCGCGAGAAGGCGAGCGCGTTTGGGCTCACACTGTCCGACATCAACAACACCATTCAGAGCGCGTGGGGCTCCTCCTACGTCAACGACTTCATCGACCGCGGGCGCTTGAAGCGCGTGTACGTCCAGGGTGATGCCCCCTCACGCATGCTGCCCCAGGACCTGACGAGCTGGTACGTGCGCAACGCAACCGGTCAGATGGTTCCCTTCTCTGCCTTCGCGGAGGGGGTATGGATGCGAGGCTCACCGAAGCTCGAGCGATACAACGGCCTCTCCTCGGCCGAGATCCTCGGCGAACCGGCTCGGCGTCGAAGCACCGGAGAGGCCATGGCCGAGATGGAGCGCCTGGCGGCGAAGCTCCCGCGCGGCATCGGCTATGACTGGACGGGACTCTCGTTCGAGGAGAAGCAGGCCGGATCCAAGGCGCTCTTCCTGTACGCGCTCTCTCTCGCAGTCGTGTTCCTCTGCCTCGCGGCGCTCTATGAGAGCTGGGCGATTCCCGCGGCCGTGCTCCTCGTCATCCCGCTGGGAATCATCGGTGCCGTGCTCGCGACACTCTTCCGCGGTCTCAACAACGACATCTACTTCCAGGTGGGAATGCTCACCACGATGGGCCTGTCGGTCAAGAACGCGATCCTCATCGTCGAATTCGCCAAGCAGAACCACGAAGCGGGTCGCAACCTGATCGATGCCGCGACGGAGGCCGCGCGGCAGCGGCTGCGGCCGATCCTCATGACCTCGCTTGCCTTCATCCTCGGCGTCGCGCCACTCGTGATCGCCTCCGGCGCGGGGTCGGGCGGGCAGAACGCCATCGGCAGCGGTGTCGCGGGAGGAATGATCACCGCGACCGTGCTTGCGATCTTCCTCGTGCCGGCGTTCTTCGTCGCGGTGCTGCGCCTCGTGGAATCGCGGCGGCGCCGCGCGGGGGAAGTACCCGGTGGTCTCGCCTCGGAGCCGATTTCGGGAGAGTAAGTCCATGAAGCGCACCCCGCTTGCATTACTGGCCGCTTCGGTCCTCAGTGCCTGCACGCTCATGCCGCATTATCAGCGGCCGCACTCTCCGGTCCCTGACCGCTGGCCGGCGGACAGCGCCGAGACCGCCGCGGGCGCGACGGCCGCGCCCAGCCCGGCAATCACCGCCCCCCCGGCCGGCGCGGAGGGGCGCACGGTCTCGGCCGACCAGATCGGCTGGCGGGATTTCTTCACCGATGCGCGCCTGCAGCGCCTCATCGAGGTCGCACTCGAGAACAACCGGAATCTCCGCATCGCCGTGCTGAACGTAGCGGCCTCGCAGGCGCAGTTCCGCATCCAACGCGGCACTCTCTTTCCAGACATTTCCGCCGTCGGATCGGGACTTGCCGAGCGGCTGCCGGCGAACGGTGCCATCCCGCTCGGTGGCGTCGGAGGATCGGGCGGCAGCGCTCTCGCGCCTGGCAGCAGCGGGGCCACCACTTTGCACTCCTACACCGCCGGAATCGGCTTCACCAATTACGAGCTCGACCTATTCGGCCGCCAGCGCAGCCTGACGACGCAAGCCTTCGAGCAGTATCTCGCGCAGAGCGAGAGCCGTCGCAGCACACAGATCAGCCTGGTGGCCGAGGTGGCGTCGGATTACCTCGGGGTGCTCGCCGACGAGGCGCTTGTCAAGCTGACGCAGGAGACCGTGCGCAGCGAGACCGAGTCCTACGATCTCACGAAGGCGATGTATGAGCACGATACCACGACGCTCTTGAGTCTTCGCCAGGCGGAAAGCGCCGTCGATTCCGCGCGCGCAAGCCTTGCGCAGTACCAGCGCCAGCTCGCACAGGAGACGCACGCGCTCACCCTGGTGCTCGGACAGGACATCCCCGCGGATCTTCCGCCCGCAAACGGCCTCGACAACGGCGGACTCCTCGCGGGCGTCCCCGAGGGGCTACCCTCAGACCTCCTCACGCATCGGCCCGACATCCTGAGCGCGGAGCATGCGCTGCGAGCCGCGAACGCCAACATCGGTGCGGCCCGCGCCGCCTTTTTCCCCGAGATCCAGCTCACAGCTTCCGGCGGAACGGCAAGCGGACGGCTCAGCGGCCTCTTTGGCAGCGGCTCGGGGACCTGGACCTTCGCGCCCACGATCACGCTGCCGATATTCAACGGCGGGCGAAACGTCGCCAATCTCGACCTCGCCCACATCGAGAAAAACGTAGCCGTCGCGCAATACGAGTTCGCGATTCAGACCGCCTTCCGGGAGGTTTCCGATGCGCTGAGCGCCCGCGGCACTTACGTCGAGCAGCACCGGGCGCAGGAGGAGCTTGTGACGGCCGACGCCGAGGCCTTCCGCCTCGCGCAGATGCGATTCCGCTCCGGCGTCGACAGCTACCTCACAACGCTCGACGCCGAGCGCTCACTGTATTCCGCGCAGCAGGGGCTGGTCACGGTCCGCCAGGCCGAACTTGCCAACGAGGTGACCCTCTACAAGGCCCTCGGCGGCGGTTGGCACCCGGGCACGGGTTCGGGTGGATAGGTAGCTGCGCCGCAGCGCATCGGACACGCGGCGACCGCAACGATGCACTATCGGGTAACGGTCCATACCCTTCGGGTACTTGTTCCGATGCGGTGCAGCACTAACAGCCGTGACGCCACGCTAGATCGAATCCATTGGTGCCACCGCTCACGCGGCGTCAACGGCCGACCGCCGGGGCGGGACATCGAGGTCTTCCTCGGCCGCGCGCGCCACCCACCCGCAGGAAGATCATCTCATTGCGCTGCACGTGGCAGTGGGAGCAGCCGAGCAAGACCCAGGGCGGCTTGTTTACCGGGAGGAGTACTTTTTCGGCCGCATCACGGTATCCAGTTACCGCTTCGGCTGACAGCGCGACCCGGCTCCTCGTCCTTGACAGCACCCTAGTTGGGGTGCTGCGGAGCAAAAGCGTAAACTCATGCGGGTGGACACCCTGACCAGCATCAAAGTGTTCCGGCAGGTGGTCGAGTCGGGCAGCTTCGTCGCCGCCGCCGAGCGCATGGACTTCTCGACCGCGATGGTAAGCAAGCACGTGATGCACGTCGAGAAACGACTCGGGGTCCGACTCCTCAATCGCAACAGCCGCACTCTCAGCCTCACTGAGCCCGGGCGCGTGTATTACGAGCGCTGCAGGACGATTATCGAAGACCTGGAAGCGACCGAACTGGAGCTCGGATCACTCGGTACCGCTCCCCGCGGCACACTGCGCGTGACATGCCCGAGCTGGTTCGCAGGGCAACAGATGGCGGACGGGCTCGCCGAGTTTCATCGCCGCTACCCGGAGATCCTCGTCGATGTCTCGTTCGAAGACCGCTTGGTCGATCTCGTGGAGGAAGGCTACGATCTCGCCCTGCGTGTGGCGCGCAACGGTGGATCGCTGCCAGCCGGCGTCATCGCCCGACCAGCGCGCTCCATATCGGTCTACATTGCGGCCGCGCGCGACTATTTGCAGCGCCACGGCGTACCGCAAACTCCCGCCGAGCTCGCGCACCACGATTTCATCGCGTTCGGCAACATCCAATCCCTCACTCTCAACGGCCCGGGGGGAAAGATCGAGGTCCCGCTGCGGGTGGTGATGCGCTATCGCTCCGCTAGCGGCATCGCCAACGCCGTTGCCGCGGGTATCGGCCTCGCACCGTTGGCGGATGTCTTCTTCGACGACCCGGTATTCAGGGATGTGCTGAAGCCGATCCTGACGGACTATCCCATCGAGGGGTGGAAGCTCTACTTTGTGTACGTCAGCCGCAAGTACGCACCCCTCAAGATACGCGTCTTTATCGATTTCCTGCTCGAACTGCTTTCGAAGACCCCGGTATTCAAGTTGGCTGCTGTCCGCTAGCCCCGCGAATTCCCGCCGCTCGATCCCCACCGCCCGCCTGAGTCCGATGGCCGCCGCGGGCTCGGCTTATGTGCTGCATTCGCTCGTGAAATGCAGCATCTACCCAAGCGTCATTGTTCCTGACGGCTTGCACATCTATCGTCGTCCCCGCACGCGGCGGATCACTCTCTCGGCCGGCGGTCCGCGCGCGGTGCCGGCATGCTGTCGGTGATGCATCCGGCGCTTCGCGCGACCGTTGGCCGAACCCATGAATTGCGGGCGGCTATTTCGCCTCGTGAAATATTGCATCAAAGCCGCGTCGCTTCTTCGCGGCGCAGCAACGAAGTACAGTTTCCGTACGTATGAGACGCAGACGGTCGAATCGATACCCGCCGCCGCGGGGAACGGCTCGGGAACCCGGTCGCGCCTCGCTCTGCGAGCCAAGAATCCAGAGCAGCTGCCGGCAAGAATGACCGCGGAGTGCATGATGAGGCTCGTGTGATGATCCGTGCTGCGACCGCGCTGATCGCCGTTGCAGTGCTGGCTCTCACTGCCGGCCCCGGCTCGGCTCAGGCGGCCACCCCTGCGTCCCTCGTCCCGTTCGCCGGGCTAGCTCCCTTCGGTCAGTTATACATTTATCCGAAGGATGGCGGCTCATACGTACAGCAGGCCATGGACTACTACGAATGCGATATCTGGGCCGTGAAGCAGACCGGCTTCGATCCAACGCTGGAGAATGGTGGAGTACCACGGAATTAAGGGTCGGGTCGCGTACGCGCTGATTGTCTCGGGAGGTACTTGCGCGGTTCGGCATCGTCAGATTCCCCGGAGCGCTCGCAGCCCGCTCCCAGACGGTCACGAACCCCATCGCTTTTCGACCCACCTGCCAGTGCATCTCCAGGCGCGGTCGCGGGATTGCGCCGCCAGGCGGCGGGCAGCGGGCTCATGACCTTGCAGTGGACCACCGGAGCCGCTCTAGCGCGGCGATGCCGCACCGACTCGAGCAGGTACGCGATCCCTAAGATAAGCCAAGGGAGGAAAAAAATCACCGGCCATAACGGCCTGAACCCTGCAGTTGCGAACATCCTGAGTCGAGGCGCGCCCGGCTAGCTGCTAGCTCCTATCAACACGGGCATTCTAGGAATCTCCGAGAATGCCCGTGCCGATCGGCTGTCGACGTCAGCTATCCAGCTTCACGTTCACTCCACTGGCTGCGAGATTGAATCGAATTCCCTGGTCCGTTGAAAGCAACTTTATGAAAACGCCGTGTTCATTCTTCAGGACAACCGCGTCGCCACCGCCAGCGATCGTCAGACCCGCGGATGCGGCCACATAGTTGCCGTTAAGGTCCTCGAGCTTCGCCAGGTGGTAAATGCTGCCGGTGGCGGAAATATTGACGATACCAACGTCCACGATAGATATGCCCGAGATGCGGAACTTGTGGCTTGCACCCTGGTAAGTAATTTCCCCGTGGCCCCAGGTGTAGCCGATGCCCACTGCGACAGCGCCCGCGGTAAGCTCTAAGTTCGCGTCCGGCGCATCATCAACCTTAGTCGATTGGCCGAGGGCCGGGTGCCCCGCAAGGGCCGCGCCAGTAAGTAGGACGTACACAAACATCGAGCGTCTCATGTAACGCATAAGTCTCTCCAAATGGTAAACGCCAGGTTTTGCTTCGACCTAATCGTATCGGCACTCAAGCGAAGTCACACTCCTCTCCAGTGAACGCTGCGTTTACCACGCGGTAGCGGCGCCGAGGCGCTAACAGCAATAAACCGCGGTGCAACGGATCAACACGTCCGCGCGCTCTGGAGGCAGGGGTTGCCGCGAACGGCGCGCGGCATAAGCCGCACCGTAAGCCGATCTCTGGAGCCGATGACCCGATGTCTTAGCCTAATCCCACGTTGACGCGTCTAGGCGGCCTCCGCCCGGATCGCGCTCGTTCGGTTTACAACTTCCAAGGCTGATCGATTAGCCGCCTCTCGCGTGGTCTCGAGCGCGAGCAAGACCACTTCGCCGATACACGCGTGGATCGGCATCAGGAAGGCCAACGCATGTGCATCAGAACGCGCATTGGAACATTTCCTTGGGTGGCAAACGGTCAATTCGCCCGACCGCCGCGCGGCCCGTGGCGGGGATACGAATCTCGGAGAGAAATGTGCGCCTGAGTTCATCGAGCACCACGCTGCGCGGCGGGCAGTAGACGCAGCGTTTCGTGCCAGGAAATCGGGTCCCCGCAAGAACGTCAGCGTATGAAAATCCGGTGAGAACAGCTGGGGCGCGTGGGCGTGCGCACCGCCAAGCGGCGTGCCATCAACTGCGAGGAAACGTTTCGTCAACAGGGCGGCCGTTGTTCCGAATGCCGGTGTCTCTAAGGATTGGCGGCATGCAGTTGCGGGAGGTCCACATGCGAACCCACACCATCATCCGCGCCCTTGCGTTTGCATTGCTGACTATGGCTGGCTACGTGCCAGGGATTGCGAACGCGCAGTCAATATGTGAGAGCTGCGAAGTGCAGGTCGGGCTCGGAGGAACGTATCACTTCTGGGGTACGACAGGCGGTGTGGTGCTGCCAGTCAGCGTCAACTGGAGTGGCGGCCGGTACGAACTCGGGCTGTTCCGCATCACCACTCAGCAGGTTCTACACGACGCAAACTACCCTCGCGGACGTGTGATGGCGAATCCCTATTGGGGATTGTCAGTTTCGCGCCGCTGGCGACTGCTCGAAAGAGGTCCCACGCGTGTGTTCGTTGGCTTCGGAATCGCAGCGAAGAGTGAATCGGACGAACTGAGCGTCACACGCCTCGATTTTGCGTCGCAGCTTGGGATGCGCCTTCGATTCCCAGGCAATCGTGCGGTCGCTGAGCTGACGGTGCGGCACTGGTCGAACGGCGGCATCCGTCTGCCGAACCACGGACAAGACTTTGCGACCCTGACGGTGCGCCTCAACTTCGGAGATTTCGGAGTCGACAAAGCCGACGGGAGCTCGCCTAACGAGTTGGTGAAGTCCAAAGCTGCGCTCGTTGCCGCCAACTACCGCATTGAGGGCACGCCATAGGACATCGCGGCTGTTGTTTGGAGATCCCCTTGAAGAGCCTGGAAGGCAAAGTCGCCGTCGTGACAGGTGGCAATAGCGGCATGCGACCGCGGTGGCGAAGCCGTGCGTACCGCTTCGCGAACAACGGCCGTGCAATCGAGCGGGCAAATCGTCAGCGAGAACGTCACGTTCTCTTGCGGTCGTAATTCGAAAGTTAGCTCAGGTCTGACAGCAGGATGGACTTGATGCCCGACGGCTCGCAGACCCGCCAGCCGTCGTCATTCGTAATTGCTGCAGTAGCACCCGTACGAATTCCTGTCGCCAGCAGTATCGCGTCCGGTGTCCGTAGGCGGTGACGAGCGCGCAAGGCAGCGGCATCCAGTAAGATTTCTCTGGTGACCGGCTCCAGTTCTAAGTTTGGAAAATAGCTCAGCAGCAGCTCGTACTCGTCTGCCACGTCCTGGCGACCCAATTGCAATGGCCGGACGGTCAATTCCAGCAGTGTCAGCTCCGAGGCAACGCCTCGGAAGGCACCCTCTTCCAAGGCCTCGACGGCCCGACCTGCCGCCACTCCAAATTCAGCATGCTGCTCAAAATGGTAAATCCAGACGCTGCTGTCGATCAGGACCCTGCGATGCCCACGAAGCGCCTGCGGCGTCACCAGCTTCCCCGCTCGTCTTTCAGGTATGCCCGCGCCCCCTCCCAGACCTCACGATGCAGGCCCGCGGTGCGTCGAGAGAACTTCTTCGGCTTGGGCATCATGACGACGCGATCGCTCTTGCAGAGCACCAACAGCTCATCGCCGACTTCAAGGCCGAGCGCTTCGCGGGCAGCCTGCGGAATGACCACTTGATACTTGCTGCTGAGTTTGACGGTTGAGTTCATCGAATCCCCTGGGTAAAGCGATCTCTCATATTCACTTTACCACAACACCGTTCAGGGCGTCCCGAGCTGTCTCGTCGCAGCGCGTGAATTCCGGGGTATGAAAGGGGTAAGTTTACGAGCGGCCGCGGAAATTCCTCTGTTAGAACCGGTACTTACTTGGTGATCCGGCTTCAACCCGGGGAGCCATTTCTCATTATATTTGAAAGAGATATAAGGGTAACCTGAGCTGACTTCAAGGACGGTAAAAGCAAATTTTGCCGCATTTCAAGCCGATGGAAGTGGACTCAACAGCAGGGCAGCAGGTTCACCAGGACCCCACGAACAGCTCCGGCGAGCGGCGAATCTTCGCGATAGGCACCGCGCGCTCAAACCTCGCCGATCTTGACGAAGCCAACCAGCTTCATTTTTCGCACACGGGCATCACCGCGAAACAAAAACTCGCCGAAACCAATGGCCTGCCCGAACCAAACAAATTTTTCGTCACCATCGCCACGAACGTTCCGCCCGGAGTTTACGAGACCCGGGTAGTCGGCCGATTTGGAATCTCCAATCCACGCGCCTTTGTCGTAAGCGATCTGCCGGAGGCTATAGCCCCGGCTACGAACAGTTCGCCCGCCAACGCCGCGGCGATTTCGTTGGGCACAATCATCAACGGCCATGCCGAAGCGAACGCAGTGGGTTTCTACAAGTTCACCGCGAGGAAAGGGCAACGAATTCTGGTCGAGTGCAAAGCCAGGGAAATTGATTCGCGAATGGACGCAGCGTTGATTTTGTATGACGCCGCCGGAAAGGAACTCGAACGCAACCGAAGCGGCGGCCTGCTGGATTTCACGGCACCGGCGGATGGCGAATATCACCTCAAGGTTTACGACTACCTCTTTCGCGGCGGCGGCGAATATTTCTATCGCCTCGCCGCCGGCACCGGGCCGCACATCGATTTTATCTTTCCGCCGTCGGGATTGGCGGGCACGAAGGGCAAGTATCTTCTTTACGGCCGCAATCTACCAGGCGGGGCTCCCGCCAAGGACCTGGCCGTCCACGGGAAACCTTTGGAACAACTTGAAGTCGAAATTGAATTGCCTCGTGAGCCCGTGGCACAAAAGCAGTTCAGTTCTCCGCAGCAACTGGCCGATGCAACTCTCGACGCGTTTGAATACCGCTTGAGCACGCCGCAGGGAGTTTCGAATCCGGTCCTCATCAGTTTCGCCACCGGGCCGGTGGTGCCCGAGCGACAACCAAATGATCAGCCCGATCAGGCGCAAAGCATTTCTCCACCGTGCGAATATGTCGGCCAGTTTTATCCGCCGGGCGACCAGGATTGGGTCACGTTCGAAGCAAAGAAGGGCGACGTGTTTTGGGTGGAAGTTTTTTCCCAGCGGTTGGGATTGCCGACCGATGCTTTTGCACTCATCCAGCGCGTCACGAAGAAAGACAAAGGCGAGGAACAGGTTTCGGAGGTGAAAGAACTTTATGAAACCGATTCCAACATTGGCGGCGCGGAATACAAAACCGCCACGCGCGATCCTTCCGGTCGTTTCGAAGTCGGAGAAAACGGCACCTATCGAATTCAAGTTCGTGATTTGTTCAACAGTTCCCAAGCTGATCCGCGTTTGGTTTATCGACTGTCGATCCGCAAAGAGGCTCCCGACTTCCGCCTCGTGGCCGTGGCGCAACCGCCGCCGTCACCCAATAAGGATGCGAAAGAAGCTTTGCTCTGGACGCCCTTATTGCGTCGCGGTGAAACCATG
>Ga0137418_10003157_pt1 | contig 15150 bp, 10 predicted proteins | sample CZODoug3_1_2_16f_FD_122242 | JGI IMG/M metagenome (GOLD analysis project Ga0137418, IMG submission 122242) | Vadose zone soil fungal communities from Angelo Coast Range Reserve, California, USA - CZODoug3_1_2_16fungal (Hybrid Assembly) | ecosystem: Environmental > Terrestrial > Soil > Vadose... | reverse complement strand
GCTACCGTGTTGTGACATTGTTCGCATGTCGTCGGGAAGCCCGCATGCGCCACCGGCGACGTCGCGTTGGTGAAGTCGGTCTGGTGGCAGGAAATGCAGGTCGTCACCGTGATGTTGTAGTTGTTGTTGATATGGCAGTCCGCGCATACCCGCGGCGGATCCGTGTGCGCGCCCACCAGCGGGAAGCCCGTCTTCGAGTGGTCGAACGTGGCGTCGGTCCACTTCACCGTGTTGTGACATTGTTCGCACGTCGTCGGGAAGCCGGAATGCGGCACTGGCGCAGTCGCGTTGTTGAAATCGGTCTGGTGGCACGAAACGCAGGTGGTCACCGTGATCTGGTAGTTGTTGTTGATATGGCAATCCGCGCACACCCGCGGCGGATCCATGTGCGAGCCGGTCAGTGGAAAATTGGTCTTGGAGTGGTCAAAGGTCGCGGGTGACCAGCCGGGATTGGTGGTATGGCACGATTCGCACGTCTGCGCAAAACCCCCGGCCACGTGATCCGGATTCTTGGCATTTGTAAAATCCGTCATGTGGCAAGTCACGCAGGGCGTAGCCGCCAAGTTGTAGTTTCCTTTGTGGCACTGCTCGCAGGTTACTGGCGGAGAGGCGTGCCCCAAAGTCAGCAGGAAGCCGGTGACCGAGTGATCGAATTTCGCGTTCAGCCAGTTGTCCGTGGAGTGGCACTGTTCGCACGGCGCCTGGAACGCCACGCCGCCGGCCACGTGATTCGGGTTCGTCGTGCCCTTGAACTCCCTCATGTGACAGGACAGGCAGTTCGTGGGCATGGTTTGGAACTTACTGTTCGCCGCGTTCTTGTGGCAGGCAGCGCAATCCACGGCAGCGTGTGCGCCGGTCAGCGGGAAGCGGTTGTTATGATCCTGGATCTGCTGGATGGAGACGTTCCACCCGCGCACGGTGTGGCACTGCGCGCAATTCGCACCCAACTGGCGCTTGTGAATATCCGCGTGGCAATCCTGGCACTTGCTGCCTACATTATTAAATACGAGCTTGACGTGGCACGCCGTGCAGGCCACGCCCACGTGCATGCCGCGCAGCGGATATTGGGTTTGATTGTGATCGAATTCAGGAACTGCGCGAATGGGCTTCCAACCCTGGGCGGTATGGCAGTTGGCGCAGGGGACACTCAGGCTGCCGTGCGGACTCTGCGATGTAGCGGCGCCTTGGGCTTGTCCGCTCGCTAGCGACGCGGCGAACAAGATCAGAAGTAAGCTTAGTCCGGCTAGTCTTTTCATTGTCACCATTCGTAGTTCGCTTGGAATCGGCGTTCCACCGTAACCCAGCCCGAACAGTCCAGGGGGAACCACATCCATGCAATTTGCCGTCCAGCAAGAGTAAATGGCCCGTTCGTGCCAGAAAAGTTACGGTAGTGCATACTTCCCACAGGCCCAAAAAACAGGGGTGCGGAAAAGGATGTACTTCTCATTAGGGAACTTCTTCAGGAATTGGGGGGTGTGGAAAAATGTACTTCTCATTAGGTAACTTCTTCAGGAATTAAGGACTTATTACCTTGCCGCAACTGGGCCGCTGATGCAAAACTTTGCACACTCCACGGCGCGAGAGCCGCTATGACGCCTTGTTTGGAGGCAGGGTTCCGGGCGCATGGCAATCCTCGCACTCCCTGGGCGTGTGCTGGTAGAACAGGACCTTCTTTCCCTCGAAGTCACGGTTGTCCTTGTGGCATCCGGCGCAGGGGACGTTCTGGTGCAAGCCTTGTAGGGGGAATTTCGTACTTTTGTCGTGATCGAAGAGCGACGGTTTCCACTTCATGGTGTTGTGGCAATCGACGCAGGAAGTGACCCCCTCTTTCTCAAACTGCTTGCCGTGAACATCGTCGTGGCACCCTTCGCACTTGCTCGGCGCCGCGGTGAAGTCCGCTTTGACGAGCTTGGTCTCCATGTCAGGGGGCTTGTGGCAGTCAATACATGCAGTCGCCCGGTGCGCGCCCACCAACGGATAGGAAGTCTTCGAGTGGTCAAAGCGCGTGAGATCTTTCCAATTCTTGGCGGGATGACAGGCCTCGCACCCAATCGGCGTACCGTCCGGACCCGGCGCCTTCATGTCCTTGGCGAACTGGCCTTTGTGCGGATCTTCGTGGCAGGTCTCGCAGGACAACTCCTTCCAGTGGTAGAACACAACCGGCTTGGGCTTGGCGTCAGGATGTTCCGGTTCCTTATGGCAGTCGGCGCAGGGAACGGCGACATGGCCCCCAGTTAAGGCCAGGCGCGTATCCTTGTGCCGTTTCAACGTGAAGGTCGAGGGCTTCCAGTCGGCCACGGTATGGCATTTTTCACACTTGTTCAGATTCGGGGGGCCGGCGAATTGACCGTCGTGGTCATCTTCGTGGCAATCCGTGCACTCGGCAAATTTCATCTTGTAGACGGTTGCTTTGCCTTTATCGATGTGGCACTTGCCGCACTCCACGGTGAAGTGCTTTCCCTTCAGCGGATAGTCGGTGGTGTCGTGATCTTTCGCCATGAACGTCGACGGCTTGAACGTATCCACGGTATGGCAGGACGAGCACTCGATGCCATCGGGCCGCTTTTTAAACTGCCCGTTGTGCGGATCGGGCAGGTGGCAGTCCGTACACTTGGCAAAGGGTATCTCCTTTTTGAAATCGCCTCCCTTGTGGCAGGCCCCACAGTCCACCGTGGCGTGCTTGCCGAGGAGCGGATATTTCGTCTTCGCGTGATCGAAATTCTTGTCCACGCCCACTAAGGAGATCTTCTTCCAGCCTCCCGTTGTGTGGCAGGCCTCGCATGGCTGTGGGAAGCTGCCATGGTGCACGTCGGCGTGACAGTCGGCACACTTGCCGAATGGGATTCCGGTGTAGCGCGGTTTCCCGTCGGTGCCGGGAGTATGGCACTTTTCGCACTTCACGGAAATGTGCTGGCCGGTCAAGGGATAGCGTGTCTTATTGTGGTCGAGCTTCTTGATGGCGAAGGTTTTCCAGTCAACGTAGTTATGGCACTGCAGGCAATCCGCGCCCAGGCGGCCCTTGTGCACGTCTTCGTGGCAGGTGGAGCAGGTCTGGGGCGTCCCCAGAAAGGTTCGCGCCAGGTTCTTGATCTTGATGACAGCGCGCGCCGCCGGGGAAACGCGCTCGGCGGTGTGGCATTTGTTGCAAGCAACGCCTTGATGTTTCCCTTCGAGAACATAGCCGGTCAGATTGTGATCAAAGGTCTTGGTATCCCATTTGATCAGAGCAAAGTCCTCGCCGTTGTGCTCGGAGTGACACTTGGAACAGGCGTTGTCATCTCCCTTGGGCAGTTTGTAGGTGGCATGGAGGCCCCTGCCCGCGCCCAGACGGCCGGCGATTTCCGTATGACAGCCCAGACATTTGAGCGTGGCCGCGGAACCGAACTTGTGGCAGTCTGTGCAGTGCAGTGTCCCATTCAGCGATTCGTGCGGGCGCGCCAGGGGGCCCGGGGAAATCTGTGCCCACGCAGGTCCGGGCAAGCACAGGATAGCCGCCAGGACCACGAGAAGGGCGAGGGGACCCGGCGCTACCAACTGACGCCGTGGGGAATGTCCGTTGCCCTGATGCTGGAGTGTGCTCGCCATCCGCTCCTGGAGCACGCAAAAACCGCACTCCTTGACCGGAGTTTAGCATGACCAATCCAGCCCAGGAGTCACCAAAGGTGCACCCCCGGGGAATCTGTTTTCACAGCCGCCGCACCCATTTCGTCGAGCAGGGCCGACGACGAGACTCTCAGCGGATTCCCTCGTGAACAAGAAGCGTGAGCCCAGGGGAGGAATCGGAGGGAACGACTTCCACAAGCTCAATTTCCGCGCAACTGTTCACAATCCAGTCGGACCCGGCGATGTGAAGTTCCGTTTCAGGAACCGTCGTGCGGAATGCGATCACTCGAGCGCCCGAGGCTTTACCCGCGCGGATTCCCGCCGGAGCATCCTCCAGCACAATGCAGTCCTGCGCGGCGAACCCCAAATTCGCCGCCGCTTTCAGAAAGGGCTCGGGGTGCGGCTTGCCGTTGGTCACGTCACTCGACGTAATCCAACGCTCGGGGATGGGCAGCCCGGCGACGCGCAGGCGAACCTCCGCTAGCGCCCTCGTACACGAGGTGGCAATCGTCCAACGGCCCTGCGGCAAACGGGCGAGCAACTCGCGCGCGCCCGGAAGAAACACGACACCCTCGGTGTCCTCGATTTCGCGGCGCTCCACTTCCCGATTTTCGGCGAGGTGGTTCGCGTTCGGCAGGTACTCGCGGATGGTCGTCAGGCTGGGACGCCCATGGGCACGTCCCACAACCTCGGCGGGATCAAAGCCGTGCTCGACGGCCCAATTTCGCCACACCCGTGCCACGGCCGGAGTGGAATCAATCAGGACGCCGTCCATGTCGAACAGGAGGGCGCTACAACGGATTTCCGTCATCGTTTCTTACTGTACCTCTCTGAACGGTACCTCGCGGAAAACACGATACCGTCCCGCGACCCAGACTGCGCCGAGGGGAGGGAACGAGGGCTTCGAAAGCGAACAAAAATAGAATCGGAAGGCTGCTTGCGCGAATCCATTCGTACAGGCGCAGGTCTCGAGATCTGCAATGGATTTGTTGGGGGGTACTCTCCTGGGAACGACTCCGCAAACCGGTTTCCGGACGCCCGTCCCACTCGCAGCGGAAGGGCTCGATGCGAGGGTGGCCGAGCTCGTGCGCCTACAAAAATCCGCGCAGCGCATCAACGGCACGCTGAATCTGGACGAAATCATAGAACGCCTGGTAGGCGAGGTGTCGAGCACGCTCGGCTGCGCCGAGATCAGCGTATATCTGCATCATCCGGCGGAGCAGGAGCTGGTGCTGGCCGGAGTGCGTGGGTGCACGGTGCACGAAAAAGGACATCGTCTGAAGGTGGGCAGCGAAGGGATGGTTGGTTACGTGGCCGAGAGCCGGCAGATGCACTATGCGCCGGACGTCACCCAAGACCCCTACTACATGGCGTGCGAGCCAGACACGCGCTCCGAGGTTGCGATACCGTTGCAGGTGGAAGGCGAACTCGTGGGTGTTTTCACGGCTTCTCATTGCGAGTTGGATGCTTTTACTGCGGACCATTTACGCCTGTTACAAGGGCTGTGCTCACATGTCGCTGTCGCAGTTCAGAATTCGCGGCGCTTCCACGATGAGCGCAAGCTGCGGCGGCAACTGACGCTCGAAGCGGACGAAGCCCGCGCGATTCAGCAAGCGCTGATGCCACGGAGTTCCCCCTGCATTCCCGGCTTTCGCGTGACCGGGTTGTCCCTTCCCGCGGGCGCTCTCGGCGGCGACTGGTATGACTTTATCCCGCTTCCCGATGGCCGCTGGGGCTTGGTGTTGGCCGACGTCTCCGGCAAGGGCACAGCTGCGGCCCTGCTCATGTCGTCCACGCGCGGCATGGTGCGGTCGCTCGCCCATTCCAGTTCCGGGCCGGCCGAGGTGCTGACCCGCCTCAACAGCTTGCTGCTCGAAGACTTGCCCGGTGGTCGCTTCGTCACGATGGTGTATGCCGAACTCGATCCGGCCAGCCGAATGCTGCGCCTAGCCAACGCGGGGCATCTCCCGCCCTTGCTGATTGAACCTTCTGGCCACCGGTGGATCGCCACCGAGCACGGCTTGCCGCTCGGAATCGCGGCCAGCAAGTTTTCCGAGAGCGCAGTCGTTCTGGGTGACGATTCGTGCCTCACGCTGTACTCCGACGGCATTACAGAAGCCGCGCTGGAGTCAGGCGAGGAATATGGCGCCGACCGGTTGCTGGCGCAAATGAGATCCTGCGAGGCTTCTCTCGAAGCGCTGCTTGCAGATGTAAAGAAGTTCGTGAACGGCTGCGGCTTGCGCGACGATGCAACCGGAATTCTGGTGGGCACGCGACCGCAACCGAAGACCCCTGCCAACTAGCGGGTTTGATTCGTAGCCGGGTTATTCGTAGCGTAGAGCCTCAATGGGATCGAGGCGCGAGGCTTTGATGGCAGGGAACATGCCGCTGGCAATGCCAACGAAGACCAAAAGCCCGGTCGAGATGAGCAGCGTGGCCGAATCAATCTTGAGGTGGATGTCGCCCTCGCTGGCGTCTTCCATGAAGGCGCTCCACAGCGTAAGCGATCCCACCGACCAGGAAACGAAATAGGCCAGCGCCACGCCGAGTAAGCCTCCGACCACTGTAATCGCCAGAGCCTCCGCGAGAAATTGGAACAGAATATGGCGGCGCCTCGCCCCCAGCGCTTTCTCGACGCCAATCTCGCGTGTGCGCTGAGTCACTGAGACCAGCATGATGTTCATGAGACCTACGCCGCCGATGCCAAGCGTGAGCAGGCCAATGAAACCCAGCAATATCTTGAGGCCTACTGTAATAATGCGCAGCTCGCTGAACTCTTCAATGGCATCCATGACGAAGATGGCGCGTTTGTCTTTGGGATTGAAATTATGGTGATAGCCCATGGAGTTGCGCACGGCCTCCGTCACTTTTTCGTGAGCGCCGTCGTACTCCATCACAATGCTGTCGACGTTATAGGTGTCGCGCAGCCCGCTCATACTGCTGAATGGGATATAGACCTTGGCGTTCTGGTTGTCGTCGTTGTTCTGGATCGCATGCTTTAGGATCCCGATCACTTGAAACGACAAGCCATCAATGCGAATGGTTTCTCCGATGGCATTCTGTCCAGAAAACAGGTGCTTCTTCACGTCGGAACCGAGAACCGCTACGCGGTCGTGGGAAAAATCTTCTTGGTCACCGAAGAACGCACCCTCGCCGACATCCAGGCTGCGGATGCGGGCATAGAGCGAATAGACCCCGGTAACGCCGTAGTTCTGACTACGAGTTCCATAAGCAATGAGCGACTGCTTGTTGACCTCGGGCGACATCCGCGTGAGCAAAGGGACTTCGTTGTGAAGGTAGTCGAGATCGTCGCGCGTCATCTGGATGGGCGTGCCGGCCTTGGTGCCCCCGGCTTGCATTTCCGTGCGCCCGTTCCAAAGCGTGATCTGATGCCCGCCAAAACTCTGGAAGGCGATAAATAAGCCGCGCTGGAAGCCGTCGCCGTAGGCGAGCAAAAGCACCACCGTGGCAATGCCCCAAGCCATCCCCAGCATGGTGAGGAGGCTGCGGCGGCGGTTGTGTTTGAGGGCCGCGTAGGATTGGGCCAGCAGATCGCGTAACATATGGGTCCTCGTAGCCTCGGTACTCGATTATTCCTGGCGGAGCGCTTCCACCGGCTCCAGTAAAGCCGCTTTGCGCGCCGGATATACGCCCGCAACCACCCCAGCGATCGTCAACGAAAGAATCGCCGCGGCGGCCGAGCCTAGCACGATGTGCGGTGTGTCAAAGCCATCGGGCTGGGGCAACATGCCGAGCAGAGCCATGAATCCCGCGGCCATTCCCATTCCGATGGCGCCGCTGAAGAGCGTCAAGAACGCTCCCTCCACAAAAAATTGCGTGAGGATGTTGCGATAGGTCGCGCCCAGGGCCTTGCGCAAGCCGATCTCGCGCGTGCGTTCGGAGACCGAGACCAACATGATGTTGATAATGCCGATCGCGCCCAAGCCCAGGGTTACAAACCCCACCACGCCGAGGAATCCATCCATGGCGTCGAAGATCTTGGCCACGCGCTTGGAACCCTCAATGGTGTCCCAGTCTTCAAAGGCGTCTTCTAGCTTTGGATCAAATCCGTGATTGCGGGCGATGATGGCGTGGACTTCGTTCTTGGCTTCGATGTGGCGCTCACGGTCGGCGGGACGGTAGTTCAGGAAGGAGACCGAATCCTCTGCGTTTTCACCCTTCAGCGGAAAGAGCATACGCATGGTCTCAATCGGGACAAAGATGCGCGCATTGGAACCGTTGTTACCCTCACGACCGATCTTGTCGAGAACGCCAATGATTTCAAACTCGAGGCCGTTGAGCAGAATGTCAGCCCCCACGGCGGGACGCCCAGGGAAGATGTTTTTTACTAGCTCCCAACCAACCACGGCAACCCGGCGGCGATTCTCGTTATCCTGGTCGTTCATCCAGCGGCCGATGCCGACCGGGACACTGCGTATGTCGCTATAGACAGGCGCGACGCCGAACACCTGGCCCGCGGTAGACCCGTAGTCGCTCACCGCCCGAATGTCGTCGCGGTTGATGACGGCGGAAATGCAGCGCAGGTTGTGCGCCTGATCGCGAACTGAGGTGTAATCGGCGTAGGTGAAGTGATAGGTACGGCCGCTGAGGCTGCTGCCTTCGACGGCGGGGATGCGCCCGGTAAAGGTAAACATGATATCGCGACCGAGGTTCGCCATATTGCGTTCCTGGCCGCTCCGGAAGCCTTCGCCGAGGCCGACAAGCAGCAGGAGCGAGCCCACGCCCCAGGCAATGCCAAACATGGTCAGAAACGAACGCAGCTTGTGGGCCCACAGGGTGGACAGGGACTGGCGGACGATCTCGAGAAGGGTTCGCATCGACTTAGTTGGCGGCGTGAATCGCCTGAGTTTGCCGCCTTATGTTCGCCTCCAACCGCCGCGCGCAGCGGCCGGGGGACTTGCCTCTGGGCGGGAGGTCGCGGTTCCCGCCTGGTCGTCTATATATACGCATATGTATATACACATATATAGGCCTATTCCATATACGCCGAGACGCCGCAAAAGGTTCCCGCAAGGCCAGCCAGATTAGACGTCTGGCAACGCTGGTCCGTTAGCCGGAAATTGCGATTTCCGTTGATTCCAACACAATTTTAACCCGTTTCCCCAAGCGGCGACCCACCGCGACGGCGGCCATCAAGGTGGACTCGGTGGTTTCTACCGCACGGACAATTTCCAAGGTCCGCATGGCATGGACCGGGAGGACGAAACGCATGCCAACGCAGCGCTCCGCACAGTGGGTCACATCCGTGATGTCGGTAACACGCAGCGAAAAGGTGCTGGAAGCGAGGATGGTCTTGGGGCGGCTGATGCGATCGAGCAGGGAAAAAATCTCCAGCTTCGACTCGATCTCGTCGGGTACGGCTTCGATGACGAAATCTGCCTGGCGGACGGCATCTTCGAGCGAACTGGCGTACTCGATTCGGGCCAGGCCGGCCTCGGCGTCGGCCCGGGTAACCTCGCCGTTCTGGACAGTGGCGTCCAGCAGCCCACGGATTTCAGTCTCTGCGCGGCGCAAGGTACCCGGAAGAATGTCTTCGAGGACCGTACGGTAGCCGCCAAGAGCGGTGGCGTGGGCGATGCCGCGGCCCACATTGCCCGCGCCGATCACGGCGATGGTTTGGATGGGCGCGACCGCTGTGGACACGGCTATTCGGCGTCCAACGAGGCCAGGACACCCACAACATTCGGATCGGACTTACGGAAGTACTCGGCAAGGCGTTTGCGGTCATCCGCCGTCAGAGTCGGAATCGAGCTGTGAATGCGGCGCAGCGTCGCCGAAATATCGTCGACGTAGTTCATGAGGCGGATCAGTTCACCGGTCGTTTGCATATGGGGAAGAATCCTTTCGATGATTCTGGTAGGGCGCGAGTTGATCAGTTGTGAGTCTATTGTTCACGGCACGGGAGAAATAGTAAAGCGGGCTCAGGCCGCAAACTCCTCGGCAGGGCCTAAGTGAATCTGCTCCGGCAATCGGTCCGCAACCTCTGCCAGATGGGCCAAGCGCCGTGTGAGATCGTCGTTGATAGCGCCGGGCGAGAGACGCCACGCCCAGTTCCCGGATGGAACACTGGGCCGATTCATACGGGCATCGGATCCGAGGCCCAGTACGTCCTGCATGGGAATGACTGCGAGAGACGACATCGAATTGACAGCGGAGCGGATCAGTCCCCAGTGAATTCCGTCTGGGCAGGGCCCGAGATAAGTCTCAGCATTGTGGCGTTCGTAGTCGCCGAGGGTCTGCCACCAGCCGACGGCGGTATCGGTGTCGTGGGTGCCGGTGTAGATGACCGAATCGGGCATACACCTGTGGGGCAGGTAGACGTGCGAGCCGGCATCCCCGAAGCCGAACTGCAGGACGGCCATGCGTGGAAGATGGAGGCGCTCCCGCAGCGCATTGACTTCGCGGGTGATAACGCCCAGGTCCTCGGCGAAAAAGGGGAACGAAGGGATGGCCTCTCGGACTTTGTGGAAGAAATCGTCCTTGGGACCGTCGACCCATCGTCCGTTCACCGCGGTGGGCTCGTGCGCCGGGATTTCCCAGTACTGCTCGAAGCCGCGGAAGTGATCGAGACGGATGTAGTCGACGCTCTCAGCGGTCCAGCGCAAACGCTTGATCCACCAGTCGTAACCGTCTTGCCGCATCACATCCCAGCGGTAAAGCGGGTTGCCCCAGCGCTGACCTGTCACGCTGAAATAGTCAGGCGGAACGCCGCTGACGGCTGTGGGATTGAGGTCGCCGTCGAGCTGGAACAAATGCGGGTTAGCCCAGACATCGGCGCTGTCGTAGTTCAGGAAGATCGCGATATCGCCAGCCATACGAATCGCGCGCTCCGCGGCATAACGGCGCAATGCGTGCCATTGCTCGAAAAAGAAAAACTGCAGGACGCGGTCGTTGGCGAGATCGCTCTTGAGCTCGCGCGTGGCTTTCTTGATGGCTGCGGGCTCGCGGCGGGCAAGTTCACGCGGCCAGGAACTCCAGGCTTCTTGGTTGTAGCGCTCGCGTAGAGCGCGGAAAACGATAAACCCTTCGAGCCACCAAGCATTCTCTGTGCGAAATCTCTCGAAACGTTCGCGCGCATTGCCCGAGGCGTTCTTAAGAAAATTGCCGGCAGCCTCTTCGATTAACGGCAACTTGCGGGAGCGGACTTGCTCATAGTCGACCTCCGCGCCAGTTGGCTCGGCTTGATCGTGCAGGCGATCCCACGGCAGCCAACCTCGCTCGGCGAGTCGTTCCAAACTGATGAGCATAGTGTTCCCGGCAAAAGCGGACAGTGAAGAGTAAGGAGAGTTGCCAAGGCCCAGCGGGCTGAGGGGAAGCACTTGCCACAATCCCTGCCGGGCGGACGCCAGAAAGTTTACGAAGCCATAGGCGGCAGGGCCCAAATCGCCGATGCCGCCGCGCGAGGGCAGGCTGGAGGGATGCAGAAGAATTCCCGTGGCACGGGGGAAGGACATGGGAGGACCTAGACTCCAATGTATCCGATGGGTGGATGGTGAGCCGGTTCGAACCTACCTTCGTGCACCCACGGGCTGGAGGTGGCGCGAAGCCATGCCATCCGAGGGCGGCCCACGTTAGAGGCCAGCCGGACCGAGACCTCCGGTGAGCTGTTTGCGCTCGGCCTGGTTGATCACGATCTTGCCGGATTTTTCCATCTGCTGGCGGAGGTTGGTTACGTAAAGCCCGAAAATTTCCTGGCGCTTCTGCTGCAACAGACTCTCGTGGATTTCGTCTTTCTTTTGTTCCATTTCCGCCGCAGTCGGCTCCTCGCGAGCGATGATTTGCAGGACGGCACCGTTCTGGCCGACCTGCGCCGGACCAACGATATCCCCCGGCTTGCCGGCAAACACACCCGCCACAGCTTCGTTCCCCATGGAGCCGATGTCGGGTACTTGACCGGTGGCGAGAACAGGCTCGCTCGTCTTGATCATGAGGCCGAGTTCCTTGGCAGCCTTCTTGAGATCATGCCCGGCCTTGGCACGGTCGCCAAGTTCTTGCGCCTTTTTGCTCAACAGGACGCCGCTCTGCTCGTTCTTGAACTGTTCCTCGACCTTACTCTTGATTTCCTCAAACGAAGGGGTCCGCGGCGGTTGGACGGCAAGCACCTGGTAAACCGCGTAGGCTTGCGGCGTGTGCACGATCTGGGGTGGAGCGTTTTCCTTGGCGGCGAAAGCAGCGGTCATGAAGTCGGCGGCGACGCCGATGCCGGGAAGCGCATCCTTGGAGCTGACGAAATCCGTGGTCACGGCGCTGCCGTGAGCGGCAGCATCGATGCCATGGGCCTGCGCCTCGGTCAGCAGAGTATTCGCCTGGGATTCGGCCAGCCTCTGCGCAGCTTGCTGCTGCAAGAGCGGCTCGATGTCAGCCTTCACCTCGTCCAGCGGCTTGAGGTGGGCATCCTGCTTGTCTTCCAAACGCACGATGTGGAAACCATAGCTGCTCTTCAGCACGTCGCTCGTCTGGCCTTTGGGCATGGAGAAAATGACCTTCTCAATGTCCGCCGAGCCGTAGCGTCCGCGTTGAATCCATCCCAGCAGGCCCTGCGTATCCTTGCTTCCGGGATCGTCAGAATTCTCCTTCGCCAGCTTGCCAAAATCGGCTCCAGCCTTGATCTGCTTGAGGAGGTCGTTGGCCTTGGCCTGGGCGGCGTCGAGCGCCTTCGGATCGACTTTCCCGTCGTCTCCAGGTAGCGGCGCCTTGATCAAGATGTGGCGCACCAGCGCCTGCTCCGGCACCTGATACTGCGTGGCGTGCGCCTGATAGTAGGCATTGAGATCGTTGGCACTGACCGTAGTCTGCGCCTGCACCTTAGCCAGATCGACCACGGCGTAGCGCAGCTTGCGCCTCTCGGGAATCGAATTGGTGTAGTTGGCCTGGTTGCGTTCGTAGAATGCTTTGAGTTCTCCCTCGCTCGGATGAATGCCCTTCTTCACTTCCGCCGCATCGACGACGGCGTAATCGAACTTCACTTTCGTATTGCGCTTGCGGGCTTCTTCGTTCACCTCGGCATCGGAAACGATCGCGGCCCCCGCGACCATGGTGCGCAGCTTTTGGAAAAGCAGGTTGTCCTTCTCCAGTTCCTCAAACCGCGTCGGGGTCAGATTCGCCTCCCGCAGCACCTCCTGATACTTGTCTTCGCCAATGAATTTACCGCCCGGGAAAAAAGTCTGGCTGTACTGGCCGTGCTGAAATTCTTCGCGCAACTCGGCGTCGCTCACGCGCAAGCCCATATTCTGCGCAGCCATGAGGAGGGCTTTCTGATTGATGAGCTGCTCCACGGCTTGCTGGTTGAAGTAGGGCAACATCTGCTCGGCCATGGCATTGCCGCGCGGAAACTGCTGGCGCAGCATGGCCCGGCCCTGGTCCACGACTTCCTGCGCGGTAATCTGGTCGCTGCCAACGGTGGCCACAACACCCTTGGTGGAGCCCCCGAGACCGCCAGTGGAGCTGATGCCTTGGGTTAAATAGGCCACCATGGAGAGGCAAATGAGGAGCAAAAGGCCTCCCAGCACGTATTTCTTGGTCTGGCCTTCGGACTGAAGAAAGCGAATCATGGTTGTTTGAGACTCCGAATCTGAGGTTGGGGAGAGTGAATGCAGAAAACGCAATTATAAACCAGGCCTGAGAAACCGTGGATTTCCCAGGCACGAGGGGTCGTTACCGCAGCGCTTCTGGCCGCGCGAGTGCCAGAGGACAGCGGGATGGTGTTGGTGAGTTTTGACCTGTCGCGAAGCGTGGCTAGTGCGGAGGCTTCACCCCAATCTTGGGGTCAATCACTTTCCCGTTGACCTCGACCGAGTACTTATATTCTCCCCCGCTTGCGCCTTTGCGCACGCTGCCGGACGAAGGTAGGCAGGGATGGAAATGGACACTCTCGAAAGGGGTCTCGTCTCCGAAACAAACGGTGAAATTGACCCCTTTTTCGGCCTGCCACACCACTCTCTCATCGAGTCTTCGATCAATTTCAATAAAGTCGGGCTCCACCCTGGGGTAGCCGTCCTTGTTCACGGTCACTCGGACCACTTTTTCCTCGCCGCCTTGGCCTGGTTCTTCTTTCATCCGTCTCCTCCGTTTCGACAACAATCTCCGATCGAACCTACTGCACAATCCGCTGGTATTGAGGGCTGGAAGCCAAGCCTGCAAATGCGGGATCATCGCGCACCCACGCCCTGGAATATCCCGCCGAGACCGCTTTCTGCAACTCCGCCAGGGCTGGATCGGTCATCCCGAGCCGATAGTAGATCTTCGCCGCGATGGACCGCAACTCCGGATCGACCTGCGATCCCGTCGGAATCCGGCGCAGCAGGGCGAGAGCAGCCTCCTTGCGCCCGAGCATGGCCTCGTACAGGCTGGCATAGTGAATCGCCTCCTCATCCCTTGGGTTGACCCTGAGGACGTCGCTGACCATGGCCGCGGCCTTGGCGTACGCGGGCTGCACCTTGGCCCCTTCCGTTGGCAACAGGGCATAGGCCTCCGCGAGATTGCCCCACTGCCAGTATTCGGCATCTTTCTGCTGAACCGCCGTCTCGTAGCGGCGCGCCGCTTCATCAAAATGATGCTCAAAAAACAGAGCCGACGCCAGATTCGAGTACCCCACCGCGCTCGGCTGAAGTTGCAGGGCATTCTTGAATTGAGTCACCGCCTCCGCATAACGCCCCTCAGCCAAATAAGCGGCTCCCAGGTTGCTGTAGCCAATGTCACCTTCCGGCACGAGCAGGGTCAAGCGGCGAAATTGCTCTTCCGCTTCACGGTAGCGGGCAGCGTCGAAGTAGAACGTTCCCAACCGGGCGTATCCCTCCCAATACTGCGGATGCAGATCGATGGCCCGCTTGAAAAAGCTTTCGGCTTCTGCGCTGCGGCCCAGCTTGTCAAAGGCGGATGCCAGGCCGAGCAGCGCACTGTCGCTGCTCGGGTCGAGCCTCGCCGCGCGCTGAAACTCATCCACCGCTCGCTGGTATGCGCCGGTTCCGTCGCTCACAATGCCCAGGCAGTTGTGCGCGATGGCCAGATCGTTGGCTAAATCCACGGCGCGTTTGCAGGTGCCTTCCGCAAGCGAGACCCAGTTCCGGGCGTGCGTTTGCTCATACTTCCGCCAGTAGCTCTCACCCAGGCCCGCGTAGGCCCGGGCGTAGTTCGGATCGCGCTCCAAGGCATGCTTAAAGACTGCGATGGCGCTATCAATGTTCTCTGGCTTGTGATAATCCTGCAGATAGCCCCGGCCACGAAGATAGAAGTCGTAAGCTTCGGGCTCGTGCGTTCCCTGCTCCATGCGGTCGTCTTGCCGGGGCGCCAACCCAAGAAGTCCGGCTACGCTGGTGACGAGATGATCCTCAATGGCTAGCCGGTCGGAATTGCTGTCGGTGATCGTGTTCCCGCCAAGCGAGCGTCCGGTCGTGGCATCGACCAGGCTGTAGATGACTCGCGCCTGGCTTCCCGACTCGCTGACGGCGCCCTCCACAACCCGATTGGCGTTGAACTTCTTGCGCGCCTGCTCAAGGTTCTGCACCTGCTCGGCTCGGACCTCGCTCG
>Ga0137418_10003156_pt1 | contig 15152 bp, 17 predicted proteins | sample CZODoug3_1_2_16f_FD_122242 | JGI IMG/M metagenome (GOLD analysis project Ga0137418, IMG submission 122242) | Vadose zone soil fungal communities from Angelo Coast Range Reserve, California, USA - CZODoug3_1_2_16fungal (Hybrid Assembly) | ecosystem: Environmental > Terrestrial > Soil > Vadose... | reverse complement strand
GAGGGGGACTATCCGCGAGTCTGAGTCTCTAAAGAGTCCCCCTTACCCCGACCCTCTCCCGGCAAGCGGGGAGGGAGAAGTGGTCCGCCGCTTAAACTTACACTCATCATGCAGTCAGCAGATGCGACAGGCAAGCGAGCGGGTCAATGCCCCGCCATGTGCCGCCTGCGGCTGGTAACTACCGTCCGTTGTCGCGAAGTCCGTCCCAGCCCGACCGGATAAGAGGACTGAGCCGTCGGCGAGAACCACCATGCCGCCGCCAAACGAATCATATTCGGCGTCAGTATCGCCGATTTCGGTTAGATAGAGCAGTTCGTCACCCGAGGGAGAGAATTTGGCAACGAAGAATCTCGGGTATCCTTGCGCTGGTCCAATTGTCGTCTTATTGGAGACCGGGAACCCAGTGAACGGGACTGCCCCAAAGAACCCGCCAGAAACATAGATATTGGCAGCGGCATCCAAACCGACTGCCGTCACGCCGTGCGTGCCGCCGCTGATTCGAAATGCCTTCGTGATGGCTTTAGGTAGCACCAGATCACCCGCAAGCAGGTTGTCGACGCTGGCGAGGATAAGGAGCAGACAGGCGATGACAGACAGCACGTTCATATGTACAGACCGATCAGGCTCGGGCCCATTCCCCCAAGCTTATAGACCCTTTTGCTCTTCGAAAATCAAACACGCAATTCAGTTTTCCAATCGTCGAGCGACGTTTCCTCAGCTTGATGCACTGACTTCACATCGCGCTGATGGCACAAAGGTAACACTGCCGACCTCTCGGAGGGCGTGCATTGGCGGGACCGTTATGGGACATTATCGGTAGCTACGTCGCCCGATTGGGGACCCTCATGGGGCTTCACGGCCAACTGACAAGCGGACCTATCGGGGAGTCAGCAAAACAATTGATTTGCACACTCTGATAATTACTTCAACCAGAGCCACCAGTTCAGCATCATGCTGACGGGGTGCGCTGCGCTGATAGCGGCTGAGACCAGAAGCTTCTGCCAGTCGGCCTGATGTAAGAGAGATCCGAACCGCTCCGTCAGACGCGGCTATTTCTCGTACATTTGGCGAGCCTCCAGTGGGGATCACCGCGCCCACAAGAGCTCCTACGAGAGCGCCTGCTCAAGATCAACCAGGGCCAGCAGAGCAGACATATTCACCATCAAGACATGCGCATCGCGGACTTCTGGGAGCACCGCTATCTCCCCTACCTCGAAGAAGTCGTCACGCTGACCGGCAAGCCTCGCAAGAAGCCCTCGACCGTGCGCGGCTACAAGCAAATCTGGAATCAGCACCTCAAGGCGCATTTCGCCAATAGGACGTTGCGCGAATACGAGCCTTTCATGGGAACACAGTTCCTGCAGACGCTGACGAGCACGCAAAGCAAAGTCACGATAAAGCACATCAAAGCGCTTGGCAGTTCCCTATTCAAGCACGCAGTCGTCAAGCAGCAAATCAAGGTCAATCCGTGGCATGACGTAGAGATGCCGGACGACGCTATCGACTCAGCACGAACCGACCATTACACGCTAGAGGAAGCCGAGAACATTGTTTCGGCGCTCGTTGATCATGTCGATTGCCAGCTCGTAATCGCGTTGTCGTGCTTCCTTGGGCTCAGACCGGGCGAGATCGCGGCATTGAAGTGGGAAGACTTCGATTCAAAGAGCGTCCATATTCGGCGCTCAGTAGTGCGCGGCACGGTCGATGTTCCCGAGACTCCTGAATCGCTCGCTTCCCTGCCCCTCATTGCTCAAGTTGCGGTTCCCCTGCAACTCTGGCGTAAGGAGTCAGGTAAGCCAACGGATGGTTGGGTCTTTCCGTCGCGGGACAACACTCCGGTAGACCTTCACAACTTGGTTGCTCGGGTGATCGTTCCCCACGTCGAAGGTTCGGACAGGTGCGTCCGCTGTGACCTCACACCCAAAGCGTCATCGGTCAAATGGAAGAGTCTCTATGCTGGCCGGCGTGGTGCCTGTACCGCAGCCGTTGAAGCGACTGGCGGCAACTACGCAGTTGCCCAAGCGCTGTTGCGTCACAAGAGCATGAAGACCACGCTGGACGTTTACAAGAAGCAGATTACCCCTGCTGCTTTCGCGAAGGGCATGAAGCTGCTCGAAACTGCGGCCAGCCGCAACGAAACGAAGGGGAAATAATGAAACGCATTTTGGTTTTGATTGCTTTTACTCGCGGTTGTGAATTTTCTCAGTCGTCCAGGTTTCCTACTACAGAAAATCCTGATTAAATCCATGACCGCAACGCCAAAAATATCGGGCCAGATATCGTCATTTGTATAACTAAAAGATTTTGCTTGCACTTGCGAGTTAGCTAGGTTAAGGTGGTGCCGTGGCTGTGATGGCCACGAAAATAACAAGCGCCCTCGGCAGACGCTGATAACGAACTGTCGAGGGCTAACGAAACACACGGACGATATTCCGTATGTCCGCTGCGACGTACTGTATCGGTTTTGCGCCCGGCGAGGCCGAGTCACCCAACAAAACCTCAAATGCTCTACCGGCCTTGGCCGCGCTCAGGGCCATCCCACAACAAACACCAGATGAAAGGTTGGCGCAGCTTTCTGAACGCGCCCAGCTTGGCGTCTGGCTGTCCGACGTAGGCTCTTCACCCGAAGCGGCTGCACTCGCTCAGAACATTTACGAAAAAGCCCTGGACGGTGCTCGCTGTCTTGGGCACCGTTTCGTTGTTAGGACGACGGTAGAGGGTTGGAGATTGATTCCAATTCTTCTACCCAGTTGGGAGTCAGATGACGAGATGGAAAGACGCAGCCGCTGATTTCGCAGGAAGCGCGGGATTAGCTAACTCTCAAGGGCCAGGGACGCCAGCAATGGCGCATGTGCCTGTGCAAGTTTCAATCGGAGGAATCTATTGTCAGGCAGTAGCAACAATAACCAATGTGCCATGGTGGACAGGAGCCTAGGAGCCATTTCATACATGGGGATTCGGGATTGTTGGTGAAAATGCGTTTTCGTCAACCACCGGAGAGTCTGCATTTTTGGTTGTATTCCTTATCGAGACCGCTCATTTGGTCGGTTTGTGTGCCACTCATATTGTTTCATGTAAGCGCGTGCGGACTCCTCCAGCGTTACGCCGAAGATCGCGGGCCAGACGGCGTAGCGATGGCAAAACTTGGGCGGACGGTAGGGCAGTCTACAAGGTGTTCTGCCGTCAAGAGTACAATCTCCGCGACCAAGCGCTGAGGGTAGAGAAAGTCAACAAACAGACCCACGGGGCCGGGCCTCCCCTACCGATTAGACTGTATCGACGGAGCCCACTTTGGCCCGCTAGCCTTTAGAGCACAACCCCGTGCCAGGGGAGTGTTCATAGGTCCGGTTTTTGCCCCCAAGCATTACGCCGACTGCCTCCTGGTGCGGGGTTATTCACCACAAAACAATAGCCGCCACCTCAGCAACGCCGAGCACAACCCAACAGATTGCTCTGCCACGCTCCCCAGATAGCCAATACCCGGTGGCTGCACTTAAGCAAAGCAATGCGCTTGTCCATGCACTTCCCCATGCGGCAGGTTTGCTTAGCATTTTCAGGATTTCCATGCAGTATTCTACGACGCCTGCTTAGGAGGTGGATCAGCGCTTCTTTTGGGCCGTCCGCCACTTAGCCCAGCGTGCTCTTTGAGCAGCAGCGATCTTCTTGCGGTTGGCTGGTGACATCGTTCTCTTGCGGGCAGTGATTGAAACGACCTTCTTTCCCTTGAGTTTCGCCCATCTTGCACGTTGTGCAGCGGCAATCCGTGCCCGCCCCGCTGCGGACATTGTTCTGCTACCAGTTCGCTTGCCTGTTCCGTTCAGCGCTGTGATTGCATTATTGAGACTTTGAAGTTGAGACGCGAGACGGTTCCGTTCCTGCTCCAGTTGATTGAGTACCGAGGTGAGATTGTCCATAGCAAAGGATTGTACAGTGAGCCTTCAGAAGATTGGGTAGGATCAGGACTGTGACGAAAGTCAACCACTCTGGGTACGGAGTCGATTGCGCTTATTGAGCACACGATTACGTAGTGTTGTGACCCACTCGTTCTCTGTGTCCGTAAGGCAATCTTCCGACGGCCAGCCCGGTGCTTTCTCTGCGAGATGGAGAACAGTCCAAGCTAACCCATAATAATCATCCGGGCCGAACACCTTAATAAGTTCCCGTGCTTCCTCGTCCGATACTGGTGGTGTGATGCTGTCTAAGAGTTGCTGTTGTCTTTTAAGCAAGTCTAAGTCCGCTCCCTTAGTTAGAGGTGGGAAAGCGGCCAATTTTGCGAGTTCGCTAATTTGAAATCTGATCATAGGGTCCCTCGGTCATGCCCGGAATTGTATCCGACGTTAAGGGTTGATCCCTGCACGAGACCCCTATTTGGGAGAGCAAAGGGATGATAGCATGTTCGCCGTTTGTTCGTCATTACCTTCGGGCGCACTTTCGATCCGCAGAAAAAGCTTTGGAGTTTAGAATCCGGCTAATGAGTGTAGTGGCGGATATTTCGACAGGTACGATCTCACAACCTCGACCTTGGATAGATTTTCAAGAATCGAAAACTATACCCTCAGCCGCCCGTTTTTTCGCCTGTCAAAAGGAAGGGTTCGATACCGGCTGCGAAGCATAGAAGATGCTCCCGGAGTTCGTGGGCGCAAACGCGCTCGTCTATTCGATACTTTTGCTTCCCATCATTTAGATCTGGCGAAGGAAGGCTACGACGACTAAATCGCAGTGACGCCTGACGCAGATAGGCAATTACACTCAGAGCCCGGATTGTGAGTGTAAACGCGTTCTTACGTTGCAAGTCTTCCACCGGAGTTCGCAACAGAGAGTGTTCACTATAGTAATCTTCCGCGCACTCATGTTCCCCGGTAAGCTGCCGAGCAGGGCACGTCTCTATGCGGACACCGGACTGCCAGTGCGGCAGTGTTTCGGTTGCAAGAAGGAACAGAGACTTGGAGGGGAACAGTGAAGATTACGTCGGAAGATAAACTTGACAGGTTTTGGGTGGTCGTGGTGGGCCTTGTATTGGCGGGGGTCATGGTGGTCGGGACGCCCGCCCACAGCCAAACCATCCATTTGAAGGAATTAGCCTCGATCACAACAACCAAGATGGACGCCGCTGGTGACCTCACCACCCGGATAGACTCCTATTTGACTGATGTGGCCCAGTACTTCGCCAAGACAGAACAGTGTTCAGGGACGAGGTTGACGTCGAATGACAAAGCTGACTTCATCGTCGGATTCTGGGTGGCCCACATTTTGCAGGAGTACACCATCACTTACGAAGTAGCCGACCGGTCAGGCTTGGTTCTCGGTACCAAGACGATCCATTCGATTCCAGATGTGGCCAAAGACGCTTGCACATTGATTGAATCGCGCAAGCATCATAAACGTGAACGTGAGGATGAGCATCGTGAACGCACGAAGCCGCGTCTGTGGCAGCGGTAGCGGGAATCCGAAAAATGAATTCGTGTATTTCTCACGAGATACAAATCCAGTTTCTGGTGTGGCAACCGAAGCTTCTTGCGCAGCACACGTGATAAAGTCCTCAGTTTACACCATAACTGATGTTGATCAGGCGATTACACTCAGAAACCGCGGTTCATGGGGCTGCTAAAATGTTTCGGCCAACAAAATGGGTTTGCAGCCGCCGGATACAATTCCTGCGCGCACAAACGTCAATCCACCCCAGACGGCTTGCGCGGCAGCGTTATCCTCAAATTCGCTCAACAGGCCGTTGCCGACGTATAGACCGGCAGCTCGGGCGGCGCTGGCGAACCCATCAGTTCCACCTTTCACGACGAGGTCCGGGCCGAACGATGCGCCACCATGCGAAGGCGTGCAAGTCGCGCCCGCTAAAGGTCCGGATGTAATCTTGGGGTTGTAGTACAAAGTCTTGAGGTTGTCACAAATCCAGAGTATGAGTTTGTGGTTTGCAACCGCTTGCTCGATTGCTCGGCGTGTCATCGGAGATGGATAGAGAACAGTCATGTTTACCTTCCGTTCAGCCAATTGGACCAATTCACGCCAAAAGGTGGCCTATTATTAGATTCGGTCGGTGCTTCGACTGTCATTCTTTGAATTCCCGCTCAACAATCTTTCTGTACGCGTGACTTGACATCTTCGCGATTGCCTCGTCGCTGGGCTCCAACCCGAGGTGCTCAGCCACGGTATCAATAGCGTGGCCGATGGTTTCGAGCGAATAATCAGTGAGTCCGTGCTCCTTCATATATCGATCGACCTTTGACGGCGATTCGATCATGAGCCGTTCCACGCGGACTCTGGGCAATGCCGTCAAAGACGTCTGTGGCGCTATTGCTGAAGATTGGCCAAAGCAGGTTATCAAGGCGGCCCATGCTAAATTCAAGTCGGAACCTGTCGACGCAAACGTAGCCAGCAAGAATCAGTAGCCATTGCCCGGTTGCCGGACGATTTCCCAAGGGGGCGCGTTGCTGGGGACAATGCCGGCGACCGCGCCGTCCTAGGCTCCAGGGCGTCAAGGGGTTGTATCCAATGGACTAGCCAGACTCACGACCGCGGGAACGCTCGCCTTCCTTCGATATAGTGACCCTCGTACACCCACCCTGGACATCTTCCGCCCGCCGCGCACCTCCGGAGAAACTGATATCACTGCGGTTTGAGGATGGCGCCCACCCTGAGCCGCGCCTAATTGAAATTTTGGAGGAAGACTTATGAGTGCACGTCTCATTCTGGGAATGGTGTTGCTGGCTTCGGTGGCTCATGCCAGGGAACCGAAACCACACAAGTCCGGCAAATTGCTGCAGATGGAATCCGTAGCCTGCGGCGTCGACGAAAACAGCGGCAAGAGCATGGTCGGAGAACTGATTGGCACCGATTCCGCGCACAAGAAAACTCACGAAATGCTCTGCCAGGAATACATCCTGCAATCGGAGAAGATCATCTACCGCATCCGGCCGCGCGATGAAAAGCACCCGGTATTGCTTCCGGTCGGCGAACAGGCGCAGTTCCGCATACAGAAGGACAAGATGATCCTGCGGGTGGAAGACTTGGACGGCAAGGATCGCGAGTACGTTGTCGTGTCCATGACGCCGCGTGAGGATGCCAGCCCTGAGAAGGCTTCTCTGAAGTAGGTTAGTTGTCGAAAAACCGAGTCGGAGGACCGCTGGTACCTGGTACACTCCGGCTGCTCGAATGGGTGCTTGCCCAAAAGCCGCCAGGATGCAACCAGTCGTTGCTTTAATCGTGGCGGCTTTCGTGTGTGCACGTGTGTTAGTCGGCGGTGGTCTCGATTTGGATCCGGACCAGCTGTGAGGTGGAGGGTTCCAAAATCGCGAACTGTGGGAGTTCGCCCCGGTACATGGCGACCTCGTCGCAGTTGTTGAAACGCGGGCAACGGTGGCAGTCCTTGTACAGCTTATCCGGAATCTCTTCCCGCATCGCCTCCATGAATCCCATGCGCGCGAAAAAGCTCGGAATCCGCGTGAAGAGGCAGACACAGGTGACCTCTTGCCGCGAGGCCTGTTCCAGTAGAGCATCAATGAGCGACCGTCCCGCGCCATTCCCCTTTTCGTCGGGACGCACTGCAATTGAACGAACTTCCGCCAGGTGCGGTCCATACAGATGCAATGCGCCGCATCCCAGAATGCGCCCGGCATTCTCTACCACCACGAAGTCGCGGATGTTCTCGCAGATCTCCGGCAAGGTCCGCGGCAGCAGTGTGCCGTCGCCTGAATAGCTGGCAATCAGGTCGTGGATCTGGGTTGCATCGCGCAACAGAGCTTCACGCGTGTGCATGGACCTCACCTCGTAAGTGAGCGATGCGCTGTTCCGCACGTTGAATCGCCTCTTTGACCGACCCGCGCGCCGTTCCGCCTTCCACGTTGTGGATGGCCAGTACCGCCTCGAGCGTCAAAGCCTGATAGATGTCATTGCCGAAGGCCGGGTGCATCTGCTGCAACTCGGCCAATGGCAAGTCCTGCAATTCCCCTCCCTGCTTAAGGCACAGCTTGACGGCTTTGCCGACAGCTTCGTGCGCCAGCCGCGATGGGACGCCACGATCCACCAGGTACGTGGCCGCCGCCCACGCATTCATGAATCCGCCCTGCGCCGCTAGTTGCATGCGGGCGTAATCAAACTCCATTTCCTTCATCCACCCTGTCACCAGGGGAAGAATCGATAGTACGGTCTGCGACGCATCGAAGAGCGGTTCTTGCGTCTCTTGCAGATCTTTGTTGTAGGCGAGGGGCAAGCCCTTCACTGTCATCAGCAAGGTCGTCGTCGCGCCAATTACTCGTCCAGCCTTTCCTCGGGTCAGTTCGAGGAGGTCGGCGTTTTTCTTTTGCGGCATGGCGCTACTGCCGGTCGAGTACGCCTCGGGTAGGGAAATGAATCCGTACTCCTGGGTCGAGAACCGAATCATCTCCTCAGCCCAGCGGCTCAGGTGGAGAGCGATGACCGACAGCGCTTGCACAAACTCCAGCACAAAATCGCGATCGCTGGTGGCGTCGATGCTATTCGCCGTTGGCGCGTCGAAACCAAGATCAGCAGCAATGGCTCCCCGATCCAATGGCAGGGTGGCTCCAGCAACAGCACCCGATCCCAGCGGACACACATTCAACCGTGCGCGCACATCGGCCAGACGCTCGGAATCCCGCAGGAACATCTCCACGTAAGCCAGCAGCCAGTGTGCCACCAGCACGGGCTCCGCCGGTTGCAGATGGGTGTAGGCGGGCATGGCTGCGTCCCCTGGTTTTTGTGCCCGCGTCAGGAGGACGTCGAGCCAATCCGCGAGCAACGACTGCAGCTGATCGATCGTGCCGCGCACGTAGAGGCGGAGATCGGTAGCAATCTGCTCATTGCGGCTGCGGCCACTGTGCAGTTTGTAGCCGGTCTCTCCAATCAGCGCGACCAACTGTTTCTCTACGAAATGATGAACATCCTCGGCCTCGTCGTCCGCAAGGAATTGGCGATCGGTCGCTGCCCGTTTGCCAATTTGTTTCAGTCCGCGCAGGATGTTTGCTAGTTCTTCTGACGACAGAACACCGGCAAGCTCCAGCGCACGCGCGTGCGCGCCGCTCGCCTCAAGCTCGTAGGGCAAAAGACACTGATCGAACGGAAACGAACGCTGCCAGCGCTCGAACTCCGGATCGAGCGGCTGCCGGAAGCGGCCCGACCACATTTTCACTTCGTCACCTCCTGGTGCAACTGGGCCCGCGAACGGGAAGGAAGGCCGAGAATTCGGATGAATCCTTCCGCATCCTTCTGATCGTAGCTGTCGCCCATGGTGAAGGACGAAAGATCGGTGCGGTAGAGCGAGTACTCGGACTTGCGGCTCGCTACCGAAACGTTGCCTTTGTACAGTGCCAGGGCAACGGTGCCCGTGACATTCTTCTGCGTGCTCTCCACGAATGCGTCAAGCGCTTCGCGCAAGGGCGTAAACCACAAGCCGAAGTACACCAGTTCGGCATACTTCAAACCCACGTGCTGCTTGTAGTGCATGAGATCGCGATCGAGGCACAGGGCTTCCAGTTCGCGATGCGCCGTCAGCAAGAGAGTTCCGCCCGGAGTCTCGTAGCAGCCCCGCGACTTAATTCCCACGAAGCGGTTCTCAACCAGATCGATACGCCCGATAGCATTCCGGCCGCCGATTTCGTTTAACAACTCGACCAACGACACCGGGTCCATGTTCAATCGGTTGACCGACACCGGCACACCCTGCTCGAATCCGATCTCCACCTGCTCCTCGCGATCGGGAGCTTCTTGCGGCGACTGGGTAAGCTGCCACGTGCTCGCAAATGGCGCGTTGCCCGCGTCTTCCAATTCGCCGCCCTCGTGGCTAATGTGCCAAAGATTGCGATCGCGGCTGTGAATCTTCTCACGGCTCTGGGCAACCTGAATCCCATGGGCCTCCGCATAACCGAGACAATCCTCGCGCGACCTCAACGTCCATTCCCGCCAGGGAGCGATGACCTTCAACTCCGGCGCCAGCGCCTGATAGGTGAGTTCGAACCGCACTTGATCGTTGCCCTTGCCGGTGCAGCCGTGCGCCACAGCCGTCGCGCCTTCGCGCAACGCAACCTCGACCTGGTGCTTGGCGATGACGGGCCGCGCCATCGAAGTCCCCAGCAGATACTTGTGTTCGTAAACCGCGCCCGCCTTCAGGCAGGGAAAGACGTAATCCGCCAGGAACTCTTCCCGGATGTCCTCGACGATCACGTTGCTCGCGCCCGTGTCGTAGGCCTTCTTTACGACTGCCTCGATGTCATCGCCCTGGCCCACATCGCCAACCATTGCGATCACGTCGTAGTCGTAGTTCTCTTTCAGCCATGGAATGATGATGGAGGTGTCAAGTCCACCGGAATAAGCAAGAACGACTTTCTTAGGCATGAGCACTCCTGACCGGGAACCGGCTCGCGCCGCCCCAGAGCAACAGCATGAGGATGGCCTTCTGCACGTGCAGGCGCCCTTCGGCCTGATCAAAGACCGCCGACTGCGGAGAATCCATTACGGCATTCGTGACCTCCTGCCCGCGATGCGCCGGCAGGCAATGCATGAACACGGCATGCGGGCTGGCCTCCGCCATCAACTCTTCATTCACCTGGTAGGGTTGGAAGATGGTGGCGCGAGCATCGGACTCGTGTTCCTGTCCCATGCTGGCCCATGCGTCGGTGTAAATCGCGTCCGCACCCGCTACCGCTTGCAGCGGGTCGGACAGAAGCTCGAGCGTTGCACCCGTCTCGTGCGCGATCTCCTGCGCTGCCTCCAGCATTTCTGCGTTGGGCTCGTACCCCGCGGGAGTTGCCATCCTCACATGCGAGCCCAGCATCGCCCCCGTCAGCAACAACGAATGAGCAACGTTGTTTCCGTCGCCCACATAGGCCAAGGTTACGTTCCTTAAATTCCCGAACCGTTCCTGCAAAACGGAATAGTCGGCCAGCGCCTGGCAAGGATGCTCCAAGTCGCTGAGCGCATTGATCACGGGAATTGCCGCGTGCGCCGCCATGTCTTCCACGGTCGAGTGCGCGAAGGTCCGGAGCACGATCACATCGACCCAGCGCTCCACGTTATGCGCGATGTCGTGCAGGCTTTCGCGCGCATCGATGCGGCCGCCGGTCTGATCCATGAAGAACGCTGTGCCCCCCAAGCTCGCCATTCCAGCCTCAAAGGTCAGCCGCGTACGCAGGGATGGCTTTTCAAAGAACATCACCAACTGCTTCCCTTCCAGAGTGCGGCGGAAATCTGCGGGGCGCGCTTTGACGACCGCCGCCAGGTCCAGGATCGACCGCACTTCGCTGGGACTCAGATCGCGCGTCGAAACCAGGTCCCGCATCATGGGCTTCTTGCCCACGCTCGGAACCGGCGCGATCGATGTTCTTTCCACTGCGTGACTTCTCATCCCGTGCTCTCCTTACCTTTTGACTCGGATTCTCGATCTTCCGTTGTTAAGCAACTCGCACTTCTGTGCCCACCTGCAATTTGGAGAAGTAAAATTCGGGCAGCACCTGAGCTTCAGAGGCCGGCAGGATTCGTACTCGGCCCACGCCCTTGCTCAAGGCATGGCGGCAAGCTTCCAGCTTCGGCAACATCCCACCTTGCACGACCGCGGTCGCTACCAGTGTTGCCACTTGGCTCAGGTCCAGCCAGCGGATTACAGCGCCATCGGCCCCTTTTACCCCGGCAACGTCTGTCAGAAAAATCAGAGCGCTCGCCTGACACGCTACCGCACACGCCGCAGCCATCTGGTCGGCGTTCACGTTGTAGTACTCGCCGACAGCACCGACTGCCAAGCTAGCGATCACCGGAATCCCGCCTTGTCCCCAGATCGTCTCGATCCAGCGCGGTTCGACTGCACAAATCTCACCCACAAATCCCAGATCGCAGCCATCGGTCTGCTTTTTGCGTGCACGAAAACTGGTTCCATCGCCGCCGCAAAGACCGATCGCTGCCTTGCCCGCCGCTCCGATCGCGGCCACCAGCTTCTTGTTGACCATTCCGGCCAAGACCATGAGCGCCATGTCGCGGGTCTCGGCGTCGGTGACGCGCAAGCCGTTCACGAACTCGCTTTCTTTGCCCATGCGCTGCAACGTCCGCGTTAGCGCCCCGCCGCCGCCGTGAACGACGGCGATGTGATGACCGTCCCCAGCCAACTGGACGATCGCATGCGCACATTTGCGCAACACGGATTCATCATCCAGTGCCGCACCGCCAATTTTCACGACGACTTTCAATTCAACCCCTCCGCCTCGTCCCATCCGTACATCACGTTCATGTTTTGGACTGCCTGGCCCGCCGCACCCTTCAACAGGTTGTCCACGCACGAAACAATCACCAGGCGCTGTCCGTCATCCGCCAAGCAGAAGCCGATGTCGCAGTAGTTCGAATGCAGCGAGTACTGGATTTCGGGCAACTTCGGCGACGCGAATACGCGCACCCAGTGCCGCCCTGCATAAAAACTCCGATAACAACGTTCTATCTCGGCCGCCGCCATGGGCTGCGCCAAGCGAACATAGATCGTCGACAAAATACCCCGCGGGATGGGCAGCAGGTGCGGCGTGAAAATCAGCTCCTGAGACGCCAGTCCCAACTGCTCGAGCATTTCGCCCAGATGCCGATGCTTGAACACCCCGTACACCGACAAGTTGTCGGCCACAGAAACAAAATGCGTACGCGCGGTTGCTTCCTTCCCCGCTCCGGATAGTCCCGACTTCGAATCGGAAATAATTCCGCGGCGTCGGTCCACAAGATCGGCCTCTATCAGGGGTGCAAGTCCAAGAATCACCGAAGTCGCATAACATCCCGGATTAGCCACCAACGCCGCAGCCGCGATCTCGGCTTGATGCAGTTCCGACAATCCGTACGCTGCCTGCTTCATGACCTGGTTGGCCGCATCGACATCTCGATCCTCAAATCCATACACGGCGCGATGTTCCTGTTTCCGCAGCCGCCACGCCCCGCTCAAGTCGATGACGCGAATCCCCTGCTGAATGACTTCTGGCACCAGGCTGCGCGACAACTCATGCGGCGTCGCCAAAAATAAGAGATCTACGCCCGCCTGCTTCAGGCGACCCAAGGAAAACGGTTCCAGCGCGTAACCACCATTGCCGCTCAGCGCCGGAAACGCTTCCGCTAGATCCCGCGTCTTCCCACCGTCCTCCCGTCGCAGCAAACAAGGCCTCTGCAGCCGCGGATGGCGCAGTAGGAGCCGTGTCAACTCAAAACCGGCATAGCCGGTTGCGCCCAGCACGGCAGTTTTCAACTGCGCCGCCATTACTCGAGCATCTCGTGAATCCGGCGAACCAGTTGCTGCGCGGTCTTGTTATCCGGCGAAATCACCAGGATGGTGTCGTCCCCGGCAATCGTCCCCACAACTTCCGGCCAATCCTCAGAATCGAGCGCCGCCGCCACCGGTTGTGCGCTCCCCACGCTGGTCTTCAGAACAAGCAGGTTCTGCGCCAGCCGTACATCTACTACGAATTCCCGCACCAGTCGCGATACAGAAGGCAGTACCGGCTCGCTCGCAGTCGCTCCACGCGACGCGGCATATCCATCGGGCGTCTTGATTAACCCCAGCTCCCGAATATCCCGGGAAAGCGTGGCCTGCCCGGCCTCGAAGCCCCGGCGGGCAAGAAAGCCCTGAAGTTCTTCCTGGCTTTCCACTGGCCCCCGGTGCAGGAGTTCGAGAATCGCTCGTTGTCTGGCTGCTTTGCTCATCGTGAATATTTATTCAATCCGATGAATAAGTATGCATACAAAATCCCCTTCCTGTCAATCGGATATTTCGTAACTACCCTGATGCCAAGCTGTTCCCTGCTCACGGGACCTAACCTACCCTGTCAAACACACAGGCCACGCAAATCGCGCCATAACAATTCCTGATGGATTCGATAAATAGTTTCGATTTCCGCGGGGTAGTCGGTGCAGTTAGATTGAGGTCTATGCAGGCACGGATGACTAAGCCGCCGGTTCCGCGATCCACCCTGGCGTCCGGGCCAGGAATCCCTTGCCGAGCCTCTCCAGGTGTCGATGACGAAACTTGAAGCCATCATCCAGACCGCCAAGCTGGAAGCGGTGCGAGACGCCCTCCACGAGCTTGGGGTCGAGGGCATGACTATCCTTGAGGTGCGCGGTCACGGCCAACAGAAGGGTCACACCGAGTTCTATCGCGGGCGTGAGTACACGGTAGACCTGATCCCCAAAATCAAGCTGGAGATCATTCTGGCAGACTCCCTGGCAGAGAGGGCCGTGAACGCCGTCGCGACCGCCTTCCGCACCGGCAAAATTGGCGACGGAAAGATTTTTCTTTCGAAGATCGACGAAGCGATCCGTATTCGGAACGACGAACGCGGCGACGTTGTTCTCTAGGATTCAGCAGCGGAATGTGAACCGCGGATTCTAATCCCCCATCCGCAGCCTGCCGGGCAGGCAGTGAGAGTCTATGGGACCGGAATGACGACAGCCTCACTGAACAGCGAATTGCGGGATCTTTACACCGAGGAAACTGCTCGCATTCAGGAGCAATTCGCCGCTACTGGGGATGGGCGTTCCGCCGTCCGGCAGCGCACCCGCCTGGTGGAGAGCATTACCCGCCGCCTGTGGCAGGAAATCGTCTCCTCTGAGCAGGTGGGTCCCAGGGGATTCACGCTCGCCGCTCTCGGAGGCTTCGGCCGTGGTTGGCTCTTCCCTCACTCTGACGTCGACCTCCTTTTCCTGCACGCCGGCAAGGAGAGTGAATCCACATTCCAGGATCACATCCGTCGCTTCTCGCAGGAAATGTGGGATCTGCGCATGAAAGTCAGTCCCACTGTTCGTACCCTCGCGGACTGCGATCGCTTTGATGCTGGCAATGTCGAATTCACCATCTCATTGCTCGACTGCCGCTATGTTTCGGGTGATCGCGAACTCTTCGACCGCCTGCACGACAAAGTAATTCCCAAGCTGGTGATGCGTGAGGCGCAGCCGCTGGTGCAGAGCCTGGCGGATGTCACTCGCTCGCGCCATGCCAAGTACGGCAACACCGTCTTCCACCTCGAACCCAATGTGAAAGATGGACCTGGAGGTCTGCGGGATTACAACGTCGCCTGCTGGCTGTCGTTGATCTCTGCCATGGACAAGCTGCGCGACTGGCCAGACCCCAAAACGCTACTGCCCTTTTCGACGCGCAAGCAGTTCGACTCGGCGCT
>Ga0137418_10003155_pt1 | contig 15153 bp, 11 predicted proteins | sample CZODoug3_1_2_16f_FD_122242 | JGI IMG/M metagenome (GOLD analysis project Ga0137418, IMG submission 122242) | Vadose zone soil fungal communities from Angelo Coast Range Reserve, California, USA - CZODoug3_1_2_16fungal (Hybrid Assembly) | ecosystem: Environmental > Terrestrial > Soil > Vadose... | reverse complement strand
TTGACCGTCGGCTGGTTCGCGCCGCGCGCCGGAGATCGCTCGATCCAGACGGTTGAGCGTGCAGCAGCACGCCTCGCGAAACGTAAGCTGCTGGCGATATTGTTTGTCGGTCTGGCCGCGCTCGTGACACGTCTGGCCCTCCTTGCCGTCCTGCCCGTGCCCGTCCCCGCAATACACGATGAATACAGTTATTTACTCGCGGCTGACACGTTCGCGCACGGAAGATTAACGAATCCACCCCATTCGATGTGGGTCTTCTTCGATACCTTTCACGTGTTGCAGCATCCGACCTATGCGTCGAAGTATCTCCCCGGACCGGGTGCCGTCCTGGCGCTGGGACAACTGCTGGGCCATCCCTGGATCGGCAGTCTATTGGGCGTGGCGGCTATGTGCATGGCCATGACCTGGATGCTGCAAGGATGGGTTCCGGCACCATGGGCAGTGCTGGGCGGTGTTCTCGTCTTGCTCCGGGTTGGATTGTTCAACTATTGGATGGACGGCTACTTTGTCGCGTCTTTACCGGCTATCGGAGGAGCGCTGGCGTTAGGCGCGTTTCCTCGATTGATCAAGTTTGCCCGAACCGGCGATGCGCTCGCGATGGGAGTGGGTGCGGCGCTTCTCGCTTGCAGCCGTCCGGTCGAAGGCTTGATTTTCTGCGCGCCGCTCGGAGTCGGGCTCGCATTGGAATTACTCGGGAGACGCAAAATCTCATTCGAAGTCGCCGTCAAGTATCTCCTGATGCCCCTGCTGATAACCCCTACAGCTACCCTACTCTTTCTGGCTTACTACAATTGGCGCGTTACCAAGAACGCTTTTCTGTTTCCTTACGTCCTCTATCATCGCGAATACCTTAATTATCCTGTGTTCGTCTGGCAGCGGTTGAACCCACCCCTACACTACGACAATCCCCAATTCGAAGCACTCTTCAATGCCTGGCAGCATGCCCAATACAGCCTGTCCTGGGGCGACTTGGTGCGTCGGTCGTGGGCGACATGTCTTGGCTGGTGGTACGTGTATGTCGGTCCGATCCTCACAGTCCCTCTCCTGACGCTGCCATATATGCTAAAAAGCAGCCGAACTCGATTTCTCCTGGCCCAGTTTCTAACTTGTGCGATGGGCCTGTTGTGTGTGGTTTGGTTCCTTCCCCACTATGCAGCGCCCTTGGCGTCAACCTGGTTCGTGTTGTTGATTTTTGCCATGAGACATTTAAGACGCGTCCGACTCTGGGGCAGACCTGTGGGCATCTATTGGACTCGGGTAGTGGTTCTTCTGGCATTAGCCTGGGTGGTGGTTCTGGCGGGACGCGCTGCTCGGAATTCGGCGGTAGGCTTTAACGTATATCGCGCGAATATCGCCAAGCAATTGAATAGCTTGCCGGATAAACATCTTGTCCTGGTTCACTACTCGCCCGACCATAACATTCATCGTGAATGGGTCTACAATGCAGCCGACATCGATGGGGCGAAGGTCGTATGGGCCCGCGAGATTCCCGGCTTAGACTTGGCACCCCTCCTCGGGTACTTCAAAGACCGAAAGGTCTGGATTGTTCAGGCCGACACCTTACCCCCGAAAATTGAACCGTACCGAAAGCAAGATCAGCCCTAAAAGTGGCGGAAACCCAGGGGAGAGCCCCGAAACTATCAACAATTTGCAACTAAAACGCGAAGAAATTCTCTTTCCCAGAGCCTTGTCGAGGTATGATAATGCCGTCTGTTAGGCGCATCACTCGGGGTGCGTACAAATCCTTGATTTTATTGAGAATCTAAGGTAAGTGCGGGCCCTGTACGGGGGCCCGGGCAACCAGAACGAACTTGGTGCACCCCTAGGGTCCGCTCGGCTTTTGCAATTGATTGGAGGGTACAGGTGTGAAAAAGGTTCTTCGCGGGTTGTTTCAGGACGAGCAAGGACAGGACATTGCTGAGTACGCGGTGATGTTGGCTGTGATCCTGGTGATCGTCGTCGGTACCGTCCGGCTGATCGGGTCGAATGCGAACTCCGTCTTCTCGCAAGTCGCCAGTTCGATTCAGTAGCCGCACTCGCCCTGGAGAATCCGGGTCGGGCGCAGATTTCTGCGGCAATGGACCGCAAAGGCGGGTCCCCGTGGTATCGCCATTTCGCCGCGTGGGTCAAACCAACTTCTACGTGTTCATGTGTGTCTGAAACGTGCGGCGATCTGTCGCACGGTTGCATTTTGGGCTGTTTTTGAGGAATAGGAATGAATCGAACACGGCTCTTGCTCATCGGTTTTGTCGCGCTCGCGTTGGGCGCTTTCGTCGCCTTTGCAGCCTACAAAAACCTGCTCTCCAAGTCGGGTGCGAACAACGAACCTGGAATGGACGTTGCGCTGGCGGCGAACGATCTCAAAGTCGGCGATCGACTGGAAGAAAGAGATATTCGCGTTGCCCGAGTGCCGGTGTCGCTGATCCCGCCCGGAGCATTTCGTGCGGGCGCACCGATTGCCGGACGCGGAATTGTCCTGCCCGTTTCCAAGGGAGAGATCATCCTGTCCAGCAAACTGGCGCCTGAGAAAGCTGGTTCAGGCCTCCCCTCCATGATTCCGCCGGGCATGCGCGCCGTATCAGTACGCGTCAACGAAGTCGTTGCGGTCGCTGGTTTTGTTGTGCCCGGCACGCGCGTGGACGTGCTTCTCACCGGCAATCCCGCTGGGAACACTGAATCGCAAACCCTCACCGTCCTCGAAAATGTGTTCGTGATCGCCGCTGGGCAGAAATTGGAACGTAATGCATCCGGGGATCCGCAGTCGACACCCGTGATTACTCTTCTGGTCTCCCCCGATGACGCCCAGAAGCTCACCTTGGCAAGTTCCCAGGGAAAAATCCAACTCGTCCTCCGCAATCCGGTCGATACCAAGCCGACCGACCCAGCTCCCATGAGGGCGAACGGGCTTTACAAGAACTTGCCAGCTCCGACGGTAGCGGTGCATCCCAAAGCTGCGACGAAGAAGATCGCGCAAGCCACACCGCCGGAAGCCTACAAGGTACAGATCATTCGCGGTAACAAGGTCGACGAAACCAAGTTCCCAGAACAAGATCTACCAGGCGCTCACTAAAGAATGGCCTCACAACTGAAGCACCTCATTTCGTCCTTTCCTCGTTCTGCGAGGAAATACAGGATCAGACTTAGCAGGCACGCCGTCGCAGTGGTGGTTGGTTCGCTGTTTCTGTCAGCTATCGGATTCGCTGAATTACTCCGACAGGAAGCGACGCCACCCACTCCACCCACGCAACAGCCCGCCCCTCCCCCACCCGTGGAGCATCCTTCCTCGGCGTCGATTCCGTCTCCGGCGGAAGCCACCGGCGGCGCCCCATTGCGCGTCATGGTGGGTAAGTCTCTGCTGATCAATACCAGCGCGAAACTGAAGCGCGTTTCTGTGACGGATCCCAATGTGGCCGACGTGCAGGTGGTGACGCCTACCCAGATCCTGGTGCACGGACGTTCCGCGGGCGAGGTATCCCTGCTGATCTGGGACGAACTCGAGCAATCGCGCAGCTTCGATCTCCGCGTCGACGTAGACGTCACGGCCGCCGCCGAGGAAGAAAGAAACGTCTTCCCCGACGAGCAGATCACGGTGACTCCCTCACGTTCGGCGATCGTTCTTTCCGGCCACGTTTCCAGTGAAGACGTCATGAAGCGAGCCGGCTCCATCGCCGAGGCGTACTCGAAAAACGTCGTGAATGTGCTGACTTTCGGCCCCACCGGCTCCCAGGAGGTCCTGCTGGAAGTGAAGTTCGCCGAAGTCGACCGCTCCGCCCTTACCCAGTTTGGAGTCAATCTCCTGTCGACCGGTGTTGGCAAGACGATCGGCACCACCACGACCGGACAATTTGGCAGCCTTGGCGCGCAGCGCATCAATGATACCTTCGGGGTACCAGCCTCGCCTGCGCCCAATGTGCCGTCGCCTACCACTGGTTCTCCGACCGAGACGTTCACCTCACAGCAACAGATCAACGATGTTTTGAACCTGTTCCTGTTCAATCCCGAACTGCACCTGGGCGCGATTGTCCGCGCCCTGCAACAGAAAAACCTTCTTCAGATCCTGGCCGAACCGAACCTCATCGCCGTCAACGGCAAAGAGGCCAGTTTCCTGGCCGGAGGGGAATTCCCCTTCCCCATCGTTCAACCCGGTCAGGGCTTCACTGCGGTAACCATCCAGTTCAAGGAATTCGGAGTTAAACTTAGGTTCAAGCCCGTCATCATGCCCAACGGTAATATTCATCTCAACGTAACGCCGGAGGTCAGCACCCTGGATTTCGCCAATGCGCTTACCATTTCCGGGTTTACCGTGCCCGCCTTGAGCACGCGCCGCGCGGAAACAGAATTCGAATTACAGGACGGACAAAGCTTTGTGATCGCGGGCCTGATGGATAACCGGGTCACCAACCTCACCAACAAGGTGCCCGGACTAGGCGATATCCCGATTCTGGGCAATTTGTTCAAGAGCAAGAGCTTTCAAAAGAGCAATGCGGAGTTGATGGTGCTATGCACGGTGCACAAGATTTCGCCCAATGTGCAGCCTCCGCCCGGTCCCACCAACCCGCAACCGTTCCTGAACAGGGATAGTTTCGACGGAAAGAAGCCTAAGGCAGGAAAGTAGTCTGGGGTCATGGCTGAGCTTTTAGTTGTCATTATCGCAACCGATAGCGAACAGCGTGCGGTGCTGCAGGTGCTGGTGGATGGAACCAGCGTCGCCCGCAACGTTCACTCCGCTGCCAGCTACCCCACGGTAGCCACTGATCCCTTCTTCGCGCGCGTTCAGGCCATGAACCCGGACGTAACCTTGATCGACATCCCTTCGGAAGCCCCTGCTCCTGCATTGCAGGCCATCGAACTCCTGCATCAGGAAATGCCGCAAGCCGCCGTTTTTGCTGTCGGCAGCCTGGCGCAGCCGCAGCTCATCGTGAGCGCGATGCGTATGGGAGCCAAGGAATTCATTGAGCGCCCCACGACCACCACCGACCTGCTGGAGGCCTTCGTCCGGCTCTCCACCACCCAGCGCAAAGTCAAGCGCGAAGGTCCACGCGGCAAAGTCTTCACCGTGGTGAACGCCAAGGGTGGCAGCGGCGCAACCACGGTCGCCGTGAATCTGGCCCTGGCTCTGCAAGCGGCTCACGGAAATGTTGCCCTGGTAGACCTCGCTCCGCTCGGGCACGCGGCCCTGCACCTGAACCTGAAGACGCCCTTCACCGTAGCCGATGCGATCCGCAATTTGCATCGCATGGATAGTTCCCTGCTCGACAGTTTCATGACCCGCCACAGCGGGGGTATGCAACTGCTGGCGGGCGCCAACATTCCGGCGTCTACCGAACCCTCCACTGCCGAGTATGCACGGCTTTTCGACATGCTGGCGGGACACTTCCGCTATGTGGTCGTCGATGCGTCCTCACGGGTCGATGCGGCCACCCGGCTGGTGGGGAACCTTTCCGAAAAAGTTCTTCTGGTGGCGCACGCCGATGTGGCGTCCTTGTGGAGCGCGGCCCGGGTGGTGCAGTTTCTGGGCGAGACCAATGGCAAGGAACGGGTCAAACTCGTGCTCAACCGCTTTCGGAAGATTCCCGGCTTCCACGAAACGGACGCGGAGACGGCTTCCGGAGCCTCGCTGCTGTGGCGGATTCCGAACCAGTATTTTGCGGTATCGAGCGCCATCGACCGGGGCATCCCCCTCATGAATCAGAACCACACCGAAATCGCGCGGGCGTTCACGGGCCTGGCCGCCACGCTGACGCAAAATGACGACGAAGTGAAGCGCACGGCCTGGTCGATGTTCAAGACGGTTTAGGGAAATCATGGCGAATTTGCAAGCATTCGAGCGTACCGAGTACCAACAGGTCAAGGCGGACCTCCATCGCAAGATTCTCGATCGTCTCGATCTGGAGAAACTAGGTCGGAGCAACAGCGACACCGCGAGGGATGAAGTTCTCGTCCTGATCCGCAGTTCGGTGAACAGCGAGGCCGTTCCCCTCAGCTTTGCCGAGCGCGAGCGCCTGTCGCGCGAGATTCTTGACGAGATCTTCGGCCTCGGTCCGCTCGAGCCCTTGCTGAAAGACCCGAGCGTGTCCGACATCCTGGTGAATCGCTTCGACCGGGTCTACATCGAGCGTTCCGGCAAATTGGAACTCACGGGGCTGTCATTCAAAGACAATCAACACTTGATGCAGATCATCGACCGCATCGTCTCGCGCGTCGGACGCCGGGTGGACGAATCCTCGCCCATGGTTGATGCCCGCCTGCTAGACGGCTCCCGCGTGAATGCCATCATTCCTCCGCTGGCCATCGATGGAGCCTGTCTCTCCATCCGCCGGTTCGGACGCGATCCCATCACAGCTCGTCAGATGATCGAGAACAAGACGCTCACCGAGCCCATGCTCGAGTTGTTGTCGGCCATGGTGAAGGGGCGTCTTAACCTGCTGATCTCCGGCGGAACCGGCGCCGGTAAGACGACCGTGCTGAATGTTCTATCCGGCTACATTCCCAACAACGAACGTATCGTCACCATTGAAGACGCGGCTGAATTGCAGATGAAGCAGGAACACGTGGTCCGCCTGGAAACTCGCCCGCCCAACATTGAAGGCAAGGGCGCGATTCGCCAGCGGCAACTGGTCATCAACAGTCTGCGTATGCGTCCCGACCGCATCGTGCTGGGCGAGGTGCGCGGCGAAGAAGCCTTCGACATGCTGCAGGCCATGAACACCGGTCACGACGGCTCCCTGACCACGGTCCACGCCAACTCGCAGCGCGACGCGCTTTCCCGTATCGAAAACATGGTCTCGATGGCGAACTTGAATATTCCGGAGCGCGCCATCCGCCATCAGATCTCTTCGGCGATTCATGCGGTCGTTCAGGTCGCGCGTTTGTCCGATGGCACGCGCAAAATCTTAACTATCTCGGAAATCGTTGGCATGGAGACCGACATCATCACCATGCAGGACCTCTTTGTGTTTGACCGCCAGGGCATCGACGAGGCGGGAAAGGTCCGAGGCATGTTCCGGGCCACCGGCGTCCGCCCGAAATTCGCCGAGCGTTTGGCTACCGCGGGTTGCCGTCTCCGGCCGGCGCTTTTCGAATCAAAGATGGAGGTCTGAGCAGAGTCTCGGAGCTACCCATGCAGGCCGTATTTGTCGCCATCCTCGTCTTCGTAGTCGTCTCATTCGCGATCTTCTTCGTCTTTTCCATTCTCGACGAACGCAAGTCGCGCGCGCGTGTTCTGCGCGACCGCCTGGCGTCTACCCAGGACACAACGCCCGAACGCAAGCCGGGCGAGGAACTGGCCTTCCTGCGCGACGAGATGCTCAGCGAGATCCCGGCGCTCGACAGTCTGCTCCGGCGATCGGACCGAGTCTCGGCCTTGCAGAAACTGCTGTCCCAGGCCGACGTCCCCACCCGCGCGGGCAACTTCCTCCTGATTTGCGTGGGGGTTGCGGTCCTCCTGGGCGGCATTGTGCTGGTCTGGAGCAAAATACTCGTTTTCGCCTGGGTCGGGTTCCTGCTGGGCTTTTTCATTCCCTATTCCTACGCATCGTTTCGGCGCACCAAGCGCTTCAATGAATTTGAAGAGCATTTCCCCGAGGCCATCGACACGCTCGCGCGAGCCGTGCGCGCCGGACATGCTTTCACCACAGCCCTCGAAATGATCTCCGACGAAATGGCCGAGCCCGTGGCCGGCGAGTTTCGCAAGCTGTACGAGGAACAGAAATTCGGACTTCCTGTGCGCGAAGCTTTAGCGAACCTCGCGGAGCGCGTGCCTTTGGTCGACGTAAAGTTCTTCGTCACAGCCGTCATGCTGCAACGTGAAACCGGCGGCAACCTGGCAGAGATCCTCGACAATCTCTCCTATGTCATTCGCGAGCGCTTCAAGATCCTGCGGCAAGTGCGGGTATACACCGCGCAGGGCCGGTTGACCATGATGCTGTTGATGGGGATGCCGCCCCTGATCGTGGCCGTCATGTTCTCCTTGAACCGAACTTTCATCGAGCCGCTATTTACCGACAAGATCGGACACATATTGCTGGTGGCGGGTCTCACACTGCAAACCATAGGCTACTTCGTCATCCGAAAAATCATTCGGATTCAGGTATAACGCCATGACTCTTCCCGCGATTCTGGCCATTCTGATCTTCGTGACCATTGCGCTGGCGGCCTTCGCCTTCGGCGCCGCGGCCTACGCTCCGTCCTCCATTCTTGGAGCACGCCTGCGATCACTCGCTTTCCAGCGTCCCCAGGCCCAGCAACTGGAAAAGCCTGCCATCAAGCAACGCCTGGAACAGGCTCTCGATCCACTCAGTAAGGCGTTACCGCTCTCCCCCAGCGACACCGACCGCACGCGCGGGTGGCTGATCCAAGCGGGCTATCGTGAGCCGCGACACATGACCCTCTACCTGGGCGCTCGCGTCTTCATGGCATTGGCAGGTTTCGGAATCGTAGTCCTGACTAGTGGCTTCAACTCGCCCCTGTTGCTGGTGGGCATAACCGGCCTCGGGTTTTTCATCCCCCGCTTCCTCCTGAAACGCAAGATCAAGGCCCGCCAGTTGCGCGTCCGGTTGGGTCTGGCAGATGCCCTCGACCTGACCGTGATCTGCGTCGAAGCTGGACTCGCACTGGATCAGGCCATGATGCGAGTGGGCGAAGACTTGAAGCACGCCCATCCCGATCTGAGCAACGAGTTCTACATCTTCAATCTGGAAATGCGCGCCGGAAAGCCCCGCGCCGAGGCTCTCCGCAATCTCGTCAGCCGCACCGGGGTGGACGACATTAAATCGCTGGTATCAACCCTGGTACAAACCGACCGCTTCGGCACCAGCGTTGCCCAGGCTCTTCGTGTACACTCAGATTCATTGCGCACGGAGCGCCGTCAGCGCGCTGAAGAACAGGCTGCCAAGACCACAATCAAGATGGTTCCTCCCCTGGTGGTGTTCGTCCTGCCATCCATCATCGTCGTGACTCTGGGGCCGGCCATAATTTTGCTGTACCGCACGCTCGTCTCCTGACGCGCGCCCGCGGTCCGCACGGGATGACGGAACCAGGAGTTGTGATGTCGGAGTCTGTGGCTTGCGGCTATGTTTTGAACTGCACCCGCCGCCAATACCTCGCCACTCGCCTTGCCATAGCTGATGGACACTGGTCCCGCCTGCGCGGCCTCATGGGCAGAGCCCCCGATTCCTTTTCTACCGGGGACGGGTTGTGGATTCTCCCCTGCAAGGGCGTCCACACGCTCGGCATGCGGTTCCCCATCGATGTGCTCTACCTGTCCGGCGACAAGGTAGTCGTCCACCTGGAACACGGACTCCCGCCTTGGCGCTTCGCGCCGGTGCGTTTGAAGGCATCCTCGGTACTAGAACTTCCGGAAAACACCCTGCGCACCACAGGCACTACAATTGGGGACGAACTTGAAATCGCAACGCGCACCTCAGAAGACGCGGTACCGGCATGAATGAAGGACCCAAACTGCTGGTCGAGTGGTCGTCTCCCTGGCAGGAGTTCGTAACCTCCATCCGTCCTGCCTTCGGCCGCTCGCCGACTCGACTCGCTGGCGAGGCCGAAACCGGCCTGTTCCCGGTGCGGGGCATCCTTCTATCGTGGGGGATAGAAGCCATCTTTCTCACACTGCTGATAATTGTGCCCGCGAAATTGGCCAGCATGCGGCCCTACATGCCGCCAACTCCGCCCAAGTACGACGTCATCTATTTCTCCGCAGACGAGCTGCCCCAGATTCAGGATCGCGGCGGTGCACAGGCGGGCAAAAGCGGCCGCGCGGGAGGAAAAGAAGCGCATCATCACAGCCAGACAATTCGGGTAGCACGCGGCAATTCGGCCGTGGAGAAGGTCGTCGATGCCCCGGACTTGAAGTTGCCCGTGTCCAGCGCCCCGGTGGCGAACCTGCTGGCCTTCAAATCGGTGCCCGGTCCGCCGCCCGCCGAAGGACTGAAGTCGTCGCGCACCGCGCCGGATCTGTCAAAGAACTCCATCGTGGCGCCTCCGCCTGAGATAACTCGCGAACGAAATCGAGTGGCAGGGCTGAACAGCGACGTAATCGCGCCCCCCCCCACAAACGTGGCGCAGGAGAGAACCCGGCAGATGATGGGCCTCTCTACCACGATTGTCGCGCCGGCTCCGCAGGATGTTCCCCGCGATCGGTCGCGCTCTCTGGTAGCCATGAACAGCCGCATCATTCAGCCAGCTCCCGACGACGTGCAGCGTGATCCTCCGCCCCTACACGGACCCGCATCGGCCTCCGCAGTGGTGGTGCCGCCGCCTGTATCGGCGCCGCAGCGCGATACTTCCCAGACCGCCAAGCTCTCGCTCCCCACGCCTGGCGTGGTCGCTCCGCCGCCCTCGCAAGTCACGCGCGACGCGCATGTTTCCGGAGCGGGCCTGGTCGATCCAAAGGTGGTTCCCCCGCCTGCAGAGATCGGTGGACGATCGCAAGACAAGCGGGCCCTGACAGGTCTGGTAGGAGCGAATCAGGTGGTTCCTCCGCCTCCCAGCGTGACGGGCGGAACATCGCTGACGGGAGGAGGACGCGGCCACAATGACAAGGCCGGGGGGTTCGGCACCACGCTCACTGGCGAGAACATCGTGCCGCCGCCACCCAGCATTGCGGGCGACGCGACCGGCTCAAGCCGCGGGCACGGGAGCCCCCAAGGAACCTTCGGTGAAGGTTTGGGGACCAACTCCGTGGTACCGCCGCCACCCAGCCTGAGCGGCTCCGGAGGCCTGTCCGGCCGTGGTACGGGCAGCAAGGGCGCAGGTCTAGGTGGCCCGCTGGACGCCGGGTCGGTTCTGGCTCCAGCGACCGGTGGAGGGGCCAACGGGGGCGGCAAAGGAGTGGTAGTCTCCAGCCAGCCCGGTTCCGTTCAGGGCGTACCCAACAACGGCACGGCGGGAGTTCTTGCCATGTCGCCGGGCGGCCGCGACAAATCCGGCATCGGTGGATCAGGCGGAGGAAGCGGTATCGGCCACGGACCCGGCCGCGGCAGCGGACTCGGCGGCGAAGGCTCGGGCGCAGCCAAGGAAGGCACCGGCCGCGGCTCCGATCCCAACGCGCACGGCGGCATCTCTCCCTATCCCGGGCCAGGAGGCAGTGGAAGCGGCACCAGCGGCCAGCCTCCCATCCCGGGCGCTTCGGTAGCTGGAGGAAGCACCAATACCATCACGCTGCCCAGTTTCGGCGGCGGCGATCCTGACCCCGGCGCAATGCCGGGTGCAACTGCCACCAGCAAAGCGCGTCGCGGATTTGGTGTCAGTGTGTTCGGAACATCGCGCTCCGGCGGCGCCTTTAACCGCTACGGCCAGCTCCCCGGCGACAACTACACCATCTATATCCCGACAGTCTTGGGCACCGCCGTGATGCAGTACGCCGACCCAGCCTCGGCAGGCCGTCCTTACTCGGAAAAACTGACCGATCCCGACCCCATCCGCGTCACCCTGCCCGACGGTCTGAGCCATTCCCGCCTGGTCGTAGCCTGCGTTCTAGGTCGCACCGGAAGTCTGAGCAACATTCGAGTGCTGGAGGCCGGCCCGCAGCCCATGACCTCCAGGGTAGTCGCCGCCCTCTACGCCTGGAAATTCACGCCCGCCCTCCACGGAAATGACCCCGTTGAGGTGAATGCTTTCCTAGGCTTCAATATCGACACGCGTTAAACCCGCCCCGAAGGGCCGACCCAGCTTAGGCTAGCCCTTCAGCGCTGTGGGAAAGTCGGAAATAAGATCGAGTCCCGGAGGGACGACCGATTCGCAAACGGGGCTTCAGCCGCGTCGTCACGCTCATGGGCTCATTGTCCGTTCCCTCAGACACTCGTTGAAACAAAGCTGCCGTCTCATCCCGGTACACGTTCCTCCACGCAGGCGCTTCCCCAAGCAGATTTGCCAGGGCCGAAGCCTTCGGCACTAGCACCCAATTCGCATGCATCTCACCCAAGACCCGATCCCACTGATCTTCCCCTCGCATAATCTTCAAGTACTCCTTTAAGAAATCCGCGCCGTACAAATCATGCCGGTCATCAACCACCACCCGCGTCCGCGGGTAGAGTCGATAAATCAGGTAGCCGCCCCAGGAATCCGGGCAAAACACCGGTTCGCGAACATGGTTCCGAGCGAGGAAATCGACGGCTTGCACAGGAAACCGCGTCCCATCGAAGGACGCGTTCATCAGCGTTCGCGAACCCAGCCGTCCCTGATGAAAGCAGATCCACGCGCCCAATACAACGACCAGAATCGCCCAGGCGTGGCCATGCAGGCGCGACTCGGTCGCCTTCATGCGCACCCCGAAGTCCTGCCAGCGGGCAAGGCCCCGCCGAACCATCGCGGAATTCCCCACCCATTCCCCCGCAGCCGTCGAGAGAACCGGCGCCGTGATCAGGACCAGCAGCATAGAGGAAACCGGGATATTCCTCGATGCGTACAAGCCCGTGTACACCGCGAAACAAGTGACCAGCAGTTGGCTCGTCCGCAGGCGCGTGCGTCCCACCGCCACTCCCACTATGGTCAACAGCAAAAGCACCGCAAAACACTTCTGCGGCAAACCATGGAAATTCGGCGAAAGAAACTCGTCAATGTGATCCATCAAGAAGCGGTCGCTAAGGTAGCGATAGATGTGAACATGCAGTTTGTATCCGTATGGATTGGCGAAAGTCGCGACCAGCATCAGAACCCCGGTCATCAACAGGGCGCGCGTGCGGCTCAAAGCATCGCTTCCGTCGGGACTGCCATTCAGTTTCCTCGCGCACGCAGCGATCAAGTAGATCCCCTGCAGCACAAAGCCCACCAGAAAACCGCCATGCCAGTTCACCCACACCCCCATGATGACCGGCAGCCAAACCAGTCGACGCGACTTCCCGCCCGTCTCGAAGCCATCGAGCGCCGCAAACCAGATCACGGTAAACAGCCAGCTAAGGATGTGCGGCCGTGTTAAGAAGTGAATGCTCGAAGCGGACACCGCAAGCAGCAGCATGACAACCGCAATCCCGAGGCTCGCGCCCCGCGCCAGCATCATCCGGAACACGAGCGCGAACGTCAGCGCAATCAGCACTGCACTGAAAAAAGCGACTCCATTGAGGCCAGCGGTACGGTGAATCGCTCCGACCAGAGCGTCGTAGAGCCATTCCCACGCGTACCAAGGCTTGCCATTCATGGTGGATGAAAACAAATCCACCCGCGGCACCGAGTGAGTCGTGAGTATCAGTTCGCCCGTGCGGATATGCCATCCAATGCCGGCGTCGCCCAGCAGTTTCGGTCCGAGCGTGCCGGTAGAAAGGGCAATCACCAGGAGAACGAAAATAAGATCACTGACCGACGGAAGGAGGAAGCGGGACCATGCGTTCACCATCTGGGTTTCCCGGGAAGTCTTCAAAGGAGTTGGACCGTGGTCAAACGGTCATGTTACTCGATGTCACTGACCACGCGACGGGGCAAATCCCCGAGGAGTTCCCGGGAAGGTACGCGCGCTTAACCACGAAGGCGATTGCCAATTGGCGATTGGAAATTGGCAATTGAAAATCATCGATCGGTATTGGACAGTGATCTCTGCGTGGTCCATCAAAACCGCCAATACGACAGTCCCACCCGCATGTGATGCATCAACGAGTCCGGGAAACTGTAAGCGATCGCTGTTCCCAGCAAGGCATGAACGATACCCAGCGGGTAAATGCTCCGGTATCGGCGAAACATCTCAGTAAAGAAAAGTGCACCGACGACGGTCATGACCGTAAGAGCCATGTTGGGCAGATGAGCCAGAGTAAACAGGAAGGTGCTCGCCGCCACCGCCCAGCGAGCTCCGACCAGCGATTCTAGGCGGAGAAAGAAAAACGACTGCAACAGAAACTGCTGAGCGAAGGCCCAGATCCCGTATGGCCACAGATTATGAAACTTCGGCCAACCCGGATTCGCCGGCACGGGATGACCTGTGAGTATGGCTGCAACAGGAATTCCGATCGCGACCAGCACCCCAATGGTCAGAATCCCGGCGGCATCCCCCGCAGGCCACACCAGCCCCAACTCCACCGGCGAATTCCTGCGGAAGCTGAACCAGACGACACTCGCCACCACCAGCGCAATCACCAATCCATGTAGCATGCTGCGGGGAGTCCAAAGCACAGCCTCGAACAGCGCAAAGACCAGCAACGTTTCCGCCCAGTCTCGCCAGCGGTCCGGAACCGCGGAAATACCGGCAGACGGCGTAATCACGCCACTTACCAGAGTGGCTGCGTTATCCTGAGGAAAAGTTTTCGACCCCACGGCCATTCCTGCAATCTTATAAGCAGGACGTATGAGCAGCAAGAGCACTCCCCGGGTAGTCATCATTGGCGCGGGCTTTGGCGGCCTGAACGCCGCCCGTTCCCTCGCCCGCGAGAACGTTCAAATCACCATCGTCGACCGCAAGAATCACCACACTTTTCAGCCCTTGCTCTACCAGGTCGCAACGGCGGGCCTGTCTCCCGGAGAAATTGCCTCCCCCATTCGCGCAGTTTTTCGCGGCGACAAAAACGTAATCAGCCTGCTCGAAGAAGTGCAGGACTTTGATCTCGAACGGCGCGTCGTCAAAACCGGCGCGCAGGAACTGCCCTACGACTACCTGATCGTCGCGGCCGGCGCCACGCACGCCTACTTTGGCCACGACGAGTGGGAACCTTACGCTCCCGGCCTCAAGACCATCGAAGATGCGCTTGAGATTCGGCGGCGGGTTCTGCTGGCCTTTGAACTGGCCGAGCGCCAGGCCGTCTCCGGCGGTGTTCACGAGCCGCTCAATTTCGTGGTGGTGGGCGCAGGTCCCACCGGCGTGGAACTCGCAGGGACTCTGGCCGAGATCACGCACCACGTGCTCGCTCACGAATTCCATTCCATCGATCCGCGCAGTGCCGCTATCTGGTTGCTGGAGGGGGGGCCACGAGTTCTTCCCGCTTATCCCGAAGACCTATCGCACAGCGCCGAGGAGCAGTTGCGCCGGCTGGGCGTAGACGTTCGGACGAACACGCTGGTCACGCGAGTGGAACCCGGTGCAGTTCAGTTCGGCGAGACGCGCATGGTAGCTCCGGTGATCTTGTGGGCCGCGGGCGTGGCAGCTTCTCCCCTAGGAAAGAAGCTGGGAGCTACTTGCGATCGTGCGGGCCGAGTATTCGTCCAACCCGAGCTGAGCCTTCCCGG
>Ga0137418_10003154_pt1 | contig 15155 bp, 9 predicted proteins | sample CZODoug3_1_2_16f_FD_122242 | JGI IMG/M metagenome (GOLD analysis project Ga0137418, IMG submission 122242) | Vadose zone soil fungal communities from Angelo Coast Range Reserve, California, USA - CZODoug3_1_2_16fungal (Hybrid Assembly) | ecosystem: Environmental > Terrestrial > Soil > Vadose... | reverse complement strand
CTGCGTTCCCTACGTGTCAGCCCAGTCGCAAGATTTTTCCTCGCCGCCGATCAGAAAAGCAAAAAGAGCCGTCGCGTGGACGATCCAGCGACGACTCTCGCGCGATTGCCCAACCAAATTCGGCTTAAATCATGGGCTTATATGGTTAATGATCAGTTATTCTCAGCCGTCTCGCTGCCGAGGAACCTATGAAGCGCACGTGGACGATCATTGGCGTAGCTGACGTGCAAGTGGTACCAGTCGCTACTTGGCCTGGCGGAGACGGCTCTTGCCCACGACTACTTCGGGCAAATCGTCGACTCGGATGGAACGGTCTTGCTCTGTCTTCACGAGTGGGGTGCCCACGAGCATCCCTCGTTGACAAGTCCCCATTACGCCAAGCCTGGCAACGGCCTCCTGTTGTTCTTCCGGGTCGACAACTTTGACGTAGCCTTGCCAAGGGCGCGGGCGCTCGTCAGCCGGCTGGAAGAAGAGCCACATGTGAATCCCAGCACTGGAACTACGGAGTTTTCGCTCCGAGATCCTGACGGATATTACGTCACCATCAGTGCGCTCAATCCGGCCTAACCCCTTCATCGAGCCCACAGGTTCCGGCGGGCTGTGTCGCTGGAAACTGCGGTCATGTGGAATGTTCCCGCACGTCCGTGTTGGGTCATGGGACATCTTCCGTGCCAAAAGCCGACATCTTCGCGGCGTTGTCGCTGCGACGTCACATGCGCGTCAGCGAAGCCCGGTAATCGGTGCCTCATTCCCGACCAAACCCGCGCAGATTGCGCAGCGAACATGGGGCGTCCATATGAACTTGAAGAGCTTTTTCTCCTTGATATCGGCGATGTCGCTCGCTGCATCGCTGGCTTGCGTTGCGGCGCCGGCGCGCGCCGATCACGACGGTGACGACCGCGACCATGGCCACGGCGACTCCCGCGATCACGACCATGATCGTGATCACGATGGCGACCGTGACGGCGACCATCACGGCCGCAAGTCGCCGCGGGTGGTGCTGATCTCGCTCGACGGCGCCAAGCCCGATTTCATCCAGAAGTTCATCGACGAGGGCGTGCTGCCGCGCGACGGCGGCCTGGCGCGGCTGAGCCGCCACGGCGCCGTGGCGGTGCAGAACGTGACGGCGTCGCCGTCGCTCACCGCGGTGTCGCACATCGCGATCGCCACCGGCTCGACGGCGGTCCACAACGACATCCCGTCGAACACCTTCGAGGCGATCGTCGGGCCGATCACATCGAGCCTCAGCGGCTTCGCGGCACCGATCGGCGGCTATCGCGAGAACCCGCTGGGACCTTCGCCGCAGCCGACAGCGTCGCCGCTGTGGGTGCAGCTGCGCCAACAGGGCAAGAACGTGATCACCGCGACGTGGCCGGGCGGCGACGGCGCTACCATCTCCATCAACAACACGGTGGTGCAGCCGGCCGAGCCGACCCGCGTCACCGACTACACCGTGCCGTTCGGGGCGTTCGGCGGCATCGGGGCCCAGGGCTTCTCGCTGTCCCGGGGGGCCTTCGGGTCCGATCCGGCGGTCATCACGGCGCTCCAGGCGGCCGGCCACTTCTCGTTCAGCCCGATGCTGGCGACGTCGGCGCCGATCGAGACGTTCTCGTGCTCCTCGGCGCCGACCGCGACCTGCACCAATGCGGCGACACTCGACCTCAAATACGCGATCCGGGTGGCGGCGCTCGACACCACCAATGACGGCAAGGTGAACTACGACACCCTGGTGTTCTTCGACACGACGCGCGGCATCACGGCAGGACCGTTCCACGCGCCGTCGACCGGACCGGCCTACGCCAAGTTCGGCGGCGAGAATGCGCCGTTCTTCTTCGAAGGCAGCGGGGCCAAGGTCGGCGCCGCGTACTTCGTCTCGGCGCTGGCGCCCGATCTTTCGGTCGTGCGCTTCGCCCGCTACGGTGCCAACTTCATCCCGCGCAACACGCCGGTGCTGGCCGACGTCGACGACATCAACAACAACATCGGGTTCTGGCGTCCGCAGGCTGACTTCCGCATTCCGGAGCGGCTGAGCCCGGGCTTCACCAACTTCCCCGACGTCGAGATCGAGGCGATGTACGAGGACATGGTGAAGACCTTCGTGCGCTACCAGGCGAACATCGGCGAGCGCGCGATCCGGAACCATCCCGACGCCGACCTGGTGATGATCTACATCGAGCAGCCCGACGGCTCCGAGCATCAGTTCCTGCTCACCGACCGCCGCCAGGGCACCAACCCGACCGACCCGAACTCGATCGGCGCCAACCAGGATCCCGCCAAGGTCGCGCGGTATGCTTCGTACATCCGCTTCGCCTATCAGACGGCCGACAAGGCGGTGAAGCAGATCACCGACGCGGCGGGCCGCGACAGCAACGTCATGGTGGTGTCGGACCACGGCTTCGCGCCGTTCCACACCTCGGTCAGCATGACCAACATCCTGCGCAATGCCGGCATCGACACCACCAAGTTGGCGATCCGCACCTCGGGTCCGGCGGTCAACATCTACGTCAACCTGCAGAACCGCGAGTCGGGCGGCACCGTCGATCCGGCGACCTACAACGCGCTGGTAGCGCAGATCACCAACGCGGTGAAGAACGCGGTCGATCCCAACCCGCGGTTCAACTTCTCGCTCAAGGGCGGGCAGATCTTCACCGTGGTCGAGACCAGGCCGCTGCAGTGCGAGGCCCCGACCGGGCTGTGCACCAGCAAGACCATCGGCCAGGATTTCGGCGATGTGTTCGCGCTGATGGCCCCGGGCTACAACTTCGACGGCATCCAGAATCCCGGCGTCGCCCGCCTTGGCGATGCATCGTTCAACGCGGGGACGACCACGCTGTCGATGCCGAACTTCTACGGTGCCCATGGCCACGATCCCGAGCTGCCGGTGATGAGCGCGACCTTCATCGCCGCCGGCCCGCGGATCCGCGAGGACACCACGATCCGGCGCATGCGCAACATCGACGTGGCGCCGACCATCATGCGGATCCTCGGCGTCACACCCCACCAGGTCGACGGCGAGGTGCTGCACGAGATCCTGCGCTGAAAACCAGCGCGCGATCCTCAAACTCATCCGATGGGCGCTGACCAGCGCCCATCGGAACCGGCCTGCTTGTGCAGCTCAGCCTTTGTCCGAGAGGCTGCTCCAGTGCCGTTCTTCATTGACGGTCACAGGGCGCATGCACGTCACCCAAAGAGACGCAACGTCTCGCGCCCCCTTAAGCCGCCAGGGTCTCGTCGATGCGTCCGAGCGCGCGACGGAGCGCTGTAAAACAGTCGGCGTCGATCTGGGTGCCGACCATCCCGGACATGATACTTAAGGCTTTCGTGATCGGCATCGCCGCGCGATAGGGGCGGTCGGCGGTGAGCGCATCGAAGATATCTGCGGTAGTGATGATACGGGTTTCCAGGCAGATCTGGTCTCCCGAGAGGCCGCGCGGATAGCCCTTGCCGTCCAGCCGCTCGTGATGCGCGCCGGCGATCGGGGCAAGCTCGCTGAACGCACCGATACGCGACAGGATTGCCTCCGAATGCACGGCATGCATCCGCATCGCGGCCCATTCGTTATCGTCCAGCTTGCCCGCCTTATCGAGGATGGCGTTGCTGACGCCGAGCTTGCCGATGTCGTGCAGCAGTGCTGCACGTTTGAGCCAGCGTCGCTGCGCGGCGCTGAACCCCAACTGTTCGGCGACCATGTCAGCAAAAAGCGTGACGCGCTCGCTGTGGCCGCTGGTGTAGGGACTCTTGGAATCCACCACTTGGGCGAAGGCGGCCGCGATATCGTCGAGATAGTCCTCGTCAATCGCCACGCTTGCCTGAACCGGTGTCTGGGGCAAGGCGGCCTCTTGCCGATTGTCAGCACGCAGCATGTCCCAGAACGCAGGTCGCGCCGCGACACGCTCGAAGGCAGCCACGAGATGCGGATCGAACCATGCCCCCGACCGGTTCTGAGCTTCGCGCAGCGCCGCGTCAGGGCCGTTCGAGACGTGAAACACATCGATTACCTGTGCCATCAGCGCGATGCGCGAATAAATCGGGATTTCCACCCCGCGCAGACCTAGCGGCTTGCCACCGCCATCCCAGTGCTCATCGAGATTTTTGATGCCGTCGGCGACCAGCTCGGAGAAGCGCATCTTGCGGGCGATGTCGGCGCCGCGATGGCAGCGCGTCTCTATCAGCTCGCGAGCGATCTCACCGCCGTTTTGGAAGATGTTGATGATTGCCCGGAACCGTTCGGCGAGACCGGCTTTCAGCCCGGTATGGCCCAGCACGAAGCGCAGCGCCTGCGGCAGACTGCCGTCGATGAACTTGAAGTCCTGCTTGAAGGAGAGATCGTCGGTGAGATACAGCTCGCAGATACGCGCCGCATTGCTGCTGCAGCCAAGATCCTTCAGCAGCAGCGCATAATAGAGTTCGGCGATCTCCTCCTCGCCGAGGCCGATTTCCCTGCCGATTTCGACGCCGATGCGGCTACATCGCACACAATGGCCGGCCGGCTGACCCTCGGTGAGATCGAGCGCGTGGCTGAGTGCGCTTAGTAATTCAGAAAGCGTGATCTTATCGAGCTGCGTGTGGGCGAGCGGCGGCAGTTCCATGGTCGAGGCTCCGGGGTAACGACGGCCCGCCGAAGCGGCCGGATCGCATCTCCAAAGCCTCACCAAATCATGAGAGGATTAACAGGGGATGTTTTGGAGGCTGAGCGCCGCAGCGCAGCCGCGTGGTAAGGCAGCCCACAAACTGCGCCGTCGCGCCAAACCAGCGCAACAAACGCCGCTCGCTCCGGTGCGGGTAGCGACGTATTTCAGGCGATGGTTAATCAATATTTAAGCCATTCCATGCCCAAATCGGCAGGAAACCCCGCGCTGTTTTTGACGAAAAGCAGCGGCAATGGTTTCAACAAAATCAATGGGTTGGCGAAACAGATCCTTAAATCGCCAATCCTGGATTCGAATGCGCGCGGGGCGCGAGGGTGTCCGGTCGCGGTCAGATGGTTGGGGCTGAAAGATACGTTGGAATGGCGCGAACGGCTGCCGCTCGGTTTTGGTCGCAAGTCCGCGCATGCGCGCGGATGGTCCGGCGTTGCTTTGGTGGTCTGTCATTTGGCGGGCCGTCATGGCTTGCGGCCGCGTTGATCCTGACAGGCTCGACCTTATCTGGCGTCTGCCAGGCGCAGCCGGTCAAGGGTGAGGCCACGCTGACGGTGGTAGGCGGCTATGCCCGGCTGGTTCTCAAGCTCGCCGACGACGTCGAGTCCGAGGTGACCACGGCCGGCACCATCCTCGTGATCAAGTTCAGGCGCCCGATCGATATTCCGATCGACAGGGTGTTCGAGGCGGCGCCCGATTACGTCACCTCGGCGCGGCGCGATCCCGATGGCTCGGCGATCCGGCTGTCGTTGGCGCGCAAGGTGACCATCAACACCATGACGGCCGGCGAACGGGTGTTCATCGATATGCTGCCCGACAATTGGAAGGGCCAGCCTCCCGGCCTTCCTTCCGAGGTGGTCCGCGAACTCTCCGAGCGGGCGCGGGTCGCGGAACGCGCGTTGCGTCAGCAGCGCGCGATTAACGAGGCGAAGAAGCGTCCCCCCGTTCGCATCCGCGCATCGGTGCAGCCGACCTTCGTCCGCTTCGTATTCGAAACGCCCGACGGCGTCGGCGTCTCCTCCGTGCTGAACGATCAGAAGCTCACGCTGTTTTTCAACGCGGCGCTTACCTTCGATCTGGCGGACGCCAAGCTGGCGGCGCCATCGAACATCGCTTCCATCAATCAGAAGGTCGAAGGCGAAACCTCGGCGGTGGAAGTCATGCTGATCGGCGATGTCGATGTCCACTCGTTCCGCGAGGACAAGAACTACATTATCGACGTTGCCTATCAGCAGACGGAAAAGCCGGCAGCGTTTCCATCGTTCGTGGCAGAGGCCTCGCATGCTCCGGCGACAGCCGCTCCGGCGACAGCCGTTCCGGCGCCGACCGTTCCAGCGCGCCCCGCGCCGGTTGCAGCCGCGCCCGAGAGGCCCGCCAGGGAGAGCTCGCCGTCATGGAACTCCGGCGCAATCGCGCCGCCGACGTCGGAACTGATCGCCGAGCAGGCCAATATCGAGATCAAGCCCGAAGCCGCGCCGAAGCTGTCGCCTGCGCCGGAACCGCCGATGCCCGCGCGTCCTGCAACGGAGACAACTGCGCCCGCGGCGGAAGCCCCGCCAAAAATCGCCGTCGCCGTGCCCGAACCGCCGCCGGAAACAAAAGCCGGCGAGGGCGCCGCTCCGGTTGTCGCCATACGAGACAGCGACGGCCTGCGCCTGAAGTTCTCCTTTGCCACCGCGACGCCGGCGGCGTTGTTCCGCCGTGCCGACACGGTCTGGCTGGTGTTCGATTCCTTGAAGCCTTTCGACATCGAGCCGATCCGCAGCAAGGGCGGGGCTATCATCGCCGAGGTCGGCCAGTTGCCGCTGGACAATGGTCAGGCGATCCGCATCCGCCTCAACCGGCCTCAAATGCCTTCGCTGACGGGAGATGCAAAGGACGGCGCTGCGAACTGGACGCTGACATTTGCCGATACGATGCAAACGCCGCCGCAACCGCTGATGGTGATACGCAACGTCACCGATCCCGCGCTTGCCAATGTCGTGGTGCCCTTGTCCAAACCCGGCCTGCTGCATCGCGTTCTCGATCCGGATGCCGGCGACACGCTGCTGGTGATCACGGCGCCGCTGCCGATTCGCAGCTTTGTCAAGCGGCAGGATTTTGTCGAGATGTCGCTGCTCGAATCGATCCACGGCGTGGCGGTTCGTCCGAACTCCGATGATGTCACCGCCGAGATTGCTTCCGACAAGATCATTCTCGGCAGGCCTGGCGGCCTGACGCTGTCGGCGGCCGACATCGGCGCCGAGCGCGCGCCGACCGCGGTGCGGCCGATCTTCGACGTCGGCGAGTGGCAGAAAAATCAAACCGACAAATTCATCGTGCAGCAGGATGCGCTTTTCGCCGCCGCGGCGGGGTCCGAGCCCGATCAGCGCAACCCCGCCCGCGTCAATCTTGCCCGTTTCTATATGTCGCGCGGGATGTATCCGGAAGCCAAGGGCATTCTCGATCTCGCGCTGGCCAACCCCAGACCGGGCCCCGAGGAATCGCTTGTTCTGACGGTGCACGCGGTCGCAAGCATCCTGACGGGCCGTCCCGAACTGGGGCTGAAAGACCTCGCCAATCCGGCGATCGGAACCAACAACGATTCGCAGTTGTGGAAAGCGCTGGGCTACGCGCGCCTCGGGAAATGGGCGGAAGCGCGCGAGAAATTCAAGAACGTCGAATTCGCCATCACCTCGCTGCCGATCGAGCTGCAGCGCATCGTGATCATGGAGGCGATGCGGGCGTCGCTCGAGGTCAGGGATTATTCCGGCGCGGCCAAGCGCGGCAGCGATCTGGAAGTCGTCGGTATTCCGCCGGACCTGAAACCTGCGGTATCGGTGTTGCGCGGCCGGGTGGCCGAAGCGCTCGGGCACGACAAGGACGCGCAGAACCAATACAAGATTGCCGTGGAATCCACCGACCGGGCCGCCGCGGCCGAAGCCAAGCTGCTCGACATCATGCTGCGGCAGAGGCGCGACGAAGTCAGCCAGGCCGACGCCTTGCGCGAACTCGAGACGCTTTCGGTGACGTGGCGCGGCGACTGGATCGAGGTGAAGGCGCTGCAATTAATGGCGCGGATCTATTCCGAGATCGGACACTACGGCGAGTCGCTTGCGGCGGCCAAGACCGCGACCAGGCTGCAGCCCAATTCGGAAACATCGCGGCAGGCCCAGGACGCGGCAGCGGACCTGTTTGCGCAACTGTTTCTCGGTCCGAAGGGCGACGATCTTCCGCCGGTCGACGCGCTCGGGATATTTTATGAGTTTCGTGAATTGACGCCGATCGGGCGGCGCGGCGACGAAATGATCCGCCGGCTCGCGGACCGGCTGGTCGCGGTCGATCTGCTCGACCAGGCCAGCGAACTGCTGCAGTATCAGATCGACCGCCGGCTGGAGGGCGCCGCGCGCGCGCAGGTCGCCGCACGTCTGGCCATGGTCTACCTGACCGGTCGCAAGCCGGATCGCGCCCTCAGCGCGCTTCGCAGCACGCGCATTGCCGATCTCTCGGGCGAACTGCGTCAGCAGCGGCTGTTGCTGGAGGCGCGCGCCCAGAGCGACATCGGACGCCATGACCTTGCGCTCGACATCATCACCAATATCGTCGGCCGCGAAACGGTCCGGCTGCGCTCCGACATCTACTGGGCGGCGCGGCGCTGGCGCGAGTCGTCTGAACAGATCGAACTGTACTACGCCGATCGCTGGCGCGACTTCAAGCCGCTGAACCCGGTCGAGAAGGGCGACGTGATCCGTGCGGTGGTCGGATATTCGCTGGCGGATGATGCCATCGGTCTGGCGCGCTTCCGCGAAAAATATGCGCCGTTGATGAGCGGCGACGCCGACCGCGCCGCCTTCGAGACCGCCAGCAAGCCGGTCGCCGCCAACAGCGCCGAATTCGCCCTGATCGCCAAGATGGCCGCGAGCGTCGATACGCTCGAAGGATTCCTGCGTGAAATGAAGACGCGATTCCCGGACGCGACCGCGAGGGCGCCGGTGTCGCCGGAAACGGTGAAGAGCGATCCGGTCTCGACCGGCGCCTTGCCGCGGATTATCGGATTGACGCGGGCCGACGCGGTAAGGTAGCGCGGCACGCAACCGTCACCCTCCGCAGCTCTGCACCACGCTACCCGCCAGCAGCGACTGGCCGTCGCCAGCACGAAGAAAAGCCGCATTGTCGGCTTCGCCCGTGGACTGATCTTGGTCAAAACCGGCCTGCAGGGTCCAGTATTACACCGGCAACTTCCGCTTCTGGTGTGCCCGGCCCTTGATTGCCGATGCCTCGCTGTGCCCAGCGATCACTCGCACTCCCTCGTCAATCCGGGCGATCACGTTGTCCGCCGTGCAGCCCTGCAGGAAAGCGATGCCGTTCTTGCGGCAAGCCGCCAGGATGCGGTCGCGCGCCGTCTGCATTTCCATTGGGTAAGGCTCGCGTGGAATCGTGAGGTAGCCGAGCGAAAGACTCAAGTCGCCCGGGCCGATCTCGGCAAATCCCAGCCCTGGCACCGCGAGGATCGACTCGCAATTGGCGACGCCTTCAGGGCTTTCCAGCTTCACCCCCAGCAGCAGTTCACCTTTCGGATTAAGCGGCCAAGGATCGCAGCGCTCCAGGTATTCCTCGGTCGACAGGCCCCAGATCGGCGCCGCAGTGGTTTCTGATCCGCGCCCCCGCGTGCCGATGCTAAGCTGCTTGCGACCGGCGGAGTCGGTCCCGCCGTCCTTCGCTCGTATCGCTCCCTCCATCCGTGCCATCGGCGACGGGATCCCGGGATCGACGCCAATCGTGTTGTGCGGATAGCGGCAGGATTCCACAAATGCCCGCACCGCGTCGGCGGTTTCCGCCTGGCACAGCAGGATGCCATGCACCCCGCGGCCGAGGATCTGACGGAACTGCCAGGCGTTGTAACGCACATGCGCGGCGTCGATTCCATTCACCGGTGCCTCGACGATCACCGTCGGCGTGCGGTGCCCCGACCGTGTCGGCCCAGCATCGACCATGCCGCGCATGTACTCGGCAAGGCCGGCCATGTCGAAGCAGCCGTGCTCCATGCCGACATTCATGTAGTCGGCCCAGGTACCAGCATCGATGCGACCCTGCGCATGGGTCAGCACATGGCCGCTATGCGGACCGTCATAATAGATCGCCTGATCCTGCTGCAACAGTTCGACGCAGCGACTGATCCGCTTACCCATGAATGGTCTACTCCGACCGTTTCTGTCGATGCCAGAGGAAGGCTAGCATGGTGCCGCGCCACCGCGCGATAGGGGAAGATGATCCGATAGCCAACGATTGAAGCGCGTCACGTAGCCGCGAGATCGTCCTCTCGACAGTCGCTCGCGGAAGCTGCAACCTGCGGCAAAACCACCGCCCGGAGGAAGCCGCCATCATGAGCAAGCCCACCAAGACCGAAGCCGAACTTGTTGCGATGGCAAGGGCGGAACTGAAGGTTCACGCCGACTGTTCGGACGGGATCGTCATTTCCGTTCTTCGCGACGGCAGTTCCTGGGAATTCCGCACCGCGGCAGACGAGGCGACCATCGCCAAACCCGGCTATCCCGAATGCGTCGCGCTGATCGTCCAGATCGGCGATCACCTCAGCAAGCAATTTGATGTGAGCTAGCGCATGATCCGGAAAAGTGGGTACCGGTTTTCCGAAAAGATCATGCTCAAACAAAAGGATAGAGCGGGATGACGATTCGAAGAAAAGTCATCCCGCTCTAGCGCAGAGCTTCGGCATTGCGAGGAGCGACCTGTCCGCCGTAGCTCAACCAGCGAAGGCGGAAGACGCACGTCGTGAGAACACACTCATCGCGCGGCCCGCTTCGGACTCTTGGCTCGGCCGGGCTTGGTCCGCTGCCGCCGGCTGGGTTGCCGCGCGCGCGTCGTCCCATGCGAACCCTTCACCGGGGCAGGGCGGCGCGTGGAACCGCGCTCCGCGACACCAACCAAATCCCAGGCATTCTTCACCGCCCGCAGCTCATCGCTCCCAGTGCCGTACCGGCGAGCAGCAACCAACTGGGTCATCCCAGCGAAATCGACAAACTGCGAGTCCGATTTCAATTTCTTGTCACGCAGGGCCTCGTACCAGATCCAGCCGGCCTTCTCCCAGGCGAAGCCGCCGAGCGCCACGGCTGTCAGATAGAAAGCCCGATTCAGAATGCCATCGTTAGAGTGGATACCTCCGTTGTCATCCTGTGTCTCAAGATAATCGCGCATATGCGCGGGTTGAAGATCTTTCCCCAGTATCGGGTCATCGTACGCGGTCCCGGGGGCGGCGAGCGATACAATCGCCCCCTCTCCAGCGAGGACACCATCGCCGATGAGCCAATCGGCCTGCGATGCCGTCTGACGCAATGCGAATTGTTTCACCAGCGTTGCGAATACGAGGCTCATCGAGTTGAGGAGGGCGCCGGATTGACCCCAGTAGACGAGCTTGGATGCGCTCGATACGACGCCGTTCGCAAACTGTTTTGCCACCATGTCCAGGGAAGTGAATGGCTTGAAAAGCTTGCCATCGCCGTCACCAAAGGTCATTTGCTTGCCGTTCCAGAAGGCGTTGTTGAAGTTCTTGCCGTAGTGGACCGTGGCGACTAACGGCATTCCCAAGCCATCGATCGAGTTGCGATCGAACACTTCCCGAAAAAAATGGTAGGTGACGCCGAGCGCATCGTAGACCTGGTTGACCGCGGCATCGCCGGTCGGGACGTTTCCCTCGTCCCGCACCAGCTTCCCCGGCAGTTTCTCGCCGTTCTCAGCCGTGTAGACGGCGCGCGAAAGCTCGGTCCAGGCTCGCGGCGCCACGTGTGGTGCTGGTGGCATGGGCGGTGTCGGTTTGATTGACCTGCGCGGCGGAGGCGGCGAGACCTCGCGCGTCTTGACCTCGCGCGTCTTGGAAGGAGGCCCCTTGAGCGGGGCCTCGACCGCCGCCCGGATCCCCCTCGCGACGTCAAGCCACGCCAGGTCCCGATTGCTCCACAAGGTAATTGGCTTGGCGTTCTTGGGTAGCGCCTGGAGCTTTCCGAACATGGCTCCGTTCCAGTCCACCGGACGCAGCACAATAGGAATGACCCGCGCCTCGCCTGCTTTGTGTCGCTCCATCGCCCGCTCGACCTCCTTGCCCCAGCAATAATCCGAGGCGATGAACACGGGGCTCACCAGCAGCAGGATGACATCAGCCCGCTCCATGTGTTCGTCGATGCTTTGCTCCCAGTCGTCCCCGGCTGCAATTTTTCGATCGTGCCACTCGGTAAGGATGCTCTGCCGCTTCAGCAGCGCCAGAGCATCAGCCAGGTCGTCTCTCAGGCGCTCGTCCTTGTGTGAATAGGAATAGAAGACGCTGGCTGATGGTCTTTGCGTTGGGCTCATGCTGACCTCCGAATGGCGGCTGATCCTGGTCGCAGCGCCGCCCGAAGCGGGTGCTGCAAATTTCCAATGAAAATATTCCAATGACTTGGCGGGCTGGCGCGCCCGAAGGGCTTCGAACTCCGATCTTCGATTGGCAGCTTTGAGGCAAAAACCGATGATACAACCCGATGATGCTACGTCTACCGTATCATCAGTTTTCCCGCTTTGGATCGAACTTGGGACACTGATCATGCGTCGAGCGATGTCCGTTAAGTACCAAAACCGAAAGCGACAAGCCTTATTCGATCACCTCGTCCGCGCGGGCGAGAAGGTTCGCCGGGATTTCGATGCCGATCGATTTCGCCGTCTTGAGATTAATGACAAGCAGATATTTGGTGGGTTGCTCAATCGGAAGCTCGGCCGGGTTGGCGCCTTTGTCGGTTTGCTCCAGATCGCGGACCACAATCAGCGCGGTCGGAGCTAAATGGCTGCCGGCCAGCAGCGACCAGCCGCTGACCAGCAGGCGGAAGATTAGCGTGAACTGAAGCGCCTAATGCACGTCATGCGTCGCCTCGCTGCAGGCGTGCTAATTTCGCCGGGGGGCTGAGCGGCTATTATTGCCGGCCCCATGATCAGCCATAATACCACTTATCTCATTTAATTTGATTTATTTTATTAATTCTGATTTAATTCGAGGGGGCGTCGCATTTAACCAAGCGAGGCTTGCTGTTATGGAGCTGCCGAAGCCAATTGACGTTGCTCCCAAGAACGGGGATTTCATTATCCTGCAGGACGCAAGTTCGTGGGAGTTGGGACGCTGGGATCAAGAGGTCAACGGGTGGGTTCAACCCGACGGAGCACCTGTCCGAATTTCTCCAACACACTGGACACGGGCCGCCGATGACGTTGCTGGTGCGACCGATCGTGAACATTTGCTGTTTCTTGCTGGCCCTCTCCCAGACGACGAAACAGAACAACCACGGAAGCGACCTCTCACGCGTTTGATCCTGGCTTCGGTGACCGCAATTCTCTGCATCGGCGGATTTGTCTTTTGGATTGGATCCGAAGGTTCGAGCTCTGATCATCCGGCAGCCGACTCCCGAGCGTCTGTCGCTATTGGCAGTCTCACTGACGCCCGCGAGCGCGAAAATGCCGCTCAGGCGCTGGAGGCCAAGCAAATCGCCGATGCCAAGCAGAAGGAGATGAAGCAGGCGCTCGACGAAAGTGAGAAAAGGTCGGAGGCGCTCACCCGTGAGCTCGCGTCGGTTCGCGAGAATGATGTCGCGGCCCGCAATCTAGCTGCTGCGCGCGAGCGCGATGTCGCACAGGCACTGGAGGCCAAGCAAATTGCCGATGCCAGGCAGAAGGAGTTGAAGCAGGCGCTCGACGAAAGTGAGAAAAGGTCGGAGGCGCTCACCCGTGAGCTCGCGTCGGTTCGCGGGAATGATGTCGCGGCCCGCAATCTCGCCGCTACGCGCGAGCGCGATGTCGCACAGGCACTGGAGGCCAAGCAAATCGCCGATGCGAAGCAGAAGGAGTCGAAGCAGGCGCTCGACGAAAGTGAGAAAAGGTCGGAGGCGCTCACCCGTGAGCTTGCGTCGGTTCGCGGGAATGATGTCGCGGCCCGCAATCTCGCCGCTGCGCGCGAGCGCGATGCCGCACAGGCGCTGGAGGCCAAGCAAATCGCCGATGCGAGGCAGAAGGAGTTGAAGCAGGCGCTCGACGAAAGTGAGAAAAGGTCGGAGGCACTCACCCGTGAGCTTGCGTCGGTTCGCGGGAATGATGTCGCGGCCCGCAATCTCGCCGCTACGCGCGAGCGCGAAAATGCCGCGCAGGCGCTGGAGGCCAAGCAAATCGCCGATGCCAAACAGAAGGAGATGAAGCAGGCGCTCGACGAAAGTGAGAGAAGGGCGTTCGCGCTTGAGGGCGAACTTGCGTCCGCGCGCAAGACCATCGCATCGGCCGCAAAGCCCTCCAATGCGGAGGTGACCGCTCGAGACGCCGCACAGGCGCTGGAGGCCAAGCAAATCGCCGATGCCAGGCAGAAGGAGTTGAAGCAGGCGCTCGACGAAAGTGAGAGAAGGGCGTTCGCGCTCGAGGGCGAACTTGCGTCCGCGCGCAAGACCATTGCGTCGGCCGCAAAGCCCTCCAATGCAGAGGTGGCCGCTCAAGACGCCGCCTCGCCAACTGGACCGGTCAACCGGCCCATGGAAGGGTCGAACGCTGCGATCGCAGCCTCAATAACGACCCCGCAAAGCGGGGACAACATAACGCCGGGCGTGCAGGTCTCTTCCGACGCAACGCCAGCCGATGCAACTGCAACAGCGGGGGCTTCGGGACAGCTCACGCGATCAAATCAATCCCAACCTGGTCGACCCCAACCGCCGAGTGCGATGTCTTCCGCAGAGGAGGCAGCGCTTGTCGCCCGCGCCGAATCCCTCATCAGGCAATACAATTTTGTCGGCGCGCGGCTTTTGCTCGCTCACGCCGTGGAAAAAGGCAGCGCGCGCGCCGCCTTCGTGATGGCCAAAACCTATGACTGGCGAATACTTCGCTCCTTGCGGGCATATGGCGTGCGCGGGGATGCCGCAATGGCACGGGAACTTTATCAGCTGGCCGCAGCGGCCGGCATCGAGACGGCGCAGGAACGGGTGGAAGCGCTGCAATCGGATGCGAATGTCGACACGCAGGTGGGAGGAGAAAAGCGTGGCAGGCCGGAGAGCCGCCAGAGAGGACGCTTTGCAAGTCCGAACGGCCCGTTCTGAGCGTGAGCACGACCGGTGACCCACGCGGCGCCGCCAACAGTCGGCGACCGGCACGAGGAAGATCAGATCGAACGGCAGCGTTGGGTACGCATCCGCTTTGAAAGGTGGTTCAACCGCAAATCGGAAGCTCGGTTTCGGGATCGAAGAAATGCAGCCGGCTGAGTTGGGCTGAGACGCGGACCTGATCGTCCCTCGCGATCGCCGTCTCCGCGGCCACACGGGCAACGGTGACGCTATCGCTGCCGACCCTGGTCTCGAGCAGGATCTCGGAGCCGAGTTGTTCGACGACTTCGACGCGGGCATCGAAGCTGGAGCCTGGCGCGCCATCGCCGAGCACGAGATGTTCCGGCCGCACCCCCATGATCACCTGCCGGCCAGGGTGAGCCGCGAGCGCGCGCGCATCGGCCGCGCTCACCGTCAGTCTGAGGCC
>Ga0137418_10003153_pt1 | contig 15163 bp, 17 predicted proteins | sample CZODoug3_1_2_16f_FD_122242 | JGI IMG/M metagenome (GOLD analysis project Ga0137418, IMG submission 122242) | Vadose zone soil fungal communities from Angelo Coast Range Reserve, California, USA - CZODoug3_1_2_16fungal (Hybrid Assembly) | ecosystem: Environmental > Terrestrial > Soil > Vadose... | reverse complement strand
GAGCCGCCCCGGGTCCGTTGATGGTCGCCAAGATCCTCCGGGACCTCGGTGCGAGTGATCGGCCGGCCCACCACACAACCAGCGCCCCCGCGATCGCGGCCACGCCTGGCCAGATGCGCCGGTGCGTTTGGGGATCGATGCGGTCACTCTCCCGAGGATTCGCCGGGCTCGCGGGCTGAAGGCGCCTCGCGGGGCTCGGCGGGCGTGGCCTCCGACGTCGGCGCTGATGACACTGGACGGTTCTCGCCGCGTCCGCCCCGGCGTCGACGGCGTCGCTTGCGAATCGCGCCGCCGCCGGCGTTCGGCGCAACCGCGGTCGCCGCGACGGTGTCGACGGTTTCGGTTTCTGACGCCCGTTCGCCGACGCCTTCAACCGGCTCGTCGGCGACCATCTGTCGCGCGGCGCGTACTTCACGCCTGCGCTCGCGCCACTTGTCGGCATCGGCCGACGGAATCGGCGACTCGAGGATCGTGCGCCAGTCGAAGCTGACGCCGGGATTCTTCGCTTCCAGCTCGCGCCGCACCTCTTCGTCGAACGGCGGCCGCCCGACGCGGATGTTTGGCGGCGTGCGATACCAGTAGAGCACGCGCGGCTGCGACGACTTGCCGCGCCGATTGGTCACCGGCTCGACGAGGTAGAAATGTTCGTAGCCGCGCTTATCGCGGTTGAAGCGGAAGAAGGCCATTCAGCTCAGCTGTCAGCCTCGGCTGTCACTTCTTTCTCTTCTTACCGATCGTTTTTTTGGGCTTCGCAGCCTTCGCGGCTTTCTTCGGCTTCGGAGCGGGCGCCTTTGCCGGCGCCGCGGCGCGCGGCGTGGGACGCGCCGCCGGCTTCGGGCGCGGGGGCGATGCTTCGCGACTGCGGTGCACGAGGACGAACCGCGGCTGATCGCCGACGACATGGTAGCTCCAGATTTCGGCCACGTGAATCTGGTTGTCCTCGCAGAGCCGGCGCGCAACGTCGACCATGCCCGCGGGCACGTAGAGGTGGAATGCCGCCTTTGTTCTGGCGTAGTGCGCCCACTGCGCGAGCGCCTCGAGATGATTGACCGACTCGCCCGTCTCTATCTCGACCACGATCTGGAGCTTGTGACCGCGATCCTGTTGCATCAACAGCAGATCCGGGAACAGGGCGGAAGGGCCGGTGCCGACGCCGGCGTTCTGTTCGATCCCGGGGTTCATCACGGCTTCGTACCGGCGGCGAAACTTGGCATGAAGCAGGCGGATGATACGGTCATGCTCGAGCTGCTCGCGGACGGGCCGCACGAGTATCGGGCTCAAAGAGCGCCTCGTAATGTTTGGAGGACGTCGATCAAACTCCGAAGTCTAACATGAATGTTTTTGTCAAGCCCGGCCGTACGTCTGTCGATGACGCTGAGCCATCGTCGGTTACAATACACGGGTTGGCTGAGGTGATCGTGGAACGCACCCTGTCGAAAATCCTGATCGTCGACGACGACGAAGGAGTCACCCAGACGTTTGCCCGGATGCTGCGTCTGGAGGGCTACCAGGTCCGTACCGCGGTGAGCGCCGAAAAGGGACTGCAGGAAGCTGAGCAGAGTCACCCGGACGCCATCATTCTCGATCTGCGGATGCCCCTGGTCGATGGCCTCGGATTTCTGCGGCGCCTTCGCGCACAGGACGATCACCGCGCGACTCCCGTCGCGATCGTGACCGGCGATTATTTCCTGGACGACGCCGTCTCCGCGGAGCTGCGCGAGCTCGGCGCCGAGTTGCGGTTCAAGCCGCTGTGGCTCGAGGATCTCGTCGGGCTTGCCCGCAATCTGCTCAAGGTGACGCACTGATCGACTCGGGCGGCCGATTCCTCAAAGCTTGCCGACGCCAACCGGTTGACGCGACGCCAGTCTGGTTCATGCGCCAGGCGGGACGGTACATGAGTGAATACCGCAGCCTGCGCGAGCGCTATTCGCTGCTCGATCTCTGTCGAACGCCCGATCTCGCCACCGAAGTGACACTTCAACCTGTCCGCCGCATCGAAGTCGATGCCGCGATCCTGTTTTCCGATCTGCTGCTGCCCCTAGAGCCGATGGGAATCGCGTTCGACTTCGTCAAAGGCGAAGGGCCGGCGATCGAAAACCCTCTGCGCAGTGAAGCGGATCTGGCAGCGGTGCGCCGCTTCGAGCCGCGCGAGCAGCTCTCGTACGTCCTCGAGGCCATTCGCCAGATCAAGCGTGCGTTGAGCGGCCGCGTGCCGCTGATCGGATTCGCGGGCGCGCCGTTCACGTTGGCGTCGTACGCGATCGAAGGCGGTCATTCGACCAACTTCGCGCACACGAAGGCGTTGATGTACGGCCACCCTGCGGCGTGGCATCGCTTCTGCGACTTACTCGCCGACGTAATTGGCGAGTATCTCGTCGCGCAGATCGAGGCGGGCGTCGACGCCGTCCAGGTGTTCGATTCGTGGGTCGGCGCGTTGAACGCGGCCGACTATCGAGAGTTCATCCTGCCCCATGTCAGGAAGATCTTCGATCGGCTCGCCGCCTGCCGCGCAGGCGCGGCAGCAGAGGGCGGGCCTGGCGTCCCCACGATTCATTTCGGCGTCGGCACCGGATCGATTCTGGGCGAGCTGCGGGAGGGCGGCGGCGACGTCATCGGCGCTGACTGGCGCACGCCGCTCGACGAGGCGTGGGCGCGCATCGGGTCCGACCGGGCGATTCAGGGCAATCTCGACCCCACGCTCCTCCTCGGACCACTCGCTCGCGTCTTCGCGGCGACCGACGAAATACTCGAGCGCGCCGCCGGCCGTCCGGGCCACATCTTCAACCTCGGTCATGGCATTTTGCCGACCACTCACGTCGAGCACGTCCAGGCGCTCGCGCGATACGTGCATCAGAAGACACGACAATGACATCACGATCCGGGGGGTTCGGGGTTCAGGGTGCAGCGTTCACCCCTGAACCCCGATCCTTGAACACAGAACCCAGACTATGTCGCGATCAGGCGTCCTGTTGATGGCCCACGGCACTCCGTCCTCGCTGGACGAGATGCCGGAGTACCTGACGCTCGTGCGGGGCGGAAGGCCGCCGTCCGCGGAGCTCGTGCAGGAGATGCGTGAGAACTACGCGGCGATCGGCGGTCGGTCGCCGTTGACCGAAATCACTGACGCGCAGGCAGAAGCGTTGCGCGTGCGGCTCGGCGCGGAGATTCCGGTTGCCGTGGGCATGCGCAACTGGCGGCCGTTCATCAAGGATGCGCTCGCCGGGCTGGCGGGGGCGGGGGTCACGCGCGTCATCGGCATCCCGATGGCGCCTCAGTTTTCTACGCTCAGCGTGCAGAAATACATCGACGCGGCGAAGACGGCGCTGCCCGCCGGCATGGACTTCGAACCGGTGCAGTCGTACCACATGCATCCGCTCCTGCTCGACGCCTTTGCGGAGCGTGTGTGGTCGGCGCAGCCCAAGCCGGATGAACTTGTCGTGTTCACCGCGCACAGCCTCCCGGTCCGCGTGATCGAAGCCGGCGACCGCTACGCCGACCAGGTGGCCGAGACGGCGCGCGGCGTGGCCGACCGCGTGGGCCTCAAACGCTACGACTGCGCCTATCAGAGCGCCGGCCGCACGCCGGAGCCGTGGATCGGCCCGGACCTCCGCGAGCTGATCGACGATCGATCGGCCAACGTGCGCAAGTTTCTCATCGTCCCCATCGGGTTCGTCTGCGACCACACCGAGATTCTGTTCGACATCGACGTCCAGGCCGCGCGCGCCGCGCGCGAGTTCTCGACGACGCTTCGCCGGACGGAGTCGCTGAACACGTCGCCGACCTTCATCGCGATGCTCGAAGAGCTCGTGCGGTCCACCTCGTGACACTGTACCGACCGTGGTATGGCCGTTGACGTCGTCATCGTCGGCGCCGGCATCGCCGGGCTCGCGACGGCGTACGAGCTGTCACGGCACGCTGTCTCGTTTACCGTCCTGGAGCGTGCGCCGCGCGCCGGGGGCGTGATCCTCAGCGAAGAGATCGACGGCTACACGATTGATGGCGGCGCTGATTCGCTGCTGATTCAGAAGCGGGACGGCATCGCGCTCTGCGAGGAGATCGGCCTCGGCGATCGCCTGGTCTCCACCAAGCCGCCGCGCGTCGCGTTCATCCAGCGCGGGGGCCGCCTTCATCCTCTGCCCGCCGCGTCGGTGCTCGGAATCCCGACGCGTGTCGGGCCCTTTCTGCGTACCAGTCTGTTCTCGTCGGCGGGCAAGGTGCGGATGGGCGCCGAGCTCTTCGTCCCGCCGCGCCGGACGGAAGACGACGAGTCAATCGGCGCGTTCATGACGAGGCGCTTCGGCCGGGAGGCTACGACGTATCTGGCCGAGCCGCTGCTGGCAGGCATTCACGCTGGCGACGTCGACCGACTCTCGGTGCAGGCGCTCTTTCCGCGGTTGGCCAACGCCGAGCGCACGCACGGCAGTCTGCTGCGCGCGTTCCGGTCGAATCCCGCCCCAGGTCCCGCGGGTGTGTTTCGCTCGCTGCCTGGCGGGTTGAGCGAGATGGTGCGCGCGCTCGTGACGACGCTGGGAGCGGCGAACGTGCGGACAGGCGCGGCGGTCTCCACGATCACCGGCCATGGACCGTTCGTGGTGCGCACCGGCGCGGGCGAGGCCATCGACGCGCGAGCCGTCGTGCTCGCGACCCCGGCGTACATCACCAGTGATCTGATGCGCACTCGCGACCCGGATCTGGCGCAGCTTGCCGGCGGGATCGCCTACGTGTCGGCCGCGACCGTCGCGCTGGCGTTCCGTCGAACCGCCATCACGCACCCGCTCAACGGATCGGGGTTCGTGGTGCCTCGGGTCGAAGCGAGCGGCATCCTGGCGGGATCGTGGTTGTCGTCCAAATGGCCGCATCGCGCGCCGGACGATCGCGTGCTGATGCGGACGTTCGTCGGTGGCGCGCGCGACCCGAAGGCGCTCGAGCGATCCGACGAGGAGCTGGTGTCGTTGTCGCTGGCGGCGCTGCAGCCGCTCGTCGGCATCCGCGGCGAGCCGTCGTTCGCGCGCGTCTATCGCTGGGAGCGGGCCAACGCGCAGCACGAGGTTGGTCACCTGACGCGGATGGCCGCCATCGAACGCGCCCTCGCGCGCCATCCGGGAATGTTCGTCACCGGCAGCGGATTCCGCGGCGTCGGCATCCCCGATTGCATCGCCGATGGACGCGCGACGGCGAGACAGGTAGCGACATGGCTCAAACAGTGATCGGCCACGAAAGCCACGACAACACGAAAGCACGATACCCACGTCTTTCCTGTTCGCGTGTTCGTGCTTCCGTGATATTCGTGGGGTTCTCAGCGGTCATGGCCGCCGGCGCGGCGGGCGCTCGCGCGCAGACGCCGGAGCTCACGAAGCTGCTCCAGCAGATCAAGTCCGCGGACACCGACGAGCTCGCGGTCTCCGAAGAGGACGGGCGCCTGCTGCGCGTGATGGTCGCGACCAGCGGCGCGAAGCGCGTTCTCGAAATCGGCGGCGCGTATGGCTACAGCGCGATCTGGATGGGCCTCGGGCTGCGCCAGACGGGCGGGCGCCTGACGACCATCGAATACGACCCCGGACGGGCGAAGCTGGCGGCTGACAACGTCCGGCAGGCAGGTCTCGCCGACGTGGTGACCGTGATCCCGGGCGACGCGTTCAAGGAGATTCCCAGGATAGAGGGCCAGTTCGATTTCGTGTTCCTCGATGCGTGGAAGCGCGATTACAAGCGCTTCCTCGACCTGATGCTTCCCCGCCTCGCGCCGCGCGCTCTGTTCCTCGCCCACAACGTGGTCAACAAGCAGAGCGAGATGCGGGACTTCCTCGACGCGATCAAGAATGATCCGAGGCTGTTCACCACGATCGTGGCGCCGTCGGGAGAGGGGATGTCGATCTCGATCAAGATCAGATGATAGATCCTCAAATCCTAAGATTCTGAGATCCTTAGATTCCCCGTATGAAGGCAGTACACATCATTGGCGTGCCGCTGGACCTGGGCGGCGGCAGGCGCGGCGTCGACATGGGGCCGTCCGCCTTCCGCATCGCGGGCCTCGGCGAGCGCCTGGCGGCGCTCGGCTACGCCGTGGTCGACAAAGGCGATCTGCCCGCGCCGATTCCCGAGACGCAGGTCCAGCGGGACGAGCGGAAGAAATATATCCGCGACATCGCGAAGGTGTGCCAGAAGGTTTATCAGAGCGCGCTCGCGTCGCTCGACGAAGGGGCGATGCCGGTGGTGCTCGGCGGCGATCACAGCCTCGGCGCCGGATCGGTGGCCGCGGCGGCCGAATGGGCGCAGCGGATGAAAGGGCTCCCGATCGGGCTGCTCTGGATCGACGCGCACGGCGACATGAACACACCGGCGACGTCGCTCTCCGGCAACGTCCACGGCATGCCGCTCGCCGCGCTGCTCGGACCGGAGCCGTCCGAACTCTCGAAGATCGGCACCTTCTCGCCGAAGGTGCTGCCGGCGAACACGGTGCTGGTGGGCATCCGCAATCTCGACGAGCGCGAGAAGGTCGCCGTGCGCGACTCGCACGTCCACGTCTTCACCATGAAGGACATCGATCGCCAGGGCATCGCGTCGGTCGTCGAACAGGCGGTCAACCTCGCGGGCAACGGCACGGCCGGCATTCACGTGTCGTTCGACATGGACGTGTGCGATCCGATGATCGCGCCGGGCGTCGGCACGCCGGTCAAAGGCGGGCTCGACTACCGCGAGGCCCACATGGTGATGGAAATCGTCGCCGACTCGGGGCTGCTGACCTCGCTCGATCTGGTGGAGGTGAACCCGACGCTGGACGTGCGCAACACGACGGCACAGCTCGGCACCGAGCTCGCGCTGTCGGCGCTAGGGATGAATATTCTGTGAGCCGGAGCCCGATTCGGCGAGCATCTCTTCGAGCGTTTCGACGAGCAGCACGAGCGAATACGGCTTCTCGATGAGACGCGTGCGCGGCCGCAGCCGCTCGAGCTCCGCCGACTCGGACGGCACGCCGGAGAAGATGATCACCGGCACGTCGCCGGGCGTCGACACGACGACGTCGCGACCCGATCCGCGCCGCAGCCGCAGGTCGACGACCGCCGCGACGAACTTGTGCTTCCGGAGGGCATCGAGGCCCTCATCGGAGGTCTCCGCCGTCACGACCGCGAAGCCGTGCATCTCGAGAAACTTCACGAGCGGCCGCCGGACAGACACGTCGTCCTCGACCACCATCACGAGGCGCGCAGTATCCTTGGACATAGACATAGGAGTATAGCGTGAAAGGGACCATCTCCCTCGCACGTCCGGCGATCGAGCGGATCCGCCCTATCTGCTCAAGCGCAGAATCTGGTTCTGGATCCCCTGGAAGGCGGGCGCCACATCGGCTTCCGTCTGGGCGAAGAAGAACTTGCCTTCGAGCTGCGCGGCGTTGTAATCCGGCGACGTCAGGTCGTTCGAGATGCGCTTGAGAATGTCTTCCGGCATCTCCGGCATCGTGCCGAGGTTGTAGCGCACGAGGTCGCCCATCCCGATCGTGTAGACGCGGATGCGATAGTCGCCGGCGTCGCTCCGCGCCGCGTCAGCGATGATCTCCAACACATTCCGCGCCGCGTTGTTGACGTTCCACACGCTGGCCTTGTACTTGCCGGGCGCCACATCGAGAAACAGCCCGCGGCGCGGGTTTTGCGCAGCACCGTTCACATTCAAGGCGTTGGTCTGCAATTGGAACGCGGTCGGGATGCCGGGACTGCGATGGTGCGTGTGCAAGGTCATCGCCGGCATGAACTGATAGCCCGGCACCGTCGTGTTCTTGTCGCTCCAGATCCCAGGCGTGATGCTCACGTTGGGGCTCGCGGCGCCCGTGGCCGTGTCATACAGGCCGCCGATCGTCGGGTTGTTCCACGTCTGGCTGTCGGGATCGGGAAGGTTCTTCGGGAAATCGTACGTTCTCAGCGACTTCGCCGTGCCCGTACCGTCCCAGTTGCCCGGCACGCCGTTGGACGCTCCGTCCGTGAACAGCACGATGATCCGGAGTCCCGACTGCGTCCCCAGGGGAACTGACCGGAGCTCGTCCCACCCGCGGTAGAGGCCTTCCACCATGTTGGTGCTGCCGCCGGGCAGCGTGCTGGGCACGTCGCCCACCAGCTTCGGCTTATCGAACCCCCGGCTGGCCGGCATGGCGTCGAGGACGGTCGCGCCGTTGCCAAACGTCAGCAGCGCGAGGCGATCGTGGGCCGCGTCGAACGAGCCGACGAAGCTCCTGACCGCGTCCCGCACCGTGGCCCACTTCGATCCGATGGAACTGGACACGTCGAGGATGAGCGACAAGTCCACCATGCGCCGCGTCGCTTCGCCGGAGCTGCTGACGTTGAGCTGGTTGTAGTTCCCGAGCCGCATGAACGTGGTCGGCAGCACCGCCGACGCCGTGACGGTGACGGTGTTCACGCCGGTCGCGGCGTTCGTCGCCATACTGAAAAACCCCGGATCGGCCGTCGGGTCGGTCGAAGACGAGGTGCCCAAATATCCGGTGGGGAAATTCGCCTTGAATATCCGCGTGGCCTCTCCCCTGGGATCACCGCCGTTGAGATTTCGCGCCGCTCCGAGGGCCGCGCCGTCCACGGCCTTGCTCAGCTGTGCCTTCACCACGTAGCCGCGGCCGCTGTCGACCGCCAGCCCGGTGAAGAGCAGCAAGCCAGTCAGACAGACCGCCATGTAGATCAGCGCGACGCCGTCTTCTCTCGAAATGTCAGGTCGCTGTGTTGGCATGACAGGTACCCCTGGGGAAATTTAGAAATAGGCGATCGAATACAGGACGTTCGGCACCGTGATGCCGAGCCGATCGAGCGGCGTGATCAGCGGGTGTCGCGTGTAGATCTCGGTGACGTAGAGCATGCCCCCATTGACCAGCATGTTGGGCGCAAGGTTGGTGATCTGGAGACTGGTGTTGTTGTCGGAGTTGATCGCCTGAAACTCTGGCGCCGGCCCGAACGAGGGGGCCCCTCTCGTCGTGAATGTGCTCGTGGCGGAGAGGCTTCCGTACTCGTAGCGCTGATACAGGATGTCCATGCCGAAGTTGGGCGCTCCGGTCGTCGCGACCCTCTTGATCACGGAGAAGATCAATCTCGAGGTGCCGTCGGTGAAATTCAGCGGACGACTGCTCATGCTGCTCACGGCCTGGGCAGACGCCAGAAGGCTGGTATCGCGGGAAATCAGGTTGGAGCCTTCGCGCGTCAGCCGCGTGACAACGTGCTGATCGAGCAGCGCGTAGGATATCTCGATGACGCCGAGCGCCAGCGCGACGAGAAACGGCGTCAGCATGGCGAATTCGAGAATGGCCTGTCCGCTGGACGAACGGAGCGTTTGCGGGACGGTTCGTTTCTTCATTGGAACCGGCTTTCGTTCTTCATCGCCGAGTCGACGGTGAAGTGCATCTGGCCACTCGGGAAAAATGGCCGCAGCAGCGGCGTCAGAACGTCCCAGGTGTAGTCGACCGTGACTCTGTCGATGTCCCCCGGTGCGCCCCCCCCGCCGACCCATGCTCCGCCGGCCGCCGACATGTGGCTGAACGTGAAAGCGCTGTCCGACAGCGTCAAGGTCGGCGCGGCGAGCCTGAACGCCGTCCTGATCGAATCCTGGCGCGACAACGGCGTGCCGGGATTGGCCGGATCGTCCATCTGATTGCCGGTGATGCCGTAGCGCGTCGCCTGGCCCGCGCCGTTCTGAAGGGCCAGGTACACGTAGAACATCGAGGCGAAGTCGACAACGGAGAACGTCAGCAACAGGAGCAGCGGCGTGATGATTGCCGCTTCGACCATGTTGGTGCCTCTGTCGTCGCGCAGCCGCGTCGAGATCAGGCGTACAGGATTGGAGTTCATTTCGGCTGGGCTGGTGCACCCGGTGTGCCACACCACGATCCATTGCAAACTCCGCGGCCTTCGCACCGATCTGTACGCGTTCGGGCCGGAAGTGCCCGTCACGGCGAGGCGGTCCCCTGTGAGTATTTGTGCACTAACCAAAGAGCCGTGAAGGCTTTAGACCGTCGGCGATCGTAAATGGTCAGTGGAACCAACGTTATGGACGTCGGCGGCCGTGTGGGTCCGAGAGAATGCGTGGCCGGAAGCGGCCGGACGAAAATGCAATCTTCGTTACCGTACAGGCATCATGAAGAGCACTCCGGGGCCGGGCGAGAGTCCGCGCGGCGCGTCTGTTCAACGCTCGAAGAATGCTCCCAGGGAGTCGATGACGCGTCGCGACGCACGACGCGATGCAGTCGACGTGCACCAGGACGGTCGCGGCGCTCGAGTGTGAGGCCCGCGGACCGCACAAACTGATCGCGAAGCGAAGGTTCAGATGCTCGAGGGAACAAGAGCGCGTCAGAGCGCGTCTCGCGCGGTGTCGCGATGCCGCTGACCGGCACGAGAGCGAGGTTGTCCAACGGCGGTATGCTATCGTCAGCAGCGGCGACCTCGCGGACGCGGTCCGAAAGCTTCAAACGATGACGACCGGGACAATTTCGGGGACAATCGGCCTGATCAGCGAAACACCCGCCGGAGTGAAAGTCAGCGCGTAGAACACCCTCGGGCCCCTAGCTCAGTGGTAGAGCACGTGACTTTTAATCACGGTGTCCCGGGTTCGATCCCCGGGGGGCCCACCAACTTTCAAATCGTTGTCTTGCCGAGCCTTGCTGTCAGATGCGGACTTCGAATCGGCCCTGGCGGCGTCGTTCGGAGGGCGCGTTTGTGAAGCGGATGTGAAAGTCTTGCCAGATTCCAGCCGTCCAGCCGCTGCCTGTAGCGCAGCGAACGTGTGGTTGTCGTAACGCTCCGTCGTGACAATCGACGCGTGACCAAGCAGGCCACGGACCTGCGACAGCGGAACCCCACGCTCGACGAGCCGCGAGGCGTATTCGTGCCTCAAGTCATGCCAGTGCAGGTTGATCGCTTTGAATGCGGTGTGCGATTCCTGTGTCAGTGGTTTGTTGCTCTCCTTCTCCCATTCGGGCTGCTGTCGGTTGGCGCGCAGGACGGTCGTCTCCCACGCTTTTCGGAAATGGCGAACGGGTTCGCCGGAGGCGTTTGAAAAGACGGCGACGTCTTCCCCTTTCGTTTCGTTCGCTTCGTCGAGGCGTAGCCACTCCAGCACAGCCTTCAACCGAAGCGTCGCGATCGGCAGCATTCTGGTTCGGCCACTCTTTGTCGTCTCCCCTCTCAACGTGATCACCTGGTTGGTCCAATCGACGTCCCTGAACGTCAACGCCAACATCTCGCCACGGCGCATGCCGAGGCTGGACCTATTCCGGCGCGGTCGTCAAGTTCACCGGACTGCCCAAAGGAGGCACCTTTAGAGCCTGGTCGACACGCGCAAGACAGGGCGATCGCGGCCGTCCGAGAGTCATTGCGTACTGGTCCAGAAGAATGGCGTACTTACAAGATACAGTCTGCCTATCCCGCCTCGAGAAGCGAAGGCTTTGGTGCCATCGCCGTACGAATGTGCGGCCCAGTTGTGGGCAGGAGAACCTGGGTCGTCGAGATGCACTTCCCGAAGCTCGAGCCGTCGGCCAGCCTGTCTCAGGGGCAAGCTTTCGTCAGCAGGTTTCGATCGGGGTGGCGAGTGTGGTACAGGTACCACTAACCGACGCTACATGTTTTGCAGTTCGCGGTTGGCCGGCAGATGTTACGCGACGGCCAACTATAAACCCGAGAACGACCTTGGCCTAAAATGCACCGGAACATGACTTGGCGTTCTCTTCGATACGCGATGCCGACGTTGATCGCATGGGTGTGTCTTGTTGAACCTGGAGCGGCGGAAGCGCAAATTGCAGTCGGTATCACTGCCGGACCGTCGACGCACCAGGCTGGCGACAATGACCTGCCCAACCTCGGGCAAGGCTTCGGCGGCACCACGGTCGGTGGAGTGGCGTTCATTGACGCTGCTTTCTCCAAACGCCTCAGCTTCGGCGGGGAGGTGAGTCTCGATGCGGCCATCAACGGTCGTCAGCGCACATCGGCCGGGACTGGCAATCTCCAAAGCTCACACCACGACACGATCTTCTCAGGCGTGGTCAAAGTCAAGGCGGCGCAGCCATTTAGGGCGGAGATCGATGCCCTCGTAGGACTTGGAGTGGCCTGGCGACACACGATTCGATCCGGTACGCTCAGGTCGGACAGTGCGCCCTTCACTACGACGTCAGTGAACCAAACTCTTTCGAACGCCGTGTTAGCCGCAACGTTGGGTGTCGATGGAGTGATCGATATCAGCCCGCGCACCGCTCTGGTTTTTACCGGACGATTGCATCTGCTCAGAGATGATGACCGCGACCCAAGCGGAGTCGTGCGACGAGGAGTCGGGTCCGCCATCTTTCGGCTTGGCGGTGGGGGTCTGATTCGATTCTAAACGGGGTACGGATTCCGCTGTTTGTTACCTTGCCCCCGGACCGAACCCGATGGCCGGCTAACCTCCGCTTGCAGTCGACGGCGGCCGATGCGATCCTGAGCCGCCGCGGCTGAAGCGGGACGGTCGTTCGGTGGAACGGGTGAGCCGAATCGACCACGGCAGGGACGAGTTTCCATCGAGAGGTAAGTTCCCTGAACTTCGCCCGCATGGCCGGCGTAGCTGTGATTATCGGGGAGGTGCAGCGTGGGACGGAGTCCTGCAGGCACGGGGCCTTTGCTGGCAGGCTGCTGCCTGGCCATCATGGCTGCGTTACTCGTCGTGGGTGTGGTGTCGCACGGGGTCATCCGGCATTTCGTCCAGACGGCACCCCTGTGGATCGCGATCGTACTCGGGACCCGGCGCTCGGATCTCAGCAAGTGGGCGGCCCTGCCGTCCTTCCTCTTCTGGCTGCTGCTGATGATCGCGATCTGGCTGTTCCTGCTGGGTTGGGCGCGGATCGTGTCGGGGACGTTCACTGTCACGGAGATCGCAATGACGATCGTGGTCGGGGTGGCGGCGACGCTGGGAATCAAAGCAGGACTGCGGATGAGAACTGCCACGCGGACGGCCGTGGCGACGGCGACGGTGCTCGGCGTGACGCTCTTGGATCTAATCGCGTTCCGGATCAGCCTGCTGCCGGCGATCGCGCATCGGTAGCCAATCTCGCAGCGCTGAAAGCTGCTTTCTGCGAAATGGGAGGCCGCCGAACAAGGGGATGAAGCTGACGAGCCTCGCGGCGGGATGTTCGAGCTCTTCGGTGCCGGCGACCTGGTGATCGCGCTCGGCACCTAGTCACGTCGCGCCAGGGAGAAAGGCAAGCCGTTCACCGCGCGCTTTGCGCACCTCTGGACGTTGGATAGCGGCGTAATTGTCCGTCTCCAGCAGTGCGCTGACACGGTCCAGCTCAGTCGGGCGTTGGAAAGCTAGACCCGATCAGCCTTTGCGGCTGCAAATCCACGCGCGTCTCGTGGGGCCGGATCGGTGGTCACTGCCTGCACCTCGAGGACGACATCGATGAACCAGTTGACGGACTTTGCAACACGGTATGCGGCAGCCTGGAGCAGCCAGAATCCCGCCAGCCTGGCGTCGTTCTATGCCGAGAACGGATCCCTGACGGTCAATACCGGTGCTCCCTCCGTCGGGCGCGCGGCGATCGCCGCGACGGCCCAGGGATTCATGACTGCGTTTCCGGACATGGTCGTGAAGATGGATCAGGTGGGTCGGGAAGGCGGCCACACTATCTTTCGTTGGACGTGGACCGGGACGAACACCGGCCCTGGAGGCACTGGCAAGTCCGTTCGTATTAGCGGGTACGAGGAATGGACAATTGGTGCCGATGGTCTTATCGCGGAGTCGAAGGGACACTTCGATGAGGCAGAGTACCAACGCCAGTTGAAGTCCGGCGCGCCGTCGGCCCGTGATGCGTGTGATCCTGCCACAGCGGCGCGAGGCAAATTTGCAGCGTCAGGCATCACAGCCATGAACGAAACTCTATTGTCACGAGTATTGGCGGGAGACAAAGAGGCTATTGAAGCATTCGGGGAAAGTGACAACTGCGTGGTCGTCGACTGGCGCGCCGGTCTGCCCGAGATCCTGGAGGCGATAACGCCGTTCGTCAGAAGTGATTACCTGCGCGTAGAACGCCGCGCAGAAGCCGGGTACCTTGTCCGGGCAGGAACCCGAGACCCTCAGATTCTTGATTTTCCGCCGCGAACCAGGCAGGAAGAGCTCTTTGTGGCCGTGAATCGGGCGCTGCTGCCCGACTTCGAGCTTCGTCAATACACCCCGGTCGATGGGGATGGCTATGCGCTCTTTCTTGCCCCCCCGACAGTGTGGAAGTCGATCGAGCTTTCGCACCCGCAGGCAACCGAACGGTACTTTCTCAGCGTCGAGCGATTGGCGGCGTACTGGCGCAAAGGCTACTTCGCGCGCCTCTTCAGCAAACCATAATCCGTCGTGATCCGATGGCCACCCAGGCTGACGTCCGTCGAATTGCGTTGTCGTTGCCCGCGGCCGAGCAGGCGCGCGGTCGGTTCGCCTTTGCGGTCCGGAGCAAGGGAAAGCTCAAGGAATTCGTCTGGGTGTGGATGGAGCGCGTCATGCCGACAAAGCCGCGCGTGCCAAACTTCGACGTCGTCGCAGTCCGCGTCGCCAGTCTCGACGAGAAGGCGCGCCTGCTGGCTGCCAATCCGGCGAAGTTCTTCACCGAGCAGCATTACGACGGGTTCCCTGCCGTGCTCGTGCGCCTGGATGCCGTGCGCGTCGCGGATCTCGCGCCGCTCATCACGGAAGCGTGGCGGTGTCAGGCGCCGCTGGACCTCAAACGCGCGAAGCAGACTCGCGCTTCGCGCGGATCGAGGTCGCGCTGAAGCGGGTGTGGCGATTGTGCCCGTCGCATGGACGTGCGGCAATCTGCGATCGGATGAAGTCGGTTCTTTTGGTTTGAGGGCGCCCTCTCGGCGCGGCTATTCAAAGCATGCTCGTGCATCCCGATCGCGGCCAGATGCGTGATACAGCCATCCAATAATCTGTCGGCCAGATCCAGAGTCACGCCGCATCGCCCGTTTTGCTATTGACGCAGGCTTGGGGACGGCCTAGCATGACCCCGCAAACGACCATCGGCGTTCGCGAGAAATAGCAGATCTGCGCGTCGCAATTCCCGGCGCCTTCATTCCATTCGATAGTTCGGCGCTTCCTTCGTAATGATGACGTCATGCACGTGGCTCTCGCGCAATCCCGCCGCGGTGACTCGAACGAACCGGCTCTTCTCCTG
>Ga0137418_10003152_pt1 | contig 15168 bp, 11 predicted proteins | sample CZODoug3_1_2_16f_FD_122242 | JGI IMG/M metagenome (GOLD analysis project Ga0137418, IMG submission 122242) | Vadose zone soil fungal communities from Angelo Coast Range Reserve, California, USA - CZODoug3_1_2_16fungal (Hybrid Assembly) | ecosystem: Environmental > Terrestrial > Soil > Vadose... | reverse complement strand
AAAAAATAATCGTCGAGGCCAAGCCGCGCCAGGGATTGGCGATTCTTCACGCGAAAGAAGTCAAAATGATAAACTGGCAATCTCCCGCCGCGGTATTCATGCACAATCGTAAACGTAGGGCTGGTAACGGCAGCCTTGCTTCCCATGCCGGCCACGAAGCCTTTCGTAAACAAAGTTTTGCCGCTCCCCAGTTCTCCCTGCAAGGCTAAAACCGATCCCACTCCGACATCCTCTGCAAGTCGTTGCCCCAGTGCTTCAGTCTCAGCCGGACTGTTGGAAATGAACGTAGCCACGCTGTAGAAGTTGGTTGTTCTTAGTTGACAGTCGAGTGAGGGAACCAATTCGAGTGAGCGGTAACTTCGGGAATTTCTTTCGCCATTCTCGCTCCAGACGATTTCTGTTACGCGGCGGATTGGCGAAGAGCAATTCGTAGTCTTCGCCTTTTGAAATTGCGTCGTCAATCTTCGCGCCACGGGTAAGCGGCAAATTCTCCATCTCGACGTTAAATCCAACCCGGCTGGCCTGTGCAAGTCTTGGAAGATCGGCTCCCAATCCGTCGCTTAAATCCATCATCGCGTGGATAGAGAAATTTTTCGTTAGCCATCGGGATTCCGCAATTCGTGGAACGAATTGCAAATGCTTGTGTTTCATGGCGCCACCCAATCGACCAGTGACGAAAAGATCATCGCCCACCTTGCCGCCCCCGCGCGATACACAGCGGTCTGTTTCAACAAAGCCGACCGCGCTAACCGAAATCGCCACGGGGCCGGGTGTGCTGCTCGTTTCGCCGCCGACTATGCTGACTTTGAACCGCCTCGCGGCCCGGCACAGTCCGCGATAGAGCTCCTCCACCCATTCAACCTTCGTTTGCTCAGGAGCAATAAGAGTGATCAGGGCAAATTGAGGCACGGCCGATGTTGCCGCGAAATCGCTGAGCGGACGCATCATCGCTTTCCAGCCGACGTCGCGCGCGTTCGCCGTTGCCAAGAAATGTACGCCTGCGACAACGCAATCGGTTTTGAGCACAAGAAAGCTGCGGCGATCGCGGGTTTTCACCACAGCGCAATCGTCACCCGGGCCGCGGACAACGGCTTTTGCGAGCGGAAGATCAGGCAAAAGCTGGCCTAGCAGCCGGTCTTCTCCGATCTCGCGCAGTTTCATTGTCCGTTTTTAGCGCCTTTGGCGCTATGTCAGTTTGAGCCCGGGGCGTTACCCCAGGCTATGGATAAAACTGCACCTTTGGCACCAAACTCGCGAAGGCTCATGGAGAAAAGATCTCCGGAAATGCGAGGGCAGTGAGCGTTAGCGAATTGAAGAGCGAATGCATCGTCATGGCGACCAGGATGGAACCGCTCCACTCGTATGCAATCGCGAAACAACTTCCCAAAACAAACAATGGTGCAAACGAGGGTAAGTGGGCATGCGCCGCGGCGAACAGCAGCGCGCTGAATGTGACGCCAAGCAGCCGGCCGAAATAGCGCTTGAGTACACCGTAAATGAAAAATCGAAAAAGAAATTCCTCGACCACCGGCGCGACTGCCACAGCGAAAACGATGATCATCATTCGCTGCTCAATCGTGCGCGATCCGCTGAAAAACTCGACGATGTTTTGCTTGCTCGAGCCGCCCTCGAAAAGCCGCTGCGTAATTGCGTCAGACAACAAAATCAATGGATAAGCAAAAAAAAGCAGGATCGCTCCCGTGCTCAGGGTCCGGATAAAGCTAAGCCTGAAAAACCCGCCTAACGAGCCAACGTCAAATCCGCGGAACTGGAGGAAAATGACTATGACGAGCACCACGCAACCAGTAAGAAGAAAATTTGCGAGAAGATTACGCGCGCTGAATTGGATCGAGGGCTGGGAAACAGATGCGCCAATGGTCAGAAAAAGAAAAAGGATCAATAGCGCAGCCAGTATTGCCTCGGGCAGCCCAAAGCTTCGCGTCGTTGCCGTGTCCCCACCGAAAGCGTTCCGGTTTCGCGCGCTGATCTGATAAGCCAGCGAAATATAGACATACAGGCTGGCGAGAAGATAAAGAAGAGAGAGAAGAAGGCCTAAGACAGAGCCGGGAACGGCTCCCGATGCCGCGAAGAGGCTGCCAGATCGCATGCGTCCTGGAATTCCTACCGAACTGACAAACGCTTGCGCGTCTCCCTCTTACTCGTGCTCATGCTCTTGCGGCACAGTGCTCGAGCATGAGCATGAGTAAGAAACCAGGAAGAGTCCACTGTATTTCCACATCTTCACGGCGCGTAATAGCTCGGCAGGAAGTACGCGCGACCAGTTTCCAATTGCGGAACGAGTTGCTTTGGGAGTGTGAGTTCAATTTTTGAATCGGTCTCTCCAAATATCCGGAAGAATCGGCTCAGACTAAACGGCGGGCCGTATTTCACGACTTTGGCGTCCGGCGCATTTCCGAGCTCTTTCGCTTTCCCGAATGCGTCTTCCAATTCACCAAGACCATCAATTAGTTTGTGTTCGAACGCGTCCTTTCCCGACAGGATTCGCCCGTCGGCGATCGTATTGCGCAAAAGGTCTGCCTGAAGATTTCTTTCTTTAGCAACGATGCCGAGAAACTTGTCGTAGGTTTTCATGATAAAGCTCTGCACCAATTCGCGTTCCTCCGGCGTGATCGGTCGCGCCCCGTTCAACATGTCCTTGAACTTTCCGCTTTTGAAAACCACCGAGGCAAGTCCGACCTTGTTGAACAGCTGCTCGTAATTGAGCGTTTGAATAATGACGCCGATGCTGCCGGTAATGGTCGTGTCGCTTGCCATCAAAAATTTGCCGCCGCAGGAAACGTAGTAGCCGCCGGATGCCGCCAGTGAATCCATGTAAACGACCACCGGTTTCCTCGCACGGACCTTGACCAGGGCGCTGTAGATCGCGTCGGAAGCTGTCACTTCTCCACCGGGAGAGTCGATTTCAAGCACGATGGCTTTGACGCGGCTGTCGTCGCGAGCCTGTTGCAGAGCCGCGCGCATGTCATCGACCATTGAATCGGTAACGGTGCCGGGAAGCGAAGAACTGATCAGGCCGCGCATGGTGATGACCGCGATTTTGTCCGTAGTCGCGCGAGCCCCCCTCTGAAGCAGGATTTCACGGAAACGCGGGATCGGCTCAGGTTCGCGGATTCCGCCAAGCCGCTGAAACGCCGCGATCATCAGCACAAGGTTGATAAACAGACTGGCGCAAAGCGCGACGAATAAGAAGATGCTGAGACAACCGAGCTTGCGATTCGCCATGACGTCACGAAATTGCCGGAGAACCGCCAAGGGCACAAGCGCTTTTCACAGACCGGTAAGAACGCGTGCATGTCCACGTCCGCCATTGGCTCCCCGTCATTCGAAGGCTGAAACAGACGCCGTGGCACGGCTACGCGTCGCTGAGCGTCACTAAGAGTGTGAGTGAGCAAGCCGCCGATCGGAAAAGGCTGCGACCAGCATAATGCTTCCGACGACGGCAAGATGGAGCGCGACGGCTCCACCTGCGTAGTGAATATCAACCAGCAACACCCGGAACGTCGCCGCGATGAGAAGTCCCCATCCAAGCCATCGATACATCGGCTCTCGGAAGAAGACGCCGATAAGGAAGACGACCAGGCCCAGCAGGCCCCAGGCGATCGTTAACGAAGTGCCCCCGAAGTGCCACGCAGACCAAAGCGAAACCCAACGCCACAAGGTGACAATGCCGAGCGTCATCGCGAGACTCTGAAGCTCGGACGATGGCAGCAACGGCTTGCTGAGTTGCTGCTGCAGAAGGAGCAAACCAAACGCCAGGAGATCCTGGAGGTGAAATCCATGCGCTCCTGCATCGCCCATCCAGGCCACCAAGACCGCGGCAGTGGTAAAAGCGAGGCTGCCGAACATGACTGCCTTCTTCTTTTGGACGCGCGCCCAAAGGAGCAGGACGAATCCCAGGACCTCGAGGAAGATGAAACGCCAGTCAGCCGCGATGTAGGTCATGGTCCAGGCGATGAAGCTGAGCACAGCGAACGCATGAAAAAGGGCGGCAATCCACTCAGGCACGATGAAAGAGCGCGCGCGTTCGCTGGCAGCCGCGAGAGCGAGGAACATCGCTATCGGCATGAGCGCAAAGACCGCGGACGGCGGCGGGTTTTGCGAGAGTTGCGCACAGAACTCGTAAAGACTGGCAAAGGTGAAAACCTGTCCTAGCGCGGCGATGGCCCAATCGCGTGTCAGAATTCCGTAGATGAAGCTCGCGACTGAGAGATTCGAAGCTACTACCAGCCACCAGGAAGGAGTTAGCCTGCCTTCGAGCCAAAAGAACAGGACCGCGACAACACCTAAGGCTGCCACTACCTGCACAAGTGTTAGTTCCCACTTCGGAATCAGCTGCGCGCCGCGCGTCTGCCACCATCGGCTTAGGACAAGCGTGATGAGGATTACAACAAGCGGATTCCACCAGGGCCGCTCGAAACTTCCAATTTGCGCGAGCCAAAGGACCAGAGCCGCCAAAACAAATCCCTTGGCCAGATAAGGCAGCTCCGGGACGCGCAGCACGGCGAGCGAAGCAGTAAGGGCGAGGGCTATGATTGCCAGCAGCGGTGGCTGATTGATTTGGGCAAACTGATAAACGACCGTGATTAACCAGAGCGTCATCCCTAATGTGGCAAAGTAAACTGCGTGCCAGTCGATCGCGGAACGGCTTGTGCCCGCACGGCGCGCCAGACAGGCACTGCCGATCAGAACAAGGCCGGTGATGATTCCAATCATTCGACCCGGTTCGCCCGGTTCGCGGATCGGGCCGAAAGCCATCAGGAACGCAATCAGCGCGCAGACTCCGGCGAGGAAACGCAGAGCTTCACCCCATCGATCAGGCAGCGCCCTCCCTGTAACTAAAAGCAGAGCACTTATGATCGCCACGACCAGCACCAGATGCGGACCAGCCACCACTGTGAAGAGGCCGAGCGCAAGAACAAGCGCACCTTGTTGCAATGCCGGATGCCAGATCGACGGCTCGCGCCGGCTGACCAGTGCGCCGGCGCCGATCATGGCAACACCGAGACCAAAGCTGAAGCTGGAAATCCAGTCCGCGTGCATTGGCGGCAACAAGAGAACAACCAGCGAGAAGAAGAGGGCGTGGTTGAGACTTAACAAGAGCAGTCTTGGGGCGGGCGTGAGTTTGTCGCGCAGAGCGAGGGAGGCGCCGGCTACCACGACTAGCCAGCACGCCGCGAAGAAGAGACATGTTTGCCAGAACTCATGGAGTTGAAGATAACGCGCGAAATCTAGTCGCCCATCGTGATAGCTCCACCACAGCCCATAGCTCAAATAGCTGGCGATCAAGGTAACGAAGACGAGCAAAATCCTCCCATGCCGGACCAACAACCAGCAGGCTACGCCCACGAGGACTACATCGGAGAACAGGGTAAACCATAGCGCTGGCTGCAGCGCGGTGGCGTAGCCAGACAGAATAACGACAAAGAAAGTCGCGATATGCGCTTCCCGTTTCTCGGCTATCAGGACGATTAGGATGGCAACGGCCACCGTAATCAGGCAGCCGGCGACCGGATGATCGATTAAGCGAAGGTTTGGAAAGTAATATCCCGCGAAGGCGGTGAAGTAGAACGACGCCAGACCGCCTGCTACCAAAGCTCGCGCCGGCCAGCGATGGGTTAGCTTCTCCAGAAACAATCCAGCGACAAGCAACACCGCGCTCGCAGCGAAAAGGAGCGTGAGGTTGAGGGCCGCGCCGTGTCCGGTTCGATCGAGATAAGCGGCAAAGAGCACGAGTGCAGTCACCAGGATGGCAACACCCGCAACCGAGAACCATCGCCCTTCTTTTGTTTCTACCACTGCGCTCTCGTTTTCCATAAGCGATGGGTCAGAGAGTCTTCAAATATTCCAGCAGCTTGTTCTTGTCGTCGTCAGATAGCTGCGTGCCGTAAAGGTGGCCCCCGTTGCCTTCTGCCCGCACGCGAGTGTCATGGAGAAAATAACGGTTCTGCAATTCGCCGTTCGGGCCGATCTGTTTCGGTTCGGGTTCCTCAAAACCGACTTTGATCGGATCGAAGACATCGTAGCCGCGATGGAATGTGACCGGGCGCTGCGCCGGGGGATTTAACAAGTCGCGCAAGGTGGGCACCGAGCCGTTGTGCAAGTAAGGCGCGCGCAGCCAGATGCCGTCGAGCGGAGGAGAAAGGTAACCGTACGGATCAAGCTCGGTCATCGGCGGCCGATCGATTCCCATGTCTTTGACGCGCCGATTGGCTTCTTCAGCGGCGGCCTTGGACCAGGAGTGAGTACGCTCGGGATCGGTGCCGATCTCCGCAATGGGAATCACCTTATTCGTGCGTTCGCCGCGCGGCTCGTGGCAGGAGGCGCAGTCACGCAGGTAGATTTTCGTCCCTTCATCCGCCAGTTGCGTATTGATCGGATGTGTTTGGGTAAATGGCCAGGCTGGTGGCGGGAGATTGCTGAGATAAGCATCCAGGTCTGCCATGCGCTGCAAAAACCAGGGTCGCGGCGGCGCACCAAGACCTAGAGCGGAATCGATCAGGACCGAGCGCACCGCTGGCGTGTCGCCGGTCCAATTCAGCAGCATTTGTTTTCCGGCGTTGTCTTTTCCGCTGCGGATGCCGAGATTCCAGACGGAAGGGAAATCAGTGGGCCCGATCGTGTCGTCTTCCTTCATGCTGGTCATGAAATACTTGGTGAGATTCATGGCATCATCGCGTCCCGGTCCCCAATCCGGCTTCGGTTTATTGTTACTGACGTAGCGCTCCATCCAGGTGAAGGTTTTCTCCTGCTCGAGAAGCGCCCTTTTGGTAAGTGGGATAAGGAGGAAGCGATAAATCTGGCGGTCGATGAAGGTCAATCCGCCGTTGCCGTACTGATTCCCGCTCACAAGCCGGATCTCGTTCATGATCGCATCGCTGTTGAAACGCGGATCATGCGCCGTCTTGAACAAGAACCTCAACATGGCTTGCAGGTTGTTCGTATGCGCTGGAGCCCCGATAACGACGTGAGGGACTTCATCTTCCTTCAGGCGGTAGGTCGCGGTGTGACAGATCGCGCAGTTATTAGTGACCCGGGCGAACCCGACCACCTTTTTTGAAAAACCAACCGGCAGCTCCTGGCCTTCCTCCCAGACCACACCAAACGATTTGTATCCGCCCGAGCCGGGCATGAGATCGGGAAACACGCGCGGAAGGACCAGCCAGAGAAAGTAAGGAATGCCGCGATCGCCTTCCGCACCTAACGAGCCGTATTTAAAATGTTCGTCTTCGTTAGCAAAAACCTGGGGCTCTTCCCGGAAAAACTTATTCCAGGTAAAGATGCCACCGGCGATCAGCAGAGCCGCCAGAATCAAGCCTATAACCAAAAGCATGCGCTGTCGTTTCGATAGGTTAGTCATAGCTTAGAAAAAAACGATGGCTGCAAAACGTGGGACGTTTGTTTCAGGTCCTTTAAGGTGCTTGGTTCATGTGATCAGCCTTCCGCTTCACTTCCCGGCGCCTTTTGAGTTCCTGCCCGAGGTCTGAACCTATTTGACCGGTCTCGAAAACGGAGCGATACCATTTCGGTTCCAAGGCGCTTCGTCCTTCCTGGCTCAAGCGATAGGCAATCTTTCTCGCCGACCCGAACTCGGTGGCAGCTTCATGAATGCTGTCTTCTTTATCGTGAATCCAGTTGCCAGGATTAGCGCCCATTTCCGAGGCGAGGATGGCCCAGAGTTGTGCTTCTTCCGATTCCGAATCAGCCTGGGTAAAAGTGACGGTGCCGGCCAGTTGCTTATGGTCTTCCTTCCACGGCGCTGTGAGCGCTTTGATCGGTGTGTTCTCCTCGTTCAAATAGGAGATCCAGTAGAGCAGAAACCGCACATCCCCTGACTGCTGCCTTTTCTTCCATTCCTCCGAAAGGTAGCGTTCTCCAGGCCGAAATTGTGGCGGCGTGTTCTCGTTCTGGACCGGCACAAAGGTGAATTTGCCGGCCGTCCCACCTATCTCCTCGACGCCGGTCCAGTAGGTCTGGTAGGCAGTGCTCGATCGGAAGGTCCGTGACGTTTGCTTCGTAAGATGAAGAAGGGTTCGTCCGGCTTTGATCAATCCCATGCGTTCCTTAAGTGCCTTACCGAATTCCATCTGTTCGGCGATGAGGTTCAGACTGTTATAGGCGCCCCAGTCGCCCACGAACGGGACCTCCGCGCCCGCGGCCTCGCCGGTGGCGTGCAGGACGTCCATAAAGTCCTTGTGGTTGTCGGCGGGAGCGGTCGGATCGTTAATGGCGAGAAAATCGACGCGCCGGCCCTCCTTCGTCTGAAAGGCCATCATCAATCCGAGAAAATCCGGGTTTGTTTCAATATGAGGCGTTCCCAGGCCCGTGGAAATCCGGCCGATCCCGATGCGTTCCACGCCAGGTTGGAAAATTCCAACCTCCTGAAGTGGCCCGGGCATCTCATCCGCGGCTCGGAAGATAACCTTGCCGCCGGCGATCTGATATTGATGAGCGACCCGGTCAGGGAGATTAACGTGCTTGTTCTTTTCCATCGCCTTCTGCTGGATGGCGCCGATCTCAGCCACATCCTGGGCGATGGAGTCCAGGTTGTTCGCAGTGGGCCTAAACGGGCACCATTGTTGGTCATCTTGTGGCATGTGTTCCTTAGTTACTGAAGCCAGATTGAGTTAATGCGTCTATGAGTTAGAAGGTCTTTAGGTATTCGACGATTGCGTCTTTCTCATCGTCCGAAAGCATGGTGCCATAGTTATACCCGATCACTTTTCCGTCGAAGCCGATGTAGGCTTCGTGGCCGTCGTTACTATTACCTTCATTCCGGTCGCGCGGTGTTTTACCTTCCTTTCTCTCCTCGGTGTCGAACTTGAAATAACGTCGCGGATCGTTCGGCTCTGCGATACTCCAGCCTTCGTCGGTGAACTTCGCTTCCTCCGAAACAAATCCGAGCTTCTCTTGGTCGAACACATCATAGCCGCGGTAAAAGCACGGCGGCCGCTCGCTCGCCGGATTCAACAGATCACGCAGCGTCGGGACCGAGCCATTATGGAGATAGGGCGCTCGAAGCCAAATACCATCGAGTGGGCTATTGGCGTAGCCGAAGGTCTTGTGAAAATGGGTGAACCGCCCGGGATAGCCGGTGTAAATGGTGCTTAGCGTCGACGCAAGCTCGGAGGTGAAGGAATCGAGCCGGTGTGGATCAGTCAGAATCTTTTCGATGGGAGTAACCTTTCCAACATAGTCGCCACTGAAGTCGCGTCCATTGCGTCCGTGGCAGCTGGCACAGTATTCGCCGTAAAGTATTTCCCCCTGCGCGCGGACCTGTTCCTTGATCGGGAATGGATACTTTGGTGGCTCCTTAGTTGTCAGCCACTCTTCAATTCGCCCCAATTGATTGAGGTCGATTGTCGGGGGAAATGCGCCCGTGCCGAATGCGGCGTTCTTGTTTCGTTCCTCCATTTTGGGTTGGTTGCCGTCCCAATGGAGCTGCATGTTCTGGTCGCGGCGCGGCCCTTGCAACCAAATGGATGGTAAGTCGCAAAGGCCGACTATCTCGCTTGTTTCAAGTTGCTCCAATGGATAGCTCACCAACGTCTTGGCCGGATTAAAAGTATCCGTGCGGCCTGGACCTTGATCGGGTTCCCACTCAATAAAGCGAAAGCGGTGCTTCAGCATTAGCAGCCGCTCGCGCATAAAGGGAATCGCGTAGAAGCGCATGAGAAATGTGTTAATCGGGTCGTAATCTCCGCCGATAGCTTCTATCTCGGGCAACAAACGCTCCGCGGTAAAGCGCGGGTCCGCCGCGCAGTCAAAAAGGAACCTCTGGAATGCCTCAAGATCGACCGTGTTCGACGGCATGCCGACATAGACTTTGCGGGGACTGGTTGAAGTTTCTCGAACTGAGCCGGCGTGACACGCCGCGCAGTTCAGGAAAACGCGGTCAATGCCTTGGGTATTCCGCTTCGAGACGCCGACGGGAAGATCCTTTCCATCTTCATAGAGGAAACCCATGCACGCATACTCAGTCCCCTTTACGTATTTTTTCCCAGGCAGGTAATCAGGAAATACTTTCGGCAAGACCTTCCAAATCCAGTAAGGAATCCCCGATTCACGCTCGCCTCCGAGCGAGCCATATTTGAAGTGCTCCTCGGGGTACGCGTAAGTGACTGGATCATCCCGCGTGAAGCGCGCTATGAGATACAAGCTCACGACCGCGATAATCGCCACGGCCACCAGCAGCACGACGCGCCATCGCCAGGCGGCGCGCTTAACTGATCCGGTCTGTTCTGCGCCGTCGGCCATGACCGCAAACTGCGATTATCCTGTTGCCGGAAACTTCAGCGCGAAATGTATGAGCTTCTTCTTACCCCAGTAAACAATCCCCAGATAGATGCCCGGTACGACTTCACGTATTTCATCTCGAATCCAGTGCGCGATGAGAGAAGTCTTAGAGTAGTCGAGCACAATACACTCTTTTTGATCGAGCCAGCTCTTGTCCTTGTAAACCTTGGCCACGATTGCCTTGTGCCCGATGGGCAGGATCTTGTTCTTCAACTCGCCTTTTGCGCGGTCGAACACTTTGCCTTTCCAAGTAAAGAGATGAACGAACCTGGCGATATCGTCTGAGACGGCCGAGCCTGGCTTAATGATCGCGGTGCCTTCGCCTTCGCCATCGGGAATCTCTCCCGCCGGAGCGTTGCGAAACAGGTCGTCGAGTTGTTCGTCGGACATCTCAAGAAACTGGGCGGGGTCTTTAATAGTCGTTGTATTGTCAGGCATATGATTGAGCTTTCGGTTTGGGGTGGTTGGATCTAAAGTGACTTGAGAAATTCGATCAGCGCGCGTTTGTCGTTATCAGGTAAATCGGTGCCAAAGTAGTGGCCCTTGTCCTCAACAAAGTCGGGGCATTTATTCGCCGTCAGCAATTCCGGAACAGCCTTGATCAATTCGTCTGTGGCTTGTTCCGATGAAAGATTCATTGAGTGAATCTTCAGCAGCGCCTTGGCGATTTTTGCCTGCAAAACAACCAACTGTCCAAAATCAGGTTCCAAGTTGGCGATCAGATTGATCGGCGCACCTTTGGGGATGGGTCCGATGTTGATGTAACCATCCTTATCAGCCAGCGCTTGCAGGGGTTTCGGCACAAACTCCTTGCGCAAATGCAGCGAGCAGTCGTTTTGAGTGCGCCAGATAGAAGCCTTGTTCAGCCGCTTTTCCGGCCACAACAATTTTTCTGCCGCATCGTTGAAGACATCCACCCGGCCGGCCACGGAAGGATCGCCGGTGAATTTTCCGAGCATATTATTGTGCAGGAACGGCGCGGAGCTCCAGAGACTAACGAGTGAAGGAGTCCGGTAATATCCGGGCGCAACATTTTTCTCTTTCGGTTTGAATTTTATAGGATGGGTTTCATCGAACGGATTGAAAAACTCCAACTCATCGACAGGGGAGAGCTCCTTGTAGGTCTGCGATGAAAAGTTGTCCCAGACATGACCGGATTTCGCATTGGTCGCAAACGCGCGAGCGGAGTTCGTCTCGATTTTGGTCAATGGATAACGCTTGTCGTTAGACAGGAAATTGTTTTCCAGAAAATCGGGCGCCATCACGGCTGTCCGGAACCAGGCTTTTCCCTCGCCGGAATGAGGATCAACATTTGGCGGCGGCTGTTTGCTTGAGTGACACGCCGCACAGCTTTCGGCGAAAACTTCCTTCCCGCGCGTCATCACGGATGCATCCGCAGTGATGTACGCCTGTCCTCCGGGGGCGGCAGCGAGACGAAATGGTTGTAATATCTCGAAAAATTTCCGAATGTTATCGAGCCTTTCCTCGGTCGCGCGCCAGAAAACCGAATGCTTTTGTGCGTAGGGAATCTCGAAAGGTTTTTGCGGCGTAAGGCCAATCAAACGGTTGTGACGTGTCAGCCAATACTCGGAAAACATGCCAATATTGACGTAAACACGGATGGTCGCGCCAGCGACCCCGACGGAATCGGCGCCATCTTTCAAGATGTGCGGGACGGGCCACATGTCTTCTTTTTCACCCGGCAACGCCAAGGTCCCGCCAGCCACTTTTTCCGTCGCTGCGATCCGTTCCCGTTCGGCCAGTAGAAAGATCGCGTTGATTGCATTTGGATTATTTATGTGGTCCGTCGCGATCCGGGACGTGTCGGAAGTGCCGCGCGGCTGCGCAGCAAGCATCTCATAAAAAAATCCGCCTTTCTCGACGTTGCAGGCGAAGACTTTCCCCTCGTTGATGTACTGATTGCCAATCGCCGACGCGAGATTTTCCCATCCCGGATTTTCTGGGTCGTCCGGCGGATTACTCGGATTTGGCGCAATGTGGCAGGAACCGCACGCTACGCCGACGCGGTACGGGCGAACGAGCTTGTTATCATTGTAATATGTCGGATCCTTCATGAAACGATCGCCGTTCCACTTCTTCCGCGCCTCGTCGTTGAATTCCGGATTTGGGAAAAGGCGAAAACCGAGAACGCCGGAAGGTTTGCCGTAAACGGTCTCGTCGATACCTGCCGGCTCCGGTTGGACTTGCTCATCCAGCCACAACCCAAATTCATCCGGCTTGCCAGCAGCCCGAAACCCAGGCTCATTCACCAGGCCCAAAGTCTTGAAGCGCTCACCCCGCGGGAACTTACGGTTATCGAGCATCTTTAAGAGATCCATCAAACCGAAACTGTCCTGCGCGGCTTGATTCCAAAAATGCTGGTTGCCACCACTCCAGAGATTCCAGGTATTGCGACCCATGATCTCCTCCGGTGAAAGATGAATGCCGCCATCCATCGGCTGGAAAATGTCGGCAGTGATTTGCGGAAAATCGGCAGTGGTTTTTCCGGCCGCTTTCGCCTCGTCAATTGGCTCGTTCTTTCCGCAGCTCGCGAACGCGAGCAACATACAAGGGATGAGATAGCCGCCGACTCGAGTGAGGCGGAGCGTCTCGCGTCTGGCTGGGAGGAGTACCTTCACCGCCCTTTAATTCATATCTGTCTTGTCAACCTTGTGGCAAGAAAAATCTTAAGCGCAAAGGAAAGACGGGTCGACAACCACCCTAAGCCAGGGCGCAGTAGTGGTATCGCTCGTCCAGCTTCGACCGGCGACAAGACTAGCGACCCAGCTTCGATGAACTTAGTTGAGCTGCAACGCGTAACGACCGAGCTCAGCGACGACGACCAGTAAACACCTGCTTGAAGTTCCAGCCGTTGCCTATCTTCTTAGCTTGAATCGACCAGTTAGGTGAACCGTCAGCAGCGCCATCATACTTGTAAAAAAGCATGTCCCCATTGTCGGTAATTGCATAGATTGAGGTTGGTAATGCGCGGGCTGGCTGCGCCAAAAGGTCCGCCGAAAGCAGACCCAAGGCTAAAACCACCACCGCAGCTAGTGCATTTGGTATTCTCATTGTCTTTCTCCTATTGAGGTTTGATGCGTATGCTGAGCCATAGTTGATACATCTCTTGTGAACGGTGTGATAAGAAGATTCCAAACCCGGATTTTTTTGGCGTTGCCCTAAAAAACATCGAGCAAGCGCTGACCGACGGCCAGCAGTCCGAGTCCGGCCCCGGGAAAAAGGACGGCTCGCATAAACGGTTGGTCAGTCAGCGGGGCAAACGCCCCCGTCTTAAGGTCGCGGATTTCAGCGATGAGCTCATCGAACGTCTCCCGTTTCGCTGCAACTTCCCGACCTAACAGGCGAAACCGTCGCAGATCATTCAGGGCGGTTTCACGCAGTTGTTCGGCGGCGCGTCTTAGCAAAATGGCGCTGCCGAGCGCCCAGGCAGCGGTGACGGCCCAGATTAAGACAAGACTGGCCGGCCACGTCCAATTATCAAAAAACGAAGAGCGCGCGACAACCAGCAGGGTGAGGACGAGAAGCGGGTACCAAATCAGGGGTGCTACTGCTTGTGTGCGTCGTGCGACAAAGAAAATCTCGTGATAAGCGGAAAGCTCCTCTTCGTCTAGTGGTGGGCTTCGATGCGACCGGTCAACCACCCTGCGACCCCAGTTCGTCACCTCTCGGCCAAACATACGGATGAAATTGCTGTTTAACTGAATGGCATCGACTACGTAAAACGAGAGAAGCAGCAGACCAGCGCCAGCGAGATAAAAGACGATCTTATCGATCCTAAACGCCAGATCGCCTCGCGCAGGCGGCGGGGGTTGAGGAAACAAGTGCAAAATCGCTAAGACGAAAATGGAATACAAGACAAAAAGGATCCCGATTCGGATGAACCGCGGCCAAAACTTGTTCCTGCAAAGATAAGTGTGCCAGGCCTCTTCAGCGGAAAAGAGCGAAGTTCCTGAAGGCTGTTTCATCTGCCAATGTTCAAAGCCGATGCCAAGATCGCGCCAGCGAAATGCCGTCAACGGCAACGGACCAAACGAAAACTCTGCCTCGATCATTTTGGCATTCGCACGAAGATCGAAGCTCGCTTTGAACATGAAGAAGATCGCGAGCACGAACGCGATTAGACGCACCATTTCAGTTGGCCAGATGCTGATGCCTGAAAAAAAGACCAGCGGTTCTTCAGGTGCCCAGTATTGCGCAATCAAAGCGACCAAGAAAATGATGAGCGGTCCGCCACAGACCAACCAAAAAACTGTGCTGACCAGGGCGCGTTTTAGGCGCTCAAGAGCAGTACCTCCGCCGGACAGCGTGCGTCTCGCGATGCTCATACTGATCCAGGCTGCCATGGCCAGGACCGCTAGCGCGATGATGATTAGTCTCCAGATTACGCCCGGCGCAAACAGCCAATCGCGAAACCACATGTTCGTTTTTTCATTTTCCCCGTAACGCGAGTCGAAAACCTTTTGCGGGTCGCCCGGACGCCAGCGATACAAGTACGGATTTAGGTCATAGGCTCCGCGGCGGCTGATCTCGAAGATGCGTGGTTGCCACGAAAGATACTCCGCTTCTTGCTGTGTCATTCGGCCTGTGGCAACCAGCGTGCCGAGGTACATCGAAGTTTGGTTGTTGTCACGAAACGGTGGGATGTGCCGCTGCTCGATGTAAATGTCCGGCACGGTGCTGCCAAACGGGGAGGCGATAACCAGATTGTGTGTAACGTCCCAATCGTCGCGGCGTTCAAAGTGCGCGTCATAGTTGTTCGTAAAAAAAACGGCGTCAGGAAACTGAGGACGCAGCGCGCGCAAAATCATCAGCTTGTCGTAAATATCGGAGCCG
>Ga0137418_10003150_pt1 | contig 15169 bp, 20 predicted proteins | sample CZODoug3_1_2_16f_FD_122242 | JGI IMG/M metagenome (GOLD analysis project Ga0137418, IMG submission 122242) | Vadose zone soil fungal communities from Angelo Coast Range Reserve, California, USA - CZODoug3_1_2_16fungal (Hybrid Assembly) | ecosystem: Environmental > Terrestrial > Soil > Vadose... | reverse complement strand
AGGAGATGGATGACGTCGCGAAGGTGTTCTCGAACTTCGACATCGACGCCGAGGCGATGGCCGCGGTGACGGGGTGAGGTGAAGGTCCTGGGCGTCGACCCGGGCACCGCGGTCACCGGCTACGGGGTGATCGAAACGGGGAATGGCGCGGGTGGGAGCCCCCATGGCCGTCTAATCGAGTGTGGCGTCATCAAATTCGCCAAACGCAGCTCCCTTCCCTCGCGCCTGCACGAACTTCATGAGGGCATCGTCGAGCTGATCGCTCGGCACCGGCCTACGGTGCTCGCGCTGGAGGACGCCTTCTATCATAAGAACGTCCGCACCACCCTCGTTCTGGGCCACGCCCGGGGCGTGGTGCTGCTCGCGGCGCAGCAGGCGGGACTCGACATCGCGGAGTATCCTCCCGCGACCATCAAGAAGACGGTCGTCGGCGCCGGCGGGGCAGGCAAGACGCAGGTCGCGGCGATGGTGATGCGCCTGCTGCACCTGCGCCACGCCCCCAAACCTGCCGATGCCGCCGATGGCGTCGCCGTGGCGCTGACGTACATCATCCGCGGATGATCGCCTACGTACGTGGCCGCCTCGCGGCCAAGTCCTCCGATCGCGTTGTGGTGGAAACGGCGGGTGGCGTGGGCTACGAAGTCACGGTCCCGCTCGGCGTGATGGAGCGACTGCCGGGGACGGGCACGGAGGTCACGCTCGCCACCGAGTTGGTGGTGCGGGAAGACGGCTGGTCGTTGTACGGGTTTCTTGACGAATCCGAACGACGGTTTTTTCGAACGTTGACCAGCGTTTCCGGCGTCGGGCCGAAGCTGGCCGTGGCGGTGATGTCGGCGCTGGGCGTTGAGCGCGGGGCGCGGGCTGTGCGCGAGAAGAACATCGCCTTGCTGTCGTCGGTGAGCGGCATCGGGAAGAAGACCGCGGAGCGGCTCGCGCTTGAACTGGGCGACAAGGTCGACGAGTTTGTGGACGGCGCAGCGGTGCCGATCGTGGCGGGTGCCGAAGCCGCGCTGAAAGCGCTCGAGCGGCTGGGCTACAGCACTCCCCAAGCCGATCGCGCCCTGCGCGAGGCGCTGGCCGGGAATGGCGGAGTCGTTCTCGAGACGGAGGCGCTGGTGCGTCGCGCGCTGCAGCTGCTCACCACCAAATGACGCTCGAAAGGACGGCCACCATCACCGCCGAATGGATCTGCACTCGGTGCGGCTCGACCAACCGCCGCCTCGTCCCCGCCACGGCGACGCGCGCCGAAGACGAATGCCTCCAGTGCCACACGAAGCACGCCATCGAGGCCGACGCGCGACCGGTGCGCTGGCGCGCCCAGCCCAAGGGCAAGTAGCGAGTGGCCCGCGCCCAGATCACCACCCCCGAGGCGCTCCCCGACGAGCGGCTCACCGACGCCGCGCTGCGCCCGTCCCGGCTCGACGAGTTCGTCGGCCAGGCGAAGGTCAAGGAATCGCTGCAGATCGCCATCGACGCCGCGAAGCAGCGCAAGGAGCCGCTCGACCACACGCTGTTCTTCGGGCCTCCGGGACTCGGCAAGACGACCCTCGCCCTCCTCATGGCGAAGGAGATGGGGGTCGACATCCGCACCACCTCCGGACCGGTCCTCGAGCGGCCGGGGGATCTCGTGGGCATGCTCACGGGGCTCAAGCGCGGCGACATCCTGTTCATCGACGAAGTGCACCGACTGCGGCCGGCACTCGAGGAGTTCCTCTACCCCGCGATGGAGGAGTATCACGTGGACGTGCGCATCGCCGACGGCCCGCACGCCCAGACGATTCCGATGCAGCTCGAGCGCTTCACGCTGATCGGCGCCACGACGCGCTTCGGCCTTTTGACCCCTCCGATGCGCGCTCGCTTCGGTCTGGTCGAGCGACTCCACTACTATCCGCCCGACGACCTCGTCCAGATCATCACCCGCTCGGCGGGAATTCTCGGCACCCCCGCCGATGCCGCGGGCGTCGCGGAAATCGCGCGCCGCAGCCGCGGTACGCCCCGCGTGGCGAACCGCCTGCTCAAGCGCGTGCGCGACTACGCCCAGGTGCGCGCCGCCGGCAAGATCACCGCCGCCGTCGCCGTCGAGGCGCTCAAGCGGCTCGACGTGGACGAGTTCGGTCTCGACGACATGGACGCCCGCATCCTGAAGGCGATCATCGAAATGTTCGAGGGCGGTCCCGTCGGCGTGCAGACGATCGCCGCGGCCGTCGGCGAGGATCCGGGCACGCTCGAGGAGGTGTACGAGCCCTTCTTGATGCAGCAGGGGTTTCTCGCCCGCACCCCGCGAGGCCGCTGCGCCACGGCCGCCGCCTACCGCCACTTCGGCTTCACGCCGCCCAAGAGCGCGGAGCAACCGACGATCTTCGACGCGTGACGCGCGTTTTTCAGGCCGGCGATTTTGACTATGACCTCCCCGCCGACCGCATTGCTCAGGAGCCGCTCGCCGACCGCACCGCGAGCCGCCTGCTCGTGCTCGAGCGTGCGACCGGGTCGACACGGCACCTGCATTTTCGCGACATCGTCGATCTGATCCTGCCCGGTGACCTGCTCGTCCTCAATACCTCACGGGTGATCCCCGCTCGACTTCATGGAAAGCGGGAAGAGGGCGCGCCGGCCGAGATTCTGCTGGTGCGAGAGCTCGCCAACGGGACATGGCTTGCGATGGGGCATCCTGGCGGGAAGCTCAAGCCCGGACGTCGCGTATCGTTCGGCGACGACAGCGCGGTGGAGATCGTCGAGGTGCTGGGAGGAGGCTTGCGCCGCGTACGCTTCGTCGGCGCACTCGACGCCGCGGCGGCCATCACGAAGTACGGCGAGGTGCCGCTGCCGCCTTACATTCGTCGTCCGCCCACGCCCGCCGACCGCGAGCGTTACCAGACGGTCTACGCGGCGCACGACGGCAGTGTGGCGGCGCCGACGGCCGGGCTGCACTTCACCACGGACGTCCTTGATCAGCTACGCACCAAGGGCGTCGCGATCGCCTCGCTCGATCTGCACGTCGGCCCCGGCACGTTCAAGCCGGTCGAAGTGGACAGTCTCGCGGCGCACGTGATGTATCCGGAGGTCTTCGAGATTACGGAGCAGACGGCTGAGATGGTGAACGACCGACCAGGAGCGGTGTGGGCAGTGGGAACGACGGTGGTGCGCGCCCTGGAGTCCGCGGCTGACGCACGCGGGCGGGTGGCCCCGGGCCCGGGCGAGACGAGCCTCTTCATTCATCCACCCTACGAATTCAAGGTGGTGGACCGGCTGCTCACCAACTTCCACCTTCCCCGCTCGACGCTGTTGATGCTCGCGTGCGCCTTCGGCGGCTACGAGCGGGTCATGGCAGCGTATCGGGGGGCCGTCAAGGCCGGTTACCGATTCTACAGCTACGGTGACGCGATGGTGATCGTCTGATGTTCGACTTCCAGATCGCCGCCACGTCGGGCGCCGCTCGTACGGGCACGCTCACCCTGCCCCATGGTCCCGTCGAGACACCGGTCTTCATGCCCGTCGGCACGCAGGGGACCGTGCGGGCGCTCTCCCCCGCCGACCTGAAGGCCGTGGGCGCGAGCATGGTGCTCGCCAACACCTACCACCTCCACGTTCGCCCCGGCGAGGAGGTCGTCGCCCAGCTCGGCGGGCTGCACCGCTTCATGGCATGGGACCGGCCGCTGCTCACCGATTCGGGCGGATTCCAGGTATTCTCGCTCGACGGCTTCCGCCGCGTGGACGACGACGGCGTCGAGTTCCAGAGTCATGTGGACGGAGGCCGTCGCACCCTCACCCCCGAGCGCGCCACGGAGATCCAATGGACCCTCGGCGCCGACATTGCGATGGCGTTCGACCACGTGGCGCCGGGAGCCGCGGACGAGGCGACATCGCGGGATGCGTTGGAGAGAACTCTGAGATGGTTGGAACGGTGCGCCCGCAAACATGGGGAACTGATGGAACGATGGAACGATGGACAGACAGGCCGGTCGTTCCAACTTTCCAACGTTCCATCGTTCCGCCAGACATTGTGGCCTATCTTGCAAGGCGGCACGCATCCCAACCTCCGCACCGAAGGGCTGCGGCGGATCCTCGAGATGGGCTCCTGGACCGGCCTCGCTGTCGGAGGGCTGTCGGTGGGCGAGCCCAAGGCCAAGATGTACGAGGTTTTGGAGCTGCTCGAACCGCGGCTGCCCCGTCCCCTTCCCCGTTATCTTATGGGCGTCGGATTTCCCGAGGATCTCGTCGCGGCGGTGGAGCGCGGAGTGGACCTGTTCGACTGCGTGGCGCCGACGCGCAACGGTCGTAACGGCTCGGCGTTCACGCCCGAGGGCCCGCTCAACATCCGCAACGCGGGGTTCCGGACGGACAAGGGGCCCGTGGATCCGACCTGCGATTGCGAGACCTGTACCACGTACTCGCGGGGCTACCTGCGCCATCTGTTCGTGGCGGAGGAGCTGCTGGGACTGCGGCTCCTGTCGTTGCACAACGTTCGATACTTGATCCGGCTCGCCGAGCAGATGCGCGCGGCGATCCGGAAGGGCGAGGGCGCCCTGGCCGCGTGGGCCGACGACTGGCGCCGCCGTTACACTCAACCGGGAATCGCATGACTATGCTCTCCTCGTTGTCCCTGCTGCTCTTCGCTCCGTCCGGCCAAGGTGGGCCGGGGCTCAGCGCCTTCGTCATTCAGATCGGGTTGTTCATCGGGATCTTCTACTTCCTGCTGATCCGGCCGCAGCGCCGCCAGGCGGAGCAGCACAAGCAGCTCCTCGCCTCGCTGCAGCGGGGGGACCAGGTCGTCACCTCGAGCGGCATCGTGGGCGAGGTCTTGCACATCAAGGACGACCAGGTCACGGTGCGGAGCGGCGAGTCGAAATTCGTGATTTTGCGGAGCGGGATCGCCAGCATCACGAACCGCGGCGCCGTGGAGGCCAAGCCGGCGTGACGGTCCGCACCCTCCACCTGCTCGGCTCGCCCGTCCTGCGCCAGAAGGCGAAGGCCGTCGCAACGGTCGACGACGCCGTACGGACGCTGGTGGACGACCTGTTCGAGACGATGCGGGCGGCGCGTGGGGTGGGTCTTGCGGCAAACCAGATCGGCGTGGCGCGGCGGGTGGCGGTCGTGGACGTGGGCGATGACGATCCCCCGCCCCTGGTGCTCATCAACCCGGTGATCGTGGAGACCGGCGACGAGGTCGAGACCGCCGAGGAGGGCTGCCTGTCGATCCCCGAGATCTTCGGAGACGTGGAGCGGACCGCGCGGATCGTCGTCGAGGCCCGGGACCGGGACGGTCGACCCTACCGCGCCACCGCCACGGGTTACAAAGCCCGCGCGATTCAGCACGAGATCGACCACCTCGACGGCATTCTGTTTCTCGACCACTTGAGCGCCGTGAAGCGCGCCCTGCTCGTCGCCAAGTGGAAGAAGGCGCGCAAGGGCAAGTCGGGATACCTGAAGGAGGTCACGCCGGAGCCGGCGGGCGAGCTCTGAGTGCGCGTCGCCTTCTTCGGTACCCCCGAGTTCGCGGTCCCCTCGCTCCGTGCCCTGGTGGGCGAAGGGTTCGACGTCGTCGCCGTCGTCACCCAACCCGATGCGCCGCAGGGCCGCTCCCGTTCCCAGCTGGTCCCGCCTCCGGTGAAACTCGTCGCCCAAGCCGAAGAGCTGCCCGTGTTCCAGCCCGAGAAGCCGACGGCAGGCGACTTCCTCATCCGGCTGCGGGACACACGGCCCGACATCGGCGTCGTCGTCGCCTACGGTCACATCCTGAAGCCCGAGCTGCTGAAGCTGCCGCCGCGCGGCATGGTCAACGTGCACCCATCGCTGCTTCCCGCACTGCGCGGACCGGCGCCGGTCGAGTGGGCGATCATCAACGGGCTGGCGGAGACGGGGGTTACCATCATGCAGCTGGATGCCGGGATGGATACGGGCCCAATCCTCCACCAGATCCCGGATCAGGTTGCACCCGACGTGACGGGAGGCGACCTCTCCGAGCACCTGGCCGAGCTCGGTGCCCAGGCACTCGTCGAGACGCTGGCGCTGCTCGAACAGGGATCGCTCCAGCCAGTCCCCCAAAACCATGCCGGGGCGACCTACGCGCCCAAACTCACGCGCGAGCTCGCCCGCATCGACTGGACCAAGGACGCGGCGCCGATCGCCCGCCTGATTCGCGGACTCGACCCGCGACCCGGGGCGTGGACCGAGCTGGACGGGGCGGAGCTGAAGCTGTTCAGTGCTCGCGGCGCCGAAGGCCGCGGTGCGGCCGGCGAAGTCGTGGCGACTGACGGCCGACTACTGATAACCGCGGGGGGGGGTGGTGCGGTGGAAGTGTTCGAGGTGCAGCCCGCCGGAAAAGCGCGAATGTCGGCGGACGATTGGCTGCGCGGCGCCAGATTGGCGCCCGGCCGTCGTTTCACGTGAGGCCGCCGCTCCCTCGCCTGCACGCCGTCACCGACGAGCGGATCGCACGTCGCGCGGATCTCGATGATGCGGCGCGCCAGCTCGCCGAGGTCGGTGGCGCGAACCTCGCCCTCCACGCCCGCGGGCGCGCCCTGACGGGCTTCGACCACTACGACCTCGCGGTCCATCTTTCCAACGTTCCATCGGCGCTGTTCGTCAATGACCGCTTGGACATTGCGCTGGCTCTGAATGCCACCGGCGTGCAGCTGGGTGTGGGGAGCCTGCCGGTCAGCGCCGCGCGCCACCTCCGCCCCGCGTGGTGGATCGGCAAGTCGGTGCACGACTTGGCCGAAGCCGACACCGCAAAGGCCGAGGGAGCCGACTATCTTCTGGTAGGGCCGGTGTACGCGACGCCAACGCATCCGGACCGCGCACCCCTGGGCCTCGAGCCGCTCAGGGCGATCGCGCGGCTCGGGCTGCCGATGATCGCAATCGGCGGCGTGACGGCTGCCCGCGCGCACGAGGTCAAGGCGGCGGGCGCGCACGGCGTGGCGGCGATCCGGGCGCTGTGGGACGCGGAAGATCCCGCCGCGGCGGCCCGGCAGATGCTGGAGGAGCTGCAGTGAAGCACACGATCGACATCGTCATCAACGGGCAGCCCCGGGCTGTGGCCCAGGGCGCCACGCTGCTCGAGCTGCTCGCCGACTTGGCGCTCGACCCCCGCGCCGTCGTGGTCGAGCACAATCGCCACATCGTGCGCCGGCCGGCGCTGGCGGACGTACGTGTCGCCCCCGGCGACGCGATCGAGCTGGTGCACTTCGTCGGAGGAGGGTGAGGCCATGACCACCGCCGTGGACCTCGTTCAGGACACGCCGTTCAGCGTCGGCGGGCGCACGTTCCAGTCGCGCTTGATGGTGGGAACGGGCAAGTACCCTGACAACGACACGATGGTCCGCGCGATCGAAGCGTCGGGCGCCGAGATCGTCACCGTCGCCGTGCGTCGCGTGGATCTCGATCGGTCGAAGCACTCGAGCGTCCTCCACCACCTGGACCCGAAGCGCTTCTTCCTGCTCGCCAACACAGCCGGGTGCTACACTGCCACCGATGCGGTGCGTTACGCTCGCCTGGCGCGCGAAGCGGGCTTCAACGATTTCGTGAAGCTCGAGGTGATCGGCGACGAGGAGACGCTATTACCCGATGTGCAGGGTCTGCTCGAGGCCGCGAAAGTGCTGGTGAAGGAAGGATTCAAGGTCCTCGCGTACACCAACGAAGACCTGGTGACCGCGCTGCGACTCGAGGACGCGGGGTGCGCCGCCGTGATGCCGCTCGCTTCCCCGATCGGCAGCGGCCTCGGACTGCTCAACCCGTTCAGCGTCCGGACGATCAAGCGCCGGCTCCGGGTCCCGGTGGTCGTGGATGCCGGCGTCGGCACGGCGTCGGACGCTTGCGTCACGATGGAGCAAGGCGTGGACGGGATCCTGATGAATACGGCGATAGCGGCGGCGCGCGACCCGGTGGCGATGGGCCGCGCGATGCGGCTCGCCGTGGAGGCGGGACGCGCGGCGTTCCTCGCCGGCCGGATGCCGCGGCGCGAAGTGGCGCTGCCGTCGTCTCCCACGGAAGGGATGCTGGACTGATGCGGATCCGTCGCCACCTGCCGCCGCTCGACGGTATCACGCCGGTCGACCGCCGTCGCGCCGTGCGTTGGGCGCTGATCGGGTTCGGCGCGCTCCTCGCAGGCTATCTCACGGCGTATCTCCTGCTCTTCCCCGCGCCCATCTTCCCGGGGCACCAGGAGGTGCCGCGGGTGCTCGGTCTGACGCTCGCCGAAGCGCAGGCGCAGTTGACGAAGGCGCAGCTCGAGGTCGCCGAGGGCGGCGCCGACCCCCACCCCACTGCCCCGCAGGGCACCGTGATCTGGCAGGATCCGCCCGCGGGCGTGATCGCGCCCGCCGGGCTCAAGGTAACCCTGGTGGTGAGCGCCGGCCCGCCCAAGATTCCGGTACCCGACGTGGCCAAGTTCGACGCGACGCTCGCCCAGCGACTCGTCGCGGCGGCGGGGTTGACGGTTAGTCAGGTCGAATCGGTACAGGCCGACGCGCCGATGGGGTTGGCGATCCTCACGCGGCCGCCGGCCGGTACCGCGCTTGCACCGGGCGCGGGAGTCGCGCTCGTCGTGAGCCGCGGGGCGCCGACGATTTCGGTGCCGGAGTTGCTCGGCATGTCGATCGCCGACGCGCGCACGCGGCTGGAGCTGGACGGGCTGCAGCTCGGCACGCCGACGCGCCGCAGCACCGCCGACGCGAACCCGGGCACCGTCATCGCCCAACGGCCCGCCGCGGGGACGCTGGCGTCGCCCGGCACCGTCGTGGACATCGTCGTCGCCCGGAGACCGTAATCGTGAAGAGCGTGACGAGCATCTCGAACGGCATCCGCATCGCCCCGAGCGTTCTCTCCGCCGACCTGGCGCGGCTCGCCGATCAGGTCGCGCGGGTGCTCGAAGGCGGCGCCGACTGGCTGCACGTGGACGTGATGGACGGGCGCTTCGTGCCGAACCTCACGTTCGGCGCGAACATGATCGCCGCCTTGCGCAAGCTGACCGACAAGCCGATCGACGTGCACTTGATGGTGGTCGAGCCCGAGCACTACCTCGAGCCGTTCGCCGCGGCGGGCGCCTCGGTGTTCACGTTCCACCCCGAGGCGACGGTCCACGTGCAACGACAGCTCGAGGCGGCCAAGCGGCGCGGCATGCTCGCCGGCCTGGCGCTGAACCCCGGTACGCCGCTCACGTACGCCGAGGAAGTGATCGGGGATCTCGACCTGTTGCTCGTCATGACCGTCAACCCCGGATTTGGCGGGCAAAGTTATTTGCCGGCGTCCAATGACAAGATCCAGCGCGCCCGCGCGCTGCTGACGGCGCACGGCGCACGCGCTTTTCTGGAAGTCGACGGCGGCATCACGCCCCAGACGATCGCCGCGGCGCACCAGGCGGGCGCCGACACCTTCGTGGCCGGCCACGCGATCTTCACGAGCGGCGACCCGGCGCGCGAAGTGCAGGAGCTGCGCCGCCGCTGTCTGGTCACCGTATGACGAACCGCCAGCAGTGGACATTCATCGCGGGCATCGTGATGACGGTCGTGTTCGGCGGGGCCCTGGCCCTCAAACTGCGGCCGCAACTCGAGCTGGTCGAGGTGGGCGGGACGGCGCCGTCGTTTCACGCGACCGACCTGCGCAGCGGCCGCCCGATTTCCCTGGCGGACTACCGCGGCAAGGTGATCCTGCTCAACGTGTGGGCCACGTGGTGCCCGCCCTGTCGCGTCGAGATGCCGTCGATGGAGCGTTTGCACCAGAAGCTCGCGGGCACCGACTTCCGCATCGTCGCGGTGAGCGTCGACGGCGATGCATTTTACACGGCCGAGCGGGAGGGCCCATCCGAGATCATGGCGTTCGTGAACCAGATGGGCCTCCACTTCGACATCCTGCACGATCCCAGCGGCGGGATCCGCACCGGCTACCAGACGACCGGCGTGCCGGAGAGCTTCGTGATCGACCGCGAGGGCGTGATCGTGAAGAAAGTGATCGGCGCCGCGGAATGGGACGGCCCCGTGAACGAGAGCCTCATCCGGCGGCTGCTCGATGCGCGCTAACCTGATTCAGCTGTTCACGCGGAACTGGCCGATCAAGGGCGCGGCAATCTTCCTGTCCCTGATGCTGTACGTCGCGGTGCAGCTGCAGCAGCCCGTGACCACCGACTTCGAGCTCGGGCTCAACCTGCAGCTCCCACCCGGCCGCACGCTGCAGCAGAAGCTGCCCAAGATCCGCGCGCAGATCTCGGGCAAGGGCAGCCAGGTGCTGCGGCTCCGCTCGCTCCGCGGCGACGTGACCAGGCGCATGCCCGACACCTTGTCGACGGCCACCTGGACGATTCGTCTCGAGCCGACCGAGATCGAGGCGCAGCTCCCCAAGGGCGCGGATGTGCGCGTGCTCGAAATCCGCCCGCGCGAGATTACCGTCGCGTTGGACAGCGTGGGGCGCAAGGACGTGCGCATCGTGCCGCTCATCACGGTCGTACCGGAATCGGCCCAGGTGCTGCACGGCGGGATCTCCATCGCGCCGACCATCGCCCGGTTGGTCGGGCCCGACAAGAATCTCGCGGGGATCGAGTCGGTCACGACCATTCCGACCGAGATCACGAACGTGTCCGGCGCGTTCACGCGGTCCGTGCCGATCGACACGACGCCCCTGGGGGTGGTGCGGATCGCGCCCAAGCAGGTCACCGTGACCGGCGAAATGGGGGTGCTCGCCGAGCGGTCCTTCGGCGGCATCCCGGTGGAGACCGGCGCCGGCGCGGTCACGAGCTTCATCATCACGCCGGCCCGGGTGTCCGTGGCCGTGCGAGGCCCGGAGCAGCGCGTCCTGTCCCTCACCCGCGACAGCCTGCGCGTCGTCGCGCACATCAGGGGAGGGAGCGGCGACGCCGCGGTGGGCCGTCTCACGGTCATCGCGCCGCGCGGCATCACCGCGCACGCCATTCCCGACTCGGTCACGCTGCGGCGTCGGACCCGTCGTGGCTGAGGTCGTCCTGGGGATTGAGACGTCGTGTGACGAAACATCCGCAGCCGTCCTGGTAAAGGGTGAGCTGGCGAGTCTCTCGATCTTGTCGCAGGACGTACATCAGATCTTCGGGGGCGTCGTCCCCGAGCTCGCGAGCCGCGCCCACCTCGCGGCCCTGCCGGCGGTAGTGGACCGCGCCCTCCAGGAAGCCGGTCTCAGCCTCTCGGCGGTGGATGCGGTCGCCGTCACCGCCGGACCGGGGCTCGCCGGGGCGCTGCTCGTGGGCGTCGTGTACGCCAAGGCGCTCGCCTATGCCGCCGATCGCGCCCTCATCGGCGTGCATCACATGGAAGGCCATCTTTTTGCGCCGCTGGTCGAGGATCCTGCCCTCGCGCCGCCGTTCGTGGCCCTGCTCGTCTCGGGCGGCCACACGCTGCTGCTCGACGTGCCCGCCTGGGGCCGCTACAAGCTGCTCGGCCAGACACGCGACGACGCCGCCGGCGAGGCATTCGACAAGGTCGCGAGCCTCTTGGGCCTCGGATACCCCGGCGGACCGGCGATCGAGAAACTCGCGCGCGAAGGGGATCCGACGCGGTTCGCCTTCCCGCGACCGATGATCGCAGACGGATTCGAGTTCTCGTTCTCTGGTCTCAAGACCGCCGTGCTGCACGCCGTGCGCGCCTCGGACGACCTGGAGCGCGACCGCCCCCATCTGGCGCGCGGGTTCCAGGACGCCGTGCTCGACGTGCTCGTGACGAAGCTCGCTCGCGCCGTAAAGGCGACCGGATACCGCACCGCCGTGTTGGGGGGCGGAGTCGCGTGCTCCCGCGCCTTGATGGCCGCCGCCGCCGCGCGCGTCGCGCGTGTCGCCGTCGCGAGCCCGCGGCTCAACACCGACAACGCCGCGATGATCGCGCGGGCCGGCTGGTACCGCCTCGGGCTCGGCGAGCGCAGCGACTGGACTCTCGACGCCCGTGCCGATCTCCCTCTCCCCGGCCTCTCATGACCGTTTACCCGCTCATTCTCCGGCTCGGTCCCATCGAGCTCACCGGTTACGGCCTGATGATGATGGTGGCGTTCCTGATGGCGGGGTGGGCCATCCAGCTCGATCTGCGCCGCCGCAAGCTCGACGAAGAGTTCGCCGCGGATATCGTGATCGCGGGCGTCGTGGGCGGGCTCGTCGGCGCCAAGATCTGGTACGTACTGCTCACGGGAGAGTGGGACGCGCTGCTGCGGCGCGGCGGGTTCGTCTGGTACGGCGGGTTTCTGGGCGCGACGGCGGCCATCCTCCTGAACGGCTGGCGTCGCCGCGTTCCCTGGCGCTTCACCACGGAGATCTGCGCCGCGCCGCTGGCCCTCGGCTACGCGCTGGGCCGCGTGGGGTGTTTTCTGGTCAACGACGACTACGGCATCCCCAGCTCGCTCCCGTGGGCGATGAAGTTCCCCGAGGGCCTTCCACCCACCACCGTCCTTCACTTGAGCGCGATGGGCGTCAGATTCCCAGCCGGCGCCGACCCCATGCAGATCGTAGCCGTGCACCCGACCCAGATCTACGAGACGGCGATCATGCTGCTGGCGTTCTGGTGGATGTGGCGGCGGCGCGATCACGGCCACGCCACCGGTTGGATGCTGGGCTGCTACCTGGTGCTGGGAGGCCTCGAGCGGTTCCTCGTCGAGTTTCTGCGGGCCAAGGACGACCGGCTGCTCGGCCCGTTCACGATCGCCCAGGCCACGAGTGTAGCGCTGGTGATCGTGGGCGCGGTGCTACTCAAGGAGTGGTGGCAGCCTGACGCGGCGCCGGTTTCATTGCCCACACTAGCGCCACGACCGCGAGGATGAGGAGCAGTCCCTGCACCACGAGCGACTCGAGGGTCGGATAGATCCCGAGCACAGGGATGCGCGGTACGCCTTCGACTACGGTGAGTCCCACCACTCCACCTTCCTGCAGCTCGGCGACACCCTTCCCCGCAAACACGAACGCCATGTAGTAGAGCATGATGCCCGTCACCGCGAAGAACGGTTTCATCGCGACGCGCATCCCCAGCATGTTGATGACCACGTACACGATGACGAGCCCCACGGCACCCGCTGCTAATCCGGCGAGTACGGGAACGGTCCCACCGCTCCCACCCGAGCTGAAGAGCGCCTTGTAGAAGAGGATCGTCTCGAAGCCTTCGCGATACACGGCAAGGAACGCCACGGCGCTGAGCGCGCGTCCCGATCCCGAGGAGAGCGCGCTCTGCATCCTGGTCTTCACGAACGCGGTCCACTTCGCCGCTTCGATCTTCGAGAGCAGCCAGTAGCTCACGTAGAACAGGACCGCGGCGGCGAGCAGCATCGTGAAGCCCTCGATCGCCCCGCGCTGCCCCGGCGTGACCTGGAACAGCAGCTCGACGAGCGCCCAGGTGACGAGGCTCGCCAGTACGGCGACCCACGCGCCGCGGGCGACATGGCGGCGCTGTTCCGCCGCGCCCGCCTTGTGGAGGAACGCCATCAGCGCGGCGACGATGAGAATCGCCTCGAACCCCTCGCGCACCAGCAGGAAGAACGACGAGACGAAGAGGCTCATGGCCGAAGGCCGGTCGATGATGACGCGCTCGGCGTGCTCGAGTCCGCCCAGCAGGCGCTGACGAATCGCGGCGAGCTCCTGGGGGTCGCCGCGCCGGACGTGGGTGCGGAGTGCGTCGAACGCCGCCTCGAGCTCGCTCGCGAGTCCGGCGTTCCTCGCCCGCACATCGGTCTCCACCTGCTCGAACGTGAGGTAGGCGCCGAATGCCATTTGTTCCGACCGCGTGGCGAGCGCGGAGTCGATCTGGCGGCGCACCGCGGCGAAGCTGGCGGCCGTCGCGGAGCCCCCGTATTGCAACGTGGCGACATAGGCCGCGACAGCCCAGCGATCCGCCTCGGAGACATCCTCGGCGAACTCGGGCATCGCGGTCCCGGGCACACCGATCGCGATCTTGCGGTAGATCTCGAGCAGCGACGTTCCGCCCATCACCGCAGGGTCGGCGAGGTTTGCCGGCGGCGGGCCCTTCAAGGACTTCGCCTTGGGGCCGTCACCACGGCCCGACTCGCCGTGGCACGCGGCGCACTGCTCACGGTACACAGCGGCGCCGCGCGCCAGCGAGGGTGGCCGAGATGGCAGCGGCTCCTCCGTGCCGATGCGCCGAATCAGTGCGTCGGCGGCGTACGCGACTGAGTCCGGGGGCGCGAGCCGGTCCAGGAGCCTCGCGAGGCTACGGAGTCCACTGTCGGCGGCAGGACGCACGGCGGCGGGCAACGCGGGTAGATCGAACCGGGCCTGCTGTATGAACAGCTTTGCCTCGGCCACTTCCTGAGGGAGGCGGAGCGAGTACTCCTTGGCGGCAAGCGACACGGCGGCGACCACGCGGCGGGCCGCAGCCACAGAATCAACCGCCTGCCCAGCGAGACGTGTCGCGAAGCAGGCGGATAAGATGAGAATCGTTCTCAAGCAACGCACGTCCAATACTAGAGTGATCTTGTCGGGAATTCAATCCGTGGAGAGCACAGCCACCGCGACGGCAGCCTCGTGCGTGTGCGAGAGCGACAGCAGCACACGCGTCACTCCCAAATCGCGCGCCCGCGCGGCGGCGAGACCGGTGAGCGCCACGTCGGGTCGCCCATCCGCGGCGCGGACGACCTCGATGTCGCGCCACCCGATGCCGCGCGCCGCCTCGCTCCCCTGGAGCGCCTTGTAGACGGCCTCCTTGGCGGCGAGCCGCACCGCGACGTGCGTCGCGACATCGGGCCGGCTCTCGCAGTAGGCCCGCTCGGCGGGCGTCAGGAGGCGTTCGAACACGCGAGCGCCCTTGTCCTGCAAGATCGCGCTCACCCGCGCGACCTCCACCAGGTCCACGCCCACCCCGATGGCGCTCACGGCCGGGGCGCGGGTCCTAGAAGCCGAGGCGGGCGGCGAGCCATAGCGGAGCGGCAACGTAGCCGCCGAGGATCAGCCCCAGCCACACCAACGCCGCGGCGAACGGGGCCCACAACACCAGCACGGGCCACAGCGACGGGCGCCAGCGCTCGAGCGCTTCGATCTCCGGGCTCCAGCGCCGCTCCTCCTCCATCGCCACCGCCTCGAGGGCGAGCCACGCGGCCTCGAGTCGCCGCGCGGCGCCCCGCAGCGCGTCCTGCCACTCGGCGTGCGCCGCTTTGTCCAGCACGCTCGCGTCCCGCACCCGGGCGGCCACCGCGTCCAGCTCGTCGAGCGCGCCGACGAACGGCT
>Ga0137418_10003149_pt1 | contig 15170 bp, 18 predicted proteins | sample CZODoug3_1_2_16f_FD_122242 | JGI IMG/M metagenome (GOLD analysis project Ga0137418, IMG submission 122242) | Vadose zone soil fungal communities from Angelo Coast Range Reserve, California, USA - CZODoug3_1_2_16fungal (Hybrid Assembly) | ecosystem: Environmental > Terrestrial > Soil > Vadose... | reverse complement strand
GCTCGTCGTGCATCTTCAGGGGTCATGCCCTGGCGCAGATATTCGTCTTCCAGCAACGCTAGATGCGCGCCAATTTCCTTCGCCAGTTCGGCTTCCGCTTTGGAGTTGGCGAAAAGCAGATAAAACTTCAGAAAGAGGCGTCTCAGGTGCTTCATGGTTATGACTCCTCAAGCAAGAGCCGTTCCACCAGGGCCGACATTCTTCTCCATGTCTGTGTCTCCTGCCCTAGAGCTTTCTGTCCCGCCTTGGTGATTTCGTAGTATTTGGCTTCCCGGTTGCTCTCGGTTCTTCCCCAGGTTCCCTTAATCCACCCGTACTGCTCCAGCCGCACTAATGCTGGATAGAGCGTCCCCTGGTTGAGGTTGAGCAGCCGATCGGAGATCTGCTGGAGGCGCGTGGCAATTTGATAAGCGTGTTGCGGGCCCATCGTCGCGAGCGTGCGCAAAACGATGAGATCAAGTGTTCCTTGCAGGAGGTGGATCGATTCTTTCTCTTTATTAGACATCCAAGTGGTCTCTCTAAAGAGAGGCTACTACGTTTCACTTGCTTGTCAAGTGGACTTCGTGCGAAATAACCCGTCGAGGAAGACCCCGCAGGTGCTGGCTGTCCGGGGCCTTCGGAACCACGCGACAATTGAAATCAGCCTCTCGCGCATCCATATGGTCTCCGGTTTGGTCCTGGAACGTATGTGGATGACAAAGGCAGTTCAGAGATCGACTCCCAATGAAGAAAGCGGCCTTGTTGCCAGCACCCGCCCAACAGCTACAAGCTAATACAATTCTCTAGAAGCAGAGATCCGGTTATGAACCGACGAAGACGCAGATTTCTTGCAGGTTCGCTAAGACCTAAGGTCGCCACGGCAAAGATGAATCGAAACGGAGGTCTACAAAAGATTAAAAACAAAACGTGCCGCACTCTACACGAGGGTCAGTTCGGGAGAGCAGAACACGGGAGCACAGGAGCGAGCGTTACGGGAATACGTCCAGCGTCGCGGTTGGAAGCTGCAGCAGATCTACCGGGACCAGGGTGTCTCGGGAGCCAGTTCGAATCGGCCCGCTCTGAACGAACTGATGAAAGCCTGTCGACGCGGATCGATCGATATCGTCGTGGTTTGGAAGTTCGACAGATTTGCACGCTCCTTGAATCAGCTCATGTCAGGACTGGAAATGTGTCGAGCCCTCGGAATCGACTTTGTTTCAGTGACGGAAGCGGTCGATACCTCGCTGCCAGCCGGTGAACTTGTGTTTCAGATGATCGGAGCAGTTGCCGAGTTCGAAAGATCGCTGATCGCGGAACGTGTGAAGTCGGGATTGGCGAATGCTCGGGCGAAAGGCAAGGTGCTGGGACGTCCTCCTTTGCGCAAGCTGTCCCCCGCAGAAATCCGGCAGCTCAGACACCTACGGAACGCCTGCAAGCTGCCCTTCAGAACCGTCGCTCAGAAGTTCGGCGTTTCCGTATGGACGGCACACCGGCTGTGCGCAGGTCGAGCCTCCCCGGGTTTGAAGACACCAGGAGCGTTCTGACTGATTCTGAAAATTCTCTGGTCCACCTGATTCTTCAACCGCTTTGCCCGAATGGAATTATTGCGGCAGTCTCCAAGTGAGTTCAGATTCCCAAAGCGCCATCGCAATGTGCGTCGCGACTCGCGATTGGAAACTGCAACAGATCTACGGGGACCAAGGCATCTCGGAGCCAGTTCAAAATCGGCCTGCGCTGAAACGGCACGGTGGTCAACGCAACGAAGCTGAATTCGGCATCCGGTGGCCTGGTCGAAATCGATCGCTCGATACATCACAGCCGCGATTTCCGAATGTCGGGACGGGCGCGCGTGTCGACGCTGTCTGTCAACCTCTCGATGTAAAGGACAGAGGACTCGTTAGTCGGTTGAGTCTCTCGCGGGCAGTCACGGCAGATCGCGTTGCGTCGACACGTTCACTTCCCGCAACCAACACCTTTCCCCATTTCCACTCTGCCGCCAGCTGCGTCAGCACCCCCAAGCATCTGAGCCTTTGTGTGCATGCTCCTCGACATACCTCTTCCCCTTTCTTTCGTCCGAAATCATACTCACCTTTAAAAACATAATCCTTGGTAACCTATGCCGGTATAGAGATGCATAGTTGCATAGTAGCATTTGAATAATCCGATGATTGCCAGTAAATGCTGCTGGAGACACTCTGCCTCGGCCCTGTTGGTCACGGCTTGCGTCTCGTGGAGCCACGGTCAGCTGACGCGAAAACAGTGCTCTCATGGACTGGAAGTCACACTACGTGCTGAGTATGTAGGACCTTATATCTCCGGCGTTGCGTCTGGTGTTAATCTTCAGTACCGATTCTCGAAAGCGGCCTCCGGTTCTGAAGCCTGGATTGAAATATGGGATGGTCCCAACCGATTGTTCCAGCAGGTAGTGCCACTACGGAGTCCGGGACAAATTGTCTGGAAACACCTGCGCGAGGTTCCCGAAAGCCCTTCCAGCCTGCAATTGGCAATAGTCGATCCTGGATTACCCGCGAGCGGTGGCGATTCTCAGACAGCCCGGCAAAGTGCCGTTGTCTCAACAGTTCTGGCTGGAACAGCGCCTAATGAAGATGCGCCATTCCCATCATTGGTTGGAGGAGCTGCTCGTCTCGTTGAAGGAGGCGATTGGGCGGATCTTGTACTAGAAGGCATGTTGCTCGGTCCAGCAACACGGATACTGCTCCAAGAGAAAGATGTCACTGGGAGTTGGATTCCACAAGAGTTCCTAAAGACTGAACTGGTGGATTTACAACATGTCCGAGTGCAACTTCCTTCGCGCTACCTTGCTCGACCCACTCTGCTCGGCCTGTCCGCATATCGGGACGATTTGGAGGCAAACGATGCTATCGCACCTGCCCACACCGTTTACGTCGTCAGTAAGGATAGTCCAGTACTGGAATCGATCGATCCAGCAGAGGTATCGGCCGATGATGCTTTAAAAGGGCCCCCTACAGTCCGGCTTCACGGTAGCGGTTTCACACGGGCGTCGAAAGTACTTTTATCATTGGAGAACGCTGGCGATCTCGACTATGCAGCGTTATCGACCGATTTCCGTACGCCGAATGAACTCCAGATCACACTCTCGCAAGACAAATTTATAGTGGATCACAAATGGAGTTCTAGCGAACCAATCAGGCTATGGATCGCAAATGATGACCAGTTCCATGTCTCGAACGCACAGGATCTGCAAATTATTTCCACTCCTGCGCTCCCGTCTTACCCCTCGACGGTTGCGCCATCAATAACCTCCATCTCACCATATCCGGTGTCCCTTATGCATACGGGTAGTCCAGCATTTACGGTGCTGCAATTGCAGGGTGCTAATTTTCGACCCGTTGACGAGGTGGTGATCGTAGATGAGCACGGAAACAGCAAAAAGCTCAAAACACGTTATGACTCGCCAAACGAGGTACATGCTTGGCTGCCTCGCGACCTGTGGCGTCAGCACCGTTTGCGTTTTAAGCTGATACTTCGGACGGCTCCGAAGCAATGCGTAGCCGAAATGACAGAGGAGGACTGACAGCATCCTTGCGTAAACGAACGAGGTAGATGTCGGCACTCCTCTGATTGTCCTCAATTCCCATCGTCACCGGTAGTCGGATTCAGTTTCTGCCAATCCGCGCGCCTAACCTCACATGGATTTTGAGGGTCAGTAGGTCTCTTCTTTTGCCACATTACATTCTTGTTTGCTTGTTTGCGGTAAGCGTCCGGAGTGGACCGCGTTGACGAGCGGTATGGGGCATTTCAGTGTCCAGATGGTCACCTCTAGATCAAGTCCGGTAGCTCCTCGCGCGGAATCAGCAGACGGATGGATCGAGCCTGGCCCGGTGTTCGCTCGATAAGGCCATGAGTTTCGAGGGTCAAGATCATTTGGTGTACGGAAGGCGGGGAGACTTGAAAGTATTGTTGCATTTCGGACTCCGAAGGTGGGAACCCGTGGATTTTGCCGTAGTAGTAAATGAAGGCCAGGTACTGGCCTTGCTTGTCGGTATAGAGTTTCTTCATCGCCGGTTATGACAGGGTGGCTGATTGGCCAATGGGAGGGTGCAACCAGCGATAATCTTGCCGTAGGTAATCAAGGCGCCCAGTTGGGGAACAGACACCGGAATGACTGCAGAGTTCTTCACGATAACCTTTTTGTCTAGGCTGCGGATTCGATCGTAAGCGATGCGCTTGCCGCGACGTTCCACGGTAGCAACTCCTCGATGCGATTGATGGGGTGGTCGGCGATGTGTGTCAGGACCTCTCGCAGGTATGCTTCAGGATCCAGTCCGTTGAGTTTCGCCGAGCCGATCAAGCTGTCCAGGGTAGCCGCTCTCTCCCCGCCGGTACCGGAACCGGCGAAAAGGTAGTTCTTCCGATTATGCAAGTACTTGCATAACCGTAATTATCGTCGGCTCGTGATTATGTAAGGTTCCTCCTTTACCTGGTTCCAGCGCAAAGAGGTGGCCGACACTGTCGGTGAAGGCTCTGTGGCCCAAGACAGACGTCGGCCATTGCGCAGCGGAGCACCTAAGATCGCCTCGTCATCCTCGCATAATCACAGACGTTGCAGGAACTCCAGCACACGATCTGAGGGGCGATAGCGGACCGATCGACTTTGAGGCGCGTCGAGGCTCTTCAGAGCGCGTTCTTTCATCGCCAAGTCTGCCTCGATGTACATGTGAGTGGTCGCCGGACTCTCGTGTCCGAGCCAAAGCGAGATCACGGTGATATCCACGCCGGCCTGCAGCAGATGCATGGCGATTGAATGTCGAATCACATGCGGAGAGATTTTGTGCCGGGCGAGTTCGGGATATTTTCTAGCGGCCTTTTCGCTGGCAAGCTGCAGTCGTTCGGTAACAGTTGAGCGCGTCAGACGACATACCCAAAACGAGGGAACCAAACAAAGAGACCGTGAGAAGCGCACGAAACCATCCAAAATATGGGCGGCCCCCTGCCTCTGACATGTACATCAGATCATCCACCGTCAGCGCGGTTGTGAATGCAGCAAACAGATAGATGCCTCCGGCACAAAGGCGGTGGTTCACTGATCTCGCCAACGGATGTTGGGCGACGTGGAGAAGAATCCCGGACAGGAACGTGACGGCGATGAGAGAAAAGATTCCGGCCCAGAGGAAATCGCGGGAGACGAATGCATTGCGTGCTGCATTCCCAGAAACAAGGACTGCAACACAGTTAACGAGTAGAGGCCATCCGACGCCGCGCAGGTTGATCCACTTCACGTCTCGATTGTAGCTGCTGCCTCGATGAACACTCGGTTACGTGGGTAATTTTTCTGGGCACTCTTCTGGGGGTGAGTTTTTCAACAGCCACTCCCGATTTCACTCACGATCCCTTTGCGGTATAGGCTAGCGGTCAACATGCAAATCGATCTTCACGGCTATCACCCGAGGCAAATCGTGTGGAACGGCGTCCTCGCGAAACTCGTCGAGCAAGCCTGGGAGATGGGCGAGAGCGAATTGATTCTGATCCACGGGCATGGGCGCAATCGGGGCATCACTCCAGGGTTCGTAAACACCAATACCGGCTTCTTCGGCCTGGAGATAAGAAGAGCCCTGCGGCACGATGAACGACTGCGCCGATGGATTCACCATACAACGCTTGACTGTAGGAGCCCGGGTCATACAAGGGTGTCCTTAAAAGCAAACCGTTCGCCCACGCGAAAGCACGTAGACCTTGATCTTGCCTGATCACGCGCTATTTCGATACTGACAATGATCCACCGGTGATCAGTTCATTAGAAAACTACCGTTTTTACTACAGTGGACAATCTTGAACAGGCGTTTCACATTGCGACGCACACTCTAGCTCATTCAAAACAAAGCGGGAAGTGTTGGTGGGCCCGCAGGGATTCGAACCCCGGACCAAGGGATTATGAGTCCCCTGCTCTAACCGCTGAGCTACGGGCCCGCCTGTGTTTAACACTCATCCTGTGAACATCTTACTGCACCGTAGGTGCCACCAGCTTTTCTGTCTCTTCGGCCTCGGTGGCAGTAGTGGTGGCACTTGGTTCACAGAGTTTTTCCAGCGCCTTGGCGGAATGTCCTGGCGCAAGATGAGCATACCTCATCGTCATCGAAATTGACTTGTGTCCTGCCAATTCCATTACCGTGCGGACATCTACGCCCGCCATCATCAAGCGGCTGATAAATGTGTGCCTCAACGTGTGCCATGTCACATCCTTGAGACCGGCCACTTTGATGGCATCGGTGAACCACCGCGGTACTTTATTCAGGACGAACACACGCCCCGTACCGAGATCACGATCGCGCAGAGCCGTGAGCACAGCTAGCGCGCGAGTATTCAGGCGGACAAACCGTCCTGCCCCGTTCTTGGAGTCCTCGAGACGAATCACACCCGCGCCAAGGTCGATTCTGTCCCACGTCAACGAGAACTGCTCGCCCTGCCTCATGCCTGTCATTAGCGCGATTTCCATTTCCGAGAGATGCTCACTGTAGGATTTCATAATCACATCCCGCAGGAGTGTTTCCTCAGCATCGGTGACGTAGCGGATGCAGCCATTGTTCTCTTTCTTCTGCTGCACGAGGCGCGCGGGATTGATCTTGATGATTTCGTCCTCTTCTGCGATGCGATAGGTCAATTTCAACAAGGCACAGTAGCGATTCCGCGTCGCCAAGGACCATTCCGGAGCTTTGCTATTCAGCCAGCGCCGGATGTCGCCCGCCGTGATCTGCTCGGCTGGCTGATTCCCGAATTCCACGACTAAGGCCTTCATGCGTATCTGATCGCTGTAATAGCTTTTCTTCTCAGCGCGGGACCAAACGAGGGCGCGCGCCGCAAGTTCGCCGAAGGTGACAGGCTTTCGCCTGCGGACGTCTTGTATCTTTCCGTGGAAAACTCCGCCGAGCATGTATTGCGGCCACCCTTTGACTCGCTGGGAGGCGATGCTCGACGCTTCCACATTCTGCGCGGCTCGGTAACCGGGCAGGGGAAACGCGCGGCACGCGGCAGCGTAAAACTCTCGGACCTGGAACTACTGACCGATTCCATAAAACAGACCGAGGCCCGTCTGCTCGTAGTAGATCCCATCCAGAGCTATCTGGGTGCCGAAGTGGATGCGCATCGGAGCAATGAAACCCGGCCGGTGCTCGATGGACTGGTACGGCTCGCTGAGGAGCACAACACCTCCGTGCTACTGGTGCGGCACTTTGCCAAGTCTCCTACAGGTCGCGCGATCCACCGGGGCCTCGGCAGTATCGACCTTACCGGCGCCGTGCGCACGGAGCTGCACGCGGGTTCGGTCGACGACCAGCGGGCGATGGTGCAAGCCAAGTCGAACCTCGGACAGCTTGGGGAGTCGCTTGGTTATGTGATCGAAGGCGACGGGTCATTCCGTTGGACGGGGAAATCGGACCTAACTGCGACCGATCTCCAAGCGGCGGAGTCGACGCGTGAAGAGCGGAGCGACATAGACGAGGCGTGTGATTACTTGGAACAGACATTGGCTAAAGGTCCTAAGAAGGTTAAGGAACTCGAGGACGGTACGGATGTCCATACGAGAACTCTTCGCAGGGCAGCCCAAAAGTTGGGCGTACAGCGAACGAGAGATGGTGAGCGAGGCCCTTACTTATGGGGACTGCCATAGCTTGGGGGACAGGTTTGTACCTGGGGGACAACACGGAACCTTGTCCCCCAAGGCAAAAGTTGTCCCCCAAGGGGCAGTCGCATTCTCTGGAGCGGACCTCTCCATGACCGCGCGGCGGACGCATACTAAAATCCGCGAATCCGGTAAAAAAATCGGCGAAACTCGAAATTTCCCGGTCAGCAAAATTAAGTTGTTGATTCTAGAGCATTTTGGGTATCAAAAAGGGGGTAAAAAATGAGCGAAAACGAGAAAATTGATGAAGCCATCACATTGCTGCAGGAATTGAAACGTACGACCAGCCGGCGCTGGAAAACCACTCCCAGCAGCTCAAAAACGATCTCGAACTTCTTAACGGCATCGCGGCGCTAATCCAAAACCACACGAATGCGCTCAATTCGCATCAGGCCCTGCTCGAGTCCATCGGCCCGAAGGTAGGTATACGGGTCAGCGTCGCGGATCCGGACGAGGCTCCGACTGGGCCAGTGAACTGAAATCCGCCTTGCTTTCGGGCGAATGCTTAGCGAAAATGGGTTTGCACTCACGTTCGACGAGCCGCTGCCGTTTGGCACTCGCCTCGAACCCCGAGCCGCACGCTTCAAGGCCGGAGCCGCCGAACCGCTGGCACTCCCACCCATCACGGCCTTACTACGTTCACAAATCATTTCGAAGGATGGCCATCATATGCCGCCAACACAGGAAGAAATCGCAGATCAGTACAACCGAGTCGGAAAGGAAGTTATCAAGTTCTGTTCCGAGGCGACTGACCGACTTAACCAAACGTCTACTCAACTGAACCAAGCTTTGAGCAAGCAAAACGACAAAATTGATTTGCAGAACAGGGAAGCCAGTGCGCGCTTAATGGCGATCGAGCAGAAGCTAGTCGCGCGCGGAGCTGGCGGGAGCTACGGCAGCGACGGCGATCCTTCCGACGTTGGCAACACCATCATCAACTCAGAGGGTTTCAAACGGCTGCAAGCCGGGGAACGGGAAAGCGGCCAAATCAAAGTGGGGTCTCTCGGTCTGGAGAGAAAGACTACGGTCGTCTCGGGACCATGGTCCAGTGCCCTGGAACGTATTCCCGGTATCGTATCGGCCTCGGCAAGCTGAGCGATTCGCGTGAGGGCTTAGTGGTGAAGGGCGAACTTGTCTTAGAGTCTCCCGTCGCGGCGAAGGCCTATGCTTTGCTGAAGCGGGGCGTATTGAAAGGCCTTTCGATCGGCTACGACAGTGTCAAATCCCGAATGGTTGACAACGTTCGGCGATTGTCAGAGCTGAAGCTATTCGAAATCAGCTTGGTGACCTTCCCTATATTACTAATCCTCAAAATGCTTTGCGTTTGCAAAGATTTTTTCATGGCGTCTATGCGGCCCCGGCTGTTAGTTGAGCTGTCACAGGCGTGAGTTGGGCAACAGTGGAGCGTAGAGCGCTGAGAACAGCAACGATCGTCTTGCGACCGGTGAAAGTTATCTGATAGCGGTGCGTGCCTGTGATCTTGGTGATTAGAGCGTGAGCCCGCAGCAAGCGGAGTTTGCGGCTGATCCAGGCGGAGCGACGGCGAAGCTCCTTTTTGTCGTCGGTAGTCTGGGAAAAGAAGATGGCGCGGAGATCGCGATTGCGGAAGCCATTGATGGCGAACTCACCGCGATTGATGGCTGATAGCAGTGCCCGGTCATCGGCTAAGGGACGGAGGGCACGTACCCGGCGGCCGCGCCATTGTCGCGGTTGTTCCAGCCGTTGCAGCAGTTGGTCCAGGGTGGTGGAGTCGTCGACAGCGGCGAAAGCGTCGAGATAGCGTGCTGCGGCTTTGTGGGAGAGCTGGGCCCGGCGGTAGAGGTCGGAAATTCCCCGGCGTAGTCGACGCCAAGCACGGGGCCCTTTTCGGTCCCCCTCTTTGCGCCGGTAGACGCGGAAGTCATCAGCGTTGTGGACGGTGGCCTCGGCACGCAGGACGCTGCCTTTCGGGGTATAAGCCTTATCGTAGAGCTTCACGGAGTTGCGGTTGACACTGTGCTTGATGCGTACTCCCTCGGCCCGGCGTTTGAAGTCACTGACCACTTCTCCGGAGAACTTCTGGTGTAGCTGGCCGTTCGAGTTGATGTGTTTACCGAGAAAACGCATCACATCGGGGCTGGAGAAGGTGGTGAATGGCATGGTTGACCCAACGGGGATAGAAATGCCGTAGGTCGGCCGCATGGTGGAAGACGACATCGAGGGCCCACTCGTGTTGGTAAGTGGACCAGTAGTAGGAGATGGGATGTTTACGGAAGATCTGGGCATGGATGGGGTTGAGCTGCTGCGCGATGCGGTTGAGCAGCTTGGGCCATTTGGTCTTGAGCTGACGATCCATCAAGCGCTGCGCTTTGGTCCAGTTGGCAATCCAGGGAAAGCAGTTGTCCTGCTGCAAGTAATCCAAACCGGTGGCATGCATCTGTCGCGCCAGCCATTCCCGTCCGTTGAGGCAGATCTGAATGGAGAACGGGAACCAAGTTTGAATATGGGCATTGAGAAAGCCGAAGACGGGATGGATCTGGTAGTGGTAGAGGAACAGGCACTTGCCAGGGGATAGCTTCAATTCCAGTTTTTTCGTCAGGCGGTTGCGATGGATAGCGAAGGTCAAACCGGGTTCGAGACAGCTGAGCACACATACCAGTCCGCTGCGCACCTTATCTTGGGCCAGGATGTCGCGGGCGATAGTCTCTTTGTCGAGCTGACTGGAATTGAGATACTCCACCGGTCGTCCGCAAGCCTTGGCTTCCGCCAAGGAAGCTTCCTTCAGGCGCTTGGTCACCATCTCGACATGGTTGCCAAAGTTCTTGAGGTAGACCTGGTTCGTCCAGAGATAGCTCATCATGCCTTGTGGGTGGCCGATGGAGCGCAGATGTCCGCGAAATACTAAGCGGTCAAATCCTGAGAGTGTGCCGGCAATCTTGTCCTGGTGTTTAGCGATAAACTCTTGCATGGCGTTCTCCTCCGTATCGTTCTTGGGTTTTCGAATGAACCTGTAATGATACGCAGATGGGGAACGCCTTAGGTCTTGAGTTAGCCCGGCTCCGGAAGACGAATGCGATTTCAGGATGCGCGAACGATGGGGCTTTTGGCTAAAGCGATTGCCAACAGCTGATAGTGAAAGCTTACCGACTGTTTTGGTTGCGGCTATGCCGCGCTATGAATGAGAGCGCGCTAGTTAGCGGCGTGAAAAGTGAGGAAGATTTTGCCCGCGAGATGCGCGCGTTCTGCGATCTGCTCGAAAAGTGTCGCCTCGGTTTCGGGTCCCGTTGAGTGCAAGGCTTTTAGTAGTAGGTAATCTCACGACGGGTGGTGACAGTGAATCCGTCGTCGCGAGTCTCGATTCTCTCGGTCCAGTTGCCGTAGCTGTCGTATTGATAGGTATAACGGGTATCGGTGTCCTCAGGCATATAGTCTCGCTCAGGGAGCCCAGGACGATCAGCGGACTTTGAAATAATGGGCTTGCCGTCTGCGTCAAAGGAGTAGGAGTACGAAGGTCCCATCGGAAGAATCGAGTTTGACCTGACCGTTTTGCGCTCGCGAGCCTTGTCGCCCTCTTTGTTGTAGAGGATTGTGATCGTTTCACGCTGCGCTCGCGTTTCCCCGTTATCCGGCCTTGCGCGTCATAAGTGTATGTCGTCCCAAGCGGATTCTTTATGAGCGCATAAGGGCCTTTGCTGTACGCCTTTAGTTGTGCAGGGGTTAACTCCGCCCGCTGTTCGGCAGATACCAATTTGAGGAACGAGGTAGGCATGTTCTTCTCGAGCAGCTTTTCTTCCGTGAGCCGTCCTCCGGCGTCGTAGGCGCGCAAGATCTGTGTCACAAGTTGTCCGTCGGCGCTGCGGACCTGCAGCTCAGTGGGACTGTCATGAGGGTCATAGATCATCGTGACATTGCCACCCATGGGAACACCGGATCCGGCTTGAGCCGCGACCCATTCCGGACCGGCAGAGATACCGCGCTCATGTTGTTCGATGATCTTCGGGTCAAAGGTTTGGACGGAAATCTTGCTGCCGTCTGGCTGATAGTGGAACTCCAGGCGGTTCATCCCGGTATTTGTGAAGGTGACGAGTCTTCCGGCATCATCGTAGGTGTACAGCGTTTCGCCGAGGGGTTCGCCTCGCTTTCCCCACATCATCTTTTCTAAACGGCCCTGGGAGTCACGAACTTCCGTCTGCACATAGTCGGAGGAAGATGTGGAGTAGGAAAGTTTTCCGTCCATCTCGTGACGAGAGGTGAGGAGCTGCCCGTCAAGGCCATATTCGGTAGTGCGTACCGATTTTCCATAGTCGGAAGCGTTTTCTTCAACGCACATCTTGACGGGACCCCGCAGCCCATCCCGTCCGCGGGCTGTCAATTCGCTCTGCTCTGCTTTTGAACCTTGGCTGTTAGTTTCGATGCTCTGGGCACTCAGCAGATCATTCAGATTCAATGATCCGGCCACGCCCATGGCTGTCATTCCCACCAGGAGGTGTCTGCGATCCATACCAGCTCTCCGGAAAATCCCGGATAGCTTGCTCCCGTCCGGCGGGGCTGTCAACGGAAACGCCCACCTAGGCCTAGTCCTCTCAGTAAAACGTTCCAAAGTCCCGCGCCACAGTCCCCGGGGTCAAGAGCCTCGAAGACGTCAGCGGGGAAATTCGCGCGTTTCGCGCACTGCTGGTGGAATGTCGTAAAAGTTTGGGAGCCTGAGTAAGATGGGGTTTCGTGCCAGACCTTCCCAAGATCGTGAGCAGTGCGCCATATTCCTACAAGCAACTGATAAATAGCAAGTTATTGTCATTGCATATATGTAAAGTTTAGCGTAAAGTATGACGAAGAGGTTGATGTAAAGTTTGGTGTAAAGGACATGCCTGTCAAGCGATCTAACCCACCTCTGCACCTGAGCCGAACGCCGCTAATTTATGTAGTCGCGCAGGTTCGGTTCTCAGCCGTTATGGCGATGGAGAAGTATGTCCCAGAAATCCAAGAAAAACTCCGCCTCAAGTACCCGTGGTTTCAACGTTCGAAGATCCAAGAAATAATGTTTCAAGCACAAGGCACACCGAGCGTCAGTTTTAGCGACCGCTATGAGTTCCTCCAGCGCGACAAGCGGACGGGTGTGGTGTTGATCTCGAACTCGGTCGCTCTACACACAAATAAGTACACGAACTATGAAGCTTTCGAAGAGGAGTTCGCTGATGCCTTGAGTGCAATTCACAATAGTGTAGGCATCGGTTTAGTGGAACGCATCGGGTTGCGGTATGTGGACCTTGTGCGGCTTGGTCCAGATGAAAAATGGTCTGATTACATAAAGCCCGGGTTGTTGGGTCTAGACGTGGAGACCGTTGGCGTAACGCCATTGACGTCGCAGTCTGCATGGTTAGGTAAGACCCAGGTAGGCACTCTCGCATTTCGCTACACACAGTCGGAGAGCCCTATACCTCCTGATTTGATGCCGGTGTCTCTCCAATACGAAGGAGACCTACTGAGATCGAAAGAGGTTGGGACTATTCTCGATATCGACCACTATTCGGAAGCGACACGCGATTTTGAACTAGAGGGAGTGATAGGTGCAATCGGCGATTTGCACGACAACGTCGATCGCGCGTTTCGGAGTGCGGTCACCCCGGCCGCGCTTAGAAAGTGGGAATGAAGCCATGGCAGCATCTCCAGCTTACGCACTGATAGTTGAGGACGGGACAACGCCGTCTCCGAAAGTCCAGTTGCCAACAGTGACACGCAACAGCGCGGTTCTTGCGGCGATTTTTAGCGCAGCTGCAGTTGGTACAGGTGGCGTTGCAAACTCGCAAGTTCTTACCATCCCGAGCTTCACTAGTCCAGCTTGTGTTTGCTCTGTACACGTGAGCCAAGATGAAGAAGAGCGTCTTCTTGATGCACAGGAAAAGATTGCAGGCATTCGGCGTTATCTTTCACTCAACATCACGGATCTTGCAAAAGTACTGAATGTGGGCCGTCCAACTGTTTATTCGTGGGCAACTGCACCAGTAAACCTTCACAGCAATCACCGCAAGCAGATTGATGCAGTCTACGAAATCGCCCGGAACTGGCGAGCCTTGTCTAGCGAACCGATGGGGCCGTTGGCTCGCGAACCGCTGGAAAACGGCAGGACAATCATTGATTTGCTGTCTACAGACAAAATGGACTCCGAAGCGATTCGCAAGGCGATGCTACAAGTGCAACACCTGCAGAGTCGTGTGCAAAGGAGACTCACGGTAGCAGAAGCCGCAGAAAAGGCTGGAGTGAAACTCGCTTCGCGGCCACGAAGGAACTGGCGTTCGAGTGGCGATCTTGATGTGTAAGCCGAAACTGTCGGATGAGGACGGCTGTTGCCCGATTGGTCATTTCAGAATTCCGAATGGAGGCAGGGCGCTGTCGTGCCACGAGAGTTGGTGCCAGACGGTGTTCTGCCGGTCGATATTGGCCAAGAAGCAAAACTTATCGTCATCTCGCATGATTGCGATATTGTTCAGCCCAGTCTGGATGCGGAGCCGTTTGTAGAGCTACTGATTGCGAAACCTCTCCCGCAGGAGCAAAAAGAGGGAACTTTTTTTCGCGGCAGGAACTCACGAAAGCTTCAGTTTTGGGCGCAGCACGGCGACGCGCGACAGTTGTATGAGATCAGCGCGCACGACAGGTACAGGAGTTCGCGTCGGCTGCTCGAACACCAGCAACCCGATCGCTCCATCAGACTTGACCATCGCAGTATCGCGACACTGGCAGCTTGGTTCGCCAAACGGTACAAGAGATCCTCATTTCCTACGGCGTTCAACAACCGAATACCCAACAAGATTTGGAAGAAAATAAGAAAAGCCCTCGGGCAGGACGGCGACGATGTCCTCATCTTCATGGGCCTCAATTCGTGGGACGAACTTCCACAAGATAGTCCCTATCAAGTATTTGTACGCGTGGTGGTCCCGCAAGAAGCGATCGAAAATGATCTTCGTGAACAGAATGCATCGGCCGTTGTTGCAGCGCTAGAGGCGCTCCTCTCACAATGCCCGGGAATAGAAGTCATGGATGCTGTTCTGGAATCGGAGAAGGACTTCAGTCTCGAGGACCTCTACAACACCATCGAATGGGACACATTTGACTATTTAAGTATTCCGCCTGATGAAACCGACAGCTAGTCGCGTGCGGCCGAATCGGTGCAGACTCGCTGCGGAAGTGGGCATGAAGGGCCTAGAGCACACTCTCGCGCGAGGCAGTTGTGAAAATCGCCTTCAATACTGTGCCACGTTTGTGCCTAGCAAACTGTACTGGTGGCACTACTGGTGGCACTCGCGATGGCGTTTTGTTGCCACTCACTGCGCCGTGCTGCATATAGTCCCCTGCACGTACGTCCTGTTTTCCTACACTTACGTCGGCTTGCGTTTTGGTGCGCTTGTTCGGGTAGGATTATGAGTCCCCTGCTCTAACCGCTGAGCTACGGCCCTACTAGGACTTTTTCGGGGTGGGTCACTTCAGAGTGCCACTTGATGCCTTTTCCCCGTGATTCGGCGATTCTACTATACGAGCCAACCCGCAGCTCTTGCGGCGG
>Ga0137418_10003148_pt1 | contig 15172 bp, 14 predicted proteins | sample CZODoug3_1_2_16f_FD_122242 | JGI IMG/M metagenome (GOLD analysis project Ga0137418, IMG submission 122242) | Vadose zone soil fungal communities from Angelo Coast Range Reserve, California, USA - CZODoug3_1_2_16fungal (Hybrid Assembly) | ecosystem: Environmental > Terrestrial > Soil > Vadose... | reverse complement strand
TTAGTTACCAATGGGACTTGAGTGGACCGAACGGCGGCCAATGGTGGATCGAGGTAAACGATGGGAGCTACAAAATGGGAAAGGGGCAAATCGACCATCCGAACGTCACTTTCCGTGCAAGCGACAAGGATTGGGTCGCCATTTGCAACGACCAACTCAGCGGCACTTGGGCTTATATGACGGGCCGTCTAAAGGTTCGCGGTGACCAGGCAGTGGCCAGAAAGCTCGGCGAGATTTTCCCTTAGAATTTCACCTCGGCTGCAATCCTGACATAAGGCGCCGGATCGACCCTCTTGGATTGATGTGCGCGGAAGAAGTCGTAATCGCGTTCCACGGTGCAGCCCGCACCAGCGCTCAATTTGAGGTGTTTGATGCCGGAATATCCCACTTGGACCCCGGCACGATACTCGCTGTATTGAAGCACCGCATTGTGCAGATCGAGCTTCTGTTCCGTGTGCGACACGACATCGTCGGTCCGAACGCCCAGATAATTTAGCTCGCCGAGAAGCTTGAACTGCCAATCGTCATTCGGTTCGTAGACCAATGCTGGTTTGGGAAAGACTGCCTGCAGTCGCAGTTTATCGCTGAACACCCAGATGATTCCTCCGCCGGGCGCAACCGGCGGGTCTTGGAATAACGACCAGCCCAAGCCGACGACCGCGAAGATTTTGTCCTTTTTGAGCGGAAAGCTGACGAACGCTCTTATCGGAATGTCGAACGCATCACCGGAAACATGGTTTTGAAAGTAGACTCCAGGATCAAGTTCAATTCCTATGCCCGGAAAATCCTTCACCACGTATTCGAAGGCGATGTGACCATAGGCTGCCTGCAGATGATCCGGCAAACCGTTGTCCGTGCCGTTGAAATCGTAGCGTTCGTATTCAACGCCGAGGCGAAGATACCATTTTCCGGTAATCAAAAAGCGATGGTCATAGCTGAAATCGTCGTAGAGCGAATCGCCGTTGCCGAGCTTCGACTCCTTGAAATCGCTGCTGAACGTATACGTCGTTTCGTACGAGAAAATGTCGTGTGAATTTTGGTCTGCTGGCATAGGTGACGGCTGAAGCTCAATGTTTGCCGGGCCGGCCACGGCTGACGCGATTCCCACGCACAGGAAGGTGACAACGAGATATCGAAATGTCTTCACAGGCTTAAGGCGATTCGGTCATCGACATATCGGATGGAGAAGATGAAAGCGATGTATCGAAGGCATACTATTTTAGCAAGGATTATTTCGATCGAGCTGACTTTGCGGAGGTCGTTCCCTGAAAGTGCCGCAGCCAATCGCGACCCTTCACGTGCTACCGCTATCGGACTCAATCCATCGATTGTTGTGCACGGTTCTTGGTAAGTCCATTCGACGAAGGACCGTTGCGTCAGCGGTTCCCGCCAGTCATTGCGCGGAACTACAGCGCTGAGCGTTTAGCGCACGCGCTCGCCTGTAGCCATTAAGTTGGCAACCGAAGCGGTTGCCCTACAATTCGGGATCATTGCTTAATCCGGTAGCAAAATCGCCGGGCTGTTTTCAACTGCTGCCTATGAGAGGTGGAAAAAAAATCCGCATTGCTTTTTACCTGCTCGCTGCCGGTGGCGCGGCGTTGTTTACGTTGCTGCTGGTTCGGCAGGGCGCGCCACACGTTATTGCCGCGTTCGCTTCCGCTGGGTGGTGGATTGCAGCAGTGGCGATTTATCACCTCGCTGTTCCAGTGTTGCTGGACGCGGTTGCGTGGTGGGCGCTCTTTCCGAAATCCGAGCGACTGTCGTTGCGGGAACTGTTTTGGATGCGCTGGATCGGCGAATCAGTCAGCACGCTTGTGCCGTCCGCTACTGTTGGCGGCGATGTCGTTAGGGCGCGGCTTGCGGCGCTGCATGGCGCACCGATTCCGACTGCAGCGGCGAGCGTTCTCGTCGACATCACGCTGGGCGTTTTCGTCCAGATTGTTTTTACGCTGTTCGGGCTGGGCTTGATTGTTGCCGTAACAGGACGCCAGGGATTTGTGCGCCCTACGTTGATCGGAGCAGTGATCGGAGTTCTCGCGATCATCGGGTTCTATGTCGTCCAACGACTGGGAATGTTTCGCTTCATCGGCAAGATGATTTCGCTGCTGGCGAATGCGGAGGATTGGCATTCGCTGGTGCACAGCGGCCACAGCCTGGACCAGGCGATTCGCAGGCTCTATGCGCGGCGGTCCGGTGTGATCGGATGCTGTGCAGCGACGGCCACCTCGCTGCTGGTCGGATCAGGCGAAATCTGGATCGCGCTTCACGCACTTGGTCTGCAAGCGACGCTCGCCAACGCGGTGATCTTGCAAAGCATGGTTCTGGCGATCCGCTCGGCAGTGTTTCCCGTGCCGGGCGCGCTTGGAGTCCAGGAGGGCGGCTACGTCGTCGTTGGTAATTTGCTCGGTATTCCTGGTGACGCTGCTTTCGCACTCTCTTTGATTGCGCGGGTGCGCGAATTGATTCTCGGAATCCCGGGCCTGATTGCGTGGCAGGTGATTGAAGCCCGCCGCGTCTTGCGCGCCCGCTTGGCCGCGAACGCGCGGTAGTATTCAAGATCAGCGGCGACGCCGGCGATCTTTTGGAGACGCCGTTTTACCTTCGCGGGATTTGCGAAACTTGTTCGAACGCCCCAACCAAATCGATGCCATGCCTGCTGGCAGCGCGAGTTCATTTTCACTCGGTGTGGTTCTCCAGCGTGACCGTATGAACCGGCCAACGATTGGGACGCCCCGAACGGTTAATTGTGACGGATAAAACGATTTATATGTCGCGGTGACGCCTCAAGTTTTTTTAACCTGCGCCCAGCGAAACCGTCTCGCCGACTCTCATCACCCGCAGTTCCGCCTCCGCCTGGCGTTCTTTCAACTCGCGGCCAAATGCTTCGGGCGTCCCTGTCAAAAACGGAAAGGTTCCATAATGCATTGGAATCACTGTCCGCGGTTTCACCAGTTTTACTGCTTCTGCCGCACGAGCGGGTCCCATCGTAAAGTGGTCGCCAATGCAAACGAGCATGATGTCGATGTCGTGGAAAAGCGTTAGCAGCGCCATGTCTGAAAACAAGTCTGTATCGCCTGTGTGATAAATTGTCGGCCCGCCGCGAATGGTAATTACAAAACCTCCCGGCGCACCGCCATGACGCAGCGCATGACGATCATCAGCTGCGACACCGGATCCATGATGCGCGCGAACGAACGCGACTTTTACTTCGCCATCCAGCAGCGTCAGTTCGCCGCCAAAATGACCAACCGTGTCCGTTTGCGCCTGCTCCGCCGGATAACCCAGATGTTTCACGATCGCGTCGGCCAAATCGAACGTTGCTACCAGTTTTGCGCCCGTCTTTTTTCCGATGTCGACCGCGTCGCCCACGTGATCAGAGTGACCGTGCGTAATCAGGATGAGATCGACATCCTTGAGCGCGGCGATTTCGTCCTTCGCATTTTCGAAAACAGGATTTGAGAGCCACGGATCGACGAGCAGAACTTTTCCGCTCGGGGTCACAATCTTGAAAGCCGACTGACCGTACCAAGTAAGTTGCGCATCCATGGAAATCACGAAAGCGAAAAGCGTTGGTCTTTCAAGAGAAACGCCGTTTCAAGGAGTGACGGCTCCTTGAATTTTCATCATTCGACATTCCCCATTCATCATTTTACCTATGATTCGCCTCATGAATCACGATCACGCGCATCGCCACATTTCAAAAAGTCACCCGCACATGGCGCAGTTAATCAGACGATCTCGGCGATATGAAATCACGCCGGCTGTCACGCTCCGCCCGTTCGATGCGCTGGCGGAATCCATCGCTTACCAGCAACTAAACGGGAAAGCCGCCGCAACAATCTGGGGCCGGGTCCGCGCGCTTTATCCAAAAACAAAATGGCTCGACCCCGCAAAAGTTCTCGCCACACCGGATGAGAAACTTCGCGGCGCTGGTCTTTCGCGCTCGAAGACTGCGGCAATAAAAGATCTCGCAGCGAAGACGCTGGACGGTACCGTGCCGTCAGGACGCGCGCTTCTCCGAATGAGCGATGACGAAATCATCGCGCGTCTTACGCAAGTGCGCGGTATCGGACGCTGGACTGTCGAGATGCTTCTGCTGTTTGACCTGGGCCGGCCGGATGTGTGGCCTGTCGCCGACTACGGCGTGCAGAAAGGCTTCGCCAAAACTTTTCGCAAACGGAAACTTCCCACGCCGAAACAACTGATGAAGCACGGCGAGAAATGGCGCCCATATCGCTCCGTTGCGGCCTGGTATTTCTGGCGAGCTCTGGATCAGCCTGGTTGAGGGATAAGCCCTTAAACCGTTGAAGCGTTCTCGCATCTGTCATGTTGAGCGGAGCGAAACATCTCTGATTTTTGCTTAGCGCCGCGGGAATCATAACCAGAGACTCTTCGCTTAGCTCAGAATGGCAACGCGCTCATTTGTTTTTAGCGATCTAACGCTTGAACGTTCTCTAAGCCCATTGACTTTACGGCCGGGCCTTAATAAAACGAGCCATTATGGCGATGATTCATGTTAATCGGGGCACTACGAGCCTCGGTGTTTTCTCCGAGCAGGAAATTCGCGAAGGGTTGAGCGCCGGCCGCTTTGCGCCAACCGACATTGGCTGGCGCGAGGGTATGGCCACATGGCAGCCGCTCTCGCAATTCCCAGAGTTTGGAGGGAGCGCTGCGCCTGCCGTCCCGCCTGTCCAGCCTGGCGCAGCTCCGACGTCAACAACTGTCGCGGCGCGTACCGGTCTGCCGTGGGAGCACCGGCAAGAGCGCGGGTTTTTCAACGCGTTCATCGAAACGCTGTCGATGGTGCTGACTCGTCCAGCCGAAGCATTCAGTGCGATGAAGCGCGAAGGCGGCTTGGGCGAGCCGCTCATCTACGCGCTCATCGGCGGATGCGTAGGCGGGCTCGTGTCGTTTCTGTTCTCGCTCGGTTTCCATTCCATCGGCCTGTTTGCGGATAAGAATAACAGTCTTGCCGCCATGACCGGGATGGGAATCGGCTCGGTTGCAATGATCATCTTGCTGCCGCTGTTTCTCGTGATCGGTCTCTTCATCGGCAGCGGGATCGTGCATCTCTGTTTGATGATCGTTGGCGGCGCTAACCACTCGTTTGAAACCACGTTCCGGGTCCTGGCATTTACTCAAGGCTCCACTGGTCCTTTGCAGATTGTACCGGTTTGCGGTGGAGTGATATCCGTCGTTTGGGCGCTCGTGTGCAATTGCATCGGGTTGGCGCGCGCTCATGAAACCGATACCGGCCGCGCTGTTCTGGCTGTTTTCCTTCCGCTGATAGTTTGTTGTGGTGGGCTGACCCTAGTGGTGTTTGGTGTGTTGGGCGCCTGGAGCGGATCGCACCATTAACGTCAGCAAATGCAGCTTTCTGTTCGACGGCTCGCTCCGGGCGAACTTGACCATGAGTTAATTTGGTTGAGCGCGTCCGTTTTATCGCTCGGCTTTGCAGCTGTCTGGCTGACGCTCGGGTTGCCGTGGCCGCACTGTGTGTTTCACGATCTTACCACCCTGCCGTGCATCACGTGCGGAATGACGCGGTGCGGCATTCAATTTTTTCACGGCCATTTTCTCGCGGCGTTGCAATGGAACCCATTCGTGTTTGCGGTTCTTTGCGGTGTCATTGCGTTCGACATATACGCACTTGCAACAGTCATCGCGCGGACGCCGCGACTGCGGGTCCATCTTTCCACGCAGCGCGCGAAAACATTTTTGCGTGTTTCAGTCATCTCTGCGCTTGCGCTAAACTGGATTTATTTGCTGCTGCACTGGCGCAACTTCTAGCAATCAAATGGTAACGGCTTCCCAGCCGTCAAAATCTAAATCGACGGCTCCCTAAGCCGTCGCTCCTTGAAAGCGTCTGAGACAGACGCCCTACAATTTTCTTCGTGCACTTCATGTCCTTCGTGGTTCAACTTCTTTCCTTATGCGAATCCTAGTCACAGGCGGCGCCGGCTTTATCGGGTCGCATCTTGCCGAGAAGCTGCTCGCTGTCGGGCATGAAGTCGTCATCCTGGACGATTTCAATGATTTTTACGATCCGCAGATCAAGCACGCGAACATTGCTGGTTTTGCAAAAGACGTAACCGTTTGTCACGTCGATCTTCGAGAGAGCGATTCGGTCCGAACTGTGTTTGGCCGCGAACAAGTAGACGCCATCGTGCATCTGGCTGCGCGCGCTGGCGTTCGGCCCTCCATTCAATGCCCGCGGCTTTATTACGACACGAACGTCATTGGTACGTTGCATCTTCTAGAGGCAGCACGCGTGGCGGGAGTTGAACGATTTATCTTCGCTTCGAGCTCGTCTGTGTACGGAGCCTCAAAGACTGTCCCATTTTCTGAGGACCAACTTCTGACCCAGACACTCAGTCCGTATGGCGCGACAAAAATTGGAGGCGAATTTCTTTGCTCGACGTACTCGCACCTTTACCAGACGCGGGTCGTAGCGCTGCGGTATTTCACCGTTTACGGCCCGCGGCAGCGCCCCGATCTGGCGATTCATCAATTCACCCGGCGCATTTATGCCGGGCAACCGATCGATCAGTTTGGAGATGGCAGCACGCAGCGCGATTACACCTACATCGATGACATCATTCAGGGCACGATTGCCGCGCTCGATTACGAAGGCCCACTGTATGACGTCTTTAATCTCGGTGAGAGTCAGACGATTCAGCTGAAAGATCTCATTTTGGCGATTGAAAGCGCCATCGGAAAAAAAGCGAAAATCAATCGCCTCGCGGAACAACCTGGCGATATGCCGTGTACATATGCGGACATTTCGAAAGCGAGAAAATTGCTTGGCTACAGTCCGACAACGAAGTTGAGCGAAGGCCTGCCCAAATTCGTTGAGTGGTTTCTGCAGAGTCAAAGCGGATAGCGAGGGGCCAAGGAATGACGGCTTCCCAGCTGTCGCTCCTTGAACCGCTGCGCTGTATGATTTCACCACAGCTGTTGTAATCTCCGCTTGTGATTTCGGAACTGCCGTTCGAGCAGCGCGCTTGTTTTATTGCGGGCCAGGCTAAATCGGGCACCACGCTATTGGTGGCGTTGCTCGACAGTCATCCCGAACTGCTCGTGTTGCCCGAGGAAACAGCCTATTTCCCAACGGTCCTGACCAAATATGCGCCGCGCGGCCGCCGGGCGCAGTTTGACTATCTGACCAAACAGTCGCTCTCCAACGTGCTGTTCGGCGGCCCCTGCAAATGGGGAAAGCGCAATTATGCGACATTTCCTCGCGAGAAATTTCTCCAGACGTTTGAGCGTGCGGCATTCGATCCCGCGAACGCGCAGGAGGATTTACTGGTGCTCATGGTGAAAGCGTACGCGGCGACGCTTGAGCGCTCGCTTGATACGATCACGCGCTGGGTGGAGAAAACTCCGGCCAATCGTAATCACGTCAACGCGGTCCTCACTCGGTTTCCGCACGCAAAAATTCTGGTCACGCTACGGGACCCACGCGCCATTCTCGCGGCGCAAATCGCGTTGGAAAAAACAAGGCAGACCGGACGGTTCTCTACTTACTACGTAATCGCGCATTGGCGGGTCGCTGCGAAACTGGCCAGGCGCATCCGCGACGCGGAAGTTCCTGGTTTGGTCGTCCAGTACGAACGCCTGGTGCGTGAACCAGGCGGGACGATGGAAGAAGTTTGCGGGTACGTCGGGATCGAGTTCGATCCAGACACAGTGTTGACGCCGACGAAAGTGGGTCGGTTCTGGAGCGGCAACTCCGCGGCGCGGATAAACTTTTCACAAATCAGCACCGAACCTGTGACGCGCTGGGAACGCGAGCTTTCCCAGGATGAGATCGGCTGGGTCGAATGGCATTGTCGCGATCTGATGCCCGAGTTTGGCTACGAACCCCGGCTGAGCCGACGCGAACTGCGCTATTTTGTCAGGCCCATTCGCGGCGAGCGTCCGCGAGAGTATCTCAAATCGCGAGCGTATTCACTGCGCGACGATTGGATTCGAGGCGCAGCCTAACGCGTCTGACTTGCAATGTCGTGGTAAGCAAGCCATAATGAGCGCGAGATGTCGGGAATCTTCTTCGATCTTCCGAGCGTCCGGTTCCTACAACGATTCAGATTTCTTGAACTGATGCTGCAAACCTTCGCGGCATCACTGTTTCGTTCGTTGAGTGCGCCGGCTTGCGCTTTGAGACAAGTCCATTCCCGGTATGACGAGGCGGAGTTTCCATCGGCGTCGCAGAGTGCTTGGCACGAGTTTGACTCGACTCTCGATGAGTCGCGCGCCACGGACGGTGTCCCGAGCCTTTTCGGGGCGCTCCGCCCTTTAGACAATTGGAAAACAGTTAAGGATCAACATGAACTCTTATTCATCCGGAAGACGCCAACGCCGCCCGCGCGGTGGGGGCCGACGCAGAGGAAATCAGGAACGCTTTCGGGGCCCCCAGGAACCGGCGAAGACGCAGAAAAAGACGTTTTGGCAGCGCGTTGCCGAATTTTTCGGAAACGGCGGCGAGAAAAAGAAAGCGCCGGCACAACCGCGCAATGGCACGCAGCCATCGCGACCTGTCGCGCGCAAGCCAGAACGGGTTGAAGTCACGTCGCCGCGTCTCTACGTTGGCAACTTGTCCTTCGACGCCACCGAGAGCGATCTCTTCGAGTTGTTTAACGGCGTTGGCCACGTGCAAAACGCAGAGGTCGTAAGCTACCGGCACAATCAGCGCTCGAAAGGTTTTGCGTTTGTGCAAATGCAAACCGTCGAGGAAGCGCAACGCGCTGTGGAGGAATTGCACGACAAGGAATTCCTCGGTCGCAGGCTCGTTGTGAGCGGCGCGAAATCCGATCAGCACCAGCCGCACTAGGGCGTGAAACAAGGAATGACGGCTTCCCAGCCGTCGTCATTGATTTTCGACGGGCTGCCCAAGCCGTCGCTCCTTGAACAGGCAGCGCGGCCTCGCTACCTTTTAATCTCCAGATAAGCGCGCGCCTCGACGTGATTCGTTCCGGGCTGGAACTGTTCGACGCGCATTTGTTTGAGGAACCAGCGGCGCTCGATTTTTTGCGCGGACACTACCTCGAAGCGTTTGATTAGTTTCGCGTCCCAGTCGTAGCCCTCCATGCGCATCAGTGCGCCGCTCGCCTTGTCCACCCACAGCAACACGTTTGAATACGACGACTCGCGCGAGGGTGCGCGTAACTGCAGTTTCCAACATTTCCGGGTGCGGACATTTTCCTCGCCTACTACGCGCGCAGTTGGCCAGTAGAGAAATTTGAATGCAAGATCGCCGTACAGCACAATTGTGCCGCGAATTTTTTCCTGGAGCTTCGACGCCCCCACTTTTTCCGTTCCGGCGTCGCTTACCAACTCGAGGCGTGAGCTGTTTTCGCCGAGCCGCAACTCAAGAGTTTCATCCGGATCTGTGAATGTATACCGGATCAAAGGCCCATTCTGCATCAGGCGAAACGGAATCACCATGTCATCCTGACGAAGTTGCCCTTGCAGATCGATCTGCTGGCGCGATTCAACCATGCGAACTGAATCGAGAATGTCTTTCGCGGACGGCGGAGGCTCGGCAAAGACCGAAAGTGCTGCGAGCGTCAGACAAATAACGAATGTCGAATGTCGAATGACGACGTAGTGACTAAATCCAAATGACGAGTGGCAAACCCTCGATCGTATTTTCGTCATTTGAGCATTTGGGCTTGTTTCGACATTCCTCATTCGTGCTTCGTCATTCGCTCGCGTTTGTTTATTAGAAGGCTAGCGAGTAACTAAATCCGATTGATCCTTATTCGCATGGAGCAGTCCCTTTTTCACGCCATTAACCAACAATGGACGAGTCCGGCCCTCGACTTGTTCATGGCGGGGTTGAGCGATTCTCAGATTTGGATGCCGTTCCTTATCGCAATTGGAATTGCTGCGCTGGTTTTCGGCGGATTCAAAGCGCGCGCGTTTGTCATCTGTCTGGGGATCTCTCTGGCAATCGCGGGACTGGTCACGAGTGCATTAAAATCCAGCGTAGCCCGTCAGCGACCCAAACACGTCCAGAGTGTTCGGATGGTGCAGTTACAAAAAGCCCGGCCAAAGTTTTTTACGCTCTTTAAAAAGCCGACCATTCGATTTTCTGATTCCTCAGATCGCACCCGCTCGGGACCATCGTTTCCGTCTGGACACACTGTAAACAACACCGTCGCCGCAACGTATTGTACCTTGTTTTACCGGCGCCGCGGCTGGCTGTACTGGTTTGTCGCTCTGGCGGTTGGATATTCGCGAATTTACTTGGGCGCGCATTGGCCCACCGACGTGGTGGCGACGCTCTTTCTCGGAATCGGTGAAGCATTGCTTCTGCTCAGCTTCTTTGAGTTAATCTGGAGAATCGCGGCGCGGAAATGGATGCCAGATGTGTTTGTGCGCCATCCGACTTTGCTTGATGATTTCAATGGTAGTGCGCGAACGCCGGGCGCGCCGCAACGCGCAACATGAGCACCACACGCGCTGTCTGGCTCTTTGTCGCTGCGCTGACGGCGATTCGTTTCTCACTTCTGGCAACGACAGATCTCTCCTTCGACGAAGCGCATTACTGGATGTGGTCGGAGCGACTGGCGCCCGCCTACTTCAGCAAGGGACCTGGTATCGCTTTCGCCATACGCGCGAGCACTGCTGTTTTTGGTGCGAACGAGTTTGGTGTTCGCTTCTTCAGTCCCGTGCTCGCGGCGGCCACAAGTCTGCTTCTGTTCTATTTTGCGCGCCGTTTGTTCGGCGCCACCGCTGGTCTGTGGGCGGTCATTGCTTTGAATGCCACGCCGATTTTCAACATTGGCGCGATCGTGATGACGATCGATGCGCTTTCGATTTTTTTCTGGATGGCGGCGATGTTTACCTTTTGGCTCGCCTTGGAAAAAAGTCCGAGCTTCTCGTGGTACTGGCCGGTTGCGGGTCTGCTGATCGGGCTGGGGTTTCTCTGCAAATATACGAACGCGTTCGAATTAGTTTCAGTGTTAGTCGTGCTGGCGCTCGTGCCACGGCTACGACGGGAATTCAAACGCCCGGGCGTGTATTTGCTGATCGCAATGTTCGTTCTTTGCACGATTCCGCCGATTGTTTGGAACGCGCAGCACGCCTGGATCACGCTGGCGCATTTGCGCTCGCGCGGGAATCTCGACCGTGGCTTTGGCTTTCACCCGGCGGAGGTGCTCTCATTTCTCGGTCAACACTTCATCGTTTATTCGCCGCTGCTGTTTCTCGCGTTGGCCTGGGGTGTGATCGCAAGTTGGCGGCGCATCAATCAGCAATTCAAAGTTTTGTTCTTAATGTGGTTTGGTTTGCCGGTGTTTGGTTTCTACTTGCTTCTGTCCCTTAACAAGAGCGCCGCGCCGAATTGGGATGGGCTCGCCTTTTTTGGTTTCGGATTGGTCGCGACGTATTTCTGGTGGGAACGGCTTCAGACAAGCGTTCTTTTACGGATATGCGCCAGCGTCGCCGTCCTGGTGGGCTTGATCATGAGCCTCGTGGCATTGGATACAGATTTGCTGCGCGTGGCCGGTTACCAACTGCCGCGGAGCGATCCGAGTGATCGAATGCGCGGATGGAAAAGCGCGACGGAGGCACTGGAAAAAATGCGCAACGATCTTGAAGCGCAATTGGGCGAGAAACTCTTTCTCATCGCTGACGCTCGCGATCGCGCGTCGGAAATTTCGTTTTATCTGCACGACAAACGAGTCGAAGGCCCGGGGCATCCGCCCGTTTATATTCCTGAATCGCAGGACATGGTGAATCAGTTCTCGTTTTGGCCGCGCTACGACGAATTCATCGAGCTAAAATCTGGCATGCAACGGCCGGACGGCGAGGTTTACACCGAAGAGAACGGCATCAATTTGTTCGTAGGACGGGATGCGCTTTTTGTCCGGGCTGGAGAAAAGGGACGTGTACCTCGCAACATCCAGGCGGCATTTCAATCCACTGAGCTGGTGGGAACAATCGAAGTGGCGCGCTACGGGAAGGTGACACGGATTTGGCAGATGTTCCTCTGTCGAAGTTATCGGACATTGCCGTTATGAGAAGTAGCTTGGACGCATCCTGTAGCCGCTTCGCTATACGAAGCGCAGGCCTAATCTGTCCACAAAACAAGCGCTCCGCGTCTCACAGAGACGCGGCTACAGCGTTCAATGAAAGGCTTAGCTTCAGAGCGATCCGAACCCGAAAGGAATCGGGACTGTTATGACGCATACGACGGACTCTCCCGCAGTTTCGGTCATCGTTCCTGTGTACAACGAGGAAGAGAATGTTCCGATCCTGCAAGCTGAGCTCAGAGCAGCGCTAAGGGCCATCGATCACGAATTCATTTTTGTCGATGACGGGTCAACCGATCACACCGTGGAGCGAATTGAAGCCGCGCCGAACCTGCGAGTGATCCGTTTCGAAAAAAATGCCGGACAAAGCGCCGCGATTTACGCCGGGCTGCAGGTCGCGCGCGGGGCAATCCTCGTTCTGATCGACGGCGATTTGCAAAACGATCCCGCCGATATTCCAAAATTGGTCGGCGAAATTTCACGCGGCGCTGATCTGGTTTGCGGTTATCGCGCGCAGCGCAGAGACACGCGTGTGAAACGGCTCACCAGCCGGATTGCGAACGCCGTTCGCAGCCGGTACACGAAAGACGGTGTGCGCGACACAGGTTGCACCCTCAAAGCAATGCGGCGCGAGTGCGTCAGCGCGCTGGTTCCGTTCAAGGGGATGCATCGCTTTATTCCTGCGCTGATAAAGGACGCAGGGTACCAGCTGGTGGAAATTCCGGTGAACCATCGCCCCCGGCGTTTTGGTCAAACTAAATACGGTCTGGGCAATCGTGCCGTCCGCGCCACCATCGACATGTTCGGTGTGCGCTGGCTGCTCGCGCGGCGTTTGAATTACAAGATTCAGGAAGAGACCTAGGAGCCCAGCGTTCCCGGAAAACGCGCTTGTCAAGCTATGCGCTGCCGCTAAGCTTGGCCTCCCGCACGGAGCATCTGCATGTCCCTCGCCAATTTACTTTCTGCCGAGCAAATCATTCCCGAGATGAAAGCTACGGAGCGTTGGTCGGCTATTGTTGAGCTGATCGATCTGCTTGTTAGCCTCGGCAAAATTAAGTCCGCGGATCGCGATCCAATTCTGGCCGCGCTAAAGCAACGGGAGGAGACAATGAGCACGGGCATCGGATTCGGAATTGCCATACCGCATTGTTCATCCGATCGGCTCGACGAAGTGGTGGCTGCGTTCGGAAGGTCCACCAAAGGGATCGAGTTCGATGCGTTGGATAACGCCCCCGTAAAATTCGTTGTTCTTTTTATCGTGCCGAAAAATCAATTTCAAACGCACCTGCGCACGCTGGCTTCAATAGCAAAATTTCTGAATGACCGTTCTGTGCGCGAAAGTCTTGCCAGCGCGAAATCCGCTGAGGAAATTTTGGCGATTTTTCGCGAACGTTCGTAATTTTGTAGCCGTCGCTCTGTGAGCGCCGCGCTTCCCACAGGGAAGCGGCTACAGGTCGCCCGATGCAAACGTTCCAGTCATTATTAGCGAAAAAGCTTTCCGACGGTTTGGCAAGCGCCGGCTTGCCGGCAACCGGTGAGTTGACGCAGGCGACCGATCCGCGATTTGGCGATTACCAGGCTAATGTTGCGCTCGTACTTGGGAAGCAGCGCGGCGAAAATCCGCGGGCGCTGGCAGAGAAAATCGTGGCTCATCTGGATGTGGAAGATTTCTGCGAACCGCCTGCTGTCGCCGGTGCTGGATTCATCAACTTCACATTGCGTCAGGCCGCCGTCGAAAAACAGACGCTCGAGATCTTGCGAGATGAACGCCTCGGCGTCGCCGAAACAGAATCACCACGTCGCATCGTCATTGATTTCGGATCGCCCAATGTGGCGAAACCGATGCATGTCGGTCACATCCGCAGCACGGTGCTCGGCGACGCGCTGGCGCGCGTCGCTAAATTTCTTGGGCACGAAGTGATTCGCGATAACCACGTGGGCGACTGGGGAACACAGTTCGGGATGGTTATTTGGGGGTGGAAAAATCTTTTGGATCGACAGGCGCTGCAGCGCGATCCGCTCGCCGAGATTGTCCGCATTTACAAGGAAACAAACGAACGAGTGAGCAAGGACCCGGAAGTGCGTGAAGCATGCCGCCAGGAACTGGTGAAATTGCAGGCCGGCGACAAGGAAAACACAGATGTTTGGAACGAATGCGTCGCGTTTTCGATGCAGGATTTCGAGCGCGTTTACAGGCTGCTCGATGTCCGCTACGACCTTCAATGCGGCGAAAGTTTTTACCACGACCGGTTGTCCGGCGTCGTAGATCGCCTGCTCAAGGCCGGGATAGCTGAGATCAGCGAAGGCGCCGTAGTCGTGTTCTTCCACGATGATCCGGAGTTGGCGGATAAGCCGCTGATCATTCGCAAACGGGACGGCGGATTCAATTACGCTACGACCGATGCCGCCACGATCGATTATCGTGTCAACGAGTTGAAAGCGGACGCGATCTGGTACGTCGTTGGCGCGCCGCAGACATTGCATTTCAAACAGATTTTCGCGGTCGCCCGGCGAGAAGGTTACACCGCGAATCTGCGCCACATCATATTTGGAAGTGTGCTCGGAGAAGATCGCAAACTGATGAAGACGCGCTCGGGTGAAAATGTTCCTCTGCGCGGGCTTGTCGAGGAAGCGTGCAGGCGCGCTCGAAAAATCATCGACGAAAAAAATCCGGGCCTGAGCGAGGACGAAAAGAACGACATCGCGGAGAAGATCGGCATCGGTGCCGTGAAATACGCCGATCTCTCGCAGTATCGGACGACAGATTACATTTTTTCGTGGGATAAGATGCTTTCGCTGCACGGGAACACCGCGCCGTATTTGCAGAATGCATATGTTCGAATTCGCTCGATTTTTCGTAAAGCAGCTGTAGCCACGCCCCTGCGGGGCGTCACTGAGACGGGCCACAGACCCGTGGCTACAACCGTGACGCTGAAAGAGCCTGCCGAACTTGATCTTGCCAAACGAGTTTCTCAGTTTGCGGAGATCGTTCCACAAGTGTTGAACGGATTTCGTCCGAACATCCTTGCAAATTATCTGTTCGAGCTGGCGAACAGCTTCCATGCCTTCTACGAAGCTTGCCCCGTGTTGAAATCAGAGGAACCGGCGCGCAACTCGCGCCTGACGTTGTGCGA
>Ga0137418_10003146_pt1 | contig 15176 bp, 10 predicted proteins | sample CZODoug3_1_2_16f_FD_122242 | JGI IMG/M metagenome (GOLD analysis project Ga0137418, IMG submission 122242) | Vadose zone soil fungal communities from Angelo Coast Range Reserve, California, USA - CZODoug3_1_2_16fungal (Hybrid Assembly) | ecosystem: Environmental > Terrestrial > Soil > Vadose... | reverse complement strand
CGATGCCGATGCTCTTCGCCCGTCGTCGAAATTCGCCTCCGTAGATGCTGTCGCGGTCGCGGAGGAGGAAGCGCGGCGCTGAATCATGGGGAAAGGCCTCAGTGATCTGCTGTGCCGTCCACGCAGCGGTAGGGGAGTCGCTCACGTTGAAGTGCACGACCTTGCGGCGGTGATGAAGCAGGACCACGAACACGTAGAGCACGCGAAACGTCACCGTGGGCACCACGAAGAAGTCGACGGAGACGAGATCAGCGACGTGGTTCTGGAGGAAGGTTCGCCAGGTCTGCGAGGGCGGTTTCGCGCGACGAGGCATGAGCCGACCAACCGTGCGTTGTGAAATGTTGAGACCGAGCTTGAGGAGCTCGCCATGGATGCGCGGCGCTCCCCAGAGGGGATTGGCGAGGGCCATGGTGCGGACGAGCTTTGCGACCTCCCAGTCGACGGGTGGTCTCCCGGTTCGGCCGCGCCGGGACTTCCAGTTCCAGAATGCGCGGAAGCCCTGCCTGTGCCAGCGAATCACGGTCTCGGGGCGAACCACATTGAGCGTCTCGCGCCACCGCGCCCACCGCTGCGAGAGCCATATCCAGAAGAGTCGATCGAGGGGGCCGAACCGAGGGCGCTTCGAGCGGCGACGGAGCAGGGCGAGTTGCTGTCGTAGGGCCAAGTTCTCAAGAACGAGGTCCGTGCGGGCTCCCAGCCCAGCGCGCAGAGCGCCCAGCAGAGCGAGTACGAGGTGCATTGCCGTCTAGCCTCGCCTCCTTGCCGATCTACGTCCAGCGTGCAGATCGAGTTCTGGCCAACGACAACATTGCTACGCAGGCTCGCTTGACCGGCGACCTACGTCCAGAGCGTGGCGACCGATATTTTGGCCAACGACAGGACTCTGGTTTGCTCCCGCGGCGGCGCGCTTCGGTGCGGCGATCGCGGTTGCGCTCAGCGCCCTGCTCGCGGCGGCGGTGCTGCTCGGGGTGGAGAAGACGCTGCCGGGCGAGCTCGTCGCCGCGGCTGCCATGACCTCTGCCGGCTTCGTCGTCACGCTCGCGGGCGGCGCTCCCTGGCAGCTCGCGGTGGAAACCTGGGCGTCGTGGCTCCTCGGCTTCGCTTCCGCGATCTTCCCGGTGCGCGCCATCGTCGTCGAGCACAGGCAGCGATTGTCGTCACCGGCCGCCCGCCTTGTCGCGCCGCTTGCGGTCGCAGGCGCGGCCGTGCTTTTCGCCGCGACCCACGTGCTCGACCCAGCCATCGTCGCTTCGGCCGCGCCGCTCTTCGCCGCCGGGCTCTTCATCTCGTTGTTCCCGCCGTCGATGAAGCAGATGACTCGCGCCGGATGGATGCTGATGGTCGCGGGCGCAATCGCCGCCGCGCTCATGGTCGCCGCCGTCCGTTCGCTGGGCTGAGGGCGCCATGCTCCGTCAGCCCGCCAGCGGATTACGGGCGGTTGATCTCTGCCGCGATGTGCGTGTGCACGTGCTCCAGCGCCTCGGTGGCCATCAGCGCCCAAGCTTCGCGGACTTGCCATCAGTTGGGTGCGCGCAGTTCCTGCGACAAGAACTGGCCGGGGTGAAGACCCTGCGGCCTTGCCTCCGCGCGCCACGAAGGGGATACCTCCGAAGCATGCGCAACCTGTTGTCCGCCGCGCTCGTCGCCTGCGCCGCCTCGCAGAGGCCCGCACCCGCCCCGCCGCCCGGCGAGCCACATCTCGCCGACCTGCGCCGCCTCACGAGCGGCGGCCAGAACGCCGAAGCCTACTGGTCGTTCGACGGGACGCAGCTCTCGTTCCAGGCGCGCGCCGCCGGCGAGGCGTGCGACCGCATCTTCCGCATGAAGTCCGACGGGAGCGGGAAGGTGCCGGTCTCGAGTGGCAAGGGCGCCACCACCTGTGCGCACTTCCTGCCCGGCGGAGACGAGCTGATCTGGGCCTCGACGCACCTGGGCGGCGAGGCCTGTCCGCCCCGGCCCGACCGCAGCCAGGGCTACGTCTGGGCGCTCTACAAGGACTACGACATCTTCAAGTCGCGCGCCGACGGCTCGGGCGTGGTTCGCCTCACCGACGCGCCGGGCTACGACGCCGAGGGGACGGTGTGCGGGAAGGACGGTTCCATTCTCTTCACCTCGGTGCGCGACGGCGACCTCGAGCTGTACCGGATGGACAAGGACGGCAAGAACGTGAAGCGCCTTACCGAGGCTCCGGGCTACGACGGCGGGGCGTTCTTCAACGCCGATTGCAGCAAGATCGTCTGGCGAGCCTCGCGGCCCAAGGGCGCTGAGTTGGAGGAGTACCGGCGGTTGCTCGCGCAGGGCCTGGTCAAGCCGGGCAAGCTGGAGATCTGGGTCGCCAACGCCGACGGGAGCGAGGCCGTGCAGGTGACGTACCTCGACGCGGCCTCCTTCGCGCCGTTCTTCTTTCCCGACTCGAAGCGGATCATTTTTTCCTCCAACAACGGCGATCCGCAAGGGCGCGAGTTCGATCTCTGGGCGGTCAACGTCGACGGCACGGGGCTCGAGCGCATCACCGATGCACCGGGGTTCGACGGCTTCCCCATGTTCTCGCCCGACGGGAAGCAGCTGGCGTTCTCGTCGAACCGCGCCTTCCCGCCCGGTTCACACGAGACCGACGTCTATGTCGCACGCTGGGTCGAGTCGCCGGCGCGCGCCGAGGAGCGGGCGCCCGACCGCATCCAGCGCGACATCGCCTGGCTCGCCGACCCGGCGCGCGAGGGCCGTGGGATCGGGAGCGCGGGGCTTGAGGCGGCCGGAGCGTATGTCGAACGCCGGTTCCGCGAGTTGGGCCTGGCGCCCGAGCGCCAGTCGTTTGGCGTGCCCGTCGCGGTGAAGCTGGAAGCGTCGAGCAGCATCGCCATCGACGGCACTTCGCTGCCTGCCGGCGCGTTCGTCGCGCCCGGCTTTTCTGCCTCCGCCTCGGTGGAAGGGCTGCTGGTGCTGGTCGGCTACGGCATCAGCGACGCGCAGCTTGGCCGCGACGATTACGCCGGCGTCGACGTGAAAGGGCGCATCGCGCTGGTGCGCCGTTTCGTCCCCGAGAACGATCCAAGGTTCGCCGCGCCTGAGACGCAGAGGCGCTTCGGGGACCTGCGCTACAAAGCGTGGGCGGCGCGCGAGCGCGGCGCGAAAGCGCTCCTGGTCGTCGATTGGCCCGAGGGCGAGACGCTCCCACAGGAGGCGAAACTTCCCTTGGCCCAGGCGGAGGGGTCTGATGCGGGAATCCCGGTGGCGGTGGTGAAGCGGTCCGCCCTTTCCGCGGCGATGCCTGCGCTGACGACGAGAAAGGCCGTGCCGGCGCGCATCTCGGTGGCGCTCACCGTCGAGAGAAGGCCGGCGTTCAACGTGGTGGCGCGCATCGCGCCGGGCGCGCCCGACAAGCTGCCCGGCGCGGTGCTCATCGGCGCGCACTACGATCATCTCGGAATGGGTGGTCGCAACTCGCTCGCTCCCGACCACCACGAGCCGCACCTCGGCGCGGACGACAACGCTAGCGGCGTCGCCGCGCTGATCGAAGCAGCGCGCACCCTCTCCCTCGGAGCGCGCGACCTGCGGCGCGAGGTGGTGGTCGCGGCGTTCTCGGGGGAGGAGAGTGGCGTGCTCGGCTCCACGTACTTCTCGCATACGCCGGCGATGAAAAGCGTCGTCGGAATGCTAAACCTCGACATGGTCGGCCGCCTGCGGGGAAACCGGCTGAGCGTCCTCGGCACCGAGTCGGCAGAGGAATGGAACGCGCTCGTCTCCGCCGCATGCGCCGATGCGCGCGTCGAGTGCGTGCTGGGCGGGAGCGGGTACGGCCCGAGCGACCAGACGCCCTTCTACGCGGCTGGGGCGCCGGTCCTGCACTTCTTCACCGGCGCGCACTCCGACTATCACAAGCCCAGCGACGATCCCGCGCACATCAACGCGGCAGGCGCCGCGCAGGTCGCGCAGATCGTGGCGGACGTCGCGGCCCAGGTCGGCCGTCGCGCGGCAAAGCTCACGTATCGAAATGTTCCGGCTCCCGCGCCGCAGGGCGATCTGCGCAGCTTCGGCGCGTCGCTCGGCACCATCCCCGACTACGCCGGCCCTCCCAACGGACAGAAGGGAATGCTGCTCTCCGGCGTCAGGCCCGGCGGGGCGGCCGATCTGGCGGGCATGCGGCGGGGGGACATCCTGGTCCGGCTGGGCAAGCACGCCATCGACAGCGTCGAGGACCTCATGTACGTGCTCAATTCTGTCAAACCCGGCGAGACGGTCGGGGCCGTCGTGCTTCGGGAGGGCAAGGAATTGAGGCTGGAAGCGACGTTTCAGGAGTCACGCCGGCGCTGACGCTAGGACGTTTCTGCAGGAATCGAATCCTTGGCGCGCAGGAGTTGCGCAGCGCGGGACTTCGTGAGCGCAGCGTCGGTCGGGGCGTTATGGTCGTCATGCGTCCACAGGCGAAAGGTGTCGACCAACACGGACGTGGAGGCAGCTGCGTGGGGTCTGCTCCCCTGCCAGCGCTCGAAGGACGAGAAGGGCACGAGAAGTGCGGCAAGTTCGCGCGGCGCGATAACGCGCGACGACACCCCCCGAAGCAGGAGGCAGCAATGAAGGCACTCGTCTACCATGGCCCAGGCAAGCGTTCCTGGGAGGACAAGCCCAAGCCGCAAATCCAGGCGCCCACGGACGCCATCGTCCGCATCACCAAGACGACTATCTGCGGCACCGATCTTCACATCCTCAAAGGCGACGTCCCCTCGGTCAAAGCCGGCCGCATTCTCGGGCACGAGGGCGTCGGCGTGGTCGAGGAGGTCGGTTCCGCCGTCTCGAGCTTCAAGGCACGCGACCGGGTCCTCATCTCTTGCATCACCTCCTGCGGCAAGTGCGAGGCCTGCAAGAAGGGCATGTACTCCCACTGCGAGAGCGGCGGCTGGATCCTCGGTAACACGATCGACGGCACGCAAGCCGAGTACGTGCGCATTCCATACGCCGACAACAGCCTCTACGGCGTGCCCAAGACCGTTGACGAGGACGCGCTGGTGATGCTCAGCGACATCCTCCCCACCGGATTCGAGTGCGGCGTGCTCAACGGGCAGGTGAAGCCGGGCGACAAGGTGGCCATCGTCGGCGCAGGCCCGGTGGGGCTCGCGGCCCTGCTCACCGCTCAGTTCTACTCGCCGGCCGAGCTGATCCTGATCGACCTCGACGAGAACCGGCTCGCGGTGGCCAAGACGTTCGGCGCCACCGCCAGCGTCAACAGCGGCGACGGCAAGGCGGTGGAGAAAGTGATGGCGCTGACCGGCAACAAGGGCGTCGACGTCGCCATCGAGGCGGTCGGCATCCCCGGCACCTTCGACATCTGTCAGGACATCGTCGCCGCGGGCGGCCACGTCGCCAACGTCGGCGTGCACGGCAAGCCCGTCTCGCTCAAGCTGGAGAAGCTCTGGGCGCACAACATCACGCTGACGACGCGCCTGGTGGACACGGTCACGACGCCCATGCTGCTCAAGACCGTGGTCGCCGGAAAGCTGCCGCCGAAGAAGCTGATCACGCACCAGTTCAGGCTGGACGAGCTGATGAAGGCCTACGACACCTTCGGCAACGCCGCGAAGGAGAAGGCGCTCAAGGTCCTGCTGACCGCCGGCTAGGTCTTTTTGTTTGCAGGGGAGCCCGTGCTGGCTACTAACTCCATCCGCAGTGGCAGGTGTGCTTTCAACCCGGGTGAGAAGGCGCATCTTCGCGGTCCCGGTGCTAGGCGGGCTTCACCATGACTGTCACCGCGTCGCGTGACGAGTCATCCGACTCTCCCGGTTACGCAGGCCCCAGTGGTTTGGATGGCACGCTCACGATCCAATGCTTCAAGTCACGTCCTTCGATCTGGACGGCTCCCTCGAACTTCACATGCTCGAGATCGCCGTGGTCGCAGGCTCCGTACACCACGGACCTCCGGATCTGCAGCAGTGCGCAGACGTCGGCGACGGTCAGCAGGCGGTCGTCCGGGATCGCCGCGATCGAAGGGGGCAGTGAGCGTTCTGAGCGCGTCAGTCCTGCGTCAGTAAACGGGCTGCATTCCGCTGCATCGGCTGACACAACCGCCTCGCCAGAAGAGCAGGGCGGCGTGAGAGATTCCGCAGGGTTGCCTCGCGTTGCAACGCCGCGCACATCTTCGTCAGGGCCTTGCCAAGGCGAAGGTCGCCGGTTCGAACCCGGTGTTCCGCTCCAATAAGGCCCCGGATTCACTATGTTTTTAGCTTGGGTCCGGGGCTTCTTCTTTGCCGGGGAAGGCGGCGTCAGTCCTGCGTCAGTAGAGGGGCAACCACGCGTTGCGACGCGCTGCATCGGCGTGCGCTTTAGGGCCAGCGGAACGTCGTTGGACGGGTCCTCGCGTGGAGGAGCAAGGCGCCACTTCAAATAGCCAGCGGGAGCCACGGGCGCGCCCTGCGCCACGGAAATCGGGCTTGCCGCGTCGAGCTTGCGGAACCCGGCGCGCATCTGCTCGACCGTCAGGTGGGTGTAGCGCCGGGTCATGGCCCGCGTGCGGTGGCCGAGAATGTCGGCCCGCACCGTTTCGGGCACGCCGAGCGCGGCCAGCAGGGTGTTCGTCGAGTGGCGCAGCTCATGGAACTTCATCCTCACGGTGATCGGCGCCCGCCAGAGGAGCATGTTGCAGTTGGGGCAACGTCGATGCACTGCATCCGGATGCCACTCGTGGTGCTTGCCACCACGTGCTGCGCACCGACGGCACTTGTGGATGTAGCCCTCGACGATCCCAGCGACCCGGCCCATCAGCCGTCAATACGGTCCCAGACCTTACGGCTCTTCCGGCGGGACTCGCATCGAGGGCACGGCGAGGACCTACGGTGGAGCATCAACGCGCGGTCGCTCGTTTCCTTCCGGCCGCCGACTCGCTTTGAGCGGCAGTCGCGGCGGATCAGCGCCTCGCGCGAGCGCCGGGGGCACGGCGGCGGCGGTGGTCACCGGCGGTAACGTCGGAGGCAAGCAGACTGGCCGTCATGGCAAGCTCGGAGCTGATGTACTTCGGCCACGCCCGCTGATGCGGAGACGCCCCTGAAAAGGTCTTCCGGCGCCGCAGCGTCACGCGCCGCGTATTGACATGCCAAGTTGCCGGCGCGTCTTAGTCCGCGCGGCCGAGAGCATGGCCGGGCCTCCCCGAGAGGAGTCGAACAATGCTGACGAGACGTAATGGAGCGACCGTGGCAGTCGCAGCTCTGGGCGCGTGGCTCGTTGCCGCGCCGGTGGCCGAGGCCCGGGTCACCAAGATCACCATCATGAGCACCACGCCGGCCTTCGACGGCCGCGTGTTCGGCAATGCCGGCGCCTACGAGCAGGTCCGCGGCACGGCTGCCGGCGAGCTGGATCCCCAGGATCCGCTCAACGCCGTCATCACCGACATCAACCTGGCGCAGCGCAACGCCAACGGCATGGTGACGTACACGGCGACGTTCACCCTGCGCAAGCCGGTCAACATGAGCAAGGCCAGCGGGACCCTGGTGTACGAGGTGAACAACCGCGGCAATCACATCTTCGAGAACAACGGCTTCTTCAACATCGGCGTGACGGCTACAAACCCCGCCGGAGACGGCTTCCTCTACAACACCGGAAACGTCTACCTGTGGAGCGGCTGGCAGGGCGACCTGGTGTTCAATCCGGCGGCCGCCACGGAATCGATCGACGTGCCGATCGCGAAGAATCCCGACGGGTCTTCGATCACCGGGCCGACCTTCGCCCGCTTCGTGACGGTGCCGGGCAACGTCAACACACAGACGCTGCCCGGGCGGGGCCGCACTCCCGCGAGCCTCGACACGACGAAGGCGAAGCTGATCTCCATCGCGCACGAGAACAACCTGGGCGTCCGCACCGGCGTGGTGGAGATCGGCAGCAGCGACTGGGCGTTCGCGAGCTGCGCCACTACCCCCTTCCCCGGAACACCCTCGTCGACTCAGATCTGCCTGAGAAACGGCTTCGATCCGAACCTGGCCTACGAGCTGGTCTATACGGCGAAGGATCCGCTGGTCCTCGGGGTCGGCATGGCGGCGATGCGCGACGTCGTGTCGTTCTTCCGGAACGCCGGGGCCGCCGCCGGCAACCCGGTCGGGGGCGCGATCAAGTGGGTGATCGGCTATGGGATCTCCCAGTCCGGCCGGTACACGAAGACCTTCCTCCTGCTGGGCTTCAATGAGGACGAGGACGGCCGAAGGGTCTGGGACGGCGCCGACCCCAACATCGGCGGTGCGATGGGCCAGTTCAACATCCGCTTCGCCCAGCCCGGCAACATCGCCAACATCTTCGAACCCGGCGCGGAAGGACCGCTGTGGTGGACGGATTACAACGACAAGGCGCGCGGGCGCGGCGTGACGGGGCTCTTGCAGCGCTGCCGGGCGAGCCATACCTGCCCGAAGATCTTCGAGGACTACGGCGGACCGGAAATGTGGTACGGCCGCGGCGGTGTCGGCACCGCGGGCACCCGGGGCAACGAGGACCTGCGCCTGCCCTCCAACGTTCGCCGGTATTACTACTCGAGCACTTCGCACGGTGGCGGTCCCGGCGGCTTTGCAGTCGCGCAGCCGGCGCTCCCGGGGTTGATGCTGGCCGCGAATCCGAATCCCGAAACGGAAACCCGACGGGCCCATTTCATCAACCTGATTGACTGGGTGACGAAGGGAACGAAGCCGCCGCCCAGCCAGTACGCGCGGGTCAGCAACGGCACGCTGGTGCCGGCGAACGCAAAGGCCCTGGGATGGCCGGCAATTCCTGGCGCGCCGACTCCGGACAACGTGATCAACGTCCTGATGGACTACGATTACGGGCCGGCCTTCCGCTACAACGACGAGTCGGGCGTGATGACCAACGTCGTCCCGCCCATCAAGCAGATCATCCCGACGCCGGCCGCCAGGCTGGACGAGGACGGAAACGAGATCGCCGGCGTGAGATCGGTGCTCTTGCAGGCGCCGCTGGGGACCTACACCAGCTGGAACCCGGTCGCGAGCGGCCCGCTGAAGGGCAACGAAGGCAATCTGGCCGCCGGCTACATTCCGTTCGCCATGACCAAGGCCGCGCGCCTGGCCAGCGGCGATCCGCGCCGCTCGATCGAGGAGCGCTATGGCAGCCAGGAGGGCTACAACTGCGTGGTCAAGCGCGCCGCCGGGCAGTTGGTGCGCAGGCGATTCCTCCTGCAGGATGATGCGAACCGGCTGATCGCGCAGGCCGCGGCGAGCAGTGTGCTGCCGAGCGACCCCAACAACCGCACGGCAAGGCAACTCTGCGAGGAAGGCGATCGGGACGACGATCACGGTCACGGCGACGGGGATGACGGCGACGATCGCGACGACGACTGACGCGCAGGCGGCCTGAAGGTCAGGGCGTCAGCCAGTCCTGGTCCACGACCAGCCGCCCACCCTTGGCCTCGCCAAGGTCGGCGGTGGTCGGAAGCCCGGGCCCCATCGAGGTCTACGCGCCCGACGACAACTCGGGCACCTACGACACCTTCCGGCAGCTCGTGCTCGAGGCGCAGCCGCTGGTGAGCTCGGCCAAGCGGTTCGTAGACAGCATCGAGCTCTCAGACAATGTGGCCACCGAACTGGGTGCGATCGGACTCGTCGGCCTCGCCTACGTCCGCTCGGCAAGCGCCGTCGCCATCTCCGAGCGGGGCTCCCTGCCCACCCTGCCGTCCCCTTTCACGGTCGCGAACGAGAGCTATCCGCTCTCGCGGCGGCTCTACCTCTACACGCTGCCCCATCCGCGCACGCCGCTGGTCACCGACCTGGTCAATTTCGCCCAGTCGCCGGAAGGGCAGCAGGTCGTCCGGGAGAGCGGCTACGTCGATCTCTCCATCGCCGGCTGGAGCCCGGGCCCCTGCGATGCCCGCTGCCTCCCGGCGTACGCGGCGGCGACGCTCCAGGCGAAGCGGCTCACGGTGGACTTTCGCTTCCTCCCGGGCACGGAAGAGCTCGACAGCCTCGCGAGCCGGAACCTGGACCGCCTGGTTGCCTTCCTCCGCGCGCGGCCCGGTGCGCAGCTCTTGCTCCTGGGCTTCGCAGATGATCTGGCAAACTCTCTCGCGCGCGCCAACCAGGTCGCGGGCGAGCTCGAGAGACGAGGCGTGAGGCCCGCGGTGGTGAAGGGATTCGGCGCGGCCATGCCCGTCTCGTCGCGCAACGACGCCCAGGGGCGGCAACGCAATCGCCGCGTCGAAGCGTGGATCCGCGACGCCACGAGGGAGCGGGGGCCCTGACGCCGTTCCCTCCGTTCGGGTCTCCGGCCGGCCTTCCCGGGCCTCACTTCGTTCCGGCGTTTTCGACGATCAAGCTCGCCGGGCCGATGCGTACCGGTGACTGCGCCCCCTCTGATTGGTCCGAAGAACTCGGGCAAGTAAGAGCCCGACAGCAGTCCATTCGGAACACTACGGGAAAGTCCCCCGCTGAGTCGATCGAATCGAACCAGCGGGAGACATCGCTTCAACGGGCAAACATTAGCTGCAGGTGAAGCTTGCCGCTGCGTTCACGTCTCCGCTCACATACCTCAATTTCTTGGGATACATGCACAAGAGCCGACTTCTCGTTCCGTCGGTGGTCGTCACTGTGATTGTTGACGGCGCCGCACCACCCTCGACCCACCTCGTCAAAGCGTCGTAGGCTTGGGTCCCCTGAAGCAGCGGGGGATGTGCAGGCGGACTTGCGGTGCCATTTTCGGAACCCACGCCAGAACAGTGACCCATTCCCGGGACCAGGAAGAGGCGATAGAACTGCTGCGTCCCCGAATATCCGCCGAACATGTCGGAGACCTTTTCGTAGTAGTTTTTCGAGCTCATTGCTTGCGGTACCAACGGATCCGACAAACCGTGATAGCTCAGCATCTTTCCGCCGGCGGCTCTAAAAGCAGATAGGTCTGGGTTCTCGGTGTCGATGTTGGCGAATGCAATGTTAAGTCCAGCCCCTTGGGCGAGTTGGTCCGCGAACCCAGAGTAACTCAGATTCATCCACGCATCTTGGCCGTTTCCAGTCGCGTTCAAGAAGGCGGGACGGGCATAAATGGAGTTTTGCAAATTCAGAGCGATCTGGTCCCTTGAAAGCATGAAATTCAACGCCGTGGCGAGTTTCGTGCCCCGAGGCATGCCCCACCAAAGCTGGTCTGGCGACCGGAAGATGTTCACGCCGTTGTCCGCGACGGGTGCAGGCGCGGAACCATCCGACGTCGGGCCGTACCACGCCTTGTTGAAGGTATTCGCTTGCGCCATGGTGACGCAGTTCGAAGTGGTGTTCGTGCCACCGCTCGCCGTGCACAACACAGAGGGGTCAGTCGTCGGATCGTAGTGACACGTGACCGGGTCAGCGATATAGCCGTCATGTTGTCCGGTGAGAGTCGTGTCACATGCGCTAACCGCAGCTCCGGACACCAAAGCAAGCTGACCGGCCGTCAGTGCAGTGTAGCTCCCCAGGTCCCTTAGTTGGACAAAGCCTGGATACAGGTCGGCGGGGAAAAATCGTGTTTGCGCGATTGACGGCGCTCCAGCAAGGATGCCGTCGTAGTCCTCCGGAAACGTTTGAGCCTCGGCGAATCCTTGTCGTCCACCGCCCGAGCACCCGTCAACATAGGCGAACGAGTGAGGAGTCAGGTAGTAGGCTTCTACCAAGGCCTTGGTTTTCAGAGTCATCTCGTGTGTTGCGCGAGTCGACACATCCGTCCACAGTGTTGAATTGATCGTTCCGTCCGGGTTCATCGCGAACGATCCGGTGCCGGCTGGGTCAGCGTGTCCGCCGTCGTTCACCGCGCTCACGGCGCCCTCGTTCATGGCGATGCCCCATGTAACCCCCGTCAGGTACGGAGCAGTGCCGGCGGTGATCAGAGTGGTATTTCCGATGATGGCGTTGCCTCCAAATCCACCCAGAGTGATATTGTGGATGCGCTTGTTCCAGTTTGCCGGCGACGGAAGCCACATTTCGATGTGGATTCCGGAAGATGTGGAAAGAGCACCGGCTGGCCCGGGATTGCCCGGTCCAATGGTGAGCTTGACCAGGCACATGTCGTTTGCTGCAATGGGCGGTGGAGGTGACGCTGGCGTTCCAGAAAGCGCCAAGGGATCGCCTTTCTTGAAGGCTTTGACCAAGGTGACCGTCGTGTTTGCGTCCGGCTTGAACGCCGTGATCATGGAGTTGTCGCATGTCAATGCGACCGGGCAACGACCGGACTTGCCACCTTGGTCCTTGGAGTTGTCGCATTTCTTCGATGAGTCGGACGCTGGGAGCGTGGTTGAAGAGGCGACGGTCGGACTCGACGAGTCGCTACCGCCGCAGGCGGCAAGAAGGGCGCCGACGGCGCATGTCGCGAACAATGATGACAGAGCTGCCGCGCGCATATTGGTACAGCCTGTTTTGTAAGTTGTCACGTGTCGTCTCCTTCGGTTTGCGTGATGCCTGAAGCCGAAAACCCTTCACAAAGGTTCGGCCCGGGGGACACAAGCGTCCGGCGATCCATGCGAAGTCAAGACGCGCCGCAGCCTATAGAAACGCAGGAGGACCAACGTCCTGAGTTCCATCCGGCCGGCGCGCTGCCTCAACCGCTCCCGCCAGAGTCCGCGGATCGAGGGTGACCTTCAGCCGGGTGTAGCGCGAAAGCTCAGGTGTGGTCGTACGCGTCGATCAGGCCCGCCCGCTTTAGCGCGGCGCGAAGCACCTTCTCGGGCGCGGAGCGCACGGGGCGAATCGTGCCGTCTCCGCGAGGAAAGACCAGGTCGCCCGGCGCGTTCTCGATAGCGGCCTTCAGGTACGGCACTAGGGGGTTCGCGATCGGAATGACGTCCGTGTGCCCACCCTTCGTGGCATCGCGACCATGAGAGCGCGTCACGAGGATGCTACCCGCATCCATGTCGACATCCGCCTTCCGCAGGCCGTACACCGCGACCCCCGAGGCATTCCGCTGCAGCAGGGCGGTGAATCCTCGTCGCGCGGAACCGGGCTCAGCTATTCTAAGGTGCGTGTTCGCTCAACCGCCTCGCGCCCTGGCCCGCCTGGCGATCTCATTCGCAGTAGCCACCGCGACAGGTGTCGGGCTCTTCGTCGGACCGCGCTTGTCTTGGAGGTCTGCCGCACTCGCCGCCTGGGAAGCCGGGGGCCTCTCACTGCTCCTGCTCGCATGGTTTACCATCGTGATGTGCTCTGCCGAGGCTACTCAGACAAGAGCCGCGGCCGAAGATCCCGGCAGGACCGCCGTTTACGCACTGGTGCTCCTCTCGTCAGGTTCTAGCCTCCTGGCCACGACGGCATTGGTACACCGCGCAAGGTTGCTCCCCGGGGGCGAGGGAGGCGCGCTCGTCAGTCTCAGCCTCGCAAACGTCGCTCTCTGCTGGGCGCTCACCCACACCGCGTTCACGCTCCGTTACGCCCACCTCTACTACCGACGTGACGAGGAGGGTGTGGGTGGAGTTGAGTTTCCCGGCGGAGCCCAGCCAAGCTACTTCGACTTTGCCTATCTAGCCTTCACGATCGGCATGTGCTTTCAGGTCTCGGACACAACCGTGTCCAGCCCGCAGATCCGCCGAACCGTGCTGCTGCATGCCGTCTTGTCCTTCGTCTACAACACCGCGATCCTCGCGTTCGTGCTCAATCTGGTGTTCGGCTTCGCCAGCTAGCTCGCGGTTACTTCGCCCGCATGTCGAGCTGAGGTCATCGCGCAGGACGTTCGCTGCGGTTTGAGCCGACGATGGTCCTCGACGTATGCTGTTTGTGATTGCTCGCGGGGTGTACTTGTTCTGCAACCTGCAGGACCTACGTACTGAAAGCGATGTCGAACAGAAGCTCCTTTGGCGACTGCTTGTCGCCGACTATCCTGCGGGCCTGGGCTCCAGGCGCCGTGCGCCGTTTCTGCCCTGAACTCCGCCCACTTGGGTTGATCACGCCAGGTCAGGCCCAATTCCCTGCCTGTTGGCACACGGACCGGGGCACCGGAGGACACCCCCCAGCGTCCTGCGGTGGCACCGAAGGACACCGATTTAGAACTCTCGCGGGGAGAGAACGGCAGAGAGCGAGTTAACACCGAACCGCGGGCGCGACGGCTGGTCCGTGATTGCGAGCGCCTCGCTGGCGGGTCCGACGCGACCGCCTTCCATCCCTTAGAGGACCCAGCACTCCCGGAGCCGGCGACGCGCGTAGCTCCTCCGCGGAGGTTCGACAGGCAAGGAATGGTCGCTCCGGCCGCGTCGATTTCGGCTAGAATCGCGAGCGGTCGATTGAAGAATACATCAAAAGGACGCACGCACGCCGGGTAGCTGGTAGAGTACGTGACGAGGTTCTCCGCGATCCGTGATGACCGAGGATAAGAAAGAGATCGATCTACGCGCCGCACTCAACGCAGTGTCGGATGTGGTCCAAAATCGACCGCGCGCCCGTTGCGGGAACTCGATCAAATTTACATGAAGTCGGCGGACATGGTGCTTCAAAGCGAACTCGTCGCTCGCTGGGCAGATGGCAAGCGGCTGGCGTTCATGGGCGATGGCGACGCAATCAGCGTCTGCGTGGCGTATCTTCGTAAGCGGGGCATCATCGACTACGGCCCCTCTAAGATTGTCGTCTATGACTTTGATGAGCGGATCTGTGGCGCCGTTACAAGGTTCGCCGACACGGAGCGGCTCGACTGGCTCGAGGCCCGTCTTTACAATTGCATCGATCCGATCTCGGCGAGTCCAGCGTACGATCACTTCTACACGAACCCGCCATGGGGGGCGAGTAACGACGGCGCGAGCGTTCGTCTTTTCATGAGGCGAGGGATGGAGGTCGTGGATTATCGCGGCGAAGGAATGGTCGTCATCGCGGACGACCACGAGCTGGACTGGGCGCAACGGGTTCTGGCTAAAGCGCAGGGGTTCGCCCTGGAATCGGGCTTCTTCATTCAGCGCATGATGTCCCGAATGCATGTTTACCACTTGGATGACGCCCCGGATCTGCGCTCTTGCAACTTGATGTTGAAGGCGCTACCTGGGAACACCGCGCCGGGGCCGAGTCGTGCGGTAACGGATTCGGCCGAACTAGAGAACTTCTACGGTCGGGATAGGTCCCTGGCAGTGAGATATGTCCGCGAGAAAACCCGTGTCGACTACGGCAAAGCACACGACGACGAGTACCGCCTGGAACTGTTGGAGGAAAAGAAGTGAGCAACATCATCAGACCGGGCGACGGCATCATCTTCATGAAGGTCGGAAC
>Ga0137418_10003145_pt1 | contig 15177 bp, 13 predicted proteins | sample CZODoug3_1_2_16f_FD_122242 | JGI IMG/M metagenome (GOLD analysis project Ga0137418, IMG submission 122242) | Vadose zone soil fungal communities from Angelo Coast Range Reserve, California, USA - CZODoug3_1_2_16fungal (Hybrid Assembly) | ecosystem: Environmental > Terrestrial > Soil > Vadose... | reverse complement strand
GATTACATCACCCGATTCGGCTTCGATGCCGATCGCCACCCGCCCTACCTCACCATGGCGCTCGGCGCGGGCTCGGCGACGCCGCTTCAGATGGCCCGCGCTTTCTCGGTATTTGCCACCGGCGGATATCGCACCGAGCCGTACGTGATTCAGAAAATCGTCGACGACCGCGGCAACGTTATCGCAGAAGCGCAGCCGGCTCGTGCCGGGGATGAGTCCTTGCGGGTCATAGACGCCCGCAATGCCTTCATCATGGACAGCATGATGCACGATGTCATGCGCTACGGAACCGGGGCGCGCGCCATGGTCCTCGGCCGCCAGGATCTCGCCGGCAAGAGCGGCACCACCAACGACTACATCGATGCCTGGTTCAGCGGCTATCAACCGGCCCTGGTAGCCATCGCCTGGGTGGGCTTCGATCAGCCGAAAAAGCTCGGCCCCGGGGAGACCGGGTCGGTCGCGGCGCTGCCGATCTGGATGAGCTACATGGGCAAGGCGCTAAAGGGTACGCCTGAAATGGTCCAACGCAATCCCGAGGGCGTCGTCGTGGTCAAAGTCAACGAAAACGGGCTTCAGTCGCCCGACGGAAGGCCGGAATTCTTCTTTCGCGAGAACGTTCCGCCGGAGCAGGGTCCGGTCGATCCGGGAGTTCGCACTACCGACGACGTAAGAAACCAGTTGTTCTAGCGCGATCGGCAAGCACCCGCGCGGCGTGCGCTGCCTAGCATGGCTAGCGCAGCACGACGGGACGGCCCGATTGCTCGCTCACCAGCCTCGACAGTGCTGCCAGCAGCTCGCCGCCCTCGCGGGTGTCGACCCAGTCCGAACCATTCCAGCGAAAATGGTAGCCTCCCGATCTTGCCGCGACCCAGATCTGACGCGCTGCAGAGTGACGATTGACTACAATGCGGGTGCCGTCGGCAAATTCGAGCTCCAGTACGCCGGAGCCCTTCGGCTCGCAGTCGCAATCCGCCCCGCTTTCTTCGACTGCCCGCGCAATCCGCTCCAGCATCGCATCCGCAAGGCTGTCGAATTCGCTCGAGGTCATCGCCGTGCTAAACTCGTTCGCACAAAGTCACTATCTATTGTCGGCATCGCCATGCGCCGCGCCGTTGGCCTCATTCTCGTTTTCCTCGCCCTCTCGGCCTGCGGCAACAAGGCGGCGCTCTATCTTCCCCCGCCGGAACGAGATCCGCAGCAGGATAGCAAACGCACGCCGCGCCAGTGAATTTTTTTTCGTACCAGGACGGCACGCTGTGCGCGGAGCGCGTGCCTCTCGTTGAGATCGCGGAACGCTTCGGCACGCCGAGCTACGTCTATTCGCGCGCCGCGCTGGAGTTCGCATACCGCGAGTTCAGTCAGGCTTGTTCGGGGCACGACGTCCTCATCTGCTATTCGGTCAAGGCCAACTCCAATCTCGCGGTGCTGAACCTCCTCGCGCGGCTGGGCTCGGGCTTCGATATCGTCTCGGGAGGCGAGCTGGCGCGGGTCCTCGCCGCGGGAGGCAGCGCAGCCAAGACTGTTTTTTCCGGCGTGGGCAAGAGCGAAGCCGAGATGCGCCGCGCCCTCGAGGCCGGCGTTCTGTGCTTCAACGTCGAATCCGAAGGAGAACTGGCCCGGCTCGCCGCCGTTGCGCGGAGCATGGGCAAGGTCGCACCCGTGTCCTTGCGCATCAATCCCGATGTGGATCCCGGGACGCACCCCTACGTCGCCACCGGCCTGCGAGAAAGCAAATTCGGCATCGCCTACGACGCAGCGCTACCGCTTTACCGCAAAGCGGCGAAGCTGCGGGAACTTCGAGTCGTCGGGATCGATGTCCACATCGGCTCGCAGATCACCGACGTTGAGCCGTTCGTCGCCGCGCTTGAAAAAGTGCTTGAGTTTGTCGATGTCCTGGAGACCACAGGGCTGCATCTGGAGCATCTCGATCTGGGTGGCGGGCTCGGCATCCGTTATCACGACGAGGCGCCCCCGGCGGTGAAGGATTATCTGGAACGCCTGTTTCAGCGCCTTGGCAAGCGTGAGATTCGAATTTTGTTCGAACCCGGCCGTTCCCTCGTCGGCAACACCGGGCTCCTGCTCACGCGCGTCGAATATCTCAAGCACGGCGGCGCAAAGAATTTTGTGGTGATCGACGCGGCGATGAACGATTTGTTGCGTCCGGCGCTCTACGATGCTTGGCACGAGGTACTGCCGGTTACGCGCCGTAACGGGCCGGCGCAGCTTTACGACATCGTGGGGCCGGTCTGCGAATCGGCGGATTTTCTGGCCCGGGAGCGCATGCTCACCGTCGCAGCCGGTGACCTTCTCGCGATCATGTCGGCGGGCGCCTACGGCATGACGATGAGCTCGAATTACAATTCCCGGCCGCGTTCCGCCGAGGTGATGGTCGATGCGAAAACAGCCCACGTCGTTCGGGATCGGGAAAACGCCGAAAGCCTTTTTGCATCGGAGCGTCTTTTGCCGTAAATTTAAGCGTTTGCCGACCAGGCATAGGGGGACAACGGGAGGGGACCGGGGTCCAAGGATGGAATACGCGGCTTTTTCACGCAGTTAGCGAATCCATGGATTCTTCATTGCGGTCGCACGTTGCAGTGCCTACCTCCAAGCGCCTGTTTGTTTTCGGGGGCGTCGGCCTGCTCGTCGTCGCGGTCGTGCTGTTCGCCTATTTCGGCACCGAGATCCGCGCAAACGAGCGCAAGGCGCCCAAAGGGCCTTCTGCGATACCGGTCTCGGTTGCGCCGGTCTTGCAGGAAGTCGTGCCTTTCCGGCTCCTGGCGATCGGGAACGTCGAGGCCTATGCCACCGTGTCGGTGAAGGCGCGCGTCGACGGACAGATTGTCGAAGTCAGCTTCAAGGAAGGCGAGGAAGTCCCTAAGGGTCGCGCGCTCTTCAAGATCGATCCGCGCCCCTACCAGGCGGCATTGCGCCAGGCCGAAGCCAACTTCCTGCGCGACACTTCGCAAAAGAACCAAGCCCGCTCGCAGGAGCGCCGCTACCAGGAACTGCTCGCCAAGAATTTCGTCTCCAAGGAAGCCTACGCGCAGATCCGCACCAACGCCGATACGGCCGAAGCCGTGGCCCAAGGGAGCCGTGCGGCGCTCGACAACGCGAAGTTGAACCTCGAGTACTGCACGATCCGCACTCCGATCGACGGGTATCCCGGAAAGATCCAGATTCAGATGGGAAACCTGGTCAAGGCGAACGATACGCTTCCCCTGGTGGTGATCAATCAGGTCCATCCGATCTACGCGAACTTTTCCGTACCCGAGCAGGAGCTCCGCGCCGTTCGCGGCTACATGTCCTCGGGGCCGCTCGCGGTCGAGGCGCTGGCGCCGGGCTCGAATCAACCCGCGGCCTCTGGGACGCTGGTGTTCGTCGACAACGCCGTCGATCCGAGCACCGGCACGATCAAATTGCGGGCGCAGTTCCGAAACAGCGAAAACGCGCTGTGGCCGGGCCAGTTCGTCAACGTGAGGATCACGCTCTACGATCAGAAAGACGCCCTGGTAGTGCCATCCAAGTCAGTGCAGACCGGTCCCAATGGCCAATACGTTTTCGTGGTCAAACCCGATATGACCACCGAGGTGCGCAAGGTCACGGTCGCACGTACCGAGGGCGACAACGCCGTCATCGCCACCGGTCTGGAAAAAGGCGAACGAGTCGTGACGCAAGGCCAGTTGCGCCTCGGGGCCGGAGCGAAGGTCGTGGTCAAGTCCTGAATTCCCAACCGTGAATCTATCGGAACTCTTCGTTCGCCGTCCCGTTATGACCGTGCTGGTCATGGCCGGGATTCTGATTTTCGGACTGGCGAGCTACCGTTTGCTGCCGGTTTCTTCGCTGCCCAACGTCGATTTCCCCACGATCCAGGTTTCCGCCACTCTCCCGGGCGCGAGCCCGGAGACCATGGCCGCCGCGGTGGCGACTCCGCTCGAGAAGCAATTCTCGACGATCGCAGGCATCGACCAGATGACCTCGCTCTCCGGCCAGGGCCTCACCAGCATCACCATCCAGTTTGCGCTCGACCGCGACATCGACGCCGCTGCCCAGGACGTGAATTCGGCGATCGCGGCTGCGACGAAGCAGCTGCCGCCGACCATGTCGACGCCCCCGTCGTTCCGAAAGGTCAATCCGGCCGATTCACCGATTTTCTTCCTGACGCTCACTTCCGACACCCTGCCGCTTTCCACCGTCAACGAGTACGCGGAAACCTTTCTCGCGCAGCGCATTTCGACGATTTCGGGCGTGGCCCAGGTTCAGGTGCAGGGGCAGCAGAAATACGCGGTGCGGGTGCAAGTGGACCCCAACGCGCTCGCCGCGCGCGGTGTCGGTATCAACGAAGTCGAGCAGGCCGTCGCCAACGCCAACGTCAATCTGCCCACAGGCACGCTCTACGGCAAAGACCGCATGTTTGCGGTACAGGCGACCGGGCAGCTCTACGAGGCCGCCGCCTTCCGGCCCATTATCGTCACCTACCGCAACGGCGCGCCGATCCGCTTGAGCGAGCTCGGCCGTGTCATAGACAGCGTGGAAAACGACAAGGTCGCCGCGTGGTTCAAGGACCAGCGCGGCATCGTACTTGCGATCTACCGGCAACCCGGCACCAACACCATCGAGGTCGTGGATGCCGTCAAGAAACTGCTCCCCACGTTCCGCGTCGAAGTTCCGGCAGGGGTCAACATCAACGTGATGTACGACCGGTCGACCACCATCCGCGAGTCTGTCGAGGACGTGCAATTTTCCCTGATTCTGGCGCTCGCCCTCGTGGTGATGGTGATCTTCATGTTCCTGCGGAACATTCCGGCCACCATCATTCCGACGGTGGCGCTCCCGATGTCGATCATCGGCACGTTCTCGCTGATGTACCTGTTCGGCTACAGCCTGGACAACATCTCGCTGATGGCGCTGACTTTGTGCGTGGGCTTCGTGGTGGACGACGCGATCGTGATGCTGGAGAACATCTCACGCCACATCGAGATGGGGAAAAGCCCGCTCCAGGCGACCCTCGACGGGTCGAAGGAAGTCGCCTTCACCATCCTGTCGATGACGATTTCGCTCGCCGCTGTGTTCATTCCGGTGCTTTTCATGGGCGGCATCCTGGGACGGCTGCTGCACGAATTCGCCGTCACCATCATCGTCGCGGTGCTGATCTCGGGATTCGTCTCGCTCACGTTGACGCCGATGATGTGCAGCCGCATCCTCAAGCCGCACGGCGACGTCAAGCACGGGAGGCTCTTCCTCGCGAGCGAGCGGGCGTTCGATGCGGTGCGGGACGCCTACGGATCGAGCCTGAGATGGGTGCTCGGTCGCCAGAGGCTCGTCATAGCGGTGTTTCTCGGCGTCGTGGTCGCCACCGGGGCGCTGTACGCAAAAATGCCCAAGGGCTTCCTGCCGAGCGAGGACGCCGGGCAGCTTTTCTGCTTCATCGAAGCACCCCAGGACATTTCGTTCGACGCCATGGTGACGTATCAGCGCTCCGTGCTGGAGATCCTCCGCGCCGATCCCAACATCGAAGGCGTGACCGGGTTCCTGGGCGCAACCTCGTTCAACCCTTCGCTCAACGTCGGCCGCGCCACCATGACCCTGAAGCCGCGCTCCCAGCGCAAGTCGGCGGATGAAGTCGTGCGGGGCTTGCGCCCGAAGGTCGCCAACATGATGGGAATCAAGGTTTTCATCCAGAACGTCCCGGCTATCCGAATCGGCGGCCAGCTGACCAAGAGCCAATACCAGTACGTAGTTCAAGGCGCGAGCACGGAAGAGCTGTACCACTGGGTGCCGATCATCGAGGAGAAGCTCAAGACCCTGCCGGAGCTGCTCGACGTCTCTAGCGACCTGCAGATCGCACGGCCGCAAGTCAACGTCGAGATCGACCGCGAAAAGGCGTCGGCCCTCGGCGTGAGCCCGCAGCAGATCGAAGCGGCGCTCGCCAACGCCTACGGCTCGCGCCAGGTCTCGAACATCTATACCGCCACCAACCAGTACTTCGTGATTCTCGAGCTCGAGCCGAGATATCAGCGCGATCCGGCGGCGCTGTCGATGCTCTACGTGCGTTCATCGAGCGGGGCGCTGGTGCCGCTCAACGCTGTGGCGAAGCTCACTTACGGCGTCGGCCCCATGAGCGTGAGCCATCTCGGCCAGCTGCCCTCCGTCACGATTTCGTTCGATCTGCAGCAAGACGTGGCCCTCTCCCAGGCGATCGCCCTGATCCAGAAGGCGGCGGAGGAGCTCCAGGTGCCGCCCACCCTGAACACGAGATTCACGGGTACGGCGCAGGCGTTTCAGGCCTCGCTCCAAGGGATGGGCATCCTGCTGGTGCTCTCCATTCTGGTGATCTACCTGGTGCTCGGCATTCTGTACGAGAGCTTCGTCCACCCGCTCACGATCCTCTCCGGCCTGCCGACTGCGGGACTCGGAGCGCTGGTGACCTTGTGGGCCTTCAACATCGAGCTCAACATGTACGCTTTCGTCGGCATCATCATGCTGGTCGGAATCGTCAAGAAGAATGCGATCATGATGATCGACTTCGCGATCGAGGCGCAGCGCAAGGAGGGCAAGCCCGCCGCCGAGGCCATCTATCAGGCCTGCCTGATCCGCTTCCGGCCTATCATGATGACCACGTTCGCCGCCCTCATGGGAAGCTTGCCGATTGCGCTCTCTTTCGGCGCGGGCGGAGACGCGCGCCGTCCGCTCGGCCTGGCTGTCGTGGGGGGACTCGTGCTATCGCAGTTCCTGACCCTCTACATCACGCCCGTGATCTACCTCTATTTCGAGCGCCTCCAGGACTGGCTGGCGCAACGGCGCGAGACGCGCCAGGTCGTAAAGGTGGGTGCCGCCCACTAGCGGCGCGACCAGCTCGAAGAGGCAGCCGGAGGACCGCCTTCGGCGGTTACGGATTGAGCTGCTTGTAGACGATCTCGGCCACCTGGAGCAGCTGCTCCCTTCTTATCTCGCCGGAAAGCGCGTAGCCGAAATTCCCGCCGACCCAGTAGAAGACCGACACGCGATCCTCCTGGCTGAAGCGGAAAGCGGTGTCGCGCGCCTCTCCTCTTTGCCTGGAAACGTACAGCGTCAGGCGCTGACCTCGTCCGTCCTGATACATGAAGTGCGCGACCGGCCCCTGCGGTCCTGAGAGCAGCCGCCCGCCCACGAGCTCGTAACCGAGCAGCCCGAGCTTGGGCGCTTTCAAGGCGGTGCCAAGACGCTTGGACAGCCAGTTCACGAGGTGTTCTTCCTCGTCGGCCCTCACTTCCACCGGATGGCGCACCTCGGGCGAATACACCACGTGCGCGGTCGCCGCCAGGCGCGCGAGCGACACCGGCACAATCTGCGGGGTGATGAACATGCCGCGAACCATCCAGCCGAGTCCGATTCCGAGCGCGAATATCGCGGCAGCGGCAGCGTAGCGCCGCCACGCGTGCGGGCGCACCGCAAGCAGCGCCGCCGGGACGGGTTCGTCGAGCACCGGGTTGTAGAACGAACGGAGCAGGGCGTTTTGCTCGGCGTACGCGCGCAGCCGCTCCGCGTCCTCCGGGTGCGACACGAGCCAGGCCTCGATCTCGGCCCGAGCGCCCTCGGAAAGCGCGCCGTCGATGTAGGTATGCAATTCAGCCTCGGTAAAGGACTTCACTTCACGACTTTCAGAGGCATCACGGTCTGACCGCCGAGCAGCTGTCGCATGCGCTCGCGCGCCCGCGACAGTCGCGACATGACCGTGCCTATGGGGATGTCCAGAGCGCAGCTGACCTCCTCGTAGGTCAGCTGCTCCACTGCGACGAGCAGCACGACTTCGCGCTGCTCGGCCGAGAGCGAGCGCAGCACGCGGTCCACGTCCTGCAGCTCGAGCTGGTCGCCCTGGGTCGCGCGAACTGCAATCGCCGGGAGCTCGTCCATCGCCTGTTCGATCTCGTAGCGCCGGCGTCTCGCCTGATTTACGAACACGTTATGCATGATGGTGAACAGCCATGCCCTCAGGTCGCTTCCCGGGCGCCACAGATAGAACTTGTTCCAGGCGCGCTCCAAGGTGTCCTGAACCAGGTCGTCGGCGACATAGCGGTCGCCGACGAGCGCACGCGCGTAGCGCCGCAGCCGGGGAATGTGCTCGATGATGAGGCGACGATCCATCTACCGCGCATTCTAGCGCGCGGCAGGTTTTCTCGGGAACGCTCCGCCCGCCGGCAATCCACGTGCTCCACCATTGCCACGCTGCGACGCGCACCTTACTCACTACTCTCCCTCCACCAAAAGCGAACCTGCGATACAAACGCGCGGCTTCGCGCATTTATTCCGCAGGTTGCGTCTGTCCGTGGAATTTTTGGAGGGCGCAGCCGGCGTAAACACAACCTGACCCCTCGCTATTCCAGGTCGGCAGCGTTCGGACGGCTGCGCTTGCGGAAGGCCGGAAAAAAAGGGTGGCCTCTGCCACCCTTAGAATCGAGTCCGCCCAGCGAATTTCAGCGTACACCGGCGATGTAATCCGCCACCGCGCGAATTTCAGGATCGCTCATCCTTGCGGCGACCGCTTGCATCACCTTGTTCGCATCGTTCCTGCGCTCGCCCGAACGGAACGCCTTCAGCTGAGCTTCGGTGTATTCGGCGTACTGTCCCGCCAGACGCGGGTATTGCGCAGGCAGACCCGCTCCGCTCGCGCCGTGGCATGCAGCACACGCAGGAAGGCCCTTGGTCGGGTCGCCGCCGCGCCAGATTTTTCGGCCGAGCGCGAAGGTATCCCGATTTTTTACCGCGCCCGGCTGGGCCTGCCGCGTAGCGTAGTACGCCGCCACGTCGCGCATATCCTCCGCGGAAAGACCGGCGACCATCCCGCCCATGATCGGATTTTCGCGCTCGGCCCTTTTTCCGGCCGCAGGCTTGAAATTGGCGAGCTGCTTCTGCAGGTACTCGGGAATCTGGCTCGCGAGCTTTGGATTGGCGGACGTCGGGCTGTTGCCATCGGCACCGTGGCAAGCCGCGCAAATCTTGTTGGCGATGCTTTGGCCTCTGGCGGAATCGGCTCCGGCGGCGGGCTCCGCGGCGGCGAGCGGGCCGGCGCAAACCGCGAAACTCAAAAGCGCCCAAGCTCGTTTCATGCCCTTTTCTCCCCGTGAACCTTCGCCCAAAAGGCTGATATTCTAGCAAAATTGATCCGCCCATCCATGCTGCTTTTCCGCGGAGTTTCTTTTTTCAAAAGCGCAGCCTCGCTCGAGGACGTTCCGGCCAGCGTCGGTGAAATCGCCTTTGCGGGTCGCTCGAACTCGGGTAAATCAAGCGCCATCAACGCGCTTGCGGGGAATCGATTGGCGTTCGTGAGCAAGACCCCGGGACGCACTCGACTCATCAATTACTATGCGCTCGGGGCGGATCGATTCATCGTGGACCTTCCCGGGTACGGTTACGCCCGGGTTCCCGATGCGATGCGGGCGCCCTGGGAGAAATTGCTGGGCGGCTATCTTCAAATGCGCGAGCCGCTGCGCGGCTTGGCTCTGGTAATGGACGTGCGGCACCCGCTGACCGAGCTCGATCAGCGCATGCTGCGGTGGTTTGGCCCCACCGGAAAGCCGGTACACGTGCTGCTTACCAAAGCGGATAAACTCTCGCGGGAAGCGGCGCACGCGGTACTGCGCCGGGTCGAAGGAGAAATCGGGGCACTTGCCCCCAATACTTCCGTGCAGCTTTTCTCGAGTCTCAGGAAATCCGGACTCGACCAGGCGGCGGCTGTGTTTCTAGGATGGCTGGATACGCGCGCGCCTGCGCCGCTCGCATCGAGCGGCGCAGCGCGAAACGAAAACCCCGGGCAAGACCCGGGGTTGGAAATAAAAACCCCCGGGCCAAAAGGGGAAATCGGCCCGGGGCAAAATGCCTTAAGGTTTAAGGCATCCCGCTCAGGGAGGAGAAGCGGGAGACGACCGAAGCCGTCTGAGGTATAAGAGCGGCGGGGCGAGGGAAAAGTTCCGCGGTCGATCGCCCGAAAAATAAGCGACTGATCCACCTGGCAAAAAAGGAGCGGTCATGCAGGTCTACGGCAGTTTTCCGGCGGTGCGCATGCGCCGCATGCGGCGCGACGAATTTTCGCGCCGGTTGATGCGCGAGCACGTGCTTACCGCCGACGACCTGATCTATCCGGTCTTCGTGATCGATGGCAAGGGCCGAACACAAGCCGTTCCGTCGATGCCCGGAGTGTCGCGCTACACCGCCGACAAACTCATGCCCGTAGCCGAGCGATGCCTGAAGCTGGGCGTGCCGGCGATGGCGCTCTTCCCGGCGATCGAAGCGTCGCTCAAGACCCCCGACGGCAGGGAAGCAACGAATCCCGATGGACTGATCCCGCGCGTCGTCGGCATGCTGAAAAAACGCTTTCCCGAGCTCGGCATCATGACCGACGTCGCGCTCGATCCCTATACCGATCACGGCCAGGACGGGCTCATCGATTCCCGCGGCTACATTCTCAACGACGACACGCTCGCCGTGCTCGAGGAGCAGGCGCTCGTTCAAGCGGCGGCCGGTGTGGACATCGTCGCTCCTTCGGACATGATGGACGGCCGCATCGGCCGCATCCGGAGCGCGCTGGAGGCGAGAGAATTCATCCACACGCGCATCATGGCTTATTCGGCGAAATACGCTTCGGGATTCTACGGACCCTTCCGGGATGCGGTCGGATCGGCGGCGAGCCTTGGCAAGGGCAACAAGTTCACCTACCAGATGGACCCCGCCAACAGCGACGAGGCGCTTTGGGAAGTGGGGCTGGATCTGCAGGAGGGTGCAGACATGGTGATGGTCAAGCCGGGCATGCCCTATCTGGACATCGTTCGCCGCGTCAAGGACGAGTTCAAAGCGCCGACTTACGTCTATCAGGTCAGCGGCGAATACGCGATGTTGAAAGCGGCGTTCAAGAACGGCTGGCTCACCGAGAAACAGTGCGTGATGGAAGCGCTCGTCGCATTCAAGCGCGCCGGCGCCGACGGCATCCTGACCTACTTCGCGCTCGATGCGGCGGGCTGGCTGAAGGAGAAGCGCTGATCTAGGTCAAACGCGCAACGCCAGGTCGAGCGAGCGGATGAATTTCTCGGGAGGCTGGTAGCCGATGACGCGCAGGCCCTCGATTTCCCGGCCGCCCGCGTCGAAGAACACGATCCCCGGCGGCCCGAACAGCCGATAGCGCTTCAGAAGCGCCTTGTCCTCGGCGTTATTTGCCGTGACGTCCGCACGCAGCAGCGTCATTCCGGCCAGACGCGCCCGAACCTGCGGGTCGCTGAAGGTGAAGCGTTCCATTTCCTTGCACGACACGCACCAGTCGGCATAGAAATCGAGCATCACGGGTTTCTGGGCCGTCTTCAGACGCGCATCCAAATCGGCGGGCGTCTTGACCGTTTCGAAGGGCAAGAGCGTTTCGGACGATTGCGCAAAAAGTCCGGCGAGAGGCCGCAGGGGATCGCGTGCACCCGAAAACGCCCCGATGCCCTGCGCGGCGCCGAGAAGCAAGGCGAGAATGCCGGCCAGCTTTCCCAGCCGTTCCCAGCCCGATGCCTCCTTGCCCAGGGGCTCGAGCACGCGCAGGAACACGCCCGACCCTATCAGCAGCGCCCCCCAGAGGAACATCTGCACCGCCACCGGAATCACCGGCGAGAGGATCCAGACGGCAACGGCCAGAAGCAGCACCCCAAAAAATTGCTTGACCGCGCGCATCCACTGGCCCGCCTTGGGCAGGAGCACCCCGCCTGAAACGCCGACCAGAACAAGCGGCGCGCCCATGCCGAGCGCCATCGAGAACAGCGCCGTTCCGCCGAGGACGGTGTCGCGCGTCTGGCCGATGTAGAGCAGCGCGCCGGCAAGGGGCGCTACCACGCAGGGAGAAACGATCGCGGCCGAGAGCATTCCCATCAGCGCCACCGCGCCCCAGTGCCCGCCGCCCAGCCGGTTGCTCGCTTCGGTGAGCCGCGCCTGCCAGCCCGAAGGCAGCTGCAGCTCATAGAAACCGAACATCGACAGCGCAAGCACCACGAAAACCAAGGCAAACGCCCCCAGTATCCAGGCGTTCTGCAACGCCGCCGAGAGCAGGTTTCCCGAGAGCGCAGCGGCGATCCCGATGGCGGTATAAGTCACCGCCATGCCGAGGACGTACGCGAGCGAAACGAGCAGAGCGCGCCCGCGCGTCACCTTGCGGCCTTCGCCCACGATGATTCCGGACAGGATCGGGATCATCGGCAGTACGCAAGGGGTGAACGTGAGCAGCAGACCCGCGCCGAAGAATACCGCCATGACCGCCCACAAGCGTCCGGATTCCAGGACTCCCGCGAAACGCACGTCGTCGCTCACCGCACTCGAGGCGCGTTCCGGCGACGAGGCAAACGGCTCGTTTTCCTTGAAGATCGACGAACGCGACCCGCCCAGCGACGCAAGGCGAAGTTCAGCGCTCTGCACCTGCGGCACATAGCACACGCCCAAATCGGCACAGCCCTGCGAAGTGACCAGGAGCTTCAGGCGCTCTGCGCCGGCCGCCTCGAGCGGCAGGCGTATTCGCACTTCCTTGCGGTAGGTTTCCTGTTTGCCGAAAAACTTGTCCTCGTGGATCTGCCCCTTGGAAAACTGCGGCTCGCCGAGCCTCACGGTTGCGGGCTCGGCGGCGAAGCGGAATCGCTCGCGGTAGAGGTAATAGCCGTCTGCGATCGCGTAACGCACCTCCACCGTGGCGGCGTCGAGCGCCCGCGCCGAAAAGCGGAACGCCTTGTCGGGCTCGAGCAGCTCGTCGGTATTCGCCGCGCGCGCAGGCGCCAGCGCAATCAGGAGCAGCGGGAAAATGGACAGAAGTCTGTGCATACGCTAAGCGGGCCGCGTCTCCGATTCGACCCATTCGAGGTACGCGGGCAATCCTCCCGTCAATCGGACCGCGATGATCTCGGGAAGTTCGTAGGGGTGGCCCGAGCGGATCGCCGCTTCGAGCTCCGCGTAACGGCCGCCAGTGGTCTTGATGAGCATGGGGAATTCCTCGGCATCCTCGGTCTTGCCCTTCCAACGATAGACGGAACGGCACGGCGACAGGATATTGACGCACGCGGCGAGGCGTTTTTCGACGAGCTCGTGCGCGAGCCTCGCGGCGCTGTCGCGGTCGGGCAGATTGGTGATGACGAGATAGGCGTCCGCGGACTTCATGCGGTCTCCCTGATTCCGGGAACGCCGTCTTGCACCGTGGAATAGCGCAATCGCACGCCGAGCTCCGCCTTCATGCGCCGGTTGGAAAGGCGCCGCGATTCGCTCATGAAGGAAAGCAGCTCCGGCGGCAGCAGGCGCGCGGCCTCTTCGCGCGAGATGCGCGGGGGCCGCGCAAGCCCGGTGCGATCGGCTACAAGATCGAAGAAATCGCCCATCTTCATGGGGCCGTCGTCGCTCGCGTTGTAGGCCCCGCGCGCGAGCGTCGATTCGAGCGCGGCGACGAGGATCGCGGCGAGATCATCGGCGTGGATGTGATTGGTGTAGACGTCCTCATCCGGCCGAAGCGCCGGCGTGCCGCGCGCCAGGCGCTCGAGCGGAAGGCGGTCGGAGGCATAAATGCCCGGCACGCGCAGGATCACGATCTCGACGCGTTCGCCCCAGTCACCGAGCGCGCGCTCGGCGTCGAGGCGCCGCAGGGCGCGCCCGGTCTGCGGCTTCGGCGGGCGCGTCTCGTCGATCCATTCGCCCGCACAGTCGCCATAGACCCCGCTCGAGGAGAGGTACACGAATCGCCGTGGTAACATGGCGCCGCGTCCGCGGGGTCCGAGCGCTGCAAGCAGATTGCGCGTGCGCGTATCGAGTGCTCCGTTGCCCGTGGGCGGCGCGAGATGCACGATGCGCCCGGCGCGGCCGGCGAGCGGCGCGAGCGAGGCCGCATCGTCGAGATCGCCCGTGATTTGCTCGACCCCGGCAGCATCGAGCGCAGGATCGGGGGAGCGAACCAAAGCCGTCACCCGATAACGGCGCTGCAATTCGGGCAGGGCGCGGCGCGCGACGTCGCCGCAGCCGATGATGAGCAGTTTTTCCACGAACGGATTTTACTCCGCGCGCCGATGACGCATCAGGTCACCATTCGCAACACCGGCCACCTGTTTCCGGCACAGGACGGCTCGAGCATCCTCCAGTCCGCGCTCGATGCCGGTCTCGTGCTCCCCTACGGCTGCCGCGACGGCGCCTGCGGCAGCTGCAAGGGAAAGCTCATCGAGGGCCGCATCGACTACGGCCGTTACTCGGAAAAGGCGCTGAGCGCCGAGGAGCGCGATCAAGGCTATGCGCTCTTTTGCCAGGCGAAGCCCCTGTCGGACGTGGTGATCGAGGCTCGCGAGGTGCGCAAGGCGGGCGATATCCAGGTAAGAAAGCTCCCGGCGCGCGTGCAGAAGCTCGAGCGCGTCGCGGACGACGCCATGATCGTCTATCTGAAGCTCCCGGCGAACGAGCGCCTGATGTTCCTGCCGGGCCAATACATCGACATCCTGCTGAAGGACGGCACGCGGCGCAGCTTCTCGATGGCGAACCCGCCGCACGACGACGAGTTCGTGCAGCTGCACGTGCGCCATGTGCCGGGCGGCGCGTTCACCGACCACGTGTTCCGGACCATGAAGGAGCGCGACATCCTGCGCTTCGAAGGGCCGTTCGGAACGTTCTTCCTGCGCGATGAATCCGACAAGCCCATCGTGCTCGTCGCCTCGGGCACCGGTTTCGCGCCGATCAAGGCGCTCATCGAGGCCGCGTTCAAAAAAGACCTCGCGCGCCCCATGAGACTCTATTGGGGTGCCCGTCGCGCGAAAGATCTTTACTTGAACGGTTTGGCGGAGCGCTGGGTCGCCGAGCACGCGAGGTTCAGCTATGTGCCGGTGGTGTCCGACGCCCTACCCGAAGACGGCTGGCAAGGACGGACGGGATTCGTGCACCGCGCCGTGATGGAGGACCTGTCCGATCTTTCCGGCCACCAGGTGTACGCGTGCGGCGTTCCGATCATGGTGGATTCCGCGCGGCGCGATTTCATCCAGAAATGCCGGCTGCCGGAAAACGAATTCTTCGCGGATTCGTTCACTACGGCCGCCGACAAGGCGCCGTAGCGCGCGCCGCGGAGGGCTAGTCCACCGTCACGCCGTACCGGGCGACGAGCTTCGTCCAACGCTCGATCTCCTCCTGCATGAACCGGTGCTGCTCGCGCGGCGGAATCGCGAGAACGCG
>Ga0137418_10003144_pt1 | contig 15177 bp, 16 predicted proteins | sample CZODoug3_1_2_16f_FD_122242 | JGI IMG/M metagenome (GOLD analysis project Ga0137418, IMG submission 122242) | Vadose zone soil fungal communities from Angelo Coast Range Reserve, California, USA - CZODoug3_1_2_16fungal (Hybrid Assembly) | ecosystem: Environmental > Terrestrial > Soil > Vadose... | reverse complement strand
GAGCCGAGCTTCAGAGCATCGACGAGGCGGTCGCCGGCTCGCTGCCAGGCGTGCTGGCCGTCGTGCGGCTGAGCAGCTTTCTCGGTGTCGTCGCAGAGCGCGAGGAACAAGCGATCACGGCTGCAGAGGCCCTAAGAAGAGCGGCTCGATGGAAGTCGGTTGGCTCGGGGCTGCCCGACGACGCGCGACTGCCCGAGGAGCTGGAACGGTTCGCCCGCGAGGATATCGTCGTCAAGGAGGCCGGACGCGCCCCTGAAAGAGACGAAGTAGCACGGTGGGTGGAGGCGACATACAGCCGTCCTTATCTCTCTCACGCGTCGATAGGCCCGAGTTGTGCCGTCGCCAAGGTCGAGCCCGGACAGGTCACGGTGTGGTCGCACACGCAGGGACCGTTTCCGCTGCGCGGGGACTTGGCAACCGCATTGGGCCTGCCTGTCGATTATGTGCAGGTGATCCATGTGCAGGCGGCGGGCTGCTACGGGCACAACGGTGCCGACGACGCGGCTTTGGATGCCGCTTTGCTGGCAATGGCGGTACCGGGGCGCCCGGTTAAGCTGCAATGGTCTCGGCAGGACGAGTTTGTCTGGTCGCCAGCCGGACCGGCAATGCTGATGCGCGCAAAGGCTGGCCTGTCGGCAGAGGGCAAGGTCGTCGACTGGGACTATGCGCTCTGGAGCAACTCCCACGCCTTAAGGCCCGGTCAGGCAGGCGGCCTCAATCTCCTCGGCGCCTGGTACCTTGGCAAGGGTCATCACCTCTCGCCGCCGGCGAAGATCCCGCAACCCTTCGGCAATGGCGATCGCAACGCGGTGCCCCTCTACGACTTCCCACGGCAGCGGATTGTCAATCACCTGCTCACTGAGATGCCGCTGCGGACGAGCTCGCTGCGCACGCTTGGTTCGCACGGCAACGTCTTTGCGATCGAATGCTTCATGGATGAGCTTGCTCTTGCCGCGGGGAGCGACCCGGTGGCATTCAGGCTCGCCCATTTGCCGGATCCCCGCGGTCGAGCGGTCCTGCAAACTGCGGCGGACGCGGCGGGATGGAGTGGCTCTTACCGGACCAACGGCCGACGAGGAAGAGGCGTTGCCTACGCCCGGTACAAGAACATTTCGACGTACGTGGCCGTCATCGTCGAGATAGAGGTGGACCGCGTCAGCGGAAAGATCCAGGTGACGCGCGCTGTGACGGCCGCCGATGCCGGCCTGGTGATTAATCCCGATGGGCTGATCAGTCAATGCGAGGGCGGGATCGTCCAGGGCCTGAGCTGGGCGCTCAAGGAGCAATTGCGTTTCGACCGACAAACGATCACGTCGACCGACTGGACGAGCTATCCGATCATGACGTTCGATGAAGTGCCGCCGATCGATGTTCGGCTGCTCAACCGGCCGAACGATCCGAGCCTCGGGGCCGGAGAGGCGACGGTTGGCCCGGCATCAGCGGCGCTGGCCAATGCCCTGGCCAATGCGACCGGCAAGCGACTGCGCCATCTGCCTCTCACGCCCGATCGCGTGAAGGCATTACTCGGGTGAGAACTCTTTTCCTTGACAGGAGCATTCCATGAGCAATACCAACGCTGCGTTCGCTCTAGGCGGACGCTTTCTTCTGGCGATTCTCTTCATTCTGAGCGGCCTGTCCAAGCTCGGCGCTCCGGCGGGAACGCAGGCCTACATCGCGGCGGCCGGGCTACCGCTGCCGGTGCTCGCGTACGTTGTGGCGGTGGTTGTCGAGCTCGGCGGTGGCATCATGCTGCTAGTGGGTTACCGCACCCGAGTCGCAGCGCTCGCCCTGGCGCTATTTACGCTGGCGGCGGCGGCTTTCTTTCACAATCAGCTCGGCGATCGCAATCAGTTCATCCACTTCATGAAGAACCTCGCGATCTGCGGCGGTCTGCTACAGCTGTACGTGTTCGGTGCCGGCGGCTTGAGCATCGATGCTCGGCGGCAAGCCGCCGCCGCGAGTTGACGACGGCGAATGGCCGAACCGGCCGCGATAGTAGTGGGCGAAGCGCCCTTGATGCGAGAAGCCGGCATCGAGCGCTGCCTCGGACACTGACGAACCGCCGAGGAGGCGCTCGCGCGCCGCATCCAGCCGGAGGTTACGCAGGTACTGCATGGGCGTGACGTGGCGGTCGCGCTTGAAACTGGTCTGAAGCGTTCGCACGCTGACGCCGCCAGCCCTCGCGATATCCTCCAGCCGCATGTTGCGCGCCACATTCGAGCCGATGTAAGCCTCGGCGCGTCGCACGTCCCGGCTGGCAATCGGAAGCTCCGTGTTATCGGAGATCGCCGGCAGGCAAGTGCGCTGCAAGAGCGTGGCGAGCAGGGCCTCGACGCGTGCGCGCACGCTCGGCTCATTGTCGATGGCGGCGATCATGGCGCGGGACGACAGCACGGAGTGAACCTGCTCGAGGAACGGCTCGATCGCCGGATTTGAGAGCTCGAAGCGCGCGGTGCTGAAGAGTGACCGTCGCTCGATCAGTCGGGATTCGATCCTGACCACCAGGCGCACGCAATCACCGGAGAACGTCGCTCGCATGACGCCGTGGGGAAGCCCCAGCAGGCCGTGGTTCGCGGGCACCGGTATGACGCGGCCATCTACTTCCATTTGTGCCGAGCCATGCAAGCACAGCGTCATCAGGGCGTAGTCACCTTCATTGACGGCTTCAATGGACGCCGGTGCGCCCAACTCTACGAGTGCGACCGAAAACGCTCCGATTCGTACGCCGCTTACACGCGCGGGACGCGCGAAGGCGTCCACGGATGTGACTTTCGTCGAGACGAGGAATTGAGACAGGTGCTGGCCTACCTCCACCGCCTCGCGGGAGCGCAGCAAGGGCAGTTTGCTGTCGGCAAATAGGCGCAAGTCCATCCGTTAGAGGTCGACCAGGAGGCGAGGTGTCTGCGAACGTGAGCAGCAAGGCGTGAAGCTGTCGTTCCGCTGGTGCTCTTCTTCGGTCAGATAGAAGTCGCGGTGCTCGGGAATGCCCTCGAGCACGCGCGTGAGGCAGGTGCCGCAGACCCCTTGCTCGCATGACAGGGGAATCTCAACGCCCGCCTCGGCGAGGGCCGAGGCCGCCGACTTGTCCGAGGGGACGAAGATCGTCCGCCCAGAGCGCCGCAGCTCGAGCTCGAATGGCTTGTCGGAGCCGTGGTCGACAGGTTCGGCGACGAAGTACTCGCGATGCAGCCGCGCCTCTTCCCAGCCGAGCGTTCGACCGGCGCCGAGAACGTAGTTCATGAACCCGCTGGGCCCGCACACGTAGACGTGGGTGTCGTCCGCGGGTGCGCCTAGCACGCGAGCCGCGTCCAGACGCTGCTCCGCTGCGCCATCGTCGAAATGCAGCGAGGCCTTGGCCGCCCACGGGCTGGAAGCGATTCGCTCGATGAAGGCCATGCGGGCGCGCGAGCGCGTGCAGTAGTGCAGCTCGAAATTCCGGCCGTCGCGCGCGAGCTCGTCCGCCATCGCGAGGATCGGCGTGATGCCGATACCGCCTGCGAAAAGGAGCGAGCGCCGGGCATGTACATCGAGCGGGAATTTGTTGCGCGGTTCGCTGATCAGCAGCGTGTCGCCGACTTGCACGCGCTCGTGCAGGGCCTTCGAGCCGCCGCGGGAGCTCGGCTCCTTCAGCGCGCCGATGAGGTAGGTGTCGGGTTTCGCGTGTGACCCGCACAGCGAGTACTGCCGAATCAGCTTGTCGGGCAGGTGCACGTCGATATGCGCCCCCGCGGTATACGGCGGCAGCGCGGTTCCATCGGCGCGTCGGAGCTCGAAGCTCAGAATGTCTTCGGCTTCGACGCGGCGCTCGATGACCCGGACTTCAAGCACTTTTCATCCTGTATTGGAGGACGATGGGCTCGCCGCCGAGCCTCGCCTTGACCATCCATTTGGCGAGGCCGCGGTCCATCGCATCGGTGTGCTGCGGAAACCAGCGCGTAAGCTCGAAGGCGAGGGCGCGGGCCACGCCGAGCTCGCCCGTCGCAACGAGCGATTGCACCTCGTCCACCGAGCGGAGCACGGCGTCGTGCTCGTCGAGGTGGCACGCCGCCGAGGGGAAGCCGGTGTTCTTCATCCACTCGCGCTCCTCGGCAAAGTGGCTGCGCAAGTGCTCGGCTAGCGCGCCGAGCGCGTGCGGGATGCTCGCGTCGTCGGCCTTCATCAGCGCGTCGACTCGCTCGACGAACTCCTCGTGAGTTGCGTCCATTTCGCCGAAGCCGAGAGCCCAGGTCTGCATCAGCGCCCGTTGAACACCACCGGCTCGGGTTCGACGCCGCGCTTCATCGCTTCCGCCCTCGCGGTGCGCCCGCGCCTCGCATCCTCCGAGCCGTGCAGCGGCATGGTGATGTCGAGCAGCACCGAGTCCGCTCCCGGTACGCCGCCGGCGGCCCACGCTTTCAGGAGCGCGCGGATCGCGGCGTAGGAGCGGGTGGGACCCGTCGACAGCTTCTTCGCCAGCGCGGCCGCGGTGGCTTCCACCTCGGCCTCCGGCACGACGAACGCGGCGATGCCGAGCTGGCCGGCCGTCGCGCCCGACATCGGCTCGCTCAGCATCGCGTAGCGCGCTGCCATCGCGCGGCCGGCGCGCTCGGCGAGCCGCTGGACGGCGCCGGCGACCGGCGCCGAGCCCACCGAAGCTTCCAGCGAGCGGAAAGTGCAGTTTTCGGCCGCGACGATGAAATCGCAGGCCAGGGCAAGCTCGAAGGCGCCGCCGTAGGCCGCGCCGCGCACGGCGACGATGGTCGGGATCTGCAGCGCCTCGATCGCGCGATACGCGTGGTGCGTTTCACAGATGAACGTGCGCCAGGAATTGAAGTCCTTGTCGATGAAATCGAGGATGTCGCCGCCGTGGCTGAAGTTCGGGCCCTCGGCGCGCACGAGGACGGCGCGGATGTCGGTGTCGCTCGCCTCGTGCACGGCCTCCCGCAGGCAATTGGTGAAATGCGTGGCGATCAGATTGTTCGGCGGATTGGCGAGCACGATGTGGCCCACGCCTTCGTGACGCTCGAAACGGACGGTCTTCATGGTCTATTTCCCTTTCAACGTGGCGATGAAGGCCGGCGGGATGGCGGCCATCGCGCCCAGCCCGCCGTCGATCGCAATGACGGCGCCGCTGATGTGGGCGCCTAGGTCCGAGGAGAGGAAGAGCAGCGGTCCTGCAATCTCCTCCGGCGTGGCGGCGCGCCCGAGCGGGATGCCTTCGCCGATCGCCTTCCAGCGTTCTTCCGGCACGAGCTTGTTCAGGCGCGGCGTTCTCGTGAAGCCGGGGGCGATCGCGTTGACCCGCACGCCGCGCGGGCCGAATTCGAGCGCTGCGGCGCGCGCCATGTGGTGCAGCGCCGCCTTCGAGGCGCTGTAGACCACTTCGTTTGGCAGGCAGGCGATGCCCGAGATCGAGCCCACGAAAGTAATCGCGCCGCCGCCGCCTTCGGCGACCAGGGGCGCGCCGATCTGCAGGGCAAGGAACGCGTGCCGCAGGCCGACGTCGAATTGCCACTCGTAGTCCGCATCGGTGAAAGCCGACAGGGGCGCGAGCTTGGCCATGCCGACGATGTCGACGATCCCGCGCACCGCGCCGAACGAGCGGCGCGCCTGGTCGAAGACTCGCTCCATGTCCGGGCGCTTCGTCACGTCGGCGACACAAGGCTCGCCGTTGACCTCTCGGGCGATCTTGCTGGCGAGGTCGCCTTCCTTGTCGACGCAGAGCACGCGGGCGCCGGCCTGCGAGAGCGCACGCGCCGTCGCTTCGCCGATGCCCTGTCCTGCGCCGAGGAGAACGATGCCTCGCCCATCGAGGCGCAGCAGGGCGGGAAAGTTAGTCGTCATAGAGTGCTTCCACGGAAGTGCGGCTGTGCTTGTCCACGTGCATGACGTATGGCATTATATCTTCCAAGGAAGATATTTTGGCAAGGGGGTCTGCCGGCGCGGGCGGTGACGGTTGCCCGGGGTGCTGGTACGCTCGTTAAAGATGGCACAGCGCACCCGGAAGCCTGGTCGATCGAAATCGAAAGAAGCTGCAACCGCGGGCCGCCGCCTTGCCGGAAAGAGCTTCATCGAGCTCATTACCGTGCAATGGCAACGCGAACGAGGTGACCTGGATCTCTCGAGCTTCCTGCTGGCCATCTACTTGATGCGTCTCGGGACGATGATCGAGCGGGACTTCGACCGTCTCTGCCAGCGGGACTACCGCGTCAGCGGATCCGACATGCGCGTTTTGTTTGCGCTGCGGCGCGGCGGTCCCCCTTATGTCAAACGACCAACGGACCTTTTCAAGGCATTGCTCGTGACTTCGGGGGCCATGACCAAGAAGGTGGATCGGCTGGCCACGCTTGGCATGGTGGAGCGCGTGCAGGATCCCGGACATCTCGGCGGGTTTCTCATTCGCTTGACGAAGAAAGGCTTCCGCGTCGCCGACGAAATGGTCGAAACCCTGGCGAAGCGATCGGCCATCGATCCGGCGATGGGGCAGTTCACGCCCACGGAGCGCGAGCAGGTCGGCCGCTTCGCGCTTCGCATGCTGGTCGCGCTGGAAGCGGCCGGGGCCTTCGAGGGCCCCGGCTCGAGCGAGGAGAGCTAGAGCTCGGGCGGCAGGCCGGTGGAGGTCGACGCCCGGTGCTTCTCCATCGCCGAGACGAGGAGCTTGCGATCCCGCTTCTCCAGCGTGCGGATGATCTCGTCGTGCTCGTCTACGGTCCGCAGACGCGCCTCGGGCGAGGACATCCGTAGAGCGATAAAGGGCTCGCCGAGGACCCACAACCGGTGCACCTCGTCGAGGATGACGCGGTGGGGCGAGAGGGAGAAGATCTTGAAGTGGAAATCGCGGTTCTTGCGCATGAGCGGTGTCCACTCCGCCGCGGCGGCGTGCTTGCGCATCTCCTGATTGAGCTTCTTCAGCTCCTTCAGGTCCGCCGGGCTCGGCCATTCCATCGAGTCCAGGAGCTCGTCCTCGAGCAGCTGCAGCATGCGGCGAATCTGCGCCAGCTCGCTCGGCGCGCGTTTGGCGACGAAGTAGCCTTGGTGCGGCCGGTGCAGCAACAGGCCCTGGTCCGCTAGAACGTTCAGCGCCTCGCGCAGCGGCACGCGGCTGAAGCCGAGCTGGTCGGCCATCTCCTGCTGCCGGATCTGCTCGCCCGGCGACAGCTCCCCGGTAACGATCAGGGCGCGCAGGCGATCGAGCGCCTGCTCCATGACTTTCGCTCGCGCGGGTTCGATGACGCTGTTCACGCTGGGCAGCATACCATCGCTTGACAGGCAAGATTGAATTCAATATCGTATGCATATTAGCACCCCCTGAAGCATCCTCGGAGGAGGAATGGATTCAGCGCTGCGCCGGCAGACCCTGGGCGACCTGCTCCGCCGGACCCGGAAGCGTTTCCCGCAAAAGACGGCCATCCGCTGCGGCGCCACCGTCTGGACGTACGCGGAGTTCGACGACGTGTGTAATCGTCTTGCCGCGGGTCCCGCGGCCATCGGCATCGGCCCGGGTGACCGCGTGGCGATCATCGCCCGCAATTCGCACGCGTTTGCCGCGCTGCGTTTCGCCCTCGCCCGCGTCGGCGGCGTTCTCGTGCCGATCAACTTCATGCTGAGCGCGGCCGAGGCGCAATTCATCCTCAAGCATTCCGGGGCCAAGGCGCTGTGCGTGGACAGCGAATTCGCCGAGATCGGCCGGGCCGCCGCGCGTGAGACGAGCGTCGAGCGGCTGGTCTGGCTACCGAGCGAAGAGACAACAGCGCCGGCGAAGGGCATGACGAGCTACGACGCCTTGCTGGACCATGGCCCGAATCCGCCGGCGCACGACCTCGACGCGTCGATGCCGGCGCAAATCATCTATACCAGCGGCACGGAGTCCCGGCCGAAGGGCGCGGTGCTCACGCACGAGGCGGTCATCGCCGAATACGTGACTTGCCTGGTCGACGCCGAGATCGCCGAGGGCGACGTCGTGCTGCACGCCCTGCCTCTCTACCACTGTGCCCAGCTCGACGTCTTCTTCGGCCCTTGCGTCTACGTGGGGGCGACCAACGTGATTACCGGGCGGCCCGTTGCCGACAACCTGCTTCGCCTGATGGCAGCGCACCGCATCACCTCCTTTTTCGCGCCGCCGACGGTGTGGATCTCGCTCCTGCGATCGCCGCTATTCGATGGCAGCGACCTGTCGGCGCTCGCCAAGGGCTACTACGGCGCGTCGATCATGCCTGTCGAGGTGCTGAAGGAGCTGCAGCGGCGGCTGGCTCGAGTGCGCCTCTGGAACCTATACGGGCAGACCGAGATAGCGCCGGTCGCGACGGTGCTGAAGCCCGAGGACCAGCTGCGCAAGGCCGGCTCCGCCGGACGTCCCGCGCTGAACGTGGAGACGCGAGTGGTCGACGACCGTATGAATGACGTCGCTCCAGGCGCTGTCGGCGAGATCGTGCACCGTTCGCCGCAGCTCTTGCTCGGCTACTACCACGACGACGAACGCACGCGCAGCGCGTTCGAGGGCGGCTGGTTCCACAGCGGCGACCTGGCGACGGTCGACGAAGACGGTTACATCACGATCGTCGACCGCAAGAAGGACATGATCAAGAGCGGCGGCGAGAACGTCGCGAGCCGCGAGGTGGAAGAAGTGATCTACGGGCTGCAGGGTGTCTCCGAGGTCGCCGTCATCGGATTGCCCGATGCCAAGTGGATCGAGGCGGTCACGGCAGTGGTCGTGGCGAAGCCCGGCCACCGGGTGGACGAGCTCTCGGTGATGGCGCATTGCCAAGGCAAGCTCGCGCCCTTCAAGCAGCCCAAGCGCGTCATCTTCACCGAAGCGCTGCCGAAGAATCCGAGCGGGAAATTGTTGAAACGAGAGCTTCGCGGCCGCTATGCCTCGCATTTGAAAAAGGACTTCGCATGATCATCGACGTGCACGGCCACCTCTGCGCTTCGCCCAAGCTCTATGCCTGGTTCACGCTGCTCCTCGCGAGCCGCGCAAGCTACGGCACGCCGCCGCCGCCCATCAGCGACGACGAGATGCTCGCGCTCGTCGAAACGCGGCGCAATCTCGACGCCATCGACGGCGCCGGGACCGACGTGCAGCTCATCTCGCCGCGGCCGTTCTCGATGTTCCACGCCGAGCGTCCCGGCCGCGTCGTGCACCGCTGGATCGAGGGCGTCAACAGCTACATCGCGCAGTTCTGCCGCGTGCTGCCGGACCGTTTTGCCGGCATCGCCGGCCTGCCGCAGCCGGCGGGCGAACCGGTCGCCACCTCGCTTCCGGAGCTCGAGCGCTGCATCAAGGAATACGGCTTCGTCGGCTGCCTGCTCGACCCCGATCCGGGCGAAGGCGACAACAAGACGCCGGACTTAGGCGACGAGTATTGGTACCCGCTGTACCAGAAGCTCGTCGAGCTCGACGTGCCGGCGCACATCCACGCCACCGGCAACCGCTACGGGCGTGGCACCTACAGCACTCACTTCATCGACGAGGAGAGCCTCGCCATCCTGTCGCTTCTCAACTCGCGCGTCTTCCTCGATTTCCCCGAGCTGAAGGTCATCGTTTCGCACGGCGGCGGCTCCGTGCCTTACCAGGTCGGCCGCTGGCGCGCCGAGCGCCTGCATCCGGTGATCGGCAAGAACCTGCCGCTCAACGAGAGCTTCGACGAAGGCCTGCGGCGTCTCTATTACGACACGGTGCTGCATTCGAAGGAGGCCCTCGCGATGCTGATTCGCCTCGTCGGCAGCGACCGCGTGGTGTTCGGCACCGAGAATCCCGGCTCCGGCACCGCTTTGAATCCGCAGACCGGGCGCAGCTTCGACGACATCAAGGCGCTGCTCGACGAGCTCGACTTCCTCACGCCGGCCGATCGCGCGAACATCCTTGAGCAGAACGCGCGCCGCCTCTTCCCGCGGCTGAAGGCGAAAGGCGGCGCACCAGCACCGGGCACCACGGACGCAAAGAAGTATCTCTCAGCGCAAAACGCCCGCGTCGGCATCGGAATGTAGCGATGGCGCAGGTCGTCCTCGGCATCGGCACGTCGCATAGCCCGCTGCTCGTCCTCGGCGCCGGCGACTGGGCGCTGCGTTCGCAGGATGACCGGCGCAATCGCGCGCTGAACACGCTCGACGGCCGCCTGATGTCGTATGACGCGCTTGCCGCGGAGCGCGGCGAACCGTACACGGCGCAATCCGATCCAGCGACTTTCCCGGCTCTCGTACAGCGCGCCGAGCAGGCGCTCGACCGACTCGCCGAGGCCATCAGGGTTGCACGGCCCGACGTCCTGCTCGTCGTGGGCGACGACCAGGGCGAGCTCTTCGGGCCTGAAAACATGCCTGCACTTTCGGTGTTTTGCGGAGAGGAGCTAGTCATGAGACCCGCGGAGCACCTTGAACATTCGCCGCCGTGGGCGACGAGCGAGTTCTGGGCGCGCTATCGCATGGATCTGCCGCACCGCCATCCAGCGACACCTGCCGTTGCCGCGGATCTCGTCCGGGGGTTGATCAGGCAGGGGGTCGATGTCGGTGTCGTGCGCCGCGTCGTCGATCCAACGCAGCACGGCTTCGGCCATGCGTTCGGTTTCATCATCCAGCGGCTGATGCGCGATGGCGCCGTTCCCATGCTGCCGGTCTTGCTCAACACCTATTTCCCGCCGAATACGCCGACCGCCGCGAGGTGCTTCGAAATCGGCACGAAGATCTCTGCGGCCCTGGCCGCTTCGCCGAGCGCTGCGCGCGTCGCGGTGATCGCTTCCGGCGGTCTGAGTCACTTCCTTTGCGAGGAAGCGTTCGATCGGCGCTTTCTCGCAGCCTTGCGCTCGAGGGATATCGACGTGCTCGCGCAGATTCCACAGGAAGCGCTGCTATCGGGATCCTCCGAGATCCGCAACTGGCTCACCGTTGCCGGAATGGTGGGACATCTCGAGCTCGACTTCATGGAGTACATCCCCGTGCGGCGCACGCCGCTCGGCACCGGCATCGGCCTCGCTTTCGTCACGTGGGGCGGCGGCTCGGCGCGATCCGACCGGCCGATCCAAGCGGCCCTCCCGATAACTGAGGAACAGCCATGAAACTTCGTCCGTTGCTTTCGGCATCGCTCGTCGCAATCCCGGCGGCTTTCTCCGCCGCCGGCATTGCGCAGACCTATCCGGAGAAACCGGTACGGCTCATCGTGCCGGCCTCGCCGGGCGGCGGCCTCGACGTGCTTAGCCGCTTAGTGGCCGGCAAGCTGTCCGGCTACTGGGGGCAGCAGATGATCATCGATAACCGGCCGGGCGCCGGGATGGCGATCGGCACGGCGGCCGCGGCGAAATCGCCTGCCGACGGCTACACGCTGCTCTTCGTCAATGACAGCCTGGTCATCAACCCGCTCGTGGCGCCCGAGGTGACTTTTACGTGGCGCGATTTCGCGCCGGTGGGCCAATGGGTAGGCACTGCGCTGATGGTCACCGTGCGCGAGGCTCTGCCGGCAAGGACCTTCAGAGATTTCCTCGCACATATGCGCGCCAACCCCGGACGACTGAACTTCGCGATGGCCGACGACAACTCGCGCCTCGCTTCGGAGTTCTTCAAGGGGCTCGCGGGAGTGGAATACGTCCACGTCCCGTACAAGGGAGCGGCACCGTCGATGAACGCGCTTATGGGCGGCGAGGCGGATTTCTCCATCACCGACCCGGTTGCGTCGATCAACGCCGCCAAATCGGGCAAAGTGCGGCTCATTGCGGTGACTTCAGCGCAGCGCGCTAAGGCGTTTCCGCAGCTGCCGACGGTCGCCGAGTCCGGGGTGCCGGGCTACGTCGTCGGCACCTGGGGCGGCTTGCTCGCGCCTGCGGGCACGCCCGCGCCCATCGTGGCGAAGCTCAACGCCGATGCGCGCCGTGCGCTCGCCGAGCCGGAGGTCGTCGCCAAATTCGAGGGCATCGGCCTCGAAATACGCCCGGGCTCGCCCGAAGACTTCGCACAAGTGATTCGCGCCGATTCCGATAAGTGGGCGAAGCTCATCAAGGAACGTAACCTCAAGTTCGGCCAGTAGCCATGGCATTCCGCTTCGATCCTCGCGACCCCGCTTTCGTGCGGGACCCGTATCCGACTTACAAGGAAATGCGGGATCGACATCCCGCGTATCGCATGGACGAGAACGGTTTCTGGCTGATCACGCGGTACGAAGACATCAGCCGCGCGCTCGCCGACTCGACGACCTATTCGTCGTCGCGCGGCAATACGACCGTGGACACGCCCGTGCGCGTCGGCAAGACCCTCGGCACGATCGACCCGCCGCGTCACGACGAGCTGCGCCGGATCATCCTGAAGGGCTTCACGCCGGCTCGCATTGAAGCCGCCTTGCCAGGCGTTCGCGAGCATTCGCGAAAGCTCGCTAACGACTTGCGCGCGAAGGGCGGCGGCGACCTGGTGCTGGAGCTCGGCCGTCCCGTCCTCTTCAACGCGCTGGGCCGGATGCTCGGTCTGGACGACGCGGCGGCGACGCGCGCAAGCCAGCTGATGACCGGTCTCTTCCACTCGACCGAAGGACCGATGGGCAGCCCACTTCCCGGGAAGATGGCGCCCGACATCTACGCCCTTCTCAGCGACGAGCTGAAGAAGCGAAAGGGCGCGCGCGGCGACGACCTCTTTTCGGCGCTGATCTCCGCCCGCGAGCAGGGCGCAAATCTCTCCGAGGACGAAATCGTCGCCAATATGATGACCGTCCTGCTCGCCGGCAACGCATCGGTCGGTCACTTCTTTCCGAACCTGATGCATGCCCTGTGGTTGCACCCCCACGCGAGGAAAGCGGTCCGCGAGAACCCTGGTTTAGTCGACGCCGCGATCGAGGAGGCGGTACGCTGGGACACCTCGACGCAGTGCTTCGCCCGGCACCTGACCGCCGATGTCGAGATCGCCGGAATAAAAATCCCGGCGGAGTCGCGGCTCGTGCTGTTCTATGGCTCCGCCAATCGCGACGAGCGTGTTATCGCCAACGCCGATCGGTTCGATATCGACCGTCCAAGGGTGCGCCACTTTGGCTGGGGCTCGGGACCGCATTTCTGCTTCGGCGCGCCGACCGCCAAGGCCATGGTGCGAACCATTCTGCAGGAGGCGCTGCCGGTGCTCGGCGACTACGAGCTCGACATGGACAAGGCCGTGCGCGTCCATCACACGATGGTCAGGGGATTCAAGATCCTCCCGGCCCGCCTATGACTTCAATGAACAGTGCTCCAGAGGTCGTCAGGCTGACGGGAATCAGGTCCAGTAGCACCACGACTTGTTTCCTGGCCGAGCGCGACACATTGCCATTCGTGAAAAACTTGCGCCGCGGCGCTCTATCGGAGCAATGCGGTCCTATAGCAGCTTCACGCTACGCACGCACATATAGCCGCCCAGCGCGATCAGCCCGGCGAAGAACCACTTCATGAACACCGCTGCGGCCAAGCGGCGGCGCAGTCGCATGCCGATGTACATGCCGGCGAGCGCGGGGAAGAGCGCGAGGAACGAGGTGCCGGCGACGTCGGCGCGGTACTGGCCGTTGACGGCGAGCGCGAGGCCGAGCGCGAGCGGACAGACGAAGGCGAGGATGCCGATGCTCTGCACGAGCTCCTCGCTGTTGATGTTCTTCAGTGACGTGAGGTACGGCACAGTGGGGATCACGAAGACGCCGGTGGCGCCGCTCAAGCAGCCGGTGACGAGGCCCACGAGCGGCGAAAGCCAGCGCTCCGCGGCCGGCTGCACCTCGAAGCGCTTCGCCAGCAGCCCATAGGCGCCGTAAGCGGCGAGCACCGCGCCGAGCGCGGCCTGCGCGTAGGCGCCGGTCTTGGTCATGAAGCCGATCGTCGCGAAAGTTCCGGCGAAGACGCCGACGATGAGCCAGGCGAAGCGCCTGAGGAGCGCGGCCAGCGCCGGCCCCGCCGCCATCTGCCAGATGTTGGTGGCGATGGCCGGAAGCACCATGAGCCCCGCGGCCTGCGCCGGCGGCATGACGATGCTGAGGAGGCCCATGACGACCGTCGGCAGGCCGACGCCGATCGCGCCCTTGATGAAGCCGGCGAAGAGAAAGGCGAGCGCGATGAAGACGAGCGGTGCCGCGCCCTCGGTCACTACTTCGCCGGAACGGCCTTGGCCGGAGCGTCGATGCGGATCACCTTCGTGTATTGCCGTTCGTCGAGCACGAAGCTCAGGCGCGCCTGCGCGGGATAGCTCGTCTTAAGCAGATAGGACGTGTCGACGTCCTTCGCATTGAACTCGGTGCGGATCCAGCCGCGCACCGAAGCGAACGGCCGGTACGGCGCCTCGCTCAGGATCTTCTGGACCTTGGCATGGTGCGCCGGGTTCTCGCGCGCCAGCGCTTCCAGGGCTCCGGGCTGATCGAGATCGATGGCGAGCGCCGGGCTGGCGAAGAAGAGTGCAGCGGCGGCGAGCAGGGTTTTCATGAATCCCTGTCCCTCACGAGGAACACCATCACCGTGACGAAGAGCAGCAGGCCGGTCAGCCCCTCCGACAGGATCGTGGCGTTCTGCACGACGGTGTGCGCCGACATCGGCGCCAGCGTGTAATGGGTGAACGCGAGAAGGCCATACGCCGCGTACAGCCCCATCGCACCGAAGCCGAGCAGCCGGCGGCCGTTGCACACCCAGTAATAGCCGGCGAGGCCGATCGCGCTGGTGACGACCCATACCGCCACCGCGAGCGCGAGCGCCGCCGGCACGCCTTTCGGCAGATTCGGATACTCGTCGAGGAACTGCCCGTTATGAATGTGGTGCCACAGGCTCGCCGCCATATGCAGGGTCAGCAGGGCGAGCAGCAGGTTCGATCGGGCTGGGTAGATCACGGTGCTCATTACTGGATACGTTACGCGCAGGGCAGCCGGGACGCAATTTTCTACTGCGCCACCACCAGGCTCGCGAGCCGCTCGGGGTCGGCGAGGAGCGCGCCGCTCGGGCCGTGGTGGATGACGCGGCCGCGGCTCATGACGAGCGCCTCGCGCGTCACCTGCAGGGCGAGCTTGGCGTGCTGCTCGACCAGGACGATGGCCAGCGAATCCTCGCTGATCAGCCGCTTGAGGGAGGCGAGCAGCGCTTCGATGATGATCGGCGCGAGGCCTTCGAGCGGCTCGTCCATAAGGAGGAGCCTGGGGTTGCCCATCAGCGCGCGGCCGATGGCGAGCATCTGCTGCTCGCCGCCGGAGATCTGGTTGCCGCGGTGATGCCGGCGCTCGGCGAGCCGCGGGAA
>Ga0137418_10001605_pt1 | contig 15184 bp, 16 predicted proteins | sample CZODoug3_1_2_16f_FD_122242 | JGI IMG/M metagenome (GOLD analysis project Ga0137418, IMG submission 122242) | Vadose zone soil fungal communities from Angelo Coast Range Reserve, California, USA - CZODoug3_1_2_16fungal (Hybrid Assembly) | ecosystem: Environmental > Terrestrial > Soil > Vadose... | reverse complement strand
GAAGGGAGCCAAGGCGCGGCGCGAGCTTCAGCGCGCCGTCATCCGCTTTGCCGGAGACTCCGGCGACGGCATGCAGCTCACGGGCGAGCAGTTCACCACCGAGTCGGCGTGGGCCGGCAATGACATCGCGACCCTGCCGAACTTCCCCGCCGAGATCCGCGCTCCCGCCGGTACGCTCTTCGGCGTCTCCAGCTTCCAGCTGCAGTTCGGCAGCCAGCGCGTCTACACGCCGGGCGACCGCCTCGACTGCCTGGTGGCGATGAACCCGGCCGCCCTCAAGGTGCATCTTCGCGATCTGAAGCCCGGCGGCCTGTTGATCGTCAACACCGCGGCCTTCGAGAAGCGCAACCTCGACAAGGCCGGCTACCCGCAGAACCCGCTCGACGATCCCGCGCTCGCCGAGCGCTACCGTCTGCACAAGGTCGACATGACCGGCCTCACGCACAAGGCCATCGCCGACCTCAAGCTCGACACCAAGGAGAAGGACCGCACGAAGAACTTCTTCGCGCTCGGCCTCGTGTCGTGGATCTACACGCGGCCGCTGGAGCCCACGCTCGAGTGGATCGGCAAGAAGTTCACGAAGAGCGCCGACATCGCCGCGGCCAACACGCGCGTGCTCAAGGCGGGCCACGCGTTCGGCGAGACGGCGGAGTTCTTCGAGGAGGCGTACACCGTCGAGCCGGCGGAGATGGCGCCCGGACTCTACCGCGCGATGACCGGCAACCGCGCGCTCGCGTGGGGCCTGCTGGCCGCGGCCGAGCGCTCGAAGGTGCCGATCGTGTACGGCGCCTATCCGATCACGCCGGCCTCGGGCGTGCTCGAAGAGCTGGCGATGCACAAGCGCTTCCGCATCCGGACCATCCAGGCCGAGGACGAGATCGCGGCGGTGACGGCGGCCATCGGCGCGGCGTTCGGCGGCGCCATCGGCGTCACGTGCTCGAGCGGGCCGGGGATCGCCCTCAAGGGCGAGGGCATCGGCCTCGCGGTGACGGCCGAGCTGCCGCTCGTGATCCTCAACATCCAGCGCGCGGGCCCCTCCACCGGCATGCCGACCAAGACCGAGCAGGCGGACCTGATGCAGGCGCTCTACGGCCGCAACAGCGAGTCGCCGGTGGTGGTGCTGGCGCCGGCGACACCGGGCGACTGCTTCTACATCGCCTACGAGGCGGTGCGCATCGCGGCCAAGTACATGGTGCCGGTGATCGTGCTCTCCGACGGCTTCCTGGCCAACGGCTCGGAGCCGTGGCTCATCCCGGATCCCACCACGCTGCCGCCGCTCGACGTGCAGTTCCGCACGGAGAAGGAAGGCTTCTTCCCGTACCTGCGCGATCCCGCGACGCTCTCGCGGCCGTGGGTGCGGCCCGGCACGCCGGGGCTCGAGCACCGCATCGGCGGCATCGAGAAACAGGACGTCACCGGCAACATCTCCTACGATCCGGACAACCACGACCACATGGTCAAGATGCGGGCCGAAAAGGTCCGACGCGTGGCACAGGAGATTCCGCCGACCACGATCAACGGCCCGGCCACCGGGGACCTGCTCGTCGTCGGCTGGGGAGGCACGTACGGCTCGATCACGGCGGCGGTGGAGCGCGCGCAGGCGGCCGGTCTGTCCGTCGCGTCGATCCACCTGCGCCACCTGAATCCGCTGCCGCCGGACCTCGGCCACATCCTGCGCGAGTATCGCAAGGTGATGGTGCCCGAGATCAACAGCGGCCAGCTCGTGCGCGTGCTACGCGCGGAGTATCTCGTGGACGCCGTCGGCTTCAACCGCGTGCGCGGCCTGCCGCTGGCGAGCGAGGAAATTGTGGAAGCGATTCATCAACTCATCGGGAGCACACCATGAGCGCGCAGGGGACAGGGGCGGCGGCCGCGCCGACGCCCAAGTACACGAAGAAGGATTTCGAGTCCGACCAGGACGTCCGCTGGTGCCCGGGCTGCGGTGACTACGCCATCCTGAGCGCCGTGCAGAAGTCCATGCCGGACCTCGGCATCCCGCGCGAGAACATCGTGTTCATCTCGGGCATCGGCTGCTCGAGCCGGTTCCCGTACTACATGAACACGTACGGCTTCCACACGATCCACGGCCGCGCGCCGGCCATCGCCACCGGCCTGCGCGTCGCGCGCCCCGACCTCAAGGTGTTCGTGGTGACCGGCGACGGCGACGGCCTGTCGATCGGCGGCAACCACATGCTGCACCTGCTGCGCCGCAACGTGAACCTCACGCTCCTTCTCTTCAACAACCGGATCTACGGGCTCACGAAGGGGCAGTACTCCCCGACGAGCGAGCTGGGCAAGGTGACCAAGTCCACCCCGATGGGCTCGGCCGACCGCCCCGTGAACCCGCTCGCGTACGCGCTGGGCTGTGGAGCAACCTTCGTTGCCCGGACCGTGGACCGCAACATCCAGCACATGGAGGAGATCCTCAAGCGCGCGGTGGCCCACAAGGGCACCGGCTTCATCGAGATCCTCCAGAACTGCAACGTGTACAACGATCTGGCCTGGAACGTCGTCTACGACAAGACCTCGAAGCTGGCCTACGAGCTCCGGCTCGAGCATGGCAAGCCGCTGCTCTACGGGCCGCCCGACGCCAAGAAGGCCGTGATCATGGACGGCGTGACGCCGAAGGTGGTCGACGCGAAGGACGTGCAGGAGAGCGCGCTCTGGATCCACGACGAGAAGAACGTCAACGCCGCCAAGATCCTCGCCGATCTCTTCGCCCCGGACTTCCCGGTGCCCATCGGCGTGCTGGAGGCGATCGCGGCGCCGATCTACGAGGAGGTCATGCTCGAGCAGGAGCAGCGGGCCATCTCCGACCGCGGGCCGGGGAGCATCGCCAAGCTGTTGACCTCGGGCGACACCTGGAAGATCGGCTGATCCGCGTCACGCCGTGGCGCTTTCCGCCAGCGTAGTCACCGGGCTCCAGCGCCTGCTCGGACCGGGGGGTGTCGTGCTCACCCCCGAGGGCCGCCTCACCTACGAGAGCGACATGCTCACGCTCTACAAGGGCCTGCCCGACATCGTGGTGCTGCCCACGTCCACCGCGGAGGTCCAGACCGTCGTGCGCATCTGCCGCGCGGCGCGGGTGCCCGTCGTCCCGCGCGGTTCGGGCACCGGGCTCATCGGCGGCGCCACCGCCCCGCTGGGCGGCGTGATGGTCTCGCTGACGCGCATGACGCAGATCCTCGAGGTCGACCTCGAGAATCGCTGCGCGACCGTGCAGCCCGGCCTCATCAATCTCTGGCTCACCAACGCCGTGCGCGAGCGCGGCTGGTTCTTCGCGCCCGATCCCTCGAGCCAGATGGTCTCCTCGATCGGCGGCAACGTCGCCACCAACGCCGGCGGCCCGCACTGCCTCAAGTACGGCATCACCACCAACCACGTGCTGGGCCTCGAGATCGTCACCGGCACGGGCGAGGTCGTGAGCGTCGGCGGCAAGGCCGCCGACCGGCCGGGCTACGACCTCACCGGCACGATGGTCGGCAACGAGGGCACGTTCGGCCTGGTGACCGCGATCACGGTGCGGCTCCTGCACCTGCCGGAGGCGGTGAAGACCGCCCTCGCGTCGTTCGCCAGCCTCGTCGAGGCCTCCGAGGCGGTGTCGGCGATCATCGCGGCCGGCATCATCCCCGCCGCGCTCGAGATGCTCGACGACGCGATGATCGGCGCCATCAACGCGGCGGTGGGCAAGGTGTATCCGGACGGCGCCGGGGCCGTGCTGCTCATCGAGCTCGACGGGCCGCTCGCCGAGGTGGAGGCTCAGGCCGAGAGAGTCGCGGCGATTTGTCGTGAACGCAACGCCCTCATGGTCACCGTCGCGCGCGACGAGGCCGAGCGCGCGCTGCTGTGGAAGGGACGCAAGGAGGCGGCCGGCGCCGTCGGCCGCATCACCGCCGCCTACCTGCTGCAGGACGCGGTGGTGCCGCGCAGCAAGCTGCCGCAGATCATGCGCGAGATGGTCGCGATCAGCAAACGCCACAACCTCCTGTTCGCCAACGTGTTCCACGCGGGCGACGGCAACCTGCACCCGCTCATCTGCTACGACGACCGCAAGCCGGGTGAGCTCGAGCGCGCGCAGCAGGCCAACGAGGAGCTGCTCCACGCGTGCATCGCGCTCGGCGGCAGCGTGAGCGGCGAGCACGGCATCGGCATGGACAAGGCCAAGAACCTGCCGCTGCAGTACGCCGACGCCGACCTGAACTTCATGTTCCGCCTGCGGCGCGTCTTCGATCCCGACGGCCTCATGAACCCGACCAAGCTCCTGCCCTCGCACCCCGCGTGCGGCGAGGGCTTTCGCCCGTCGCGGCCGACGCTGCCGGCGGGCACGTGGGTCTAGCGCGGTGGCGGTGACCGCGGCCGCGCTCGGCGACGCCCTGCGCGCCATCGTCGGCGCCGAGCACCGGCGCGAGGGCGGCGCCCCGGTGGATGGCGTCGTGCCGCGGTGGACGGCGGCGCCGGCCGGCGTCGAGCAGGCAGCCGCCCTCGTCGCGCTCGGGCACGAGGAGCGCCTGGCGGTCGTGCCGCGCGGCAGCGGCTCCGCCCTCGAGCTCGGGCATCCGCCGGGGCGCGTCGATCTCGTGTTGCAGATGCGCCGCCTCGACGCCGTGCTCGAGCACAACCCCGAGGATCTCACCGTGTCCGTGCAGGCCGGCTGCACCGCGGGTGTCCTCGCCGCGCACCTGGCCGGCCATCGGCAGACGCTGCCGCTCGATCCGCCGGGCTGGGCCGCGCGCTCGCTCGGCGGCATCGCGGCGACCCAGGCGAGCGGCCCGCTGCGCCAGCGGTACGGCACGATGCGCGACCTGCTCCTGGGTGTACGTTTCGCCCAGGCGGACGGCGTGCTGACGTGGGGCGGCGCGAAGGTCGTGAAGTCGGTGAGCGGCTACGACGTCCCGAAGCTCATGGTCGGCGCACTCGGCACCCTCGGCGTGCTGCTCGAGCTGACGCTGCGACTGCATCCGGCGCCCGACTACGAGGCGACGTGGCTCGCGAGCTTCCGGACGCCGGCACATGCCCAGGACTGCGTGGCCGCGCTGCTCGACTCCACCGTGCAGACCAACCGGCTCGAGATCCTCGACGGCCGCGTGCTGGCCGCGTGCAGCCTGCCCGTGACCGCGGCGGCCCTGGCCGTCTCCATCGGGACGGTCGAGCCCGCGGTGCGCGCCCAGGAAGGGCTCGTGAGGGCGATCGTCCAGCGCGCGCAGGGCACGGTGCAGACGATGGGCGCCTCGTTCTGGAAGACGTACGACCGGGCCCTCGCCGGCTTCGACGGCGTCGTGCTCCGGATCGGCTCCGTCCCCGCGCGCCTGGTGGAGACGCTCGGCGCGGTGCAGGCGCTGCTGCCCGGCGCCGCGGTGGCGGGCGCGGCCGGGCTCGGGGCCCTGCGCGCCCTCGTCACGCACGCCGACGCGCCGGCGCTGCGGGCGCCGCTGGAGCGGCTGCGCGCGACGGTCGCGGAGGTCGGCGGCGGTGTGATCATCGAGCGGGGCCCGCGGGCGCTGCGCGAGCGCATCGATCCGTGGGGCCCGGTGCCGCCGCCGGCCCTGGCCGTGATGCGCGCGATCAAGACCGAGTTCGATCCCCGCGCCGTCCTCAACCCCGGCCGCTTCGTCGGCGGGCTATGACACCGCGGATCGATCGCGCAACGGTTGACTCCACATGACTGAGCCGGGGACCATCTCGACCAGCCCACCCACGCTTCAAACCGGCCTCGCGGCCCCCGCCACACTCAACTCCATTCGCTCCTGCGTCCACTGCGGCATCTGCCTCCCCGTGTGTCCCACCTACCGCGTGCTCGGCGAAGAAATGGACTCCCCGCGCGGCCGCGTCTATCTGATGCGCGCGGTGGCGGAAGGCCGTCTCGACGTCACCGAGACCTACACGCACCATCTCGACCTCTGCCTCGGCTGCCGCGCCTGCGAGACCGCGTGCCCGGCCGGCGTGCCGTTCGGCTCACTGCTCGAGACCGCGCGCGCCGACATCGAGCGGCACGGCGCGCGGCCGCTGCGACGGCGTCTGCTGGAGGCCGTCCTCTTCGGCGTGTTCCCGTATCCCCACCGGCTGGCCATCGTCCTCGGCCTGCTGCGGCGCTATCGGCGCTGGGGACTCCAGGCGCTGGTGAGGCGCTCCGGGCTGCTGCGTCGCTTCCCGCGTCTGGCCGCCATGGATGCGCTGCTGCAGGACGTGCCGAGGACCGACGCCGCGCTGCCGGAGTTCCTGGCCGCGCGCGGCCGCGCGCGCGGACGCGTCGCCCTGCTGACCGGCTGCGTGCAGCGGCACCTCTTCGCCGACGTCAACCGCGACACGATGCGCCTGCTCTCGCTGGCGGGCTGGGACGTCGTGGCCCCGCGCGGACAGGGCTGCTGCGGCGCGCTGGAGCTGCACGGGGGGCGCCTGGAGGCGTTTCGCGCGAGGGCGCGCGCGCTGGCCGCGGCGTTTCCGGCCGACGTCGACTGGGTCGTCACCAACGCCGCCGGCTGCGGCTCGGCGCTGCGCGACTACGGCCACTGGGTCAGCGGGGATGCGGCCGCCGGCCGCGTGGCCGCCCGGACGCGCGACGTCACCGAGCTGCTCGCCGAGGCGGATCTGCCGCTCGGCTCGCTGCCGCTCACGGCGACGTACCACGACCCGTGTCACCTCGCGCACGGCCAGCGCGTGCGCAGCGCGCCGCGGGTGCTGCTGGGCCGCATTCCCGATCTCCGGCTCGTGCCGCTCGCCGACAGCGAGCTCTGCTGCGGGAGCGCGGGAATCTTCAACATTTTCGAGCCCGAGATGGCCGACCGACTGCTTGCGCTCAAGATCGCGCGCATCGCCGAGACCGGCGCGCGCACGGTCGTCACCGGCAACCCGGGCTGCCTCATGCAGATCGCGCGCGGCGCGCGCGAGCGCGGGCTCGATCTGGCCGTCGTGCATCCGGTGACGCTGCTCGCGCGCGCCGTACGCTGGGAGGACCGATGAAGATCCGTCTCGCGGACCACGCAAAGTACCAGCCCGACAAGATGGCGAAGATCGCGCTCGCTTCCACCCCACGCGCCCAGGTGGATCTCTACTGTCTCGAGCCCGGCCAGAGCCAGAAGGTCCACGCCCACGATGGCCAGGACAAGGTCTACGTCGTCCTCGAAGGCCGCGGCCGCTTCACGCTCGATGGCGCCGAGCACGCGCTCGCGGCAGGGGAGGCGCTGGTGGCCGCCGCGGGTCGCCAGCACGGCGTCGCCAACGACTCCGGCGCCCGGCTGCTGCTGCTCGTCTTCATGGCGCCGCCGCCGCCGCACGCATGAGCGAGACCGCCGTCCCGCGCGCCGGCGCGCCGCGACGGGTGGCGCTGATGATCACCTGCCTCGCGGACATGTTCTATCCGGAGGTCGGCGAGAGGATCGTGCGCCTCCTGCGCCGCCTCGGGGTCGAGGTGACGCTGCCGGCGGGCCAGACCTGCTGCGGCCTGCCGCTCTTCAACTCGGGTTATCACGACGAGGCGACGGCGGTCGCGCGGCGGACGGTGCAGATCTTCCGGGACGCCGAGGCGGTCGTCGTGCCCTCGGGCTCGTGCGCCTGGATGGTCAAGCACGAGTATCCGGGCCTGCTGCGCGGGACCGTCGAGGCGAGCGACGCGGAGCGGGTCGCCGGGCGCACCTGGGAGTTCGCCCAATTCCTCGTGCGCGGGCTGGGACGCACGGCCTTCGAGAGCGACGTCGACGGGCCGCTGGCGTATCACGACTCGTGTCATCTTCTGCGCGGCCTGCACGAGGGCGAGTCGCCCCGCGTGCTCCTACGCGATCTGAAGGGCACGAGCGTGGTGCCGCTACCGGGCAGCGACGAGTGCTGCGGCTTCGGCGGCTCGTTCTCGGTGCGGCTGCCCGAGGTCTCGACCTCGATCCTCGAGCGCAAGCTCGCCAACCTCGAGGCCTCCGGCGCGCGCTGCCTGGTGGCGTGCGACGCCGGCTGCCTCATGCAGATCCGCGGCGGCCTCCTGCGCCGCGGCTCAGCGCTCCGCGCGCTGCACCTCGCCGAGGTCTTGAAATGAGCCCCATCCAATGACCGAGCCGATCGTCGGCACGCCGCTGCGGCAGCGCGCCGCCCAGGCCCTCGGCGACCGGTTCCTGCACGAGGCGCTCGATATCGCGACGACCAAGTTCATCACGCTGCGCCGCGAGGCCTTCGACGACTTTCCCGAGGGGGAGCGGCTGCGCGACCGTGCCCGCGCCATCAAGGAGGCGACCCTCCAGCGCCTGGACGAGCATCTCGAGACGCTCGTCGCGAACGTCGAGCGGCTGGGCGGCCACGTGCACTTCGCGACGACCGCGGAGGAGGCGCGCGAGGTCGTGCTCGACATCGCCCGGCGGACCGGCGCACGGATGGCCGTGAAATCGAAGTCGATGGCCACGGAGGAGATCCATCTCAACGACGCGCTGGAGGCCATCGGCGTGACGCCGGTGGAGACCGACCTCGGCGAGTACATCATCCAGCTCGCCCACGAGCGGCCCTCGCACATCATCGCCCCCGCGATCCACAAGACCAAGGGCCAGGTGGCCGAGCTGTTCTCGCGCGAGCTGAAGCGGCCCGGCCTGCCCGCCGACCCCGAGGTCCTCACCAAGATCGCGCGCGAGGAGTTGCGCGAGAAGTTTCTCACCGCCGACCTCGGCATCACCGGCGCCAATTTCGCCGTGGCCGAGACGGGCACGGTGGTGCTCGTCACCAACGAGGGCAACGGCCGCATGGCGACCTCGCTGCCCCGCGTGCACGTCGCGGTGATGGGCGTGGAAAAGGTCATCCCGTCGATGACGGACCTCGCCGTGTTCCTGGCCATCCTCGCCAAGAGTGCGACCGGCCAGAAGCTCTCCGTCTACACGACGCTCGTGCAGGGACCGCGGCGGCCCGGCGAGCTGGAGGGACCCGAGGAGTTCCATCTGGTCCTGCTCGACAACGGCCGCATCGCGCAGATCGCCGGCACGCTACGCGAGTCGCTCTACTGCCTGCGCTGCGGCGCGTGCCTCAACGTGTGCCCGGTCTACCGGCAGATCGGCGGCCACGCGTACGGCTACACGTATCCGGGTCCCATCGGCATCCTCTTGACCGCGATGCTCAACGGCCCCGGCTCGGTGAAGGAGCTGGCGCACGCCTCGTCGCTCTGCGGCGCGTGCGTCGACGCCTGCCCGGTCCGCATCGACATTCCCAGGATGCTGATCGAGCTCCGGCGGCAGGTCGACGAGGAGCACATCGCGCCGTGGACCGAGCGTGTCGTGTTCAAGACGTTCGCGCGCGTGCTGGTGCATCCCGCGCTCTATCGCCTCGGGGCCCGGATCGGCCGCGTCCTGCAGCGTCCATTCATCCGGGAGGGCCGCATCCGGGCCCTGCCGTCCTTCTTCGGCCAGTGGACGAAGACGCGCGACCTGCCGCCCGTGGCCGCGCGCACGTTCCAGGAGCGCTGGCGTGACATTCCATAGGCTCGCCTCGGACGCGCCGGCAGGACCGGCACTCGGTCCGACGGCTCGCACAACGAAAGCTGAATTCCTGGCGCGCATCCGTGGGGAGATGGCCAAGACGCGTGGTCTCTTTCCCGCGTCGACGGCCGAGCGCCCCGCCGAGCCGCGGCAGCGCCTGGAGCTCTTGCGCCGGGAGCTCAGCGAGCGCTGGCCCCAGACGCTCGCGCGGTTCCGCGCGGAGTTCGAGCGCGTGGCCGGCGTGTTCCACCGCGTGCCGACCGCCGCCGACGTGCCCGCGGCGCTCGAGCGGATCTGCCGCGAGCGCGATGCGCGCCGCCTGGTCGCGTGGCCGGCGGAGGACCTGCGCGTGGCGATCGCTCCCGCGCTCGGTGCCGCCGGAATCACGGTGGAATCGATGCCGCGCGCCGTCCCGCCGGAGGCCGAGCGCCGGCGGCTGCGCGCGCTGATCGCCGAGGCGGACCTCGGCGTCACCGGCGCCGACCTCGCCATCGCCGAGACCGGCACCCTGGTGCTCGTCTCGGCGGTCGGGCGGCCGCGCTCGACCTCGCTGCTGCCGCCGTGCCACGTCGCCGTTTTCGACCGCACGGCGCTCGTGGAGTCGCTGGAGCAGCTGGGCCTCGTGCTGGAGGCCTGGCACGACGGTCCGGCGCCGCCGGAGCGCGGGGCGGTGATCAACTTCATCACCGGACCGAGCCGCACGGCGGACATCGAGCTGACCCTCACGCGCGGCGTGCACGGGCCGAAAGAGATCCACGCGATCTTCGTGGATGGTGGTCTGGGCCTTCATGGCTGAGCGCTACTTCGAGCCGGCCGAGGTCGACACGCTGATCCCGACGCTGACCCGCGTGATGGCGGCGGTCATGCGCGCCAACGAAGAGGCCACCACAATCGCCGCAAGGCTTCAGGCCGAGCGAGAGCGGATCGGCCTGGCGGGCGGCGGCATGATCGACCGCACGGCGTGGAAGGCCGACATGGACCGCGTGGAGCACCTGACCGAGACCGTGAAGGCGGGCCTCGGCGAGATCAACGAGATGGGCGGCACCATCAAGGATCTGGCCCTCGGGCTGGTCGACTTTCCGCACCGCCGGAACGGGCGCGTGGTCAACCTCTGCTGGAAGTACGGCGAGACCGCGATCGGCCACTGGCACGGCCTGGACGAGGGCTTCGCCAACCGGAAGCCGCTGTGACGCCCGCCTCGAGGCGCTACGACGCGATCTTCTTCGACCTCTTCGACACCCTCGTGCACTTCGATCGCGAGCGGTTGCCGGAGATCGACGTGGGCGGCCGCACGATCCGCTCGACGGCGGGATGCCTGCACGCGCTGCTACAGCCGCACGCGCCCTCGGTGAGCCTCAGCCAGTGTTACGACGCGCTCGTGGCCTCGTGGAAGGAGGCCGAGCGGCTGCGCGCGATCGACCACCGTGAGGTGGGAGCGCCCGAGCGCTTCCGCGACTTCTTCGACCGGCTGGCCCTCGAGCACGCGACGCTCGCGCCGGAGCTCGCCTCGGTGCTCATCGAGGCCCACAAGGCCGAGCTGTCGAAGGCCGCGTCGTTTCCGGCCCACTACGGGCCGCTGCTCCGCCGGCTGGCCCGGGACTACCGGCTCGCCGTCGTCTCGAACTTCGACTACACGCCGACCGCCATCGGGATCCTCGAGGCCGCCGGCGTGCTGGACCTCTTCGCCGCGGTGATCGTGTCCGACGCCGTCGGCTGGCGCAAGCCGCGCCCGGACATCTTCCGGCGGGCGCTGGCCGCCACGGGCGCCGATCCCGCGCGCACGCTCTTCGTGGGCGATCGCGCCGACATCGACGTCGAGGGCGCGCACCGCGTCGGCATGGACGCCGCGTGGATCAATCCCGAGCGCGCGGCGCTGCCCGAGGGGATCGCCCCGCCGGAGTACGAGATCCGCGACCTCGCCGACCTCGAGCCCGTCCTCGGTGTGAGGTGATGCCTGCATCTCCCGGCATGTCCCCTGCATCCCAAGGCACGGGGGAGGATCGAGAGGACATGGCGACGCCGCGGAAGATCATCATCATCGGCTCCGGCCCGGCCGGCTACACCGCCGCGATCTACGCGGCGCGCGCGAACCTGGCGCCGCTGATGATCAACGGCCTGCAGACGGGCGGGCAGCTCATGCTGACGACCCACGTCGAGAACTATCCCGGCTTCGTGGACGGCGTGCTCGGACCCGAGCTGATGGAAACGATGCGCAAGCAGGCCGAGCGCTTCGGCACCGACATGCTCGGCGAGGACGTGATCGGGGTCGATTTCACCCGCCGGCCCTTCGTCGTGCGGACCGACGATACCCGGTTCGAGGCGCAGACCGTCGTCATCGCCACCGGCGCCTCGGCCACGATGCTGGGCCTGCCGTCGGAGACCCTGCTCATCGGCCACGGCGTCTCGACGTGCGCGACGTGCGACGGCTTCTTCTTCAAGGACAGGGACGTCATGGTCGTGGGCGGCGGCGACTCGGCACTGGAGGAGGCGCTCTATCTCGCGCGGCTCGGTCGCAGGGTGATCGTCGTCCATCGGCGCGAGGCGCTGCGCGCATCGAAGATCATGCAGGACCGCGCCTTCGCGCATCCCAAGATCGTCTTCCTCTGGAACAAGGAGATCGTGGACATCCTCGATCCCGCCGCCGGCAAGGTCACCGCGGTCGTGCTGCGTGACGTCGTCACGGGGGAGCGCACCGAGCATCCCGTCGACGGCGTCTTCGTCGCCATCGGCCATCAGCCGAACACCGCGATCTTCGCGGGACAGGTCGAGCTGCTCCCGAGCGGCTACGTCCGCGTCGAGCCGGGGACGACGCGCACGTCGGTGCCCGGCGTCTTCGCCGCCGGCGACGTGCAGGACTCGGTGTTCCGCCAGGCGGTGACGGCCGCGGGCACCGGCTGCATGGCCGCCCTCGAGGCCGAGCGCTGGCTCGAAGCCCAGCGTTTAGGGTGAGCGCGGCATCGCGTCACGCACTCGCGCGCGCGGCCACGTAGAGCCGCTCGGTCGCGTGCTCGAAGGCGTAGGGCGGCCGCACCTCGACGGCCTCGACGACGAATCCCGCCTGGCGCACCTGGGCCGCGAACCCCTGCGGCCGGCGATGGTGCAGCTCGACGTCGATCGCGGCGCCCTTGTACTCCGTGAAGCGCTGCGCGCCCGTGCCGGCGTGGACGGCCGCGAGCAATCGACCGCCGTCGCGCAGCACGCGCCGTAGCTCGGCCAGCATGGCCGCCGTGGCCTCGTCGCCCGCGTAGATCAGCGCGTAGAACGCGAGGATGCCGGCACAGGCACCGCCGGCGACCGGCAGCGCGCCGACGTCGCCGGCGACGAAGCTCAGCGCGGGGTTCAGGCGCCGGGCCAGCGCGGCCGAGCGCTCCGAGAAGTCGACGCCGATGACCGGTCGGTCGGCGCGCATGTCGAGCTCCGCCAGGAAGCGTCCGACGTGGCCGGCCGCGCCGCAGCCCACGTCGAGGACGGGCCCCGGCGGGCACGCGGCCGCGAAGCGGCGCAGGCGCTCGACGTCCCAGGGCTTGCGCGTCAGCTCGTCGGCGAAGTCGGCGGCGTACTGCTCCGCGATGCGATCGAACGCCGCGCGAACGGGATCGATCACGGTATCAGGTTTGGCGGGCCCTTCGAGGCCCCGGAATCGAGGGGTGCCACGGCTTCGCCGGGGCGCCCCGAGCCACCATGGGGGGCTTGGGGGGCCCTTCGAGGCCCCCCATCTTCTAGGTCCCGACCCGCAGCGTTGCGCCGAGGTCGCGGAGCAGCGCGATCGTCGAGAGGTAGGAGAGCCGTCCGGTGCGCGGGTTCTCTGACGGCACGTTCTCGACCTGGATCTGCAGCGAGCCGAACTCGCCCTCCACCCGGATCCGGTGCGTGTTGAAGGCGAGCCCGGGCACCGCGTAGATCTTCGTCCGCGTCTGCTGCGGTCCGATGCCGGCCAGCGAGAGCGCGGCCAGCACGTTGACGTTGGCGGGGAAGGCGCGGCAGGCGTCGGTGGCCGGCCCCTCGAAGATCAGCGTCTCCTCGCGCAGGGCGTCGAGGTCGATCTTTTGCTGCACGATCCAGGGCGCGCCGGCCAGACCCTTCGGCGGCTTGCGTGATTCCATCGTCACCGACGTGATCTCTCCGATGGCCGCGCCCTTCACACCGTCGAGCCCCGCGATCGCGGCCGAGGGCACCCGGATGCGGGCGCCCGAGCGCTCGGCCAGCGCCACCCAGTCCTCGCGGCCGAGCAGCGCGCCGCAGGACAGCACGACGAGATCGCGTCCGGCGGCGAGAACTTTCGGGGCGAGCTCGGCAAGATGCGCCTGGGTCGAGGCCTCGACGACGAGATCCGAGGCCTCGACGAGCGCGTCGACATCCAGGAAGGCGGGGCGTGACTTGAGCGTGGCCAGGAACGACTCCGCCCGGTCTCGCGTGCGCGCGGTCGCGCCGGCGAGCGCCAGGCCCGGCAGTCCGGCGTCGATCGCCCGGCACACCTGCCGGCCGATCGCGCCGAGGCCGGCGACGCCGATCTGGATCGGACCGTGCGCGGCTCGCATCGCGGCGCATGGTATCATGCGCCAAGTTGACGTCACCCGCCGCGCTGCGACAGCCTCTCGAGCGGCTGTATCGGGACTTCGACTACGGCGCGCGTCTCGGCCGCGACGCGATCCAGTACCCGCTCCGCTACGCCGACCCCGCCGATCGTGAGATCGTCGCGCTGCTCACGGCGTGCCTGGCCTACGGCCGCGTCGATCTCTTCGGCCGTGCGCTCGAGGGCGCGCTCGCCGTGATGGGACCGTCGCCGGCAACCTTCGTCCGCGAGTTCGATCCGGCGCGCGACGCCACCGTCTTCGCCGGCTTCCTCTATCGCTTCAACCGGCCGCGCGACCTCGTGGCCTTCTGCGTGGCGGCGCGCGATCTGCTCGCGCGCCACGGCACGCTCGAGAAATGCTTCCTCGCGGGCGATGCCCATCCACGCGGCCCGATCGGCCCGGCCCTCGAGCGCTTCGCGCGCGCGTTTCTCGAGGCGGACCTGCACGAGGTGTTTTCGCGGGGCCGCCGCTCCCGCGGCTATCGCCACCTGTTCCCGCTGCCCTCGATCGGCGGCCCCTGCAAGCGCCTGCTCCTGTTTCTGCGCTGGATGGTGCGGCGTGAGGCGCCGGACTTCGGCCTCTGGACCGGCGTGTCGCCCGCGCGCCTGCTGATCCCCGTGGACACCCACGTCGAAAACATGAGCCGGGCCATCGGCCTCACGCGCCGGCGCTCGCGGAACTGGAGGATGGCCGAGGAGATCACCGGGCGGCTGGCCGTGCTCGATCCCGCCGATCCCGTCAAGTACGACTTCGCGCTCTGCCACACGCGCATGGCCGGCGACTGCCTGGACCGCCGGGACGCCGTCGTCTGCCCACCGTGCGGCCTGCGCGGCGTCTGCCGTCACTGGAAGCGGGGCGAGGCCCGCCGGAGGCGTCGATGACGGAGATCACGGGAGTCCTGCTCGGCGCGTTGCTCGTCGTCCTCGCCGTGCTGGCGTGGACGCTCTTCGGCACGCGGCGCGAGCTGGCCGAGATGCGCTCCCAGCCGCCGTCGTCCGATCCGGCCGTGGGACTGCTCAAGCAGGAGCTCGAGAGCGTGCGCCGCGAGGGGCGCGAGGACCAGGAGCGCCTGCGTCGCGAGGTCGGCACGCTGACGGGCGAGGTCACGCGCCAGCTCGAGCAGGGGATGCAGCTGATCCAGGCCGGCCAGACGAGCATCGGCGCGCGGCTGGA
>Ga0137418_10003142_pt1 | contig 15185 bp, 14 predicted proteins | sample CZODoug3_1_2_16f_FD_122242 | JGI IMG/M metagenome (GOLD analysis project Ga0137418, IMG submission 122242) | Vadose zone soil fungal communities from Angelo Coast Range Reserve, California, USA - CZODoug3_1_2_16fungal (Hybrid Assembly) | ecosystem: Environmental > Terrestrial > Soil > Vadose... | reverse complement strand
AAGCCCCATGGGACCGGCATGGGACTTCGCATCAGCCGCTCCATTATCGAATCGCATGGTGGCCGCTTGTGGGCTGCTAACAACTCCCCGTGCGGCGCAAGGTTTTGTTTCGCCCTACCCGCCAAAGCCGAGGCAGAGGAATGAAACCCGCAGGCGCTACCCACGCTGTTCGTCATTGATGACGATGCAGGTGTGCGTGCCGCGGTGCAGGAGGCGCGCGACCCCGCGATGGGCTCAAATCTCGGACCGATTTTGTAACCGCCTGCTGAATCAGTCCCGAGTGAGCAGCCTACCGTTTTTTCTCTCGCTCAGATATACCGAACCTGTACCGAAGAACAAATGGAGCCGCTTGCTGACCATGATGATGTCCGGTTTTTCTTCACTTGCCGGTGCGACACTTCACCCGTTCACGACTACAGGTCGATCTTCGGGGCACCCAGCCTGAAGGGGAGCCTCAATACCGGATTTCCGATTTGCCAAGGGTATTTGGCACTTTCCGAAAATCAAAGTCCGGCAGGCGCCGGATGGTTCCAATTTCAGGGGAAAACCCGAATTGAAAGGAGATTGTGTTTGAGGGCTCGCGGCGTAAGCCATTCTGCACCGTATTGCTAGGGCACGTGAGCGAGTCTATCAGTAGCTTCAAAAGAAACGCTCGACCGGCCAAACCAGACGGCCTACCTACCCGCTTGTGGCGGGCTCGTCCCAAGACACAGAGTGTACACGCGTGACGTTACCGGTCATGGCCATCAGTCAGAATCCGCAATCCACGCCATTCGGGTGGGCTTCGGGTTGATTAGCGGGGAATCGGACTGGCTGGTGTTGGCCCACAATATGAAGGAGAAAACACACTCTGAATTGCGGATGGCCCCATTCCCCTCGGGAAGGGACAACCAGACAGGGGCGAGAAATCATCCAAGACGGCGGAAAGAAGGTAGCCAAAATGAACTTCCTCAGATATCAGCACGTTCCCACAATTCTGCTGCTGGCCGCGTTCGCGGGCTGCACACAACGACAAAACTCGCAGGATCTGAAGGAGAAAACGGCACAAGCAACGGCGGAAGTGAAGAGCGATGCCAAAGCGGTGGCCGAAGGGATACGCGAGGGCTGGAACCGCGATAAGCCGCTCGATTTGAACACTGCCACAAAACATCAGTTGCTGAGCCTCCCGGGCGTGACTTCGGCGGAAGCAGACCGGGTGATTACCGGGCGTCCTTATAGCGAACCCGGCGAAGTGGTGACGCGGGGAATCATACCGAAGGCCGAGTATGACAATATTGCATACCAGGTCACGGCCAAGAAATGACCGCCGTAGCTGCGTTGAGCGAGCCTGCCAAATGCGGGGGTTGCGATTCGCCAGAACCTGGGTTGCTGTCGAAAGCGACACGGCACGAAGGTGAAGGTTTTTCTCGGCCTGATCCGAGCGAGGGGTCGTCTCCTGGTGAGCCCTGAATAGGCAAGGCGACCTCCAGGGCACAAAAGCAGGCGGCCTGCCCCTAAATTCGCGCTTGATCGCTGAGCATTCGCCCAAGGCACGTTGTAAGGCCGGACTGCTGATCTTATCTCGTGGGCGGCGAGGAGATTGCAGCGGCATTCTCGCCGGTCCGGTTCTCCCGCAAGACTCCGCCTCAAAGCCGACGTGTCAGCCGCTTAGCTACGATTCCCACTAGAAGCCAGCGGGCCGGGACAAGCGCGCTAGGCTAGACCGCAGGATCAAGCTGTCCAGTTTCTGTCGCCGTTTGGCAGGCGAGAGCTTGGCGATCCTCGGGCACGATTGATGATCGGCCGCTTCGACTCTCGAGACGAATCGCAGACTGACTCCATGGATTGTCCGTGATACGCTCAGCTGGCGCTAGAGCCCTAGGAGAAAAACTGTGCAAGTAGTGGCTGGAGTGGATCTGGGCGGAACTGCGATCAACTATACGTTACTGAACCAACAGGAAAACTTCCTCATCGAAGGCCTATGTGAACATCCCGCCCTCGCAAAGCAAGGACCCGAAGTTTGCCTCCAGCAAATCGCAGACGGTCTGCAGATTGCCGCCCGGGGAGCTGGCATTTCTCTTGCAGACGTGGTCGCCGTCGGCCTCGATACTCCGGGCCCGGCCAGTGCCGCGGGACAGCTCAGTGCCCGAGGTTCCACAAATTTTGCGCACCCGAAGTGGGCTGGATTCGATGTGCGTGAAGGACTGGCGCACAAGCTCGGTAAACCGGTGTCTTATTTGAACGATGCCAACGCCGCTGCACTCTGGGGCCACTACTCCATCTTTGGTTCCAACAGTCGCGAGACGTCGATTTCAATCGTCATCGGAACCGGCAACGGCGGGGGCATCATCCTCGATGGCAATGTCGTGAAGGGCAAGAACGGATTCGGCGGAGAACTCGGGCACGTGCTCATTCCCTATCAGAGCATTGCCGGAACCAACGGAATCAAACCGGAGTGCAATTGCGGACGCATCGGCGACCTGGAGTCGCTCTGTTCGCTCACCGCCATCGAAAAAAATATCCTGCCATATCTTCTGACGCGTTCTCCAGGTCACGAGTTGGCCGGAATGGATCTTCATCAAGCGGCCAAACTCGTGCGCGGCCTAGCTGACCAAGGCGATCCGTTGTGCCAAGAAGTTTTTCGCGTGCAGGCTCATGCCCTGGGTCTTTTTTTTGACGAAATGGTGAATACATTCGACCCCGATGCATTCATCGTCGGCGGGGGCGCCCTGGAAACGAGCAAAGAGTTTCAAGGCTGGTTTATGGAACAGATCCGTACCGCCATGCCTATCCAGCGCGAGGAGCAGGCTGCCATTCCAATCCATGTGATGCCGAATGGCGACACGGCGGGTGCGCGGGGTGCGGCCATCGAAGCGCTAAAGCTTGCGCGGCAAGGAGGCCTTGCGTAGCGAGGGCAGTCCACTTGCCGCATTGTCGTCGGCAATTCTGAAGTCGTGCTGGATTCATCCACTGCCGTCGTTCTTGCCTGTTCTCCGCTCTGAGCGCCACGCCAAACCCGGTGCAAAGCCCACACGTGCACAACCAGGCGCCAGCTTCAGAACAACACTGTCGTGGTCTTAGTTCTTAACAGGTTGGCAGGCGACATCTTAATCCCTGCGTGGTGCCGCGCTGGCGAGCGCGAGAATGGCTCCGGCAAACAGCAGCGTGTCCGCAAAGTAGTTGATCCCCTCAACCTTGACCGCGGTGCTCGGGTCGGACATCTGCACGATCAGGATCGGCCCATAAATGAACAATACAAGCAGCACGATCCAGGTGCCGAGATAAGTTGCCGCGATCCGCGTCTTCTTGTCCAGCAGAATGCTTGTCCCGGCAACCAGAAGAATTGCGCCCGTCAGATAGCCAATGAGCAGGCGCCCCGGAACCCAGGCAGGCGTCAGTTTTTCGAGCGGGACTCCGGGGCATCCCGCCGGGTGCAGAAAATGCTCAACGCCAAACCATATAGCGGCGATCGCGATCCATACGCGGCCCATCTGAATGAACTTGCTTTTCTTGCCGCGCATGGTGTTTGCCGCAAGAATCCACGCTCCGCCTGCGAATGACATTTCGCGGAAGACGATCACCCATGCAAACCTGTCTCTGGGGCTGGCAAGAACTCGCGGGATATGCACCATTACCACAAAAAGAAACATCATGATCCCGAACAGCACGCCGGACCAGCGCACCTGAATTTTTGTGGCAATGCTCAAGGACGCGGACAGCAACGCAAAACCGACGAAATAGGCCCAAAACAAACGCCCTGGCATGTACGAGGGCACGGCGAGCATGATGAACCTTGCATCCGACAGATGTTCCGCGCCGAAGACCGCCAAGGGAATGGCGAAACACAAACTGCTCAGGACTACGATCTTGTCCAGGCCGCCGGCCCGCAGGACATCGGTCCTCGCAGCCCACAGCGCAACAAGGAAAAGCAGGATGCCGGCGCTGCACATCGAAACCGCCGTGCGAGAGATCTCCAAAAATATGGCGAAAATGGTTGTATGCATCTGAATGCCAAGCGTAAGCTCGCAAACTCTATCTGGCTGCGTCTTCCCAGGTCAATACAACTTCAAAGTGTATAACGAAGAGTAGGTGAGGCCACTATTTACGAAGCTGCAGAGACGCCCGACCTGGCCCTGGCCTTTGTCGTCCAACTATTGACCTCAGAATGTGTACCGCGATGGCTGGATTGGCTCTTCGCGTGGCTGGAGATGATCTAGTGTCAAAGCCACGGCTTCGTGCCTCCTTAACCGACACGCGAGTAGCAATGCTCGGTCACCTCTTTCTTTGCGTCGCCGACGATCGGGTGCTTGCCAAGGCGCATTGTCTTGCTCTGCCGTTAACCAGTTGCCGAGGCGCTTCTTCGCCCCGCTTTGGGTCTACTGAGTTCAGGCTATTCAACACCGCGGCTCTGGTCTGCGCAAGACTGAAATCCATCCGTGGGGAACAGGCAAAGGGGTGCTGGCGTCGGGACAGCCGATGCGATAGGAGCATGCACCCAGAAATCCCACCCTCATTGGCCAAGCATACCGTCCAGATGATTGTGTGATCTGAAATAGCCTCCGTCGCGACAGTACAAAGCTGCCAATTCTGGCGGTTTTGTCGTATCGAGGTATCCCGGAGTTTATCGTTAGCGCGTGTTCAGTTTGTCGAGGGTGCGCTTTAACTCCTCAAGCTTCTGCCCGGCCTCGCCAAGCTTGCCTTCCGCCGTCAGGCGCTGATAGTCGGACAGGTCCTTCGCGGCTTCTGCGATGAGCGCGTTGTGATCCGCCGCGGGCTGAGCTGCCGCGGATGCCGGTGTCCTCGGCTCCGACTCCGCAGGGACTGCGCGGGCGCTCGTTGATGGAGAACTCAAAGACGAGGCCGTTCCACCAAAAAGCGACGCCATCGCCGACTCGAAAGTTGGTCCATACGCCAGCCGATCTTGCAGCGCCAGCACCACCAGGCGCAATTCCGGCATCGGACTCCGCTGGGCTTGCAGGTAAATCGGCTCCGCATACAGCAGAGCGCGCCCGGTTGGAATTACCAGAAGGGTGCCGCGCCGCACGTGTGAGCCTTGCTGATTCCACAAGGTCAATTGTCCGGAAAGCTGCGCATTTTGATCGATTCGCGCCTCGATTTGCAGCGGTCCGTCAACCAGCTTCGTCTTCGGAAAATTGTAGACCACCGACTTGCCGTATTGCGCGCCGTCGCTGCGCCCGGCGATCCAGCCAATCAGATTATTCCGGTTCGCTGGGGTGAAGGGCAGAATCTCAACAAACTCCTCGCCGCTTTCGCCCGGCAGTTTCATGAGCACGAAATTCGGCTCCATCGACTGTGTCGTTTGCTGGCCTTCCTCGCCAAGACCGACTTCCGTGGCTACCGTCCACAGATCCTCGCGGTTGTAAAACGCTTCCGGATTCGTCATGTGATACAAACCGTAAACTTCCGCCTGGAGTTTCAACAGCAGCTCGGGATAGCGCACGTGTTTCCGCAACCCGGCCGGCATGGCGGACGCATCCTGGAACAGGCTCGGAAAGATGGCGCGGTAGCCAGCGATGATCGGATCATCGTTATCAAAGACATAAAAGGTGGTCGTGCCATCGTAGGCGTCCACCACCACCTTGACGCTGTTGCGCATGTAATTAATCCGGTCGTCACCGAGACGGTAATGCGTCGAATATGGGTAGCTGTCTGAAATCGTGAACGCGTCCATGATCCACGACAGCCGGCCATCGTCCCCCAGCACGATATACGGATCCGCATCGTAAGTGAGGAAAGGAGCCAACGTGGATACGCGATCTCGAACGTTACGCCGCATCAGCAGCCGACTATCCTTGTTCACGTCATCGCTGAACGGCAGCTTCGCGAGGTCGCCGCGGTCGAACGCGATGATCATGCGGCGCAGGAAACCGCCGAGAACGATCCCGCCGTCTCCTTCGTACGACGTGAGGTTGTTGGCCTGGCCTTGCGGATAGTTGAATTCCTGCTGCCGGGTCTTCACGTAGACGTCGGTGTTGGTCAGCTCGCCGAAATAGACCTCTGGACGCTTCACAGCCAGACCGCCCTCCGTGCTCTGCACTGGCATGTTGCTCAGAATCAGTGTGGGCAGGCCTTCCGCCGTGAATCCATTCACGGGATTCATCGTGATGCCGTAGCCGTGGGTGTAGATCAACTTCTCGTTAATCCAGTTGCGGCTGCTCTCTGGGAGCTTCTCGACGTTCAACTCGCGAGTTGCCAGCATCACCTGCCGAATCGTGCCGTTAATTTCATAACGATCAATGTCGATGTCGGGAAAGTCGTAGTAGGTGCGGATTTCCTGAATCTGGCGCAGTGTGTCCTGGAGCGCATGCCAGTCCCACAGCCGGATATTTTGCAGAGTAGCCTGATTGGCCGCCGGATCAGCTGCCTCGACGGTTGTCTCGGCAGGAAACTCACGCAGCATGACCCGGCTCAATCCGTAGGCTTGCCGCGTTAAGTCGGTGTTAAACACGATGTAGGGCTTCTCGCGAACCAGCTCGTTCGGTTTGACGATAAAGCTGCTGACGTACCACGCCATCCCTTGAACGACGACGTAACAGACCGCCGCCGGAACGATCGCTGCCATTAGCCACCGCCCGCGTGGTTCCCGGATGGCGTTGAAGGCTGCGATCGCCGCGCCCAAAACGAGGGCTACGGTGACGACGAGCATCCCCGTGAGCGTGACGTGCGCGTCCGTGTAGGTCACGCCTCCGAAGATCGTGTGATCGTCCAGCAAGCGCTCGAACCGGCTTAGGTAAACACGCATCGCCAGGATCAGCAACAGCACTGCATAACCCATAGAGAGCCCGCGCCAAGGCAATGTGACCGAGCGGCTGAGGCGCCCAGACAGCACACGAGCTCCGCCCGTCATCAGGATAAAGAAGACGGCGAGTCCACAGATCATCACGACCAGCGTGAGCAGCCATCCCGTGATAACCTGCCACGCCGGCAGAGCGAACAGAAAGAAATTCAACGGCTTGCCAAAAATCGGGTCGGTGACGCCAGTGCTGGTGCGCGGCGCGAACCAAAATAGCGCGAGCGCCGGCCACTCTCCCATCATGGCGACTCCGCTGGCAACACCAATGACGAGCGAAAAGACAAACGCGATGAGCCGCAGAACCGGATCGACCGGCAGCTTCACCGGATGCCCGCCAATGAAAATGGTGTGACCGCTCGGCAAATCAGCGCGATGCGCTCGCTTGAGAGCCAGAAACGATCCGTACAGAACGAGAAATGTGGTCGCTGCGATGGCCGCGAAGATTCCCCACTGAACAGTCAGCGTTTTCCAGAACACATTCCCATAGCCGAGCGATTCGAACCAAAGCACGTCCACGTAATACGACAGCGCAGCTCGGCCGCCGAAGAAAATGCCGGCGAGGACTCCAACTATGAGAAGGAAACGCCGGCGCCGGCGCCGGTTCCCCGGCTGACTCCGCGGCCAGTCCAAGGATTCAGTCATTGCGCAGCTCCGTTTTCGTCTGCTCCATTGGTTATGCGCATAATACTCCCCTTCGCGCGCGCAGATTCTTGGACGCGGGAAAGGATTCGGTACGCAAGCCCGTGACGAGCACCCCTACACTGGTCGAAGATCGCCGGTCGAAGATTGCCGGTCGAAGATTGCCGCGCGCATCAACACAAAATGACGGAAGCCCTCAGTTGCAGGAATTTTTATCCCAACTGCGGACGAGCATCGTCAACGCTTCGCCCTGTGGACATTCTCTACGACATTCGATGGCTCTCGCCGTGTGGCTTCCAAAAGATCCCTGAGCGTAAGTGATTGAAAACTATAGGCATCTGGCCATCGTTGACCCGGCGTTCCCTCAAAGTAACGCCAACCGTCTGTTGCGCCTCAGGCTGGCCCTGAGATGAACTTCAAACCCACTGCTCTCGGAAGCCGCTCCGACGCCCAGACGATCCAGCACGCTCTTGAGCGACCGGTTTGCCAAGGGGCTCCGATCGGAAGGCTGACGAGCAGTGGGTTGTCGAAGGCGCGCCCCCGGCAGGAGCCGGAATTGCGGCTGCCACCTGGCAAAATTCATACTCCGACCATGACCCTCAAAAATGCAGCGTTGTTGGCACTCATCGGGACGATTCTGACGACGGCTCTTTTGGTAGGGGTGTTCGTTGCCAACGTGGTCAATGTTCTGCGGGGCGTGGACGCACCAGTGGCGCTGTTCCCGTCGCTCATCTATGCCTTTGGTTGCCTCAGCCTGTCGGTATTCATTTAGGTCTTTTATAAGGCGCAGTAGTCGTGATTGAGCGAGGCCCGCTTTGGCTTGTTTGATCCCTCGTTGAATTGATTTGCGGACATCTGGTTGCCGGGAGGGGCTCAGGACGGCTCCGGCGTCTCAGAGGTCAACGCGGCCTTTGTGGCCAACGTGCGCGCATAGGCACACCACAGGCCCGTTTCCGAGACACTCCGCCTAAGCCAGCCCAATGCTTCTATTGCAAGCGTCACAACCCCGGAACGGATCGCCATTCGAGAATGGAATCGCTGTCTCAGTAGTACTGGAGGAGTCGATTGGGGGCGAACGATACTGACGCAAAATCCGAGACTCAAAGGCCTGGGGCTGAATCATCAATACGTCCTCTGTATTTGGAGCAACTGATTTAGGCCAGCTGTTTCCACATCTGGCATGCCCCACCCGGCAGGTCCGACCTGTTACGGAGAATCATTGGAGGGGCAGTCCGCACGAAAGTCCACTCGGAAGAGTATGCCGTTTGGTGCGCCAAGCAGCCCCGTGCCGATCCGCACATCCGGGAACGAAACGGCCTTGTCGTTGATCCAAGAGCCTTATCTGGTACCTGGTGGGTCTGATCTAACTGCGTAACAGCCGGAACGGTTCCCGTCCAGACCTAAGGTTGCGCACCTATTGTCCCATGGGGGATCGGGTTAAGCGACTACAGTGAGGGTGTGAGATATGACCCATCCACTACGACGTATGACGGCCCCGCATTCACACATACCTGCCGCGAATATAGCGGCGCGGCCGCCGATTTCAACGGCACGAGTGGCAACTGCCGTTCGCAGGCGGCAGCAGCGATCAATCCACGGGCTGTCGTATCGCGTTCGAGGACGCCGATGTCGACCCATGGTAATTCGTTGCCAGCTGTTCTCACGGGCCAGGCTGACCAGCGTTTCTGCCGTTTGAAATTTTCTCCAAGTTGAAAAAATAGAGGCGTATGACTGAAAAACTTTTGACGAGGTTCAAGGTTCCCCTTCCTGGACTGCTGCCTCCGCTGCTGCCCCCGCAGCGTAACGGTTCCCAACGCGAACTGGTCGAGGCGCTCCGAGAAAGTGAAGAACGCCATCGGCTGCTCCTCGATGGAATCCAGAACTATGCCATCTTTATGATGGACGCGCAGGGCCGGATCCTCAGTTGGAATGCCGGCGCCGAGCGAATCAAAGGTTACACATCCGATCAGATTATCGGCCGCAGCTTTTCCTGCTTCTTTCTGCCGGAAGATATCAAGCGGGGAAGACCTCTGGAAGTACTCCGAAAAGCCGCTGTCAGCGGACGGTGCGAAGAACAAGGCATGCGCGTGCGGAAAGACGGCTCACGATTCTTGGCGAATGTTGTATTCACAGCCCTGCGCGACTCGGCTGGAAACCTGCGGGGATTTTCTGAGTTCAGCCACGATCTGAGTGAAAGCAACGAGTCGGGGGCGAAATACCGCGGGCTATTGGAGGCCGCCCCGGATGCAATGGTGGTGGTGAACGCCTTAGGGGAAATCGTTCTGCTGAACGTTCAGGCCGAGAAACAGTTCGGATACAGTCGCAATGAACTGGTGGGTCAGCCAGTAAAGAACATCATTCCGGAGGGCTTCGCGGAACGGTTGATCGCCGATGGTAGCCCGACCGCGGCGGAGGCTTTCGCACAGCTGATCGAAACCGGGATTGAACTTTCTGGCCGACGGAAGGATGGAAGTGAGTTTCCGATCGAGATTATGCTCAGTCCACTGAAAAGTGCGGAGGGCACCCTGGTGACGGCGGCAATCCGCGACATCACCGCACGCAAGAAATCCGAGGAGCGTCTCGTGAAGACGGTGGCGGAACTGAAGCGTTCCAATGACGAACTCGAGCAATTTGCCTACGTCTCATCGCACGATCTCCAGGAACCGCTGCGCATGGTGGCCAGTTTTACTCAGCTCCTAGCCAAGCGCTACAAAGGGCGTTTAGACCCCGATGCCGATGAGTTTATCGCCTTTGCCGTAGACGGGTGCAACCGCATGCAGGGGTTGATCCACGATCTGCTGACCTATTCTCGCGCGGGGGCAACGGGAAAGGCTCTTTGCCGTGTTTTCGGTGAAGACGCATTGCAGGGGGCGCTCGAGAATTTACGAATAACGATCGAGCAGAGCGGTGCGGTTGTGACGCACGACCCCCTACCAGCGATCAGCACGGACCAAACGCAGTTGACTCAGGTATTTCAAAACCTCGTCGGGAACGCTATCAAGTACCGCAGCGCCGAGCTTCCTCGCATACACGTCTCTTCCACGAAAAACGGTGACAACGAGTGGATCTTTTCCGTGCGCGACAATGGCTTGGGGATCGCTCCCCAGTACTTCGAGAAGATCTTCGTCCTTTTCCAGCGGTTGCACGGGCGAAACGAGTTCGAGGGCACTGGAATCGGATTGGCGATTTGTAAGAAAGTCCTGGAACGCCTTGGCGGCAGGATCTGGGTCGAGTCCCAACCCCAAGGAGGCTCAACCTTCTACTTTGCGTTGCCGGAAAGAGTTGAGAAATTATGAAGACGATTGGGATGGATGCCGCGCCTGTCGAAGTCCTTTTGGTGGAAGATAGTCCCGGCGATGTCCGGCTCACACGGGAGGCGTTTAAAGACGCCAATGTGCATGTCAACCTGCACGTGGCATCGGATGGGGCAGAAGCGATGGACTTTCTCAATCGCGAGGGGAAGCACTCCGACGTTCCCCGCCCGGATCTGATCTTGCTGGATTTGAACCTGCCGAAGAAAGATGGCCGCGAGGTCCTGGAGGAAATCAAGCAGAGTCCGGTACTCAAAAGCATTCCGGTAGTAATCTTGACGACCTCTGCGTCGGACGAAGATATCCTTCAAAGTTATCGGCTGCATGCGAACTGTTACATCACCAAGTCCATGGGCCTCGATGGATTCCTCGAAGTCGTGAAGAGCATCGACACCTTTTGGCTGTCTGTTGTCAAGCTTCCGCACCAACCACGCTCATGAAAGAAAAGACGCTCCAAGTCCTTGTGATTGAGGATAACGCCGGAGATGTGCGCTTGCTCCGCGAGATGTTCAGCGGCGAGAAGCCCGGCAGTTTCGAATTGACGCATCTCATGCGAATGAGCGAGGCCGAGATTCATCTTGCCAAAGGCGGGGTGGACATCACCTTGTTGGACATGGGATTGCCGGATGGGCATGGCATAGATACGGTGCGGCGGGCGCACGCGGCGGCCCCAGGCGTCCCGCTGATCATCCTGACGGGATTGGACGACGAGGCACTGGCCGCCGATGCTATGACGCAAGGCGCACAAGACTACATGATCAAGGGCCAGATCGAAAGTCGTGCGCTCCCTCGGGCTCTTCGCCATGCCATCGAGCGCCACCGCATGCAGGCTGAAACCGATCTCATCCGGACACACCAGATGCAGTTTAAGGATGAGTTCCTCTCCCACGTGTCGCACGAGCTCCGTTCACCGCTGACCGCGGTTCGCCAGTTCGTCACTATTCTTTTGGACGGATTGCCTGGCGAAATGAATCCGGAACAGCGTCAGTACCTGGAAATCGTTCTGAGGAATGTTAAGCAACTGCACTCGATGATTAATGACCTGTTCGAAGTGTCTGGCGTACAAACAGGTAAATTGAAGGTCGAGCCGCAATGTACTTCAGCTCCCGATGCCATCGCCTATGCCGTCAATACACTCCAGGGCGCGGCCGTATTGAAAGGAATCATTCTCTCTGCAGACATCGAGCCGAAGTTGCCATCGGTGTGCGCTGACCCGGCGCGCCTTCGACAAATCCTCATCATTCTGGTTGATAACGCCATCAAGTTTACGCCGCCGAACGGAACGGTGACGATTCAGGCGCGCATCTTCGATGAAGATCCCTCTTCTCTGGTCCTCGAGGTCTCAGACTCGGGATGCGGGATCGAACCGGACAAGATCGGGCGGATTTTTGAACGCCTCTTCCAAGCTTCCGATACGTCAGCAGTTCATACCGGCCTTGGTTTGGGCTTGTACATCTGCAAGGACCTGGTTACGCGACAGGGCGGCAAAATCTGGGCCCATAGCGCCCAGGGAGAAGGCGCAGTTTTTTCCGCTACAATCCCCATTTTTTCCCTGCCCAAAATGATCGCGCCCGCCTTCAGCGAGGAAAGACAGGTCGAACTTCCTATCACACTCGTAGTGACAGAACTAGGTTCACAAACCGGCTGGCTTTCTGACCAAATACGCGCGGACCAGTGTCAGGGGATGCGCGACCTTCTGCGCGGCTGCTTGCATTCCGATCTCGACGTTCTCTTGCCCAGGACGGATTCCGCAGGACCGGTCGAACTCTTCTTTGTAGTGGCAATTACCGACGGAATTGGCGGCGAGGCGATCTGTAAGCGGATCGGGAAGAAATTGGGCAGTTCAGAACATCTCCGGCTGGCAGATTTAACCCATTCAACCTCGTACCGGTCACTTGAGGCGTGTCGACGAGAGTCGATCGAATCAAAGGAAGATTTTCTGGAGAGGGTGGCCACCAGCATTCAGGAACTCATGAACGACGAAATTTCGTCGAGGCAGGTTAAAAATGGATAGCAGGAAAATTCTCATTGTGGATGATAATGCAGATATTCGCCTGGGCATGCACTTGCGCCTCAAGGCCAACCAATACCAGACCTTCTTTGCCGCCGATGCGTTCTCCGGTGTTGCCGAAGCGCGGAAGCACCGACCAGATTTAATTATCCTCGATCTCGGTCTCCCCGCGGGCGACGGCTTCACCGTAATGGAAAGGCTCAGTCAGATTCCAGTTCTCGCAGTAATTCCAATCATCGTCGTCTCCGCTCGCGATGGTCTTGGAAACCAAAAACGAGCATATGCGGCAGGGGCGAAAGCATTTCTTCAGAAGCCTGTGAATGATGACGAATTGTTGGCGGTCATCCGGCAAGCACTAGGAGAACCCGCGGGGATGAAGAAACCTACCCTGTATGACCAGGGATCCGTATGACGAAACCCGCGTTGCGCACGTCGTCAGAGGTCCCTTCCAATCCGTCTCACGAAATGCGGAATGCGCTCGCCTGTATCCAGCAATTTGGAAGCATCCTGATCGATGGGCTAGCCGGTGAATTGTCCGGCGAGCAACGCGAATATATTGGCATCATGTTGGAGAATGCTGCGAAAATTCGCAGCGTGCTAGACAGCGAGTTGGCCGGGACTGATGGACTGCTTCAGGAATCGAAAATCAAAATCGAACGTGTGTCTAGACGGGAGAACTAATGGTAAAGACGAGAATATTGGTTGTCGACGACAACCCCGCGATACGAAAAGGACTCAGCGTCCGTCTGCGAGCGAACGGATACGAGGTTTTGTTTGCCGAGGACGCGATTTCAGCCACCGCCGCTCTGGTGACGGAAAGGCCCGACCTGCTGATTCTTGATCTGGGACTTCCTGCTGGAGATGGATTCGTCGTGATGGACCGATTGCAAAAAAACGACCGTCTGGCGAATATCCCGGTGATTGTGCTGACGGGTCGCGAATTGGCGGACAATCGGGACCGGGCTCTGCAAGCGGGAGCGGCGGCTTTCTTTCAAAAACCCGTAGAAGATGGAGCCCTGCTCTTTGCGGTTCGCAAGGCCCTGGATCTTTCCCGCGGTGAATCGCGCTTCGACGAGTAGCAGGAATCAAACTGCAAATCCAATGCAGAGCTTAACTCAAAAAGGAAACTTACTCATATGTTGACGATCCTTGTGGTCGACGATAGCGTCCATCTTCAAATTGCGTTCAAGAAGGTACTCACTTCCTCCGGGTATCGAGTTGAACTCGCCAGCGATGGCGAAGAGGGATTGCGCCTTGCACGCAGCATAAGACCTGATGTCATCCTGCTCGACATGATGCTCCCAAAGCTGAGTGGGGTGGACGTTCTTCTCTCCTTGAAAAAGAGTCGCGCGACAGAGAAAATTCCGGTGATTGCCTTGAGCGGTCTGCCCAGAAGTAATGAGGCGAGACTGAGGAGAGACGGCGCGGTAAGCTATCTGCAGAAATCAAATTTAGAGGACCTGGACGTCTTGCTGCAAGCCGTCGACTATGCCCTTCTCATGCCCCGTGACGACGAGTTCAACCAGACGGCGTTTCTCCCCAATCCGCCTGTAGTCGAACAAGGAGTCCTAAGGTTCGGCCGGGAAGGAATAGCCGAGCCGGAGCAAGGCTCTGGGGCCCGGTCCAAGGTCGGTAAACCTAGGAAACTCGGCGTCAAGCCGAACTGAATGAGGCGTGGAAGGTCAACTGGTTGGTCACGACGCCGAAATTGGAACTGCCAAACGTTCCGTTGGGCGGTCCAAAATTGGGGCGGTTGAAGAGATTGAAGAACTGGTTCGATGGTCCACCTCACCGGCGTAGGCTCCTGCACGATCACTGCATCGCAGGCCAGTGACAGCAACTACAACGCTGCACCAGACGTTCCACAATCGTTCTCGATTGCCAGGGACAGCCAGACCATCGCATTCGGGGCATTGCCAGGGAAGACTTTTGGCGACCCCGACTCCACCGTCAGCGCGACGACTTCTGCCAGCCTGACTGTGAGCTTTGCCTCTAGCGGCAATTGCAGCGTAGCTGGTTCCACCGTCCACCTGCAACAATAATCGCATCCGCATTGGTACGACTCACCCAAAATGCACGGGGAATCCTGTTCTAAGATTTCACACGTCTGCCAACAATAGTGGTGGTGCGCAGTGTGTGCTGTTCGGCAACCGGACCCCGTGACCGTCGTCCTCAGTGATGGGTCGGTAAACCAGACGCTTGTCCCGAATTTTCGCGGTCAATTTAACGATGTCATTCCTGCGAGGCGGCGTGGACGATGATTTCTTGGAATCTTTCAGGTGTCATTGTGGTGTCCATTTTCGCATACGCAGTGCCGATCGTGATCCGCCGCATGGCTACCGCCGTGAAAGGGCGCTGAGAAGCTGGATCACGTTGTAATTACAAGGCAGCGGTCGCTCTGCAATGCCCTGTAAGGAACAGCTGGAAACGC
>Ga0137418_10003140_pt1 | contig 15188 bp, 12 predicted proteins | sample CZODoug3_1_2_16f_FD_122242 | JGI IMG/M metagenome (GOLD analysis project Ga0137418, IMG submission 122242) | Vadose zone soil fungal communities from Angelo Coast Range Reserve, California, USA - CZODoug3_1_2_16fungal (Hybrid Assembly) | ecosystem: Environmental > Terrestrial > Soil > Vadose... | reverse complement strand
TTTACTCGTCGGTTTACGCGAAGCTTCGTTACCGGACCGGAGTCGTCGGCTACCACAGTTCGAAGTCGGGCCCGAGCAGCATTGCAAGGCGACGGTTCGGCTCGGCATATCGCGCGAGCAGATCGCGCCGGAGGTCGCCGTCCAGCGTCTCGCCCCCCTTCTCGGACGGATTGATCACGCCGAGGCCGTCGGCATCCTGGGGCCGCGGCGCGATGCCGAGGAACCGGTGCAGGCGCTCGGCGAGGTCGTGGCGGCGGCTGTGGATATCCTCGAAGCGCAGGATCAGCATCTGCTCTCGCGCGATTCGCCGGAAGTACTCCTCGAGAAGGTCGGCGTACAGCCCGCGCGAGAAATACGAGAACGGCCTGGTGAACTTCCATCGCTCCGGCAGTTCGCGTTCGCGTTGCTCCTCGAGCCGGAGCGCGGTGTCGAAGCCCTCGGTCTCGAGTCCGTTCATCCGCGTCCACAGGTAATTCGAATAGGCGCGGTCGGCCGGCTCACGCAGGATGAACACGAGCTTGACGTGCGGCAGGTCCCGGGCGATCCGCGCGGCGGCGGCTGCGCTTTCGAGATAGTCCGTGCTCTTTTCGCCCGCGAGACGCCCCTCGGCCGCCGATTTGAACCACGTGTCCGAATAGAAGCCCAGCCCCTTGTCATAAATGTGATCCACGAGGAAGAACTTGGGCTCCGGTTTGACCGGCTGCGCCATGTGCACCTCGGGATGTCGATCGAGCAGTTCGTACAGCCACGTGGTGCCCGACCTGGGCGCGCCGCCGATGATGAAGTCCGGGAGTCGCAACGTCAGCGCGACGCGTGGGCCTGGGCCGTGACCTGGTGCGGCGTCACCGCGGGCGGGGAAAAGCCGAGCGTCCGTTCCACGATGTACAGCGGACGCGCGCGCGCCTCGTCCAGAATCCGCTGCAGGTACTCGCCGAGGACGCCGATCATCAACAACTGGACGCCACCGAGCACGAGGACGGTGAGCATCACCGACGTCCACCCCTGCACGCGCGTCCCGAAGAACAGCTGGTTGATGAACACGTAAACGCCAAACAACAAGCTGAGCGCCGACACGAGCAGGCCGAGGAAAGAGATCGTGCGTATGGGCAGCGATGAGAACGAGATGAACGTATCGATCGCGGCTTTCAGCATCCGCCGCACGGTCCACGACGAGGAACCGATCAGGCGGCGCGGCCGGTGATACGGAACGCTGGTTTCGCGGAATCCGCTCCATGCAATCAACCCGAACGTCAGGCGATTGCGCTCCTGGCACTGACGGAATGCGTCGATCACGGGACGCGAAATCAGGCTGAAGCTCCCCGTTCCCCCTTGCGGATAGGTCGGGATCGCAAACCGCCGGACGAGGCGATAGAACATCGACATCCCGTACGAGCGCAGGGCACCCTCGTCGCGGCCTGTCCTCGCGCCCCACACGACGTCGTGGCCGCTACGCCAGCGGTCGACGAACTCCCGTATCAACGCCGGCGGATCCTGCAGATCCGCCGCCATGACGATGGCGGCGTCGCCGTGGCAGTAGTCGATGCCGGCGGCGATCGCGACGTGGCTGCCGAAATTGCGCGGGAACCGGAGCGCCTGCACGCGCTCGTCGTGAGCGCGCAGCCCGCCCAGCACCTCGAACGAGCCGTCGCGGCTGCCGTCGTCGACGAACAGGAACTCCCAGTCGTACTCCGGCATCGATCGAATGACGTCGGTCACCGCGTCGTGGAACGGACGGAGGTTATCGCGCTCGTTGAACACCGGCACGATGATCGAGATGAGCGGCCTCGTCACGTTTACCGCGTCAGGATTTCTACGACGGCGTCGATGACGCGATCCTGGTCGGCTTCGGCGAGCGACGCGTACATGGGCAGGAACAGCGAACCGGATGCGACCTCTTCGGTGACCGGCAGCGATACGCGGCCGAGCCGATCCGCATACAGCGGCTCGAGGTGAATGGGCGGAATGCCGCGGCGGCACGAGATGCCGCGGTCGACGAGCGCGCGCAGCACATCGTCGCGTTCGACGCGGCATTCATCCGTCAGGAGCAGCCCGTAGGATTGAAACGCGTGGCGGGCATAACCCGGCCTGGCGGGAACCTGCACCTCGCGAAGCCGCCGGAACGTGGCGTCGTAGCGGTCGGCGACCTTTCGTCTGCGCGCGAGCAGGCCATCGACCTTCGGCATCTGCGCGACGCCGATGGCGGCCTGCACATCGGACATGCGGTAGTTGAACCCGAGCTCGGCATATTCTTCGAACACGAGCCCTTTCGCCTCGTGTCTCGACAGCGCCGAGACGCTGGCGCCGTGCGACCGCAACCGGCGCGCCCGCTCCGCGACGTCGGCGTCGTCGGTTGTGATCATGCCGCCCTCGCCCGTTGACAGCGTCTTGCGCGGATGGAAGCTGAAGCAGGCGATGTTTCCGTGCGATCCGACGGGACGGTCGTTGTAGGTCGACCCGATCGCGCAGGCGGCGTCTTCGACGATCGACACGCCCCTGGAGGCGGCCGGCGACAAGCGGTCGAGATCCGCCGCAAGGCCGACCTGATGCACCGGCACAATCGCCTTCGTCAGCGACGACACCCGCCCGAGCGCATCCTCCGGATCGATGTTCCATGTGTCGCGTTCGATGTCGGCGAACACCGGCGTGGCGCCCGCGTAGAGGATGGCGTTCGCGGTTGCGATGAACGTGTACGACGGGCAAATCACTTCGTCGCCCGGGCCGACGCCCGCCAGCACCAGCGCGAGATGCAGCGCCGTCGTGCACGAAGAGGTCGCAACAGCGTAACGAGCGCCGACGCGCTCGGCGAACAGTTCCTCGAAGCGGGCGACCACGGGCCCCTGAGTCACCCACCCGCTCTTCAGCACCTCGGCGACCGCGCGGGCTTCGGCATCGTCGAACTCGGGTCGGGCGAACGGGATCTCCTGAAGGCCCGTGTTCACTGGCGGGCCGCGGACCGTTGCTCGTGCCACCACGCGACGAAGGAGCGCAGCCCGTCCTCGAGCGAGATTTGCGCTCGAAACCCCAGCTGGTCCCGCGCCGCCTCGACGGACGCGAGCCGCCTGCTGACAGCGTTCACCTTGCGCGGCGGCGCATGCTCCGGTTTTACCGACGAGTTCATGACGGACAAGAGCGTCTCGGCAAGCTGATTGAGCGACGTCTCGACACCGGTGCCCACGTTGAACACCGCATCGGTGGCCGGCGAGCTCGCGGCCAGCAGGTTCGCGCGCGCGATGTCCTCGACGTGAATGAAATCCATCGTGTCGGCGCCGTCCCCGAAGATCCTCGGCGGCCGGCCGGCGGCGATCGCCTCCACCCACCGGATCAGCACTTCGGTGTACGCACCGAACAAATCCATGCGCGGCCCGTAAACATTGAAGTACCGCAGCGCAACGTAATGCAGGCCATACATCTCGTTGAAGCTGCGAAGCAGGCCTTCGTTGAACAGTTTCGCCGCGCCGTAGATGGTCCGGTTCGCGTACGGATCGTGCTGCTCGTCGGTCGGAAACGTGTCCGCCAGACCGTACACCGAGGCGGACGACGCCGCGATCACCTTTCGCACGCCGGCGCGTGTTGCCGCCTCGAGCACGTTGAACGTTCCGTCCACGAGCACTTCTTTCGCCAGGCGCGGATCTTCGGCGCACTGCGTGATCCGGATGGCCGCCTGATGAAAGACGATGCCGACGCCTTCCATGGCGCGGGCGACGTCTCCGCCGTCACGGACATCGCCTTCGATGATGCGCAAACGCCCGCTGGCCGTCGCTTCCCGCAGATTCTCCCGGCGTCCGCGCGAAAAGTCGTCGAAGACGACGATCTCGGATGCGCCCGCTCGAACGAGCGCATCGGCAATATGGGACCCGACGAGACCTGCGCCGCCGGTGACGAGCACGCGATCGAACGTCACGCCTCTCTCTCGATCTTGCGCAGCACGCGCGCCGGGTTGCCAACGACGATCGTCCCCGCGGGCACGTCGCGAGTGACGACGCTCCCTGCCCCGACAATGGCGTCCTGACCGATCTCGATGCCGCACAGGATGGTGGACCCGGATCCGATGGAGGCTCCGCGCCGGACGATTGTCGGCACCACCTTCCAGTCGCGATCCGTCTGGAGCTCGCCGGCCGGGCTGACGGCTCGCGGATACCGGTCGTTGATGAAGGTCACGCCGTGGCCGATGAACACGTGGTCTTCCACCTCGACCCCCTCACAGATGAACGTGTGACTGGACACTTTCACCCGGCGGCCGATCTTCACGCCGCGCTGGATCTCGACGAATGTTCCGATCTTGGTCTCGTCGCCGATCTCGCATCCGTAGAGGTTGACGAACTCGAAAATCTTGACGTCCCTCCCCAGCTTGACGTCGGATGCAATGGCCTGGAATTTCACAGCGCCATCCGCCGGCCGTCCGCCCGCAGCGAGCGCTCGGCCGCGTCGAGGAGCGCGACCACCCGTGTGCCGGCGGCGGCATCCGTGAGCGGCGGACGATGCTGCACGATCGACTCGGCAAACTCCTGAGCGACGAGCGACAGCGCCTCCCGCCGATCGAAGGTCGGCGCGTGCATGTCCCCGGTTCGATACGACACGAGGATCCGCCGCCGCGTCTCGCGGTCGTTCACGTCGACGTCAACGCCCTTGTCGTACACGCGGACCTTCTCGGCGGGATCGGTGTCGTCGTAGACGACCATGCGCTGGCTGCCGCCCAGCAGCATCTGCCGCATTTTGACGGGCGCGAGCCAGTTGACGTGGAAGTGCGCGAGAAACCCGTTGTCGAAGTGAACGGTCACGTAGGCGACGTTCTCGTGCTCGAAGCCGGCCGCGGCGGTTCCATCCGCGGAGACCGCGACGGGGCGCGCGTCGATCAGGTAGTCCATGATGGACAGATCGTGCGTCGCCAGGTCCCAGATGACATTGGAATCCTGCTGAAGCAATCCAAGATTGACGCGCACCGAGTCGAGATACAGCAGCTCACCGAGATCGCCCGAGTCGATCAATGAACGGATGCGGCGGACCGCCCCATTATAGACGAAGGTGTGATCGACCATGAGGCGGACGTCGTGCTTGTACGCGAGCTCCGCGAGCTCCTCCGCGTGCGAGGTCGATCCGACGAACGGCTTCTCGACCAGCACGTGCTTGCCGCGCGCGATCGCGGCCTTCGCGAACGGATAATGCGTCTCGAGCGGCGTCGCGATCACGACGGCATCGAGATTCTCGAGCGCGATCAGGCTCGCCGCATCCTCGCACGTGACAATGCCGCGGTGCCGCCGCCCCGCCGCGTCGCGGCGATCGGCGCGTCCGTCGGCGATTGCGGCCAGATGCACACCATCGGTCTCGTCGAAGTTGCGCGCGAGGTTCGGTCCCCAGTACCCGTAGCCGATGAGGCCCACGCTGATCACGGCCGGACGAACTCGGTCGCCGCGTCCGCGATGTACTGAATCTGCGGTCGTTCGAGAAACGGATGCATCGGGAGGGACACGACTTCAGAGGTGAGACGCTCCGTGACGGGAAAGTCACCCGCGCGGTACCCGAGCGCCCGCAACGCGGGCTGGAGGTGCAGCGGCAGCGGATAGTGCACCGCCGTCGCGATCCCGCGCGATTCCAGGTGGGCTCGAAACGCGTCGCGCCGCCGCAGACGAACGACGAACTGATGGTACACCGACTCGTTGCCGCGATCGTCGTCCGGACAGGTGATGGCCGCCGGCAGCATCTCGCGATACCACGCGGCAACCTGACGTCGGCGGGCGTTCCATTCGTCGAGGCAGTCGGCCTGCACCCGCAGGACCGCCGCCTGCAGGGTGTCCAGACGAGCCGTCTGCCCGATGACCGCGTGCTCGTACCGGCTCGTGCGGCCGTGGTCGCGCACGAGCCTCGTCGTCTTCGCCACCGCGTCATCGTTCGTGGTGATGAGTCCGGCGTCGCCGAACGCGCCGAGATTTTTCGTCGGATAGAAGCTGAAGCAACCGGCGGCGGACAGCGACCCGACCCGCCGGCCGCCGTACCGCGCACCGTGCGCCTGGGCGGCATCCTCGATCACCGGAACGCTCGAGGCGGCATCGAGGATCTCGCTCATCGCCGCAGGGCGGCCGTACAGGTGGACGGGCATGATCGCCTTCGTACGCGGCGTGATCGCGTCGTGCAGACGTGCCGGGTCCAGGTTGCCCGTGCACTCGGCGACGTCGACGAAAACGGGCGTCGCGCCGGTCGCGGCGACCGCCGCAGCGGCGGCGACAAATGTGTTCGCAGGTATGACGACTTCATCGCCGGCGCCGATACCCAGCGCACGGAGCGCCAGCTCGATGGCCGTCGTGCCCGACGACACGCCGATCGCGTGGGCGACGCCACAGTAGTCGGCGAACCACCGCTCGAACTCGGCCACTGCGGGACCGGCGATGAACGCCGACCGGTCGATCACCGCCGCGATCGCGGCGTCGATCCGTGGCTTGAGCTGTTCGTACTGTTCGCGCAACGCGACCATGTTGATCGTCGTCGCGCCGGATGGTGTCGGGGTCATTGAGCGCACAGCACCTGTTGATAGGCGGACAGCCAGTCGTCGGCGGTACGCCGGATATCGTAGCGCGCGATCACGGTCTCGCGGGCTCGTGCGCCCATCGACCGCGCCGCTCCTTGATCGGCAAATACCTGCCGCAGCGCCTCGGTCAGCGCCGCCTCGTCGTCGGCCGGAAACAGCCGGCCATTCCAACCGTCTTCTATCAACGCGTCGGTCGCGCCAGGCAACCGCGTGGCGACACACGGCAGCCCGCATGCCATCGCTTCGAGCAGCGCGAGCGGATGCGCCTCGCGCACCGATGGAAGCACGAACACATCTGCGGCGCGAAGATACTGTGCGACGTCGTGAGTGGGTTCGATCGTCATCAGATCGTGAGCACGCCCGAGATCCGCGGCCTCGCGCTGGATCTGCCTGGCAATCGACTCGTCGATTTCGTAGTACCCCGTGTTCTTCGCGCCGAGAAATGCCAATCGCGGCTGAACGCCGCCGGCGCCAAGGCGGCGCCAGGCTCTGAAGAGCAGATCCGGCCGCTTGTCGCGCGAGAAGAAGCCGACAAACAGCACTATCGGCTGCGTCTCGGGCCATCCGAGCGCGCGTCGAAGCGCAAGCCGCTCGTCGGCGTCGGCCGGGCGGAAGCGGGTCGTATCGACGCCATTCGGCGCCAGACGAACGCGCTCCGCAGGAAGTTGTGCCGCCCGCCAGCGCGCCGTCAGATCCGGGCTCACGCACATCACGAGATCGGCTGACCTGAATGCCCAGTACGCCAGCGCGCCGCGGCGCCTGACGACGTCCGGCTCGTCCTGGCCCGCCGTGTGCAGCGTCAGCACGATCGGCTTACCCAGCAGCCGAGCGAGGATCGAAACAGGGACATTTTTCTGCGAGAACCCGTGCACGTGGATGATGTCATAGGTGCGCCCGGCCTGCAGCATGCGCCGCGCGAGCCGGACCGACGCAATTGCCTTCGACGCGCGGCTTCGCAGGTCGACGATGACACGGCGGACGACAACGCCGTCGACCGCATCGACGCCCGGCAGGGACGGATCAACAGCCGTCGTGAGCACCGACAGCGCGACGCGGCCACCGAGCGCGGACGCGACAGCGCGGCATTGAACACCTGCGGCACTGATCTCGGGATAGTACGCGCCGGTGACGAGCAGCACACGCGGGGGAACCGGGCGTTCAGGCAAAGGCGCGAATCATGACGTCGTGGAGCAGACGGGCAGTACGCCTGATGTCGAACTCGGCCGCGACTTCGTCGAACGACCCGCCGACCGCGAGTGTGCCGGCGCGCCATCGACCGACCAGGTCGCTGAGTGCCAGCGCGATCGCGCCGACATCGTCCGGCGGCGCGACCGGACAACCGAGACGCCGCAGCAGTCGAGCCGACGCGCCGGACTCGGGCGTGATCCCGAGAATCGGCTTGCGAAACGGCAGATAGTCGACGAGTTTGCTCGGCAGGAACACGCTGGGGCCGTGGCTCGGAGCATCGATGACGAGCAGGACGTCGGAGTCGCCCGCAGCGCGCGCGGCCTCGACCGCCGGCATCCGGCCGTGGAAATGGACGAACGACTCGAGCCCGAGTGCAGCGGCATCGCGTTTGAACTCTTCGACATGCGGGCCGACGAACGTGACCTCGAGCGTACCGGCGACCGCGTCGCGCCGGTTCAATTCGGCGAGCGCTCGAAGCAGCGTCACCGGCGTCCGCACGCCGGAATAAAAGCGGCCTGCATAGACGAGCCGCATCGGTCTTTCGCGCCCGCGCGGCGGAGACACGGCGTTGACAGGCCGCGGATCGAAGCCGTGCGGCACGACGGACACTTTCTTGCGCCAGTCGTCGGGATACTTCGCCATCGCGAGGTCCGCGGTCTCCTGCGTCACGAAGACGACCGCTGATGCTTCCCGGATGACGTCTTCCTCCATCCGGCGCCAGATCGATCGCTGCCGTGGCGTGGCGTACGGGCTGTCGGCCCACGGATCGCTGAAATGCGCGACCCACGGAAGCCGCGTCGCCCGATGGACGCGCAATCCGACGAGATGATCGGACCAGGGTTGAGCGAAGGTGATCATGCCCGCGCAGTCGGCCGCCGCAGCGATTCGGACCGCGGCCCGCGCCGCCCGCGACACCCACACACGCGTCGCGTCAGGAAAATCACGCAGTCTCGGGGCCATCCGCCACGCGGCGCGAAACGTGAGCCATTCTTCCGGCGAAGAGACGCGCACCAGTTCTACGCCGGGACGTGCATCGGCAGGCTTGCCGTTGACCCAGTGAGGGCCGCCCGGTCGGGGCGCCAGGCAGACCGTCGTCGGCCGCCACCCGAGAGCCGGCAGTTCTCCGAGCACGCGCGAGACCTGCGTGGCGCGCGGACCGTACATCGGCGGCATTTCCCAGGACACTGCGAGGAGATGACGCGTGTCGGGATTTGGGATTTGGGATTCGGGATTCGAAGAGTGCGTGGGTCGTGCGTGGTCCTCTGCAGAAGCGCCGACGACCTCCCGCAGCCGCTCGATTGTCCGGCGGGTGTGCTCGCGCCAGGTGTAGCGCGTCACGACTTCGTGACGCGCGGCGGAGCCAAGGGTACTGCGCAATGCCGCGTCGTCGATCAGCCGGCGCAGCCCGTCCGCGAGCGCGTCGGCGTCGCCGGGTTCGACCAGCCACGCCGTGCGACCGTGATCGAGCACCTCCCCGATCTGCTCGAGATCGGATGCGACGATGCCCTTCCCCATCGCCATGTATTCGAACAGCTTGGTCGGCGATCCGAAGAACGGCGTACCGTCAGGATTCGGAACGTGCGGCGACGACAGCACATCGCACGCAGCGAGATGTGCGGGACCGTCTGCCTGCGGCACGAGACCGGTAAAGATGGTTGCGTCGAGCGCCCCTCCCTCACTCAGGATCCGCCGCACCGCCGGCATCCCGGCCCCGTCGCCAATCATCACGAGACGGACGCGCTGCGCGCGGGCAGCGTCGCCCTTGATGAGCGTCACGAACGCGCGCGCGAGGACCTCGGCGCCATGCCACGGCCCGAACGTGCCAATGAAACCAACCACGATCACACCGCGGAGACCGTACCGTTCGCGAATGGGGCTTCCATCGACATCCGGTCGATAGCGATCCGGGTCGACGCCGTTCGGATTGACGAGCACGGACGCCGGATCGATGCCGCGCCCGACGATCTCGTCGCGCATCGCGCGGCTGACGACAACGATCAAATCGGCGGACGTCAGATTGAGCTGCTCGATTCGCCGCGACAGCGCCTCGTGCTCGAGCGGGCGGCCCCAATGGCGGCCCATCCAGATTTCAGAGCCGTTGTACTCGAGGACGAACGGCACGGCGTGGCGTCGCGCGATTCTGATCCCGGCGTAACTGTTCAGACTGTAGCGTTGGTACACGAAGGCGGGCCGCCCCGTGATGGCGTCCCTGGCCGCACCGTCAAAGGCGTCGTTCAACAGGAACGTCGGCAGCTCCTTGAAATTCCAGAACGACTCCTGCGGGGGAACATGGTGCACGCCCACATCCGTTTTGAGAGTCGGGATATCGTCGGTGGTGAGCACCCTGACCGGTCCCGTGAAGCCGCCGAGCTCGTTGACGACGCCCGCAATGTGCGCGACGGAGCCGCCGGCGCGCACGCCGAAGCTGAGGTCGGTTCGGAGATAGAGCGGTGAAGCCGCCAGGTTCAACACGGCCGGATGACTCGCAGCGCGTTCGCGCTCAGCGTCGATGGTGTCCAGCGCGCGCTCCACGTGACGCAGCAGTGCCGGGACGCGGAACGGCTCGGTTGCCAGCTGCGCCGTCCACCGCGACAGCAGGCCGCCGGTGATCCGGCGCCGCCGTCCCTGAACGTCTTCGACAAAGATGCGACCGCGGCTCATCGCGCGCAACGCGAGTCCGAGAGGCAGGGGCCGTCCTGCCGCCTCGAGCCGGTACACGAGAAGGCGTCCCTCTCCGTAGCGGCCGACATGCGCGAGCACGGTTCCGCGCCGAACCCAGGCGACGAACTCGTCGAACGGAACGACGCGCTCGCCGGGGTCCGGCGGCGGAAGCGGAACGCCCGCACGCACGATGGTGACCCGGCGGCTCACGTGTGCGCGAGCACCGGCGGCCGCGGAACGTCTTCGGCGATGAACGTCCGCCACCACAGCGCGAGGTTGAGCAGGTACCAACGCTTGGATCCGTCGGCTTCGTGCATGACGCGCTCGACCTCGCGTGCGTCGAGCAGGTCGGCTTCGGCGCAGAACCGCCGCAGCTCCGACTCCGCGATCGCCTGCAGCGGTCCACGAAACAGTTCGTTGACGGGCAAGCCGAATCCCTGCTTTCGCCGCGTGATCAGGTTGTTCGGGACAATGCCGGTGACGGCCTTCTTGAGCACGTACTTCAGCGTGTCGTTCTTGGTCTTCAGCGCGCTCGGGATGCTGAACGCAAGGCTCACGAAGCGATGGTCCAGAAATGGCACCCGTCCCTCGAGGCCGACGCCCATCGTCATCTTGTCGACGCGCATCAACAGGAGCTCCGGGAGCCGGAGCCTCAGGTCGACATACGACATCCAGTTCAGATGCGTCTGTTCGGGCGCGCGCGCTTCGAACGACTCGCGAATCGGCCGAATCGCGTCCCACGATGTGCGATTGCCGAGCGCGCGACGCAGGCGCGGCGACAGAAGGCGCCGCTTCTCGAGCTGGGTAAACGCCTCCGCGCCGCTCCAGAACAGCGGCTCGTCTCTCGAGCCGCGCCGGAGCCATTCGAGATGGACGGTGCGGTCGTATCCGAGCGCCGCGAGCGCAGCGCAGCCAACCCTCTTGATCGGGTTGGGCACCGGCCAATCGTCCCAGCGCTGTCGCTTCAGTGCCTCGAGCCAGCTCGGATATCCGACGAACAGCTCGTCGGCGCCTTCGCCGAGCTGACAGACGACCACGCCGTTGTCGCGCGCGAGCTTCGCGACATAGAACAGCGGCACGCAGACCGGATCGCCGATCGGCTCGTCCTGAAGCTGCACCATCCGCGGCAGGAAGTCGACGACGTCGCTGGCGCGAATCAGGTACTCGTGGTGTTCGGCGCCCACGCGCGACGCCATCTCGCGCGCGTACGTCAGCTCGTTCTCATAAGACCGGTAGGAGTCCGCGTACCCGATCGAAAATGTCCTCACCGGCGACCGCTCGCCTTCCGAAAACAGCGCCGCGTTCGTGCTCGAGTCGATGCCGCCGGAGAGAAACACGCCGACCGGCACATCGCTGATCTTCCGCAGGCTCACCGCCGTGCGCAGTTCGGCGAGCACGCGAGCGGCAATGTCGTCCTCGCCGTCGCGCGTCATCGCCGACACATCGTCCCAGACGTCCCAGTAGCGCTGCTCCCTCAGCGCGCCATCCGCCCCGACCCGAATCCAGGTGCCCGGCGCCAGCTTTCGGATTCCGTCGAACAGCGTCTCGGGACCGGGCGTCGTCAGAAACGACAGATAGTGAAACAGCGCCGCCTCGTCGATCGAGCGGCGCTGGTCGGGATCCTTCAGCAGCGCCTTGATCTCGGACGCGAATGTCAGACGGCCGTGATGGATGCTGTAGTACAGCGGCTTGATGCCGATGCGGTCCCGTACGAGCCAGAGCTGCCGCGATCGTGCATCCCACAGACCGAACGCGAACATGCCGCGAAAACGCGACAGACAGTCGATGCCCCATTCCTCGAAGGCGTGCAGGACTACTTCGGTATCGCTGTGATCGGTCTTCCACCGGTGGCGGCCCATCTGGTCCAGGTCGGCGCGCAGCTCGCGGTGGTTGTAGATTTCGCCGTTGTAGGTGATCCACAGCGAGCCGTCCTCGTTGGACATCGGCTGACCGGCCGAGTCCGAGAGATCGAGGATCGACAGGCGCCGATGACCGAATCCGACCCGCTGCTCGGCATCGACCCAGATGCCGGCCCCGTCGGGGCCTCGATGACTCATCGCGTCGCGCATGCACGTCAGGTAGGCTGTGGTCACGCGGCACGTGCCGGTCGAAAACGCGAGCGCCCCGTTAATGCCGCACATGTCGGCTAACCATGAAGAGACACCCTGGCACTTCTCGCTTCATTGACCATCCGGTGCTCGTGTCCGACAGCGGACGACGCGCCGGACGCGCCGGGTAACTCGCTGGCGAACAGCAGACGGAACGCCGAAACGAGCGCGACCGGAAGAATCGCAATCACCATGCGGCCTCCGTAGCTGGTGATGTCGGCGGCCACGAGCACCACCGGCCCGATGTAACACACGACATAGATGTACAGGAGCAGTTCCCAGAATTCGAGCGGTTGCCGCTTGGACAGCCTCAAAACCGGACAGGCCAGCCACAGCAGCCACACGATCATCCATTGCGGCCGGAGGCGATACGCCGGCGCGATCGGCCCTGTCAGTCCGAATACGAACGAGCTCCGCTTGACGAGCGCGGTCAGGAACTGAATCGCCGGCAGGTGCCACATCCTGATCCAGTCGGACGTGTCGGTGACGATGTCAAAGGACGCGCGACCGGTCACGGCATAGTTTCGTGCGACGACGCCGCTCACGCTCATCGCGGCGCCCAGCAGCAGCAGCGCCGGCGGCCATGAGCTCCGCCCTTTTAGCAGCGAGTAGATCCACACCGCCGCGATTGTCATCGTCGCGGACAGGATGAAGCTCGGACGCGTGAGGACGACGAGGCCCAGCAGCGCACCGGCCAGGAACGAATCGCGGGGCCTGCGATCTGTCTGCTCGATGCTTCGAAACAGAAGGATGAGCAGGAGCGGGCAAAGGAGAAAGTACAGATTCTCGCTGAGCAGCTTGAATGTGAGATGCCTGAACACGTCGGCGTACATCAGCGCGGTGAGCGTCAGCAGGAAGGTCAGACCGCCGGCAGGAGTCAGCCGCTTGCGGACGGCGAGATACATCAGCGAGATCGACAGCCCGAGAGTAAAACTCTGGACCAGGTAGACGTACGTCGAGTTCACGCCGGCAATCGCAAAGACGAGAGCGACGAAGTAGACATACAGAAATCCGTGCGGCAGGCCGGCGTAGCTGGTCACCAGCGCCGGCATCGAGAGCCCGTCTCGAACAACGCTCAACGCGAGCTGTTTATACGTGTGCCAGTCGTCTGGAGTGCTGGCTGGAACGGAGACATCGTCCACGAACGGATACGCCCGCAACGCGCCGATCGCGAGAAATGCCACCGGCAGGACTGCGGCAATTGCTGCGGAAATCGACTCTAATCGAAGCGCTCGTACCGGACTGGTCACAGCACCCCGCTCGCTTCCGTCACACGCGTTTCGTCGCCTTGACGATCAGATTCCAGCCGAACCGGCGCTCGCTCGACGGCAACGTCCACCGCAGCGCCGCCGGCAATTCCTCGGGGTTGAGCTGCCGCTGTAACACTTCGACGCGGTTGAAGTCCCTGAACAGGGCCTCGGCGCGCCGCTTCGTGTAGACTTTGACCAGCGGCCGCGCGTCGTTGGCCGACCGCTCCACCGTCCGCGACATGATCTCGCCCATTGAGACCTTTTCGAGCAGGCCTTCCTTGACGCCGAACAGCCAGACTAGCTTCCGCCAGTAGTGCAGCGAGTTCTCCGCGTAGAGCATCACGATCGCGCGACCGCGGGGACGCAGCACGCGATGAATCTCGCGAACAACCGCCGCGGTGTTCGGCGTGTGGTGCAACACGCCGTTGCTGTACACGACGTCGAACGAATCGTTGTCGAACGGCAGCGACTCGGCGTCGTGATGGATGAAGCGGCCGCTCAGCCCACGGAGGTGAAAGTTCTCTTCGGCCAGCTGCAGGTGACCGGCCGCCAGATCGACGTCGGTCACGTCCGCGCCGTGCTTCGCGAACTGCGCGAGATCGGTGCCGGTGCCGCCGCCGATCTCGAGCACGCGCTGCCCTGCATGCGTCGCGAACTCCATCACGTCGGGCATCCACGGGGCGTACACGCCATACCGATGGCGTTCGACTTCGAGGAACCAGTCGATCGTGCGCGGCTGCGACTCGCGCGCGTGATGCGACCCCACGGGGTTTTCGTTCCATTGATTCTGGACGCGATCTTTGTACGCGTCGCCGGTTCGAATCGCTGTCCGCTCGGCGCATGGCGCCTGCGCCACGACGATCGCCGACAACTTCGCGCCGAGCTCGGATTCTGACGTGGAGATCAGCACGCGATCGGCGTCGATGCCACGCGAGACGAGCTCGGCTCTCAGATCGGCCGAGCGGACGACGACGATCGTCGCCTGGCGCAGCGCGAGCTCCTCCGTTTTTGCGTACAACTCAGGATAGGACGGCGTCGCGCCGTTCAATGCCTCTCGAGTCACGACGTCAGAACCCGGATACTCCACGACGTAAGGGATCCGCAGCGACTGACTGAGTTCCGCGCCCACGGACTGACCGGCCGACAGACGGTCGTACAGAAGCGACGGCGCGACCGCGAGACACGCGGCCTTGACGATCGGCGCATAGTGGAGAGGGGCAAGCACGATCGCGTCCGGCTTGTCGCCCCTGGGCAGGCCGTGAACCCAAAAAATTCGCGGTCGCTCGGGCACCGCTCTCGCCCGGATGCTGGCCGCCGACGGTCATCAGGTAGTCGGCGTCGACGTGAACGCCAAGAAAGTCGCGGCGATCAACGCGGGGCGCAGCCCGATCGTCGAGCCGGGGCTCGACCAACTGCTGGCGCGCAACGCCGCCGAAGGCCGTCTGCGCGCGACGACGACGA
>Ga0137418_10003138_pt1 | contig 15190 bp, 11 predicted proteins | sample CZODoug3_1_2_16f_FD_122242 | JGI IMG/M metagenome (GOLD analysis project Ga0137418, IMG submission 122242) | Vadose zone soil fungal communities from Angelo Coast Range Reserve, California, USA - CZODoug3_1_2_16fungal (Hybrid Assembly) | ecosystem: Environmental > Terrestrial > Soil > Vadose... | reverse complement strand
GACAGGCCGCGCAGGATGACGCGCTCGACGGCGGGTGGGATCGCCGGCCGGAGTTGGCGCGGGGGCACGAGCTGCGCGGGGTCGGGGTCGGGCTCGTGGCCGGTGAGGGCGGCATAGATGTTCGCGGTCACCGTATACACGTCGCTCGCCGGCTCGCCCGGCTCACCGCCCCGCACCTCCGGTGCCATGAAGGCGGCGGCGGTGTCGGCGGGTGGGACGTGCGGCAGGCACCAATTGGCGTAGCGCAGATCGGTGATCACGCCCCGGCCCGCGGTATTGATCATCAGGGTGGACGGCACCACGCGCCGCATGATGATCCCGCGGGCGTGGGCATGCTCGAGTGCCGAGAGCAGGTCGCGGATGAGGGAGAGCGCGGTGGGAATGGGGCGCGGCCCGCGCCGCAGCGCGTCGGCCAGACTCTCCCCCTCGATCCAGTTGGCCGTGCGGTACGCGAACGTCCCGATGTCGCCGGCCGCGTAGGCGTGACGGATGGCCGGGTGGTCGAGCGCCGCCAGCGTTTCCGTTTCGCGCACGAACCACGTTCGCCCCGGGGTGCCGGGCAAGAGATGCACGCGAATCGCGACATGGCGCTTCAGGAAGCGGTCCCACGCTTGATACAACGCGCGCTCCGGCGACAGCGCCACGAGGTTATCGAGGCGGAACCCCGGCTCGAGCGCGCGGATGGCCTCATCGAGCAGACCGATCGGCGGCGTGGGAGCGGGCGTTGTACCAGGCGTGGGCGAAGCGGGTTCCGAGTGCACGAGTCCGTAATCTAGCCAATCACGGCCGCTGGCACGAATCACGCCGCCGCCACAACTTTGTCACATGGAAGACCGCCGCTCCGATCTGCGCCACCGCGTCGAGCGCCGCGTGCAACCCGAGCGCCGCAGGGGGCTGGACCGGCGCATCGTCGAGCGCCGCCTGCGTACGGTGACGGCGCCGCCGGTGGAGCGCCGCCGCCTCGCCGAGCGCCGCTCTCGCGTTGAGCGGCGATCGCCGGCCTCGCGGCGCAGCTGGATCGATCGGCGCGGCTCGGGCATCAACTTCACGGACGCCGATCCAGTCTGACCTTCGCGACCGCCCAGCCGTCCCGTCCCACCACCGCATAGCGGGCGTCCCGCAGATACACCGTCACCTCGCCATCACTCGAATCGACCTCGGCGGCGAGAAAACGCGCGAACTGCGCCAGGGCGCGGCCCTCAGGTGTCTCATGCAAAGCGCGCTGCACGGCTAGCGCGTCGAGGTGGCGCGGCACCTGCCAATCGTCTCCCGCCACGGTGTCCGCGCTCGCGTACATCGGCTCCCAGGTGAACGGCTGGCCGATGCGCGTGAGCGCGGCCCAGCGCGCGCTGGGCCCGAACCGAGCCACCGCCGCCCGATGGACGGCCGCCTGCGCGCCGCGCGCGGCGATGCCCTGTGCCCCCGCGTACAGCCCCAGGATCACGACCGCTAGCGCGGCCACGCGGCGTCGCGCCACGGGGCCGAACCAGTATCGCACCCAGCCAATCGCGGCCACCACGCTCAACGCCGCGTAGAGGACGAAGACCCACAGGGCCACGACCCCGTCGGACCACGCGCTGACCAGCGCGAAGGTCACCGGGCCTGCAACGATGAGCACCCCCGCGAGCGGGATCCAATGCCGTTCCGCACCCCACGCCAAGGCGATCAACGGCAGGAGCCAGAAGAACGGATCGACGACCGCGACCCAGTCCGCGTAGTACCAGGTCGGGTTCCACGGGAGGAACGGCCGTAGCCCGTAGGATCCTTGCCAATCCATGTAGAGGTGGCTCAGCACGGTCACGCCGATGCACAGGGCCAGCCAGCGCCACGGCGGCGCAAGGCCGCTCCTCCCTCCCCCGGGTCGCCGCACCCACCATCGCGCAGCCAATCCCACGAGCAGCGTCAGCGCGATCGTTTCGATCAGCGCCGCCACGAGGGAGTGTGTCGGGCCGCGGTGCAGCAGCAGGTAGTCGCTGCGGTCGCCGGGCAGCCCGATGAACACTTCCATCAAATCGGGCGCGTTGGCCGCGACGGCGCCGAGCAGCGCGGCGCGGGGGACCTTGGGATCGGCGATCGCGCGTCCCAGCACCGCGCCGACCAAGGCATGGGCGAGGTTATCCACGGGTACAGGAATGTGGGGGGACCTCGCGGGGCGTCCAGACCAACCGTAGGTTTTGGGCCATGTCCCCCCCCCGATCCCCCTCCCCTTCGGGTCATCCGGACCGCCGCCGGCGCGCGGACCGCCGCCTGCTCGACGATCGCCGTTCGGGTGTGGATCGCCGCGGCGACGGTGAGCGTCGGGAGTTGGCGGCCGCTCCACCCGTCGAGCGGCGCCGCGGGAACGACCGTCGGCACCGGATCGAGCGGCGCAGTTTGACACGGCGTCGGGTCATCGCCCGGCGCCGACTCCCCGACCGCCGGCAGCGCAGCCCGTCGTTATAGCCGTGCCCTACATCAAGCTGGTGGAGTCCTCCCGCCCCGGCCATCCGGCCACCGAGGCGCACCAGAGCCCTGTGCGCATCGGGCGCGAACCCGGCTCCACGATCCTGTTCAGCGGCGACGCGGCCCAGGTCGTCTCGACGCGCCACGCCGAAATCCGCTTCGAGGGCGGCACGTGGGTCGTGGCCGACCTGGGAAGCCGCAACGGGACCTACCTGAATGGTCGCCGGCTCGCTGCCGCTACGCCCCTCAAAGCCGGCGACGTCATCCGGCTGGGGGAGTCGGGGCCGGAGCTGCGGATCGCCGCGGTCGCGGCCGAGCCGGAGGAGGGGGAGACCCTGGCGGAGCACCCCGTGATGGCGGCGAAGCCCGCGGAAGTCCGGGCGTACGGCGTCACGCTCCTCGCGGCAGCCACCGGGCGGCGCTACGAAGCTCGGGGGACCCGGATTCGGCTAGGGCGCGGCAGTGAGTGTGAGGTGCAAGTGGTCGAGGCGGGTGAGACGATCGTCTCTCGCGTCCACGCCGAGTTGACGGTGGGGCCGTCCGGGGGCCTCGTCCTGCGCGACGCCGAGAGCAAGAACGGCACGTACCTCAATGGCGAGCGCATCAAACGGGCGATGCCCGTGCGGCTGGGCGACAAGATCATGCTGGGGCAGGGCGGGCCGGTGCTCCTCGTCGAGGGCTTGGGCACCGCTCCCCTGAAGGCGATGCCGCGGCCGCAGGCCTAGGCTAGTTGCGGGAGTAGTCGATCGTGACGACCAGGGCGCTGGGGCGGTTCGCCGAGCGCTCGACGGATACTTGAGCCACTGTCGCGACAGCTTCGCTCCCGATTCTGGACTCGATTCTGGAATCCGTGGCTGACTGAACCGCCTGGCGAGCTGCGTCCAGCGCCCCGAAGCCCTGCCGGGTGTCGACCACGGTAGCGGTGGCTTGCAGCGTGCCACGAGCTTGGGCTTCTGCGGCGCCGGGCAGGGCAACCGCCCCTAGGAGGGCAACGGCGGCTACCGTCAGGGCCTTCAGGTACGAAAACCGGCTCGCTGCGTTCATTTGCCTGCTCCGTCTGAGGTTGATCGCTTCGCTCGACCCCCTCCTAAAGCAGGTGGCATACCGTCTCCTCCAAACATCATAACTCAAGTTGTGACAATCACTTACGTTGATCGTCGCCGACTGGGACAAGTGCACAAACTGTCAAGAATCTTTACAAAACGTCGCCGTTGCTTTCGCTAACCCCTACTCCTATCTTCGCCTCCCGCTTTCGGGGCACTTTCGTCAAAGAATTTGACACATGACCAGATATTGGCACTTGGCACGCCTATTGCCCCTGTGGCGTGGCGGCAACAGCAGGGGGAGCCGAATGGCCCCCCACCGTTGGACTCACAGTTCGACACCATGAGGTTAAGACCAGATGCGCAACTCCAAGCTGTCCCTGGCCGTGGTCGTGCTCGCCGTGATCGGCGTGTCGGCCGCCCAGGCCCAGACGAACAACGCCAGCATCACGGCGACCGCCACCGTTCAGACGCCGATCAACGTGATTGGCGCCCAGGCGTTGGCCTTCGGCAACGTCTTCCCCGGCGTCAACAAGTCGGTCGCCGCGACGGACCTGACGAATGCCGGCCGTTTCGACGTGGCTGGCCAGGCCAGCGCGCCCGTGACCCTTTCGTTCACGCTGCCCGCGACCTTGTCCTTCGGCGCTAACACGATGCCGATCGACAGCTACAGCGGCATGCGTGCCGACAACAGCGCGCAGACGGTAGGCACGGTGGCCTTCACCCCCGGCGCGAGCAATTCCGCGACGCTCAGCGCAGCCGGCTCCATGTTCGTGTGGGTCGGTGCTCGCGTGACCCCGGCGACGAACCAGGCGCAGGGTGTCTACACGGCCAACGTCACGATGACGGTGGTCTACTAACCGACGGCATGGCGTCGAGCTTGTGATACGCGCCGGCAGAGGGTAAACCTTCCCTCTGCCGGCGCATTCGCAAGGGGAGGCGTCAAACCCATGAAGCTCACTGCCTGTCTCGCGATCGCTGTGGCTCTGCTCGGGGCCGCTCTGCCCCCCGTCCTCGGGGCGCAGGGCAAGCCGCTCAACGTAACGGGCGTGCGCGGCCTGACGTTCGGGGCCGTCTTCCCGGGCGTACCCAGGGTCATCAGTCGTTCCGATCCCGCGAACGCCGGACAGTTCGACATCGGCCACGCGAAGTTTGCCCCCATACAGCTCACGTTCACGCTGCCGAGCGTGATGGTGGGTCCCGCCGGCGCCACCATGCCGCTCATCTTTGGCGCCAGCGACGCCGGGTACTCCTCACCTGAGACGATCACCAGTCAGGTGGGTTTCGATCCCCGAGTGCCGTTCACGACGGCCCTCGATAAGAACGGACGCGCCGCCGTGTTCATCGGCGGTCGGGCGCAACCCGCCCCGTCGCAACGGGCGGGCGCGTACACCGCGACCATCACGCTCACCGTGACGGTGCTGCCATGACGCGCGCGCTCCTCTTTGCCGTTGGGCTCGGGTTTGGCGCCGCGTCGCTCCATGCCCAAGGCGTGATGGTCGCGCCCCACGCGGTGTACATCGACCACCGCGTCCGCAGCGGGTCGGTCCTGCTGTACAACCCGGGCACCGAACCGGTCGAAGTCACGATCTCGACGCTGTTCGGGTATCCGACCACGAACGAGAAGGGCGAGATCGTGCTGCGCACGGTCGACGCGCCCGATTCGACGCTGCCCTCCGCGCTCGCCTGGATCCAGGCGTTCCCGCGGCGGCTCACCGTGGCGCCACTGGAGCGGCAGACGGTCCGTCTCCTCGCGCGCCCGCCGGTGGGGCTCGCCGACGGTGAGTACTGGGTGCGCCTCCAGATCGCGGCCAAGGCCGGGCAGGTGCCCATCGTCGGCGTGTCGGACACGACCGCGATTCAGGTGGGGCTCACGCTCGAGGTGCGGACCATCATCGGGATCGCGTACCGCAAGGGCCCGGTCAACACCCACGTGGCGCTGTCGAACGTCCGCGCCCAGCTCCTGGGCGACACGCTCGTCACCTGGAGCAAGCTCGTGCGCCAAGGGAACGCGGCGTTCGTCGGCACCGTGCGCGGGACGCTGGTCGATTCGACCGGTGCCACGCGTGCCTCGTTTGCCACGCCGCTCGGCGTCTATTTCACCCTGGAGCCGCGCATCGCGAGCGTCATCGGCCCGCTGCCGCGCGGCCGCTATTGGCTCCGCTATGAGGTGGTCGCCGAGCGCGAAGACCTGGATCCCAAGGTCGTACTCCCGGCGCCGCCGGCGCGCGACTCCGTTCGGCTCGTCGTTCCGTGAAGTACTGTCTGTTCGCCAGCCTGTTGCTTGCCCTCCCAGCGAGCGCAGCCGCACAGGGACCGTCCGCGTCGTTCACGGCCGACGCCGTCGTTGTTACCGTCGGCATGACTATCGCGACGCTTCAAGACTTGAGTTTCGGCACCGTCCCCAAGGGCGTGGCGACGACCGTCGCGCCCGCCGCCGCGACGGCCGGCCAATGGCAGATCACGGGCAACCCGAACGCGTTCGTCACGATCGCGTTCACGTTGCCGACGGTGCTCACGAACATCCAGGCGCTGCCGGGTTCGACGATGCCGATTTCGTTCGGCCTCACGTCGGCCCTGTGGCGCCGTGCGAACAACAACCCTGCCGGTGCGACCGCGTTCAGTCCCGCCCTCGGCACGGTGGGGCGGTTTGGGCCGCCCCCGAACCCGACCATCAACATCTGGATTGGCGGCACGGTGAACCCTGCGCCCGCGGCTAAGCCCGGGATCTACCAGGGGACCGTCATCTTGTCCCTAACGTACCTCTAAGCCGATGAGTCGCGCGCGCCGCGCATCACTCGCCGGTGCGCTGCTTGCGCTGCTGGTCATGGTCAGCGTCAGCGCCGTTGCGCGGCAGCACACGCGGCCGCGGGCGACCGCCGATCGGCCGCTCACCGCTGCGCCCGCTGCCGTACCAGCCCGGCGAGCCGCGCGCGCCGCGGAGCGCGCGGCGCACACCCTGATGCACGATAGCGTCTCCGGTGGCTCCGCGGCCCACGGGATCCATTTCGGGTTTGCTCCCAAGGACACGACGCCTTCCTCGGACACCGTGGGCGAGCCGGTGATCGTGGAGCTGCGGATCGGGCGCATCGCGCAGGCGACGGTGCAGGGCTATCGCGTCCGTACCGAAGTGCTGCTGCCGCTCTCCCAGTTCCTCCAGCTCGTCGAGATCCGGCATCGGTTGTCACCTGAGGGCAGGCTCGAGGCCGCGGTGGACCCCGGGAACCGCCGCATCGTGATCGATGTGCGCCGCGACACCATGCAGTTCGGCGATCGCCGCGTGCGCATCGAGCCGGAGTTTCGCCTGTTCGACAGCGGCGAGCTGTACGTGGGCGCCGAGCGGTTGGGGGACCTCCTCGGCCTGCACTTCGCCGTGGACTGGGCCGAGCTGACGGTGACGGTCGTGGATCCGAGCGACCTTCCGATCGCGCGACGACTGCGCCGGGAGGTCGCCCGGGACGCGTACTTGCGACAGGCCGAGGGCCTCAAGGCCGACGTGACATTCGGGCGGGAGCGACCCCGTTGGGACGGCGTCGTCGTCGACTACTCGCTCTTCTCCCCATCGGTCGATCCCATCGGAGGCGCGGCCTACACACTGGGGCTCGGCGCCGACGTTGCCGGTGGGTCGCTCGAGGTCCTCGGGCAGAACGTCGGCGCGGCGTCGGGTGGTCAGCTGCGCGTCGATGCGTCGTGGACCGGCGTCTGGCGCGACCACCGCTGGGTGAAGCAGCTGCGACTCGGGGACGTGAGCTCGACGAGCCCGCGCGGACGCAGCATTCGCGGCATTCTGCTCACGAACGCGCCGTACGTCCGGCCGTCGCTGGTGGGGGCGCTCCGCTATGCCGGCCGCCTCGAGCCGGGGTGGTCCGTCGAAGCCTATCGCGGCGGCGACCTTGTCGCTTTCGATTCTGCCGACGCTGCGGGCGGCTTCGCCGTCGACTTGCCGGTGCGCTACGGGGAGAATCCCGTGGACTTCGTCGCCTACGGACCCTTCGGCGAAATCCGCGAGTTCAACCGCACGTACCGCGTGCTCGCGGAGCTGCTTCCGGCCGGGCGGTTCGAGTATGGCCTCTCCGGCGGCCAATGCCGGGCGGCAGCGTGCGCCGCTAGCGCCAATCTCGATCTGCGCTACGGTGCGACGCGGCGCTGGACGGTGCAGGCGGGCCTCGATCAGTTCTGGCGCGATAGCGCGCCCAACCGGCTGGATCCCTACGCGTCAGTGGTCGCCAATCCGACCAACTCGTGGGCTCTCCAAACTGATCTGGTGGCCCACGCGTTCGTCCACGGGGGCGTGCGCTACGAGCCGTCGGTGGACCTGCGCCTGGAGGCGGATTACACGCGGTTCGCGCACGATTCCCTCTCAGTCTTCGCGGCCCCCGGTCGGCGCGGCGCGTGGAGCGTGAACGCCTTCCTCCGTCCCGCGACGCACGGCGGTTTCTTCTTCTTTGACGCCCGCGTCGAGCGCATCATCACCGCGGCGGGGCATACCACCGGTACGCACCTGGGTGCATCGATGCAGACGTCGGAAATCCGGCTGCTGCCGTACATCCGCACCGAACAGGACGCGACGACCCGCGCATTCGCGGGCCTCAACACGTTCATTCTGCCAAGACCGCAGTGGGGCGCCTTTCTCGGTCAGCTCCTGCTGCGCACGACGACCGAGATCCAGCCGAGCGTCGGCCTGTCCGCGTGGTCGGCGTTCGCGGCGCGGCCGTTAGTGCGGGGTGTGCGTCTCGAGGTCGGCACGACGTGGCGGCGCGGGGACGCTGGGCTGACCTACAGCCTCGTGCTCACCTCGTATCTCCCCGCGGCCCGCACCGTCACCGCGGTCAACGCGTCCCCAGGCACCCCGATGACGGGCACGCAATTCGTGCAGGGCTCGGTGTTGTGGGATCGTCCAGCGGGGCGGCTGAGTGTGGCGCCGGGCCCGTCGCTCGAACGCTCCGGCCTGTCGGGGCGCGTGTTTCTCGATGAGAACGCCAACGGCCGCCGCGACGCGGGCGAGCCGGGGCTCGCGAATGTGCGGGTGCTCGTGGGATCGGTCGGCGCCAGCACCGACGCGACCGGCGCGTACCGCGTGTGGGATCTCGTGCCGTTCGAGCCGATCTTCGTGACGCTCGATTCACTCTCGCTCGACTCGCCGCTGCTCGTGCCGGCATTCGCCCGCGCGAGTATCGTGCCCGGCCCGAATCGGTTCCGCACCCTGGACATCCCGGTCGTCCAGGCGGGTGTGATCGAGGGCCGCGTGACGCGCCAGGGTCGGGGCGTCGGCGGCGTCACGCTGGTCTTGACCGACCGGCGTTCCGGTACGCGGCGCACGCTGGTCACGTTTACGGACGGTGCCTTCTATCTGCTGGGCGTGAAACCAGGCGACTACGACCTGGCGGTGGAACAGCGGGTGCTGGACGCGCTGGGCATGGATGCGACGCCGCTGCCGTTCACGCTGGCGCCGACGCCGGACGGGGTGGGACGCTCGGACCTGGAGCTGCGTCTCACGCCGAGGTTCTAGCGGATACCACCTCGCGCAGCAGCGTCTCGAGCTTCGCGAAATCGAAGGGCTTGACGAGCGACGGTACGCCCGCCTCTCGCAGCAGCGCGGCCGTGTCCGGTGCGAAGGTGTCGCCGGTCGAGAAGATCAACCGGCTCACCATAGCGGGATGATCCACGCGCAGCCGTTCCAGGAACTGGCGGCCGCTCATGCCCGGCATCCGCACGTCCGAGACGATCACATCGAATGATTGCTCGCGCAGCGCCCGCAGCGCGTCGGCGCCGTCCGCGACCGCGGTCGCGCGAAAGCCGCGCCGCTTCAGGAAACTGAGCACGGCCCGGCGCAGGCCCTCTTCGTCGTCGACCAGGAGGACGGAGAGCTCCTCGTCCGGCAGGGGTGGGCGCCGCATCGGCGCCGGCGTCAGGCGGTTGCGTTTGCGCTGATCGCGTGGCAGCTCGACGGTGAAAACGGCGCCACGAGCGCCCCCGCCACCTGGCCGCTCGGGTTCGGACTCCACCCAGATGCGGCCACCATGATCGTGCACGATGCCGTAGCAGATCGACAATCCCAGTCCCGTCCCCATCCCTTCCGGCTTGGTCGTGAAGAAGGGATCGAAGATCTTGCCTTGCATGTCGAGCGGGATGCCGGGTCCGGTGTCGGCCACCTGGACGCGGACACGCTCGTCAAAGGCCACCGTGCGCATCGTGATGGCACGGCGCTCCTGGACGGTCGTCAGCGCCTGTTCCGCATTGATGAGGAAGTTCAGCAGCATCTGCTGCATCTCGGCCCCGTTCGCCCACGCCTTGGGATCGCTGGGATCCAGCTCGAGGGCCACGGCGATGTTGAGCGTCGTCAGATGATAGGAGCGCAGCGCGAAGGTGCGGCGCACGATGTCGTTCAGGTCCACGATGGCGCGCTCCTTGCCGCCGGCCCGCGCGAAGGCGAGCAGGTTCGAGGTGATGCGTCCAATGCGCGTTGCCTCGTCGTAGATCATCTGCACCGTCTCGCGCTGCTCGGGCAGGAGCTGGTCCAGCAGGAGGGTCTGCGCAAACCCGGAGATGATCGCCGCCGGATTGTTGATCTCGTGGGCCACGCCGCTCACGAGTTGTCCCATGGCGGCGAGCTTTTCGGCCTGCTGCAGCTGTGCCTGCGTGCGGCGATGGTCGGTGATGTCTCGGGTGAGGGCCAGGACCTTGCTCACGCGCTGCCCCTCGCGGACCGGCGCATAGAGGACGGCGCTCACGCCGTCCGCGGCTTCGCTCCGGTGGAAGGGAATCTCGAAGCGTCGTAGCTCGCCCCCGAACGCCAGGGCGAGGTTCTGTCGGGCGAAGGCCGCGGCTGCGGCGTCGAGTCCTGCGAACACCGTCTGGTCCGCCGCAAACATCTGGCGGCCCGCGGCGTTCGAATCGAGGACGTTGCCGTCGCGGTCGAGCACGACGATGGAGTCGGGGACCGACTCCATCACGAGACGCAGGCTGTGCTCCGCCGCGCCGGTGGCGGCGAGGGAGCTCATCAGGGAGCGCGTCTGGTGCGCGACCTCCTCCTCCAGCAGCGCCGCGTAGCGGCGATCGGCGCCGAGCGAATACAGCACCCGAGCGCCGATGATGGCCATGCCGATGCCGACGATGACCGCCGTATCGGGAGCGCGCTCGGGTCGCAGGATCGCGCTGATCGCCAGGCCGGCCATGCCGGCGAGTCCGACGATGATGGCCGCGGTGCGCGCGGCCAGGCCCGACACCGCCGGGGGCCGCGCGCCCACGCCGATGGCGTAGTCGGGGGCGACCGCCGCCGCGGCCGCGATCATCAGGAGGCCCGCGTCCCAGGTCAGATCGAGCGCGCCGCCGGTCTGGTAGGTGCCCCGCAACGCCACGACCGCGTACACGAGATTGCCCACCGCGAAGACGACGACACCGGGCAGAACGAGCGCCGCCGTGGAGAGCGCGAACGCGGTGCGCCGCAGCATCTGGATCAGGACCATCCAGAGCACCACGATCCCGCCGATCGACCAGGCGACGCTGGCGAGCAGCGCGAGCAACGAGCCACCCGCGTCGACCAGCGGCTCCAGGAGCAGCTCGTAGGCGAGCGCGCCCGCCGTGAACGTGACGAGCACCGTATCGAGCAACAACTCCGGGTCGGCGTGGCGGGTCGGCTGTCCGCGCAGCAGCGTCGTGACCCCGAGGCCGAAGCAGACGTAGGTGCTGAGGTACCCGACGTCGGCCAGGGAGGGGAAGGACGGTGGGGCCCCGAACCAGACGTCGTAAAAAGTCCAGACGAGCTGGCCGGCGAGGAAGCAGGCGCACCCCGCGCCGACCCACTGCCAGGCGCGGCGCTGCTCGGGCTGGCCGATGTGCCGGGCGGCGAAGAACGAGCAAAACGCGCCATACGCCGCCGCCCAGATCCAGCAGCTGTCGGTGATCAGCCGCAGCGTGGGCCGGTCCTGCGGCAGGAACGCGTACAGCAGCAAGATCCCCGCGAACGACAGCGCGGCGATGACGGCCAGCAGGCGGGCGGGGCGGCTCAGGGGGATCACGCAGGACTCCGAGGGTAACCTAACCGCATTATGTTTCGCCGCCAATGAACCGCTTCGGCTGGATTCACGCTCCCGAGCACTCGCTCGCGCAATGGGACCACCTCACCCTGCTCGCGGCGGGAGTCCGCGCCGACGGTCTCGATCGGACGCTCGTGTGCGGCATGGGGGGATCGAGTCTCGCGCCGCAGGTGCTCGCCGCGACCGCCACCGGGCCGCGCTCGGCTTTGCACGTGCTCGATAGTACCGACCCTGCGGCCGTGCTCGGCGCCGAGCGCGCGCACGACATCGGCCGCACACTCTTCCTCATCGTGAGCAAGTCCGGCACCACGGTCGAGACGCTCGCGTTCTATCGCTACTTCGCGACACGGGCGCGTCCCGAGCAATTCATCGCGATCACGGATCCGGGCAGTTCGCTCGAGCGGCTGGCGCGTGAGCGCGGTTTCCGCGCGGTGCTCGAGCACCCCGCCGATGTAGGCGGCCGCTACGCGGCACTCACAGCCGTCGGCATGCTCCCCGCGGCGCTGCTCGGACTCGACGGGCGGACAATGCTCGAGCGCGCCCGCACCGTCGACCCGGAACGTGCCAAGGCGTTCGGGGCGGCGCTGGCGGCAGGTGCGGCCGCCGGCCGCGACAAGCTCGCCCTGCGGCCGCCAACGTCGGTAGCGGCTCTCGCGCAGTGGGTGGAGCAACTGGTCGCGGAAAGCACCGGCAAAGACGGGCGCGGCGTGGTCCCCGTCGTGGACGACCCGGTGGGCGCGGCTCTCCCCGACATGCAGGTCGTGACCGACTTTTCGGGGGACCCGCTCGATTTGGGTGCCGAGTTCATGCGGTGGGAATACGCGACGTGGGAGATGTGTGAACGGCTGGGCGTGAACGCGTTCGACCAACCCGATGTCGACGACGCTAAACGATTCGCACGGGAAGAATTCGACCGCAACGACCCGCTACCGACGCTCACGCCCGCGGACCTGCGGCGCAGCGCCCGGCCCGGCGACTACCTCGCGATCCTCGCATACCTCCCGCCCCTTCCCGAGGTGACGGCGACGTTGCAACAGATCCGTGCGGCGTGGGGCCGGGCGCTCGGGTGCGCGACGACGCTTGGCTTCGGGCCGCGCTACCTGCACTCGACGGGGCAGCTCCACAAGGGCGGCCCGAACACCGGGCTCTTCCTCGTCATTACCACGGATGATGCGGAGGACCTCGCGATCCCCGAGCAGGGGCGGACGTTCGGTCAGCTGAAACGGGCGCAGGCGCGCGGTGACATCCGCGCGTTGCTCGCGCGCGGGCGGCGGGTGGCGCACGTCCACCTGTCGCGCCTCGAGGACCTGGGCGGGCTCGCTAGAAGCTGAGCCAATAATTGAGTTTGACCAGCAGCACGTTGGTAGGCCGATCGAGGAACAGCTGCCGCTCGAAGTCCCGTCGCACGTCGAATTCCGCGTCGTAGGGGACGTAGCCGGAACGGCTCTGAGTCCAGACGACGAACAGGGTCGAACCCGGGCGATACTCCCAGCGCAGCACCGCGTTGACTTTGACGGAGCGCGTCCGAAAATCGGGGTTCGCAAACGTGAACCGTGTCGCCGCCGAGTCGGCGGGGCCGTCGGGGTCGACGACGTAGCCCGGAACCGAGTTGGTCCCGGACGCGAGCACCGTGTCCCGGATGGTCGAGCCGTTATCGCGGCCATACTGGTTGAAGGTGAATGTCTTGCGGGCGCGCAGCTCCTTAAAGTTCCGGTAATCGCCGGAGAACGTGAACGGCTGCGCGTACAGCTGAAAGCTCAAAGACGGCGAGAACGTGACGTTGGCACGCAGGGTCGCGTAGAACTCCCGCTCGTTGAGCTCGGCAAACACGTAGCGTGTGCCCAGGGTCGCGACCGCGCTGCTGTCGCCTTGCGTCGTGACGATTTGCGCCATGTAGCGAGCGGCGACGTATCCCCCGGTCAGTTTGAGGGTCAGAGCGGCGCTGGGGCGCAGCGACAGCTGCGGGATCGCGTTGAAATACCAACCGCCCGCCGCGGTCCGCTGATAGGCCGCGAAGGCGTAGGCGCCGAGTTCCTTTCGGGAGTCGGTCGTAACATCGGCGCTCGCGTACCACGAGGTCGGCTTCGCCGCGAGCGGCCCACCACGCGTGAGCCGGTCGTCCAGGACCGGCAGGTCGTAGGTCAGAGACCAGTCGCCGGTCCAGAAATTCCGGAACTGCACGTAGCCGAATGCTTTCAGGGGGCGGTCGATCGCGTCGCCGTCGTAGTTCCAGCTGGGCGCCACCTGGAGATATGCGTTCGCCTGGCGGAAGATGGTGCCGGGCTTCGTCCACCGTCTCCCCAGTGCCGCCGCCGCCGAGATCTGGTCCACCCGCTTCTGGAACCCCAGGTCATTGACCTCGAACCCCGGCGAATTGGTGCTGCCCGCGAGGCCCCAGCGCCAAGGTCCCGAGATTTTGTTGACGTAGAGGTCGGCGCTCACGCCCGCGAGGGAGGTCCGGGTGGGATCGTAATGGAAGCTCTGGGCGTCGGGTCGCCGATAGTAGCGGTTGGACGACTTCTGCGCTTCCTGAATGGCGGCAGCGTCGCCCTCGATGTACGAGCCGCCGATGCTGCCTGCCACGGAGTACGCCTTGTCACCCCAGCGTCGGAAGAAGTCGACCCCGCCGGCGTAGGCACTGCGCGGGAGGTTGTCGAGGGCCGAGGACTCGGGCCAACGGTTCATCGCCGTGGTGAGAAGTCCGAAGCTCGCGTTACCGTCCCTGGCGTCTCGGCGCAGGCGGGCGGCGAAATAGTTCGCGGGCGGCTCGACCTCGTCTCGGAATGACGTGCGCGTGGCGGTATCGAGCACGGTGGCGCGCTCCCGGGCGGTGACGGCGTCGAGCATGCCCAGCGACCAGCCCTCGGCGGGCCGGCCGCTCAGTTTGGCGGCGCCGAGGATCGTCGTGCTCGTCGGAATGTTCTCGAAGTCGCCCGACGACGTTGGCTGCCCCTGGGGTTCGCGCCCGATGCGCCGCGAATAGAAGAACAACGGGCTGCCGTTGAAGTTGTTGAGGCCCCCGCCGTTCCCGCCAAACTTGAAGACGTCCGTGCCCTCGACGAAGAAGGGGCGGTGCTCGTCCAGGAATTGCTCGAAGGCGCTGAGGTTCACGAATGTCTCGTCCACCTCCACCTGCCCGAAGTCGGGATTCAAGGTCGCGTCGAGCGTGAGGCTCGAGCTGACGCCATACTTGACGTCGGCGCCCATGCCGCGGTGGTAGGACGTCGAGCGCTCGAACGGGTTCCCGGGCTGCTGCGGCGTGAGGTAGGTGCCACGGCCGACGGTGTACGGCAGCAGCTCGAGCCGCTTCGGCGCCCCGACGCCTTGGATGCCCACCAAGTCAGCGAAACGCGACACCAGCCCGTTGTCTCTCTTCCCGATAAACGGGAACATGGCCTGCTCGTTCTTTCGCTCGATCCAGCGCACGAAGTGCACGCCCCAGACCTGGTCCTGCTCCTGCGCGAAGCGAAGCTGAGACAGCGGAATCCGGATCTCCGCCGACCACCCGAGGGAATCGATGGATACCGCCGCCTGCCAGACCGGGTCCCACGAGGCGTCGTTGAAATCGCCGTCGTCGCCGATCAGGACATCTTTCTTCACTCCCGCGGCATTGACGATGAACTCGAACGCCGTGCGGCGATCGCGGTAGCTGTCGAAGAACACCCGGAA
>Ga0137418_10003136_pt1 | contig 15191 bp, 16 predicted proteins | sample CZODoug3_1_2_16f_FD_122242 | JGI IMG/M metagenome (GOLD analysis project Ga0137418, IMG submission 122242) | Vadose zone soil fungal communities from Angelo Coast Range Reserve, California, USA - CZODoug3_1_2_16fungal (Hybrid Assembly) | ecosystem: Environmental > Terrestrial > Soil > Vadose... | reverse complement strand
TGCTGCGAAACGCGCGTCGGAACGCAGTTTGGCGGTCGCCTGATAGCCGTCCATCTCCGGCATTTGCAGGTCCATCAGCACCACATCGAACGGGGGTGGCTGCGGTCCCTTCGACAGGATATCCACTGCCTCGCGCCCATTGTAAGCGACTTTCACCGTCGCGCCGGCGCCTTCGAGCAACTCCACGGCAATCTGCTGGTTGATCTCGTTGTCTTCAGTCAGCAGTATACGAGCGCCGCGCAGGCGGAGAGCCTGCTCACCTTCATCAGTCGTGACGGTTTCGTCGCTGTCGGCTGCAAAGACGTTCACAAGCGTATCCACGATCGTGGACTTGGTGACGGGCTTGACGAGGAAGCCGTCGAGTTGCAATCGCTCAGCCTCCTCCCGCACTTCCTCGCGTCCGAACGCGGTGACGAGCACGATCGCGGGCTGATGTTGCAAAGTCTCGTTGCTCTTAATTTGGCGACTGGTTTCCAAACCGTCCATACCGGGCATCCGCCAATCCATGAACACAATGTCGTAAGGCTCGGCGGGATCCTTCTCTATGATGGCAGCGAGCGCTTCTTTACCCGATGCAACGGTGTCCACACGGCTCGCCACGGCGCTCAAAGGCTCTTGCAGAATCTCTCGCGCGACAGCGTTGTCGTCCACAATCAGGACGCGAAGGCGAGACAGCTTTTCAGGAACTATTTTTCCGGAGCCGGCGGCCGAGCCTACCTCTAGCCAGACCGTGAAAATAAACGTGCTGCCGACGCCCGGTTCGCTTTCGAGCCAGGTGCGCCCGCCCATCAACTCGGCGAGCTTGCGCGAGATCGAGAGGCCAAGGCCGGTGCCCCCATGTTTGCGCGTCGTGGACATGTCCGCCTGGGAAAAAGGCTGGAACAGTTTCGCCGCATGCTCGCGCGTCATGCCGATGCCGGTGTCGCGCACGGAGAACTTCAGTTGCACTTTCTCGCCGGTGCGTTCGAGCAGATCAATGTTCAAGCCGATCTCGCCGCGCTCCGTGAACTTAATGGCGTTGTTGACGAAGTTGGTCAGGATCTGACCGAGGCGAAGCGGGTCACCTAGCAGTTCTTCTGGAATCGCGGGAGAGACATGGATCAGGAACTCAAGCCCCTTATCGTGGGCCTTCTGGGCCGTAAGCGTGGTGACTGTGCTGATCACCTCGTCGAGCTGGAAATCGGTGGTCTCGATGTCGAGCTTATCGGCCTCAATTTTCGAGAAATCGAGAATGTCATTGATGATGCTGAGGAGCGACGTGCCGGCGTTGTGGACCTTGCTCACGTAGTCCCGCTGCTTGGGATTAAGGGGCGTCTTGAGGGCGAGGTGCGAGAGACCCAGGATGGCGTTCATGGGCGTGCGAATCTCGTGGCTCATGTTGGCCAGGAACGCGCTCTTGGCCCTGGTGGCGTCCTCGGCTTTTTGCATAGCCAGACGGAATTCAGTCTCAAGCCGTTTGAACTCGGTGATGTCCTGACTCACGCCGTATATGTCGGTCGGCTTTCCGTCGGCATCCTTCGCCACATGCCCTAGGGAATGGATCCAGACAATTCGCCCATCGATTGGCCGCTTGTAGGCGTACGTCACGTCATACACCGGGATCGTGCCAGCGACGACGGCAGCGAAGTTCTCCATCGTGACCTTGGCGGCCGCTTCGTCGCCCGCGCGCACATTCGCGGCCCAAAAGTCCTCGTGGTAACGGTGCCCGGGGCTCGGGGGGTGTCCATAGATCCGGGCCGCTCGTTCGGAGGAGTTGTGCCAGCCGGAACCGTCCAGCGGCACGTGCCAGTATCCGGCCTTGGTGAGGTCGAGGGCACTGTCGGCGAGAAGGTTGATGCGGTTGAGCTCTTCGGCCTGATGCTGCGATAGCTCGAGCTGGCGGCTGAGCAGGTTGTCGTTGCGGTCGACCATCAGCTCAAACGTTGCGCGGCTTGCCTCCAGCCGCTCCACCTGCTTCTTGAGGGAACGGATTTCCTTCTGGAGCTTACCGACGTCGTCGGTCTCCATCACCCACTCCCGTCTCGGCCCCCCAACAGTAGCGTCGTGAACGTCTCGTTGTGGTAGTGCGAGATGCCATCCTTCTCCAGTTGAGCGATTTCACCATATCCGTAGAAGCCGGCCGCGGGCACATCGCCCAGCAGCTCCTTGACGATGCGCACCTCCTCTTGAGTGCGCGAACCCAGGATCTGCTTGCGCCCGGCGCAGGAGATGCAGAGGGCGAGGGCCGGCTTGCCGCCGCCCCCGGAGTCCTTGGGAAAGTCATCCAGGGCGCGCCGAAAGGAGCTGCGTGTCGCTGCCAGAATCTCGTCGCGATTGGTTGTGGTGATGTGGACCCGGGCGCCGTCCGGCACATCGCCGAGGAAATGAATACAGCCGCCGGCCTCATCGGTGCGGCCTGGAGCACGCAGGTAATATGAGCTCGCTCGACCATCATCGGCCGCTACAGCCAGCGGATACTCCGTCAGGTGCGTGATGTCGGCGTTGCCGAGGAACTCCCGGTAGAACTCTGTCGCGGGCCGGCCATCGATCGCCCGAACCACGTGGCCATCAACATCGGTGACCCTCCCCTCGCGCCCGATGGGACGCCATCCTGTATCCACACCACAGGAAAAGACAACGCCCTCCCCGAAGAGGAGGAACGGCACAGAATCCTGGAGTACTTCCTTGCCATGGAACTGCCTGGTGCCCGTGAATCGCCACTGGTCGCCGGCGGTGCCGCCGAAGATCGGGACCGCATCGCCCAACGCCGCCCGCAAGGCACTGAGGGCAGCGGACCCGCTCACGGTCAGGCCATCGGGCATGGTGATGCAGAGGCGCGGAGTTGCGCCGCTGCTTGGACGATCTCCACCTCCCCTTGTGGCCAGACGCTCGACCGCATCGTTAACACTGGCGCGAATACACCCCGCCACATCGGTCGAGACCGACCTGGCCACACCGGATACCGCGTGACAGTCATCGCCCGAAAGCAAGACAAGAGCGAGCGAATCTTCCGCAAAGAGGATGTGCGATGACATCTCACCATCGGTAGTGCAACCGATGAGCTCCATCCCCGGCCACTGGGCGTTGATCTGCTCCAGCACAACGGCGAAGTCGTGATCGATCCCGGCAAACAGCATCGCCACGCGGGGCAATGACGCTCCCAGCGCGACCTGCGCGCCTGCAATCAGTTCCGCGACCGCGTCAACCGAATCGACGTCTTTACTGTGGACTACACATGCTCGCATAAGTGACTCCATTCAGCCGACATTCTCCGAATTCCGGGCGATTGGCAAGGCGAGCCATCGCCGCGGCAAAGGCGAGCAGGCCCGGCCAACCTCTGTTTGCTAAGCCCATACACTCATCGTTTGCAATTTCTGCATGTACTTCAACCAGCGGCCTGTCTTTTCGAGCCTGGATTTAAGGTAGACGATGGTACGCGCGCTATGCGATTTCGGCAGTTTCGTGGTTCAACTTCGCCTGAAAAGTTTGGTGCTAGCTATCGAGAGCTATATAGCGCACTTGCGCGCGACCCGTCTTGATACAAGCTGTCTGACCTTGACCGAATTGCCTGCAACGAGCAAATGGGTTCAGGCTTAGGAACTAGAGATGGTGGCAAATGGTGCAGGGAGCGCTAGCGAGGCCGGCGCCTGTGCCTGTCGTAAATCAAATCCGGACATATTGGCGGTGTAGCCCGCCGAGAATTGGGCGGCAAAGAATGTGCCCGGCTAGTTCGACGGCGCGGGAGATCGGCGCATCTTTCTCCAAAGATAAATGCGTCCGTATCTCGTTGTGATAACTCATGTACGACAGCAGGATGTGACGGAGGTGTCGCTCGCCGAACACAACAACGTGGTCAAGGCATTCCCGTCGGATCGAACCGATCAGCCTTTCAGCATATGCGTTTTGCCAAGGGGAGCGCGGTGACGTCGGTCGATCGCGGATGCCTATCGATCGGAGTCTGCGGATAAAGACCTCACCATAGGCGCCGTCCCGGTCACGAATGAGATAGCGGGGAGCCTGTTCCCACCCGCATGCTTGCGTGACCTGATTTGCGATCCATTCTGCGGTTGGATGCGCTGTGACGCCAAACCACAGAATATGTCGCCGGCCGTGCCCCATGATCAGCAATCCATAGAGCAGAGATTGTCGGCACGACGAACATGTCCATCGCAGCAATTCCATTAGCGTGATTGCGGAGGAATGTCCTCCAGCCTTGGGACGGCGGGTCTCGTCGCCTGGCCATGTACTTGGCCACGCTGGTCTGTCCGATATCGACGCCGAGCTTGAGGAGTTCTCCATGATCCGCGGCGCTCCCCAGAGCGGATTGGCAATGCTCACCTCGCGGATAAGCTTGCGTATCTCCTGCGGTACAGTTGGTCGACCACCCCGCGCTTTCGATTTTCAGCGCCAATACAATCGGAAGCCAGCGCGATGCCATTTGACTACGGTCTCCGGCTTAACAATCGCCAGCGCATCGCGAACGCCAGGGAGAAGCCGATAGAGGCAAACAAAAATCAATCGGTCGATGGAGCTGAAGGTTTGTTTCCTAGGAGCGGTTCGCCGCAGGACATTTATCTGCTGACGCAACGTCAGAATTTCCGCCTCGAGCGCTGCCCGCGATCAACGACCATCCGAATAATGAGCCTGACAAGATCTCTCATCCCGTAACAGCAGACCCCCATTTCTCGATCAACTACTAGTCAGATTGAGTTTGCGACAGGCACAGGATCAGCACCGAACCGTTTGGGTCGCGCGCCCGGGCTCGATCGGCAGCATCTAGGACCGCGGTGATGTACCTGTCGACCGTGCTCGATGATTACTCCCGCTACATCACCGCATTGAAACTTTGCACGACGATACGTGCGGAGGACGTCACCGACACCCTGGAACTGGCACCGGCAGCATCAGGCTGCGACCAGGCCCCACGTCCGACACAAACCGCGCCTGCTGTCGGACAACGGACCCAGCTATATCGCCGGCGAACTGGCAGAGTGGATCGCGGCGCAGGGCATGAGCCATGCGCGCGGCGCGCCCTTCCATCCCCAGACCCAAGGCAAGATCGAGCGCTGGCACCAGACACCGAAGAACCGCGTGCTGCTGGAGAACTACTTCCTACCCGGCGACCTCGAACGCCAGATCGAGGCGTTCATCGAGCACTACAACCACCGGCGCACGCTCCACTCGCCCGGGCATGGCTGATCACGGCCGAGTGATGCGCTGCATCAGCTTCACCGCGCAACTGGGGCGAACTTGGAAGTGCCAGGCCGTAGCGTGCGCTCATCCGCGCTTGGTTTGCGGCGTGATCCGCGCGGATCTGTGAAGCAGATACACCACGAAGAATTGGAGGACGGCAATAAAGAGCGGCCCAGCGAATTTCCCCAGATCATGCTGAAACAGACCGATTCCGGCATCCAGCAATTGCATGGCGCCCGCGAGCGCGCCCAGGATCAGCAACGCAGACGTCGCTCGTTTGTAGATTGCCGCCAATGCAAACAAAGCCAGCGGAATTGTGCGCGCCGCCGCGTACATGGCTAATAGCAACGACGCCTCTGTTGGAATGGAGCCGGCAGGCACCACGGCTTCCGGACGGAAGATCGCCGCGATGGAAAAGCCGCTCGCGACCAGGACATTGATTGCAGTGACCAGCGAAGCCAGCCGCATCGCCTTTATTGTTGTCATTGATTTCGCCTTCTGATCGCGGCGTCAGACGCCCCAGCCCTCGGGGCGTTTCCACCAGTTGCATAACCGGCTGCACCGGCACATTGATGTAATCGGCAACGTACGGACATTTTGCCTCCTCACACTCGAGCGGTTGGTCTCTTCGATACATCACTGAACCATCGCGCGAGATGTTGAAAATCGTCGGGAATTGGCGTTCCGGTATTCTTGCCCAGTATAAGAGCGCACTGTAGTGTGATGTCGGCAATCGTGTATCGATCACCCGCGATGAACGGCCGCATCGCCAATTCGCCGTTGAGCCAGCGCATCCGCGCCTGCGCGTGCATGCGGCCATGGTGCGCAATGTCCGCTACCTGTGTGAGGCGTTCTTTGTAGAACGCTGACGAGTGCAAGAAATTGTCAGTGATCGGTCTCAGCAACTCTAACTCCATCCGCCGATTCCACATCTCGATCAGAGCTCGCCCAATCGGCGTCGTACCGAAAAGAGGCCGCTCCGGGTGAAGCTCTTCTATATATCGGCAGATCGCCACAGACTCTGCGAGTTGCGTTCCATCATCTAGTTCGAGGAGAGGCATCGTTCCCATAGGATTTTTGGATAGATAGTCTGGACCCTTGTTCTCGCCCTTCATCATATCCACCTCGACGGTCGGTAGCTTCACGCCCTTTTCGGCCAAGAAGATGCGCACACGTCTCGTATTAGTGCCGGTCTTTAGGTCGTAGAGTTTCATTGCAGCTCTCCTCATTTTTCTTGGCACATGGACTCTTCGGCGATCGTACCGGTCATGCGTGGTGACCGAACTAATTCATCACCATAGTTTGACTTCAGGAACGGCGCTGCATTGGCAAGTACGATCGAGAGCGGCGATGGTTTAACCAGGTTCGCGAACACACGGCGATGGGTGAGGCTCCTCTCAAGTTGCGCTTTTTGCGGCAAGGGCGCTCCCCCACAGCGATCCGGGATTGATCCGGTTGGGATAGAGGGCGAGCATCCGGTCGTAGAGGTCGCGAGCCTGGATGGTGACATCGCGAACCGCCGTACGGCTATTTGGTTCCAAGGGAAAGTGGCTGCTTTGGATAACGAGTAGGCTTTCGTCCTTCAAGCACGTCCCGTGCCCGGGCCGTATCAATGTAGAGCCGCCCGTAGACTATTTTCTCGTCTCGCGTCTTGAATAGAAGAAGGTGCTCGTTCTCCATGAGAATCCCTTTCCGCGAAAGGGCTCGAGTGACTACGGGCACGATTACATAATCACCATCCTGTAAGACGACTTCGCAGTCATAACGAAAATATTCCCACTCTTTTGCAACCAACTGTTGCCAAAATGCGAGAAATTCTTCTTTGCCGTAGAATGTCCCGCCGTAAGGCAACGAATCTGGAATGTCGAATACGAAATCGGTCGCAAACAGTCGCAAGAGTTCCGAACGGTCATTTTTTTCGAAGCCCGTAAAAGCCAACTTACATGCAGCCACAATGGCAGAATTCGGCATCATTTAGCTCCTCATGGTTTGTCGCTTTTTTCGATTAGTTGGGGTGTCCTCTGAGACGCGCTTTCCCGTTTCTAAGCCCAGCCAAACGAACGACACTTGCTGGAGAGCGAACTCTTTGCGCAAAAGCGACGTCGCCTGCGGCCTCTAATTCCATTTAAACCAGTAGGGCGCGCTCAGCCCGCCCAGCCCCTTAGAAAGTCTGCCAATAATGCGTTCATCACGGCGGGTTGCTCTTCTTGAGGAACGTGACCGCTTTCGGGGACAGCGAAAGTCTGTATGTTCGTAGCCATCTCTGACCAAATAGCGGGCATATCAAATGACTTACCGACGCCGTCGAATTCGGCGCCCCAAATCGATAAAGTAGGGCAGCCAATCTTTACTTCAGCGTCATCGTTGTCCTGGGCCAAATCATCCGCGCTTGCTCGGTAGTCGGCGAGCGCGCCCCGCACGGCCCCCGGACTGCGGTAGGCGCGAACATACGTATCGAATGCATCGCCGGATATTGAATGTGGATTGTAGCACCATTCAGAGTAGAGGTGCCGAAGCCATTGTTCCTCACGGCCCGCAATGAATATCTCCGGTAGGTCGAGCTTTAAATGAAACAGAAACAGCCAATAGGTCTTGGCCATCTTCGAGAAATTGAAATCTCTTGCGACAATCCGCGTCGGCACGTTGTCGACGACGACGAGACGATCGATGGCGTCGGGATGATCTTTTGCAAACCTGGTAGCCACACGCGCCCCCCGATCGTGTCCCACCAAGGCAATCTTGTCGATTTTCAGCGCTTGCATGAGTTCGCGTAGGTCCTTAGCCATATTGCGCTTGTCGTAGCCGGTGACTGGCTTGTCAGTTTCACCGTATCCACGCAGGTCAGGAGCGACGACACGATACTTCTTGCTCAACTCCGGGATCTGGTTCCGCCATGTATAGTTTGTAAAAGGAAACCCGTGGAGCAAAACGACTGCCGGTCCCTGTCCGGCGTCGATGTAGTGCTGCCTGATTCCGTTTGCTGTGACTGTGCGGTGCTTGACTGATTCCATGGTCGCCTCCTCTAGATAAGTTCGACAGCGAGCGATGAATCCGCTACCTGCTCTCAATCAGCTTGACGATCGCATGCAGCAGCCGGTTGGCGGGCGTCGCGACGCTCCGCGCTTCGCCACGCCGCACGATGAAGCCGTTCAGATGGTCGATCTCACTGCGCTTGCCGCGCGCCAGATCCTGCGCGGTCGATGCGTACTGGCCCGCCGCCGTCTCGGCGATTTTGCGGACGGCCGCATTGACATCGCCCGGAAGCGTCACGCCATCGGCTTTCGCAACGGCCACGCATTCAGCGACGAGGTCGCGCAGGACAACGGTCACGCCCTCACCCTTCACGAGCCGGCCGTATGGCAATTGTGTAATCGCCGATAGCGCGTTGTACGCGCAATTCGTGATTAGCTTCGCCCACAACGCGCCGCGCACGTTGTCGGAGATTTCGGTCGGCACGCCGGCTGCGATCAGCGCGCGCGCAACGTCATCGCTGGCCTTCGACCGCTCGATGACCAGTTCCCCACGGCCATGATGCCTGACATGCCCCGGCCCGGCCATTTCGGTCCCGACATATACCGCGGCTGCGATCACTTCCTGTGGCAACAACGCGCGCAGTCGGTCCGCGTTCTCGACGCCGTTTTGCATCGACAGCACCAACGCATCCGGCGCAAGATGCGGCTTGATGGCAGCCGCACCGCTTTCGGTGTCGGTGGACTTCACGCAAAAGAGCACGAGCTGCGCGCCCTGCACCGCGCTCCCTTCGGTGCTGGCAGAGACGCGAACGTGTTCGTCGAAGGTTTGCGTTTCGAGCCTGAGCCCCTGACGCCGCCTCGACATGTTGAGGGCGCCCGATTAGCACCACATCGTATCCGGCGCCCGCCAGCTTGAAGCCGTAGTAGCAGCCAACTGCATCCGCACCCATGACCGCGATTTTCATAAGCAACGTTCCCGTCGATCAACCCGCCAAGACGACTTTGCCAAACGGCCGATCCTCGATCAGATGACGCAAGGCTTCGCCCGCCTCGCCGAAGCGATAGACCCGCTCGACGATCGGCTTGACGGATCCGCTGACCATCATTGGGATGACGTTCCGCCACGCTGCGGCGATCGCGGTCGGTGATTGGGCGAAGAGAGAGAAGCCGGCCATCCGCGCGCGCTTCCAGATCAGACCGGTCACGCCGATCGTGGTTTTACGTCCGGCGGAATAGCCCAGCGTGATCAGGACACCGCCGAGGCCAAGGCTGCTCAGCGCCTCACTGGTCACGGCCCCGCCAATGCTCTCGATAGCGATATCGATGCCCTTGCTCGGCAACGTCGTAATGCGACAACGACTAATAGAACAGGAGAGTTCGCTCGATGCGGTGTCGCATCGCGGTTGCGAGAGGTTAGGCATTGCGTAAGCAACTGAGGTGCTCCCATAGCTCAGGTGCATAGGGACCTCTTTGGAGCTCACGCGTTCGAATCGTGTCGGGTCTCCAACAACGTCAATACGCGATCTCGATAGTCTGCTGACAATCAAACGCCAAGCTCACCACAGAACCACCAAGACTCGAACAACGGAGGCGCACGATCGGCGCGGGTTAGTTCGCCGCGGCGCACTTGCGCGCCACGACAAGATCGGCGGTCGAAGGAGATCAACTGCACAACGCAATCCGACTGATAGGTTCAAATCGCGGACCTGCAACTATCTCAAATTGCTATTTGAGGTGGATCAGCTTGTCAGGGTTCCGCACCACATAGATTGCCGCGATCTTGCCGTCCTCGATTTCGAGCGCGGTGGCGAAAGTTCACTATCGGCCCCGATCGTGATGAACCCGGGCAATCCGTGAGCGGACTCACATCGGGTCGGAATTCGCGGGCTTAATCCTGGCGATGGCCGCCTTAACGCCGTCCGTGATGATGGCGCGGACAGCAGCGACCGGTCTCGCCCCAGCGAGCATGCGAAACATCGCGCAACTGGTTAGAGCGAAAATGAGGTCCACGGCATCGCGTCGGGCGGCAGTCGACACCTGTTCCCCTGCTATTCGTGCGACCAGTTCCTCAATTGATCGTCTCCGACGTTCGTTGCGTTCGAGAAGCGCTTGGGCAAATTCCGAATCGATCGCCATCGCGTCATGGAGCCTGGCCACGGCTGGATCACCACCCCAGAAGTCACAGAAGATCTCGATCAACATATCGAGCCCCTTGCAGGGATTCGCCTCGACCATCGCGTCGTTGAGCCGGACAAGCTGTCCTCGTTGTGCGATGTCGTCGAAAACGGCTTCGAGCAATCCGCGCCGCGATCCGAATTGGTTATAGACCGTAAGTCGCGTCACATCTGCAGCCTTTGCGACCGCGTCCAGCGAGAAGGCTGTGATGCCGTCCTCCTCGCGAAGGAACCGCGCAGCAGCCCTAATCACGCGTTCTCTCTTTTCGGCGGCCGCCTCAGCCCGCGCCACGCTGACATAGGAACGCTTTGACACATCTTCACCTCTTGAATTTCAATAAACATAGTGTATATCTAATTATGCTACGTCCCCAAGATTAGAAATAGCGCGGCTTGCGGCCGCTAAAGAAGGAAAAAGCAATGTCCAAGATGATTTTGGTGAACCTGCCTGCGCGCGATCTCGCTGCATCGACAGCGTTCTACGTGGCCCTTGGAGGCACGGTGAACCCCCAGTTTTCCGGCGAAACTTCGACGTCGCTCATGTTCACGGACGCGATCGGCGTGATGCTGCTGACCCACGACCACTATCGCGAATTCACCAAACGCCCGATCGGCGACGCGCGACGCGACAGCCAGGCCATGTTCGCCCTTACGGCTGTTGACCGCGACGCCGTCGATGCAACGCTGGCTCGCGCGGTGGTGGCTGGCGGCCGCGCCGATCCCAACCCGGCGCAGGACCTCGGCTTCATGTACAACCGCCACATCGAAGACCCAGATGGCTATGTGTGGGAGATCGTATGGATGAACCCGTCGGCGAACGCCTGAATCTTCTGCCACCACTCAGGGAAGATGTCATGCAACTGGCACTGGTTCTAGCCATATCGCTCCATATTCTTGCCGCCACCTTCTGGGCCGGGTCCACATTCGCATTGGCGCGGACGGCGGGAAATGGCAGCGGTCAGCTTTTCGCACCGCAATTGCTAGCGGCCGTATTCGCAATCGGTACCGGCGCCTACCTTTGGCATACGCTGCATGAAGGTTCTTTTCGAACCACGGAGCAATGGCTGGCGGCAGGCGCATGCTCCGCCATTCTTGCCCTGGCCATCCAGGCTGTAGTTGTTGGCGCTGCGCTAAGACGGCTGCGCAAACCTGACAAAGACAGCATCAGGGTGCGATCGCGCATCGCCCTAGCCTATCGCGCCACGGCCTTTCTGCTCGCGATCGCGGCCGTAGCTATGGCCGCCGCCCGCTACGCCTGACGGCGTCGAACGTGCAAGAGCTCGCACCCCCAAGGAAATCCGCCATGTCAGCATCGCCAGCCTCAAAGTGTGAAAACTATGACGTAGTCGTGTTGGGCGCCGGCTACGCGGGACTGATGGCCGCGCTTCGGCTGGGTCGGCGGCGGCTTGGGCTTCGCGTCGCCTTGATCAACGCCGAGGAGCAGTTCGTGGAGCGAGTGCGACTGCAGGAAACGATGGTCGCTCCTGTCAAGCCGCGCATTGCCTCCCTTTCCGCCTATCTGGCAAGGACGCCCGTCGCTTTCATCCATGCGCGCGCGCTTTCGCTCGACCCGGCGCGGAGCCAGGTCAACATCGAGGCCGATGGATCCACACGCGAGGTCGGATTCACCCAACTTATCTACGCGCTTGGCTCGCATGTCGACACCGACAATGTGCCGGGCGCTTCGCAGCACGCCTTTCGGCTCGACCCCGGCGAAGGTCTACGCTCTGCAGCGGCACTGCGAACTGCCATGCACCAGCTTGCCGGACGGCCTGCCCGCGTGCTCGCCGTCGGCGGCGGGCCGCTTTCGATCGAGGCGGCCGGCGAGGTCAAATCGACCTGGCCCGACATGGACGTGACGCTCGTGAGCGCCACGCGTGCCGGAGATTTCACCAGCGAGAAGGTTCAGGCAGTGCTCCGGCGCGATCTGGCGAGACTGGGCGTAACACTCGTCGATGATGAGCGCGTCAGCGAGATCACAGCAAACGAGGCGGTCACGGCGATCGGACGCCGCTTCCCGCACGACGTCTGCATTTGGGCGGCCGGCATGCGCGCGCCCTCGATCGCCAGACAAGGCGGACTCGAAGTCGATGCTCAGGATCGCGTAGTGGTCGGCACGGATCTGAGGTCTGTTTCCCATCCCTCCATCCTCGCGGCTGGCGATAGCGCCCATCCCAACGGGTCAACCGGGGCTCCATTTCGACCGTCCGCGCTGACGGCCGCTGTCTCCGGCGTCTACGCGGCCGAGCAGGCCGTGGCTCTAGTTGTCGGCAAGACCATTCGGCCATTCAGTTTCTCCACATTTGCCCAGGCGATTGCGGTCGGCCGGTTCGCCGCATTGTTTCCTCTTGACGCCAACGACAACCCGATACTGATCGTAATGGGCGGACGTGCCGCTCGACGATTGCGCGACGTTCTCGTCTGGCTGGTGCTGCACTTCATTACCTTCGAGCGGCACTTGCCGGGCGTTCAGACATGGCCCGGGCACAAACGTGCGACGGCCTCCTTGGTCGGCGAGGCCGGCAGTGATGGTTCGGCCAGCTCAACTCAGCCCGGATATCAACGGCCGAGCTCTTAGTTGACGTGGCAAGAGCGGAATTTTAGCGGCGGCGCCCCTTGCGATTTTGCTTGATGTCTCGATGCACACAACGCGCAGCGGCCTTTTAGCTGCTTGAGAGATTTAAACTCCCGTTCCAATCCATCACTGGCTGCACCGGCGAGGTCTCACGCCATCTCGTGCAAATTGGCAAGCCAACATGGCGCGGAATGCCGAGAATGCCCTTGGGCAGCTCGCGGCCGAGATACACATTTTGTGCGACCGTGAGATCGGGCGCGAGAAGGATTTCCTGGTGAACCAGGACGGTGCCGCGCCGCTCCGCGTCGACCGGTCCCGTCAGCGTCACGGTTTTGCCGTCGATCCTCAATTCGCCGCGCGTCGGCTGCAAATGGCCGGCGAGCAGCTTCATGAGAGTTGACTTGCCGGCACCGTTCTCGCCGATGATAGCGTGAACCTCCCCGGGATCGACCGCCAGGCTGACATCCTTCAGCACCTCGACCGGGCCGAAGGACTTCGACAGCGCGACCGCTTCCAGCAGCGGACCTCCGGCAGTGACGGACGGCGGGGCGGCTGTCATTTTCATCCGACCTTGGTCCATGCGTTTCCGGCCTTCGAAGACGCTACCGCAGCTTCGATGAAGCGCATGCCGGCCAAGCCGTCATGGACGGTCGGATAGATCGTTCCGGTATCGGGTGAAGCGCCGGTCCGCGCTGCGCGGATTGCGCGCGCAGCTTCGGCATAGATTGTGGCAAAGCCCTCGAGATACCCCTCGGGGTGTCCGCTCGGCACGCGGGTGACGCGGGCGGCTTCCGGCAGCGCCCCCGCACCGGCGCGGGTGAGCAACTGCTTCGGCTGGCCAAAACGGGTGAACCATAGATAATTCGGATCGGCCTGCGTCCATTCGAGCCCACCCTTGGTGCCGTAGATGCGCAGCTTGAGGCCATTTTCGTTGCCGACCGCCACCTGGCTCGCCCACAGCATGCCACGCGCGCCGCCCTTGTAGCGCAACAGGATCTGGACGTCGTCGTCGAGCAGGCGGCCAGGCACGAAGGTGGTGAGCTGCGCCAGGAGTGCATCTGTCTCCAGTCCGGTGACGAAAGCAGCGAGATTGTAGGCGTGCGTTCCGATATCACCGATGCAGCCGCCAGCCCCAGACCGCTTTGGATCGGTGCGCCACTCGGCTTGCTTGCTCCCCGAAAGCTCGGCGCGCTCCGTAAGCCAGTCCTGCGGATATTCTGCCTGTACGACACGGATGTCGCCCAACTCGCCTTGCGCGATCATGGCACGCGCCTGCCGCATCATCGGATAGCCGGTGTAGTTGTGGGTGAGGACGAAGACCTTACCGCTCTTTTCCACGAGATCGACCAGCCCCTGTGCCTCCGCCACGGTGGTCGTCATCGGCTTGTCGCAGATCACGTGGATGCCGGCCTCGAGGAAAGCCTGGGCGGCCGGCGCGTGCACATGGTTGGGCGTCACGATCGACACCGCTTCGATCCCGTCTGGGCGCTCGGCCTCGGCCCTCGCCATCTCCTCGAACGATCCGTAGGATCTTTCGGCCGCGATGCCGAGTTCCACAGCCGACGCCTTGGCCCGGGCAGGTTCCGAAGACAGCGCGCCCGCGACCAGTTCGAACTGCCCGTCGATCCGCGCCGCTATGCGATGAACGGCACCGATAAATGCGCCCTGACCGCCGCCCACCATGCCAAGTCTGATGCGGCCGCCTGTGCTGTCGTGCCCGCTTGCTTCGATCGCCATGCGAACCTCCTAAGCCAAGCCGAGCATCTTGCGGTTCGCAAGATCGTCGGTGCCTGCGCCGGCAAAATCGTCGAAGGCGCGCTCGGTAACGCGGATGATATGATGCTTGATGAACTCCGCGCCCTCGCGCGCGCCGTCCTCCGGGTGCTTGAGCGCGCATTCCCACTCCAGCACCGCCCAGCTGTCGAAATCATAGGCTGTAAGCTTGGAGAAGATGCCGCCGAAATCGACCTGTCCGTCGCCCAGCGAGCGGAACCGCCCTGCCCGGTTCGCCCAGCTCTGGAAACCACCATAAACGCCCTGCCGGCCCGTGGGATTGAATTCCGCATCCTTCACGTGGAAGGCCTTTATGCGCTCGTGATAGATGTCGATGTAATCGAGATAGTCGAGCTGTTGCAGCAGGAGGTGCGACGGATCGTAGAGCAGGTTCGCCCGCGCGTGGCTCTTCACCCGTTCGAGGAACATCTCATAGCTGACGCCGTCATGCAGGTCTTCGCCGGGATGAATCTCGTAGCAGACGTCGACACCGTTCTCGTCGGCATAGTCGAGTAGCGGGGTCCA
>Ga0137418_10003135_pt1 | contig 15192 bp, 12 predicted proteins | sample CZODoug3_1_2_16f_FD_122242 | JGI IMG/M metagenome (GOLD analysis project Ga0137418, IMG submission 122242) | Vadose zone soil fungal communities from Angelo Coast Range Reserve, California, USA - CZODoug3_1_2_16fungal (Hybrid Assembly) | ecosystem: Environmental > Terrestrial > Soil > Vadose... | reverse complement strand
TGGCAATGGCGGCGGGCTTGCCGCCGGACCAGCGTCCTCTCGATTTTCCGGGTCCCGGCGCCGAATCGGCAGCATCGTAATCTGCCGGTCGGGCGCGCTGCCTGTTTTCAGCGTGACTTTAGGTTCTCTACTTCCGCTTCCAACTCGCGAACACGTTTCTGCAATTCAGGCAGCCGATTCAGCGCCGCCATCGTTTTCAGCCATTCACGATTCTCGACCGCCGGATATCCGGAATACAGCGAACGCGGGGGAACATCATTCGGGACGCCGCTCTGAGCGGTGATCACGGCGCCGTCTCCCACGGAAAGGTGACCAGCGGTGCCCACCTGGCCCGCTAGAATGCAATTGCTACCGACTTTGGTGGAACCAGCCAGACCTACCTGCCCGCAGAGCATGGTGTTGGGCCCAACCTGCGAGGCGTGGCCAATCAGCACGAGATCATCGAGTTTGGTACCGCGGCCGATGCGGGTTTCGCCAATCGTGGCACGATCGACACAGGCGTTCGCTTGTACCTCCACGTCGTCTTCGAGAACGGCCGCCCCCGACTGAGCCATCTTGTACCAGGTGCCGTCTTTCTGTTTCGCGAAACCCAACCCGTCTCCGCCGATCACCACTCCATTTTGCAGAATCACGCGATTGCCAAGGCGGCAGAATTCGCGAACCACGGCGTGCGCGTGCGCAAAAAAATCATCGCCGATCTTTGCGCCGCTATAGATGCTCACGAAGCTGTGCAGCATGGCGTTGCGGCCGATTTGGACATCTTCGTCCACGTAGCAGTACGGTCCGATATGGGCTCCCTCACCGATCTTTGCGCTTTTCGCAATGATCGCCGTCGGATGAATCCCCGGCGCGTAGCGTGGTTGCTGGTAAAAAAGCTCGAGCGCATGGGCAAACGCGAGGTAAGGATTTGATGAGCGCAGCGCGGTAAGGGCGGGCATGGACGAGTCGCGGTCCAGGGTAATTCCTTCTTCGATGAGGACCGCCGAGGCGCGCGTCGTCTTCAACAACGGAAAGTATCGCCGATTCGCGAGAAATGTAATCTGTCCGGCCTCAGCGAACTCGATCCCTGCCACGCCGCGAATCTCTATTTCCGCCTGGCCTTCCAACCGGCATCCCAATTTTTGCGCAACTTCAGCAAGTTTCATGAAGGGGCTCCTCAATACTTTTTGGGGCTGTCTGCGAGTCTCGCACAGGCCAAAGAGGGAAGTATAGTCGGCCCGGCGAGGCTATTCGTTGAAAAGGCGGGGTTGCGAAGCCGCTGCGGCAGCGGCAGCCGGCTTCCGCCGGGCGATGCCAACAACACCGAGAACGGTCACTTCCGTGAGCGCAGCGCGCGGAACAAAGATACGGTCCGTGGAAGAGTTCAGGTCGGGCGATGTGATTTGCAACCCGTTATCGAGCAGCGACAGCAGATCGTTGGGAACCACGCCTTCCAGGGTTTCTCCGTCGTTGTAACGAAGCTTGACCCACAGTCCGTCCAGCTTCGGCCGGCTCAGGAAGGCCTTGCGCTCCGGCTCGAAGTCGTCGGAAAATTCGCGCACAAAATAGACCGATCGCACTCGATCTAGAGGTACCTCAACGTGTTCCCCCTCAGGCGTCAGCAAGTCGATGGGGTCAGCCTGCCCGAGCCGGACAGGGTTCAGGTACCCGCGCAAGGGTTTCTTGTCAGCGAGCACAACAATAACCTTCTTGTGCGTTGAGGCTGGGGCTCTATTCTTCAAAATGGCGCGTTTCCCGGTCTGGATGCCCAGATTTGCCAATCGGCAAAATGTATGTTATGTTAAGCACGTTTTTCCTGTCAAGTTATTGTTTTCATTAGGGTTAGGGCCCGGAGCACTGCCCTTTGACCGATAAAAAGCATATCCTCAAATCGGCCTCGATCATCTCCCTAGTAACGGTAGCTAGCCGCATCCTGGGCTACGTCCGCGACCAGCGCATTACCCTCCTTCTGGGGACCACCCTGACGGCCGATTCCTACTTTTTGGCCTACCGCATCCCCAACATATTCCGCAGGCTGGTCGCCGAAGGCTCCATGACCGCCTCCTTCATTCCGGTTTTTACAACTTATATGAGGGAGAAGTCAAAGGAGGAACTGTGGGAGTTCGCTAACCGGTTGTTCTGGACCATGGCGCTGGTCGTCGCGGTCATCACCATCCTTGGCATGGTCTTTTCCCCCATCGTCGTCCACACGTTCACCTCCAGTTCGGGGAAGAGCGTCTCCTGGGACGAAGCGGTCACGCTGAATCGGATCATCTTCCCGTATCTCTTTTTCATCGCGCTGGCGGCGCTGGCCATGGGCATTCTGAACTGCTTCCATACCTTCGGATTGCCCGCGGCGACCCCGGTCCTCCTGAATTTATCCATCATTATCTTCTCCATTGGAGCAGTTTGGCATTACTTCAAACAGCCTGCGGTTTCGCTGGCTGTCGGCGTGCTCGTGGGTGGTGTGCTTCAATTCCTGGTTCAAGTTCCGTCGCTCGTGCGGAAAGGGATGCGATTTAGTTTTGGAATATCGTTCACCCACCCCGGCATCCGGAATGTTGCGCGATTGATGATTCCCCGATTTTTCGGAATCGGGATCGGACAAATCAACTTCTTCGTCGACACCTATTTCGTTTTGGCAAAAGGTATGCCGCAGGGAAGTCTGGCAGCTTTGTCCGTTGCAGACCGGGTCATGGAACTTGTTCTGGGAGGTTACGCCATCGCCGTGGCGACGGCCATCCTGCCCATGATGTCTCACCAGGCGGCGGCCAATGACTTTGAGTCGCTCAAGAAAACGCTCTCGTTTTCCGTTCGCATCGTGGCCTTCATCACCATTCCCGCGGCCTTGGGCCTGATGATCCTGCGCGAACCGATCATCCGCGTGCTCTTCCAGCACGGCCAGTTCGTCGCGGAATCCACTCGCTTGACGGCCCGCGCTCTTCTCTATTACGCCGTTGGGCTTCCCGCTCTGGCGTCAGTCAAGCTGATTGTCCCGGCGTTCTACTCCACACGAGACACCAAGACGCCGGTCATCGTCGCTTCCATCTCTCTGGTCCTGAATATCGCGCTAAACATCATCTTCCTGCAATTCTTCTTCAAACGCGTTCAGAACGGCGGTCCGGCTCTCGCAACCGCCCTCGCTACTTTCTTTGATTTCTTCGCACTCTTCATTATTTTCCGCCTGCGCTATGGTCCGCTCGGAACCTTGGAAATCTTACGTTCCTTTTCCAAGATTTCATTGTGCGCCGCCATTATGGGCGTCGCCTGCTGGTTCGGAAACTACTACACTACGTTTACGATACACTCGCGCTTCCTCGTGCAGTTGCTCGTTTTTGCCGCCCTGATCGTAGGAGCGACAGCGCTTTATCTCGTCCTCGCTTGGCTTTTCCGCTGCCATGAAATCGAGGAAGTCTATGGAATTGCCATGCGGCGCGCTGCCGGCTCCGGTGACGGATACGTGGAGCCCTGATGGAAATTGCGGCAACCATTTCGTCGTTCCTGACCTACGTGCGAGTGGAGAAAGGACTGTCCACTAATACTGTATCCGCGTATCGTCGCGACCTCCTGAAATTCGACACATTCGCCCGCAAGCGCAAGCTTACCCTCGAAGCCATCAGCCGCGACGACTTGGTGGATTTCCTCGCGGGCCTGTATCGTCAGAAGCTTGAGAGCAAGACCGTGGCGCGCCACCTGGTCACGCTTCGCAACTTTTTCCGCTTTGCTCAGATCCACGAGCTGATTCGGGAAGATCCCGCGGTCAATCTCGAATCGCCTAAAATTCGGCGTAATTTGCCGGGCTATCTCCGCCTCGAAGAAGTCGAGCGCGTGCTGAACCAGCCCGATGTGAAAAATCCCATCGGCCTCCGGGACCGCGCCATGCTTGAGGTTTTGTATTCCACTGGCTTGCGTGTATCGGAGCTCATTGGCCTGCGCGTCACCGACCTCGATGCCAAGGTCGGCTGCGTTCGTTGTATCGGCAAAGGCGACAAGGAGCGCATTGTTCCTGTTGGCAAAAAAGCGCTGGCCATCGTCGAGAAGTATCTCCGCGATGCGCGGCCGAAATTGCTTGGCAAGGTGCAAGGCAATCCGTCGTTGTTCGTGAATCGCCGCGGGGCACAGTTGAGCCGCGTCGGCGTCTGGAAGATACTTTCGGCGTATGGCCGGCTCGCCGGTATGCGCGTGGCGCTGACGCCGCATATGCTGCGGCACAGCTTTGCCACGCATTTGCTTGAGCGCGGAGCGGACCTCCGTTCCGTCCAGCTCATGCTCGGTCACGCGGATATTTCGACGACTCAGATTTACACCCATGTCGTCGAGGAGCGGTTGAAGCAAATTTACAAGGCGCATCACCCGCGTGCATAACGCGGCAGGCCAGGGACTCATTGCGGGTGCATCCGCGGCGGTCGGCGCAGACACCCTGAAGCAGAAGGAGTGCAATGCCAGACTATATGTTTTTGTTGGAAAGCCGGCTCTCGCCGGAGCAGCGCGCCGTGATGTTGCGCGTGCAGGAACTCTCCGCCGCGCTCGGGTTCAACGTGTATCTGACGGGTGGAACCGTGCGCGACCTCGTTACCGGCGCTTCGCTGCGCGATCTCGATTTCACCGTCGAGGGCAATCCCTCGAAGATTGCTCACGAGCTCGAAAAGGGCGGCGCCAAAATCCTCCACGAGGATGAAAAGTACCGTCATGTCGAAGTGCTCTTTGCCGGCGACTGCGAAGGCAGCATCTCCGCCGCCCGCGACGACCATTATGTTCGCCCCGGCACGCGTCCCGAGATTCGCTGGTCCACCATCATGGAAGATTTGCGCCGCCGCGATTTCTCCCTTAACGCCATCGCCATTTCGCTGAACCCCGCCTCGCGCGGCTTATTGCTTGATCCCACGAACGGGCTTTCCGACATTGAACGCGCCGAAGTTCGCGCCCTCACGATTCACAGTTTCACCAACCAGCCGGTCCGCTTGTTGCGCGTCCTGCGTTACGCCGCGCGCATGGGCTTCAAGATTGAACAGCGCACCCAGGAATGGTTTGACCTGGCCATCGAGCGCAATCTGCAGGACACCATTACTCCGGAAGATGCCGGCGATGAGCTACGCGCCCTCGCCCGCGAGGAACGGCCCGCGGTCGTGCTGAAGGCCTGGGAAGAACACGACCTCCTCGAGGCCGTCAATGCCGTGCTGGCGAAGAAACATCCGTCATACGACGCTATCGCCCGCCTCATGAAAGTTCGCGAGGATCTTTTCACCGCCGGCTTTCGTCCGCGGCTCGCCGCCCCGATGCTCCTCGCGATTCTTGGAAAATTAAAGGACCGCGAATTGGCGAGCGTCCTCTCCAAAGCCGGATTCCGCGCGGCCGAAGTGGAAGCCGCGCTCAGTTTTGAAGAAGAAGCGCTGGAAGCCCAGAAAGAGCTCCTGGGGCGAAAAATGAATGCTCCCGTGGACTCATTTCGGTTCCTTGAGAAAATGCCGCTCGATCAGATTGCTTACCTGATGGCTGAATCCAATAAGTCGGCCGCTCTTTCGAAGATTCGTGCCTTTCTGAACAAGTGGCGCCCGATTCGCATCGCTCTTCCGGTTGTGGCCACGGAGCTCGAAGCGCTTGGTATGGCTCGCGGGCCGAAGTTCGATGCCGTCGTCGAGCAGGTTTTCGCCATGCAGCTTACCGGCCGCGGCAAGACCAAGGAAGAGCGCGAGAAAATCCTGCGCAAGCTCTCCGGCATCAAGGAACAGCCCAAGAAGAAAGAAAAGGAAAAGAAGCCCGCAAAGGGCACCGACAAAGCCCACGCTGCCGCCGCCATGGGCGACGCCGCTCATAAGAAGCACGCAGCCGCAAAAGCCGAGGCGAAGCACGCGGCCAAGGCCAAGCCTGTCCACACAAAGCCCCACGCAAAGCACGCTGTGCGTGCATCTCATGGCAAGAGCGCTCACTCCGGCAAGAAGAAGAGTCACGGGCGCAGATAGCGCTCCGGTTTGGCGGCTGCCTGAATTCTGCGTGAAGCCTAGCATGCGCAGCCTAGGGGGAGGCATGCTGCGCCCAAGCGCCGATGCTTCCCCATGCAAATCTATCGTGGCCGATCTTGCTGCTGTAGCAATTCGATTGTGCTCTATGCTTGTTTAGGCATAAAATGATGATGGGATCTGCTCTGCCCGCTCTCAAGCCGGTCATTTGGATAAGCAGTGCCAAGGCCGACCTGCGCGGTTTTCCGGAGGAGGTCAAGGACTCGATCGGCTTCGCACTTTACGTCGCCCAACTAGGCGGAAAACACACAGGTGTGAAACCGCTCCGCGGCTTCGGCGGCGCTGGAGTTCTGGAGATCATCGAGGACCATTACGGTGACACATATCGCGCCGTCTATACGACTCGCTTGGCCGGTCGCGTATATGTGCTGCACGCTTTCCAGAAGAAGTCTAAGGCCGGCATACAGACGCCGAAAGCGGAGATCAACTTGATCAAGTCGCGCCTCAAGCGGGCCGAGGAAGAACACGCCGCATGGGAGCGGCGCAAAGGAATAGAAGAACATGGCTAGAACCATCGAAGTTGAAGAAGGAAGCGGTAATGTCTTCGCCGACCTCGGATTGCCAAATCCGGAGGAGCGTCTCGCCAAGGCTGGACTTGCGGTGCGCATTGCCGCGGTCATTCGCGCGCGCCGCCTTACTCAGGCAAGCGCTGCCCGCATCTTGAAGATCGACCAGCCAAAAATTTCCCGCCTGCTCCGGGGCCAGCTTTCCGGTTTTTCCACCGAACGGCTCATGCAATTCTTGACGTTGCTAGGCCGCGATGTTGAAATTGTCATAAAGCGTGCGCCCCGCTCACGGCGCCTCGGCCGCCTGCGTGTCGTTGCCACCGCGTGACTCGTGGCGCGAGGGTCCTCGAGCTGCCTGTGGGAAACCTCAGAATGCGTAATGCAAATCTGCTAATAGAGTTCTAAAATGGAGTTCCATGGGCCAACCGCAGTTCGTGCATCTCCACCTTCATACGGATTACAGTCTGCTCGATGGGGCTTGCGAAACCTCCGAGCTTTTGGATGAAGCGTCCCGCCAGAAAATGCCCGCCGTGGCCATCACCGACCACGGCAATCTCTTTGCCGCCGCGAATTTCTTTTACGAAGCCAGCAAGCGCGACGTCAAGCCCATCATCGGCTGCGAAGTTTACGTAGCTAAGGGTAGCCGCCATGACCGCGGCGACAAAACAAATGGAAGCAACGGCCAGGATCGCGGCGACGCCGAACCGGGAATGCGTGGTAGCAATCATCTCGTGCTGCTCTGCGAATCGCTCGAGGGCTATCACAACTTAATCAAGCTTGTTTCCGCAGGGTTTCTTGAAGGCTTCTATTACAAACCGCGGATTGACTATGACCTGCTTGCCAAACACAGCAAAGGCTTGATTGCGCTTTCCGCCTGTCTCCGCGGCCCGGTAACCGAAGCCGTCGTCGATCAGAAATACGATCAGGCGCGCGAAAATGCTTACCGTCTGCGCGACGTTTTCGGCAAAGGTAATTTCTTCCTCGAAATCCAAGACCAGGGATTGCCGATCGAAAAGGATGTCAATCGCGAACTGGTCCGTCTTTCGAAAGAAACCGGCATCCCGCTGGTCGCCACGAACGATTGCCATTATCTCCATCATGACGACGCTCACGCTCAGGAAGTGCTGCTCTGCATCCAGACCGGCAAGACCATGAGCGATACCAATCGCATGAAGTTCCAGACCGACCAGTTTTACTTTAAGAGCGCTGTGGAGATGGCGCAGGTCTTCGGCGAACTTCCGGAAGCGCTGAGCCGCACCGTGGACATCGCTTCCCGATGCAACGTGAAGATCGAACGTATCCCCCATCCATTTCCGGAATTCAAGGTTCCGGAAGGGCATACCTCCGCCAGCTATTTCGAAAAAGTCGTTCGCGAGGGTTTTGCCGCGCGCGTCCCCTATCTCGAACGTCTCGCCCAGCAGGGATTCCTCCAGAATTCTCTGGCCGAGTATGAACGGCGCCTCACCTCCGAAATCGAAATGATCAAGAAGATGCGCTATGAAGGCTACTTCTTGATCGTCTGGGATTTCATTCACTACGCGCGAGCGCAAGATGTTCCTGTCGGGCCGGGTCGTGGTTCCGCCGCGGGCAGCCTCGTGAGCTACGCCCTGCGCATTACCGACGTCGACCCTTTGCAGTACAACCTGCTCTTCGAGCGTTTCCTGAACCCTGAACGCGTCTCCATGCCCGATATCGATATCGACTTCTGCATGCGGCGGCGCGGCGAATTAATCGAATATGTGACGCAGAAATACGGCCGCGAGAATGTCGCTCAGATCATCACTTTCGGAACCATGGCCGCCAAAGCCGCGGTCAAGGACGTCGGCCGCGCCATGGACATTCCCTATGGCGAAGTGGACCGTCTCGCGAAGCTCATTCCCACAACGCTCGGGATCGAGCTGAAAGATGCTCTCGAAGAAGCGCCCCAGCTCAAATCAGCCATCAATAGCGACGAGCGCCTCAAGGATTTGATGGCTGTGGCGCTGCGCCTTGAAGGCTTGTCGCGGCACGCTTCCACTCATGCGGCGGGTGTCGTGATTTCGCCGCGCCCCCTCACGGACATCGTTCCGCTCTACAAGTCCAACCGCGATGAAATCACCACGCAATATGACATGAATGCGCTCGAGCGCATCGGCCTGCTGAAGATGGATTTTCTGGGCCTGACGACGCTCACCGTGCTCCATGACACCGTTCGCATGATTGAGCAGAATCGCGCCGTGAAAATTGACATCGACAGCCTTGCCTTGGACGACGCCGAAACCTACAAGCTCTTCGCCCGCGGTGATACGACCGCCATCTTCCAGTTCGAATCCCACGGCATGCGTGATATTCTCCGCCGCTACCAGCCGACGCGCATCGAGGATCTCACCGCGCTAAACGCGCTGTACCGCCCCGGCCCTATCCAGGGCGGCATGATCGACGATTTCATCAACCGCAAACAGGGCAAAACTAAGGTCAGCTACGAGCTTCCGCAGTTGAAAGATATTCTCGAGGAAACCTACGGTGTCATCCTCTACCAGGAACAGGTAATGCAAATCGCCAATCGCCTGGCGAGTTTTTCACTCGGCGAAGCGGACATACTTCGCCGCGCCATGGGCAAGAAGAAGAAGGAAGAAATGGCCGCGCAGCGCGCCAAGTTCATGACCGGATGCGCTCTCAACAAGATTCCCGACAAGAAAGCCAAGGGCATCTTCGACCTGATGGAGGAGTTTGCCGGCTACGGCTTCAACAAGTCGCACTCCTGCGCTTACGCTTTGCTTGCCTATCAGACGGCATTCTTGAAAACCCACTATCCCGTCGAATTCATGGCCGCGCTGCTGACTTCGGAAGCCGGCAATACCGAGAAAGTCGTCAAATATATCAACGAAGCGCGCGGCATGAGCATTTCCATCCTTCCGCCCGACGTGAATGAGAGCGATCTCTATTTCACGCCCGTCGGAGAATCGATTCGCTTCGGTCTTGCCGCGATCAAGAATGTTGGCGAGAACACCGCCAAAGCCATCCGTGAATCGCGGCTCGGCCAGGGAGAATTCAAATCGCTTTACGACTTCTGCGAGCGCATCGAATCACGCTTTCTGAACAAGCGCGTCTTTGAAAGCCTCATTAAATCGGGCGCCTTGGACTCACTCGGTCCGCGTGAATCCATGCTGACGTCTGTGGACGATGCCGTCGCTGCCTTGCAGCGCGCTTCCCGAACGCGCGAATCCGGCCAGCACGGATTGTTTGGAACCGCCGCGGCACCTGCGCCGATGCCGTTCGAATTGCAGGAGGCTGCTCCTTGGAGTGAGGAGGAACGTCTCGCGAGCGAATACGCCATGCTCGGCTTTTACGTGTCCGGCCACCCGCTGGCAAAATACGCCTCCCGCTTGATGGACATGAAAACGATTTCTCTCGATCAGGTTGAAGACCAGCGGAACGGGAAAGAGATCACCGTTGCCGCTTTGATCGTTGGTACGCGCCCCATGCGTTCGAAAAAGGGCGCGCGCTGGGCCATTTTCACGATTCAGGATATGACCGGCGTCCAGGAACTTCTTGCGTTTCCTGAAAGCTTCGCACGCCTGGAACCGACTTTGAAGCCCGGCAATCCGCTTCTCCTGAAAGTTCGCGTACAAGTGGAGGAAGCGGGCACGCGGCTTTCTCTGCAGGAAGCGCGCCGGCTGGACGAAGTCACTGAGCGCGCCGCATCCGGAGAGCTTCGTGTTCGAATCGAAATACAATCGCTGACCGAAGAGACGCTCGATCTTTTGGAAGGTCTGTTTGCTGCTTCGCCCGGAATGTGCGCGGTCGTGTTTGAGTTATGCTTGCCGGACGGTTCCGTCGCCGTGCTGCAGGCGCAGCAACGCGTGAAATCCGCGCCGGAATTGCTGGAAGCGGTCCGCGAAATTTGTGGCAACCCCGCCGTTCGAATGGTGCCGGAATGAAGACAAAAGAAAAGAACAAAGTCGGCGCTCCTCCCGCGGCCCTTTCGAAAGAGCCCGACCACCAAAAAGAAATCGACCGCCAAAAGGAAATTGATCGTCAAAAGGAAATCGAGCGCCTGGAAAAAGATGTCGAGGAGTTGCGCCACCTCGCCGGCAACGCCGATGCCGACGCGGAAGTCGAACGCATCCGCGAGCAAGTTTCGGAATTGCGCCGCGAATTTTACACCCACCTCGGGCCGTGGCAGCGCGCACAGATCGCGCGCCACCAGCAGCGTCCTTACACGCTGGATTTTATTGGTTTACTGTTCACGGATTTTATGGAGTTGCACGGCGACCGCGGCTACGCCGATGACAAGGCGATCATCACGGGACTGGGAAAATTTCACGGGCGGCCGGTAGCGATCATTGGGCACCAGAAAGGGCGCGACACGAAGCAGCGGCTGGTCCGGAATTTTGGGCAGCCGAAGCCAGAAGGTTACCGCAAAGCTTTACGGGTCATGCAGTTAGCGGCAAAATTTGGGCGGCCGGTTTTTACTTTTATCGATACACCGGGGGCGTACCCGGGAATTGACGCCGAAGAACGCGGGCAGGGGGAAGCGATTGCGCGAAATCTTCGAGAGATGGCGCGGCTGCCGGTACCGGTAATCGTCACGGTGACGGGCGAGGGTGGGTCGGGCGGAGCGCTGGCGATTGCCGTGGGGGATCGCGTCAACATTCTGGAGAACAGTTTTTATTCGGTGATTTCGCCGGAGGGGTGCGCTTCGATTATCTGGCGCGATTCGACGAAAGCGGAGACCGCTGCCGCGGCCATGAAGATCACGGCGAAGGACTTGAAAGAGCTGGGCATCGTGGACGAAATCGTGGCGGAGCCGGAAGGCGGCGCGCACACCGACCATGAAGCGGCGGCGCGGTATCTGGATGAAGTGCTGGACCGGCAACTGGTGTCGCTGACGAATCAGCCGCTCCCGGAATTGCTCGAGGCGCGCTACGAGAAGTTCCGCAAGATGGGACAGTTCTTCGATTTGGGCGGCTGAGGACGGAGCTAATGGCAACTGGAGTCGTCGGCAAAGGCGCCGCTGACGAGCATAGCGTTCAGAAACTGGCCACAACTGCGGATTTTGGCCAGCGCCGGGTCGTTCTGCAAGGCGTTTGGATCCACGGTCGCAGCGCCATTGAGTACTTGGCGCGCCGCGAATACACTGTCCGCCCAACTCGTCAGTTTCCCGGCTTCATTTTCGAGTAGTTGGAGAGCGTGCTGGTCGTCCTCAGTGGTCGCAGCTACTTCCGCCTGCCGCAGACCTGTCATCACCCGCCCCTGATCGTCCTGAGCCCAATTGTTGCTGACAGCCAATCCATAAGTGATCATTGCCCGTATAGCTCCCCGCATCTCTCTCATTTCCGCCAACTCGGCGATCGCTGCGGATGCAAAGTCGCGAGAGAGCCCTTGTGGTGGTTGAGCGGGAGGGGCACTGGCGGGAGCGGCGTCGGCTGGAGCAGGAACGACAGGGGAGGCATCGGCGGGAGAGGCGCTGGCGGGAGCGGGACTGGCCGTAGCGTCGGAGTCCGAGGCTGGTATTGTCAGTACGATCCGATGGCGCTCGATGGTGACGACGCCGTTCGTGACCTGGGCCAGGGTTTCAATGTCGACGTAGGAGCGGCCATCGATTTGCCGGACTGCCGGTCCGGCACTCTTCCCATTCACGACGAGGATTTTATTCTTATTAGGTGTGCTTTGCGCGAAGAGGACTCCCGCGAGCGCCAAAATAAATCCCATTGGCAGGAAGAATCGAGAATTGCCATGTTTGTTCATCATGCGCGATTCACCTGTATTTCCGCCTGGACTTCCGAAGCAGGCAACATTATACATCGACGCGGTTTTTATCGAGGGGTGGACGGGTGGGGGGAGGGGAAGAAACTAGAAAGTAGAAAGCAGAAATTAGAAATTAGAAAGACAAGAGCGAAGAGAGATTTCTCCCTGCGGTCGAAATGACGAGCGGGCCGTGAGAGTAAGGCGGGGAAAGATGGCGACGTAAAGTCGCCACTACAGGAGAAAGAGCAGGGGCGGGGGAGTTAACGGGTGGCGGTGACGGAGACGCCGAGTTCTTTGAGTTTGGCGCGGGCGAGGCGGTCTTCGTCGCTGCCAGGGTAGCGCTTGACGACGTCGCGTAGTTCGCGGACGCCGGCGGTTTTCTGGCCGAGCTCGATGAGGGCCATGCCTTTGCGGAGGCGAGCGGGACCGAGTTTGAAGCTCTTGGGATAGTTGGTGAGGACTTTGTCGTAGGCGGCGACAGCGTCGGTGTACTGCTTCTGCTTGTAAAAGATTTCGCCGAGGTAGAACTGGGCGTTGGAAGCGAGGTCGGTGTCGGAGTAAAACTTGAGGTAGTCCTCGAACTCGGAGCGAGCGAGATCGTATTTGCCGCTGGTGATGTCCCGGAGGCCGTTGGAATAAAGCGTGTCCGCGGAGGGCGCGCCGGCGGGAAGGGCGGAGGAGCCGGGCGAGGAGCCGGCGGGTCTCGGGGAACCGGTGGAGGAAGTGGGCGTAGCGAGGCCAGTGGCCGGAGCGGGCGCACCGGCGCCGGAAATTTTGGCGTCGAGACTTTGCACGGAGTTCTGGAGGTCAACGAGCTGCTGGTTGAGCTTGCCGAGACGGGACTTGATTTCCTCGAGGTTGTCCGAGAGGCCCTGGACTTGGGTGGACATGGTGTCCAGGCGCGCGCCGGAATTGGCTTGAACATCCTGGACAGACTTCTGGAGCGAGCTCATGGTGGCGCCGAGCTTGCCGACGGTGTCGTTGGATTGGCCGATGAGCGTCTTCATGACGGTGTTGTCCTGAGTGACCTGGGTGGAAAGATCTTTCTGTCCCTGGAGCAGGGAAGTGACGTCGCGCTGAAGCTCGATGAGTTCGCGGGCGACGGCTTCGGCGGGGCGAGGGCCGACCAAGCTTCCGGCGAGTGCGCCCGCCAGTACGGCGGCGCTAAAGATGGCAATGTGGCGAATACGCATGAACAATCCTCCTAAAGGATTCCGAAAGGCTGCTAATGAATGGTGGCCGCAGAGCAGCCAACAAAAATCATACAGGCCGGGAGAACAGCTTTCACTGTAATAAGACAGCCGCGAGGTGGCAAGGGTTTGCCTGGCCTCGCGGCTTATTCGTCACCAAACGGCCATCGTCGAACAGGGTGAAGCGGGTCAGTTGGCCTTCACGAAATGGCCGCGGCGATTCTGCTGCCAGCAAGCTTCGTTATGCTCCATGCAGAAAGGCTTCTCCTTGCCGAAGCTGACCGTGCCGAGGCGGTCGGCGGAGATACCTAGGGAAACGAGATACTGCTTGACGGCGTTGGCGCGGCGATCGCCGAGGCCGAGGTTGTATTCAGTAGAGCCGCGCTCGTCGCAATGGCCCTCGATGGTGACTTTGATCGACGGGTACTTCTTCAAGAAGTCAGCGGTCGCGGAGAGCGAGGCGCGAGCGTCGGGACGAATATCGGCCTTGTCGAAGTCAAAATAGGCGTCACGCACTTCCTGCAGGAAGAGCTTATCGAGGTCAATCTGTGGCGGCGGAGGCGGAGGTGGAGCATTCACGGAGACAGTTGCGGTGGCGCTGGCGGAGCCGCCGGGACCGGTCGCGGTAACCGTGTAAGTCGTGGTGTCGGAAGGCGAGACCTTGGTCGAGCCTTGGGCAGTGACGGCGCCGACGTCGGGAGCGATGCTGAGCTGCGTGGCATCGGTGGAATTCCAGCTCAGAGTCGAAGACTCACCTTTGTTGATGGAAGCCGGGCTGGCCTGCAACGTCACCGTGGGAGATGATGGCGCGGGCTTCTCGGCCGGCGGCGGAGGTGGCGGTGCGACGGTCTTTTTTTTGCAACCAAAAGTAAAGACAGCGGCGGCCACGGCAACCAGCAAGCCGGCGCGATAGAGCGAGCGTGAAGCCAGATACATGCGAATCCTCCTCAGTAAAGTTCCCGTGTTGGTCCCACCAGAGCCAGTATCCTAACACCGGAGGGCTGGGTTCGGGTAATATCTCGTATCACGATATATTATACATCGTGCCGGGAATCCCGCGAGGGATTTCCCGCAAGAGCAAGCATAGCTGTTCCGCGAGAGCACCGACGCTAAGCACCTCTCCATGTGATGCACGGGCTGCCCCTCTTGGTTCCGTCGAACGTTTCACTTTGGGGACCAATTGGGCGATTCGTTGTGGCCGGTGGTTGTCAACTGGTGCGGCTGGGAGCCATCGGCCAGCATGGTCCAGATCTGCCGCGAGCCGCCGCGAGTCGATTCGAAGACGAGATGGCGGCCGTCGGGCGCCCAACTGGGACGCTCGTTGCGGCCCTGGTCACGCGTCAACTCTACAAGTTGGCGGGTGGCGGCGTCCATGATGTAGATGTCGTAATTGTCATTAGGGCGGCGCCAACTGAAAGCAAGCAACTGGCCATTGGGGGCCCACGCCGGGTCGATGACGTAGCCTTTGTCCGGCATGTCGAGTTTCGTCGTGCTGGTGCCGTCGGAATTCATCAAGTAGAGCTGGGGAGTGCCACCGCGATCGCTGACGAAGGCGACGGTCTGGCCGGTCTTCGGGTTCCAACTGGGAGACATGCTGGCGCCGTTGGCGCTGGTCAAGCGCTTGGGGCGGCCGCCGCTGGGGTCGGAGACGTAGAGTTCGGGATTGCCTTGCATGGAAGATGAAAAGATGATTTGCGTGCCGTCCGGAGACCATGCGGGAGTGATGTTGGTTCCGCGGAAACGGGGGAAGGAGACGAGTTTGCCGGTGTC
>Ga0137418_10003133_pt1 | contig 15194 bp, 12 predicted proteins | sample CZODoug3_1_2_16f_FD_122242 | JGI IMG/M metagenome (GOLD analysis project Ga0137418, IMG submission 122242) | Vadose zone soil fungal communities from Angelo Coast Range Reserve, California, USA - CZODoug3_1_2_16fungal (Hybrid Assembly) | ecosystem: Environmental > Terrestrial > Soil > Vadose... | reverse complement strand
TTGAACAAATCGATCGAGATGCCCACGGTGCGGTACTTCATGCCCTTGAAGTCTTCCGGCTTGGTAATCGGCTTCTTGAACCAGCCGAGCGGCTGCGTCGGCATGGGCCCGTAGGGGAATGACACCACGTTGGCGCCGATCGAAGCGTAGAGCTTGTTGAGCAATTCCTTGCCGCCGCCATATTTGTGCCAGGAGAGCAGCATGTTCGCGTCCATCGCGTACGCGGGACTCGATCCCCAGAGCGCGAGGGCGTTCTGCTTGCCGTAGTGGTAGACGAGCACGCCGTGCCCGCCGTCGAGCGTGCCCTTCGACACCGCGTCGAGCAGGCCGAACGCCGGCACTACGGATCCCGCCGGCAGCACTTCGATCCTCAGATCGCCGCCGGTCATGTCGTTCACTTTCTTGGCGTAGTCGAGCGCGTATTCGTGGAAGATGTCCTTCGACGGCCAGGTGCTTTGCCAGCGCATGCTGATCGGGCCGGCCTGACCCTTGGCGATCATGGGAAAGCCCAGCGTCGCGGCGCCCGCGGTCGCCGCCGCAGCGCCGGCCAGGAACTTGCGGCGCGAAGCGGTCTCGGTTTTCTTGGATTGTTCCTTGCTCATTGGCTCCTCCTTCGGATGGTGGCAATTCATGGATGATCGTCCCGGCGTCGTTCTTCTTGTTCCCCGGAACCTTCTGCGGTAAACGATTCGCGGGGCCCATTTGTTCCCCCCGCGGGCCCCTGGGGTGTGCACACGCCAAAGCCCGCGAATCGTATTCCTAGTCCGACCCGAAATCAAGCCGCTTCGGGAGCGGCCGGGGTCGTTATCGCAGGTTGATCGCTCGCGGCCTTGCCCGCCTTGTGGGGCGCATTGGGATGCCATCCCATGACAAAGAGCAGCACGAAGAAACCCACCACGTAGGCGAGCGTCACGTGCCAGCCGTGGTAAAGCCAGCGCCCGACCGATTTCGCCTCGGGATACATGTTCGACAAGGCCACGCCGGCGCTCGAGCCGAACCAGATCATCGATCCGCCGAACCCGACTCCGTAGGCCAAATATCCCCAATCGTACCCGCCTTGCTTGAGCGCGAGCGCGGTGAGGGGAATATTGTCGAACACCGCTGAGACGAATCCGAGCCCCATAGCGGTATGCCAAGAGGCCGCAGGCAGCTTTTCCACGGGCATCATCGTCGCCGAGAGGACCAATGACAGCAGGAAAACGCTTCCCTTGAAACTCTCCGGGAGCACTTCCCAGTCGGGCCGGCGCAGGGGAACCGTGAGCAACAGTGCGATGACCACCGATGCGCCGATGAAGGGGAAATGATCCGAACTGTCGGGGAACCTGACGTTCATGACCACGTTGGTCACGATAGCCGTGATCAGAATGAAAAACACGATTCCCAGTCGAATCCAGTCGATGCGAACGTACTCGTGCTCGTGCCGCAGAATCGGCGAGTAGCGCTGCTGCTGCAACGCCGCCGGAATGCCGCAGATAACGAGCGCCACGCCGGCGCCAACGTAGGCTTCCATCACGTCGAGCGGATCCACGCCGTCGATCCACATCATGGTCGTCGTCGTGTCACCGACGACGCTGCCCGAGCCGCCGGCGTTCGAGGCCGCGACGATCGCCGCGAGATAGCCGATGTGGACCTTGGCGCGGAACAGCGTGTGCGCCATCGCCCCGCCGATCAGCGCGGCCGCGATATTGTCGAGGAACGAGGACAGCACGAATACGATCACGAGCAGCGCGAAGCAGCCCTTCCAGTCGTGCGGGAGTATTCGCGGGAGCTCCGCGGGCACGCGCGTTTTCTCGAAGTGCCGCGACAGAAGGGCGAAGCCGAGCAGTAGACACAGGAGGTTCGTGAGGATCACCCACTCCTGGTGCAGATGACCTATCAACCCGTAAATGCCCGCGCCCGTCTTGAAGCCCGTGAAGACCAATTTGTACGACGTAATAGTCGCCAGCCCGATGAGCGCGACATACAGAGTGTGCCTATGAAACAGCGCCACACCGAGCAACGTGAGGCCGAAAAGGATGAAATCGACCGGGATGCCGGCGATCGCAGGCGCCTCGGCAGCTCCTGCAACCGCAGCGTGCGCCGGCCATGCCGCGAAGCCGAACACTCCGGTGAACGTTTTGACAATCGGCCCCGCGCGCATTCGGCCTCCCTCGGCGAGGCGCGATTCTACCATTGAGGAATACGTGCGATTCGGCTCACTTCGGCGGCTGCATCCACTGCTCGCACTGCCAGCGCACCACGTCGGCGAAAGACTGCGTCTCCTTGAGCCGCGCGCGGAGGCGCCGCGCGTCGTTGGCGGAATCCTGCGCGCCCATCAGCAGGCCCTGAATCATGGGGCGGCTGCCCAGCTCCTCGGCGTGCGGCGCGATCCGGGAGAAGGTGGCGGCGAGGTCCTGCCGCATCGACGCGCTGCTGCCGTCGCAGGGATCGATCAGGCTCGCCTCCATCCCGTAGCGGCAAGCCTGGAAACGGTTGTAGCTGTAGACGAGGTAGGGTTCCGCGGAGATCGGCCGGGGACGCTCCAGCCGCAGATAGCGGGTGAGCGCCTGAGCGTAGGCCGCGATCGCGGCCGCGCGATCGACCGAGAGCGGAGTGTCGCAAACGCGGATCTCGACGGTGCCGAACTCGGGCTTGGGGCGGATGTCCCAGTAGAAGTCCTTCATGCTCTTGACGATGCCGAACCCCTGCATTCTCGAAAAATAAGCTTCGAACTCCTCCCAGTTGCGCACCGGCGGCATCGTTCCGCTCAAGGGGAAGGCGTTGACCACGGACAGGCGCGAGGAATCGAACAGCGTGTCTTCACCCTGCTGAAATGGAGAGGACGCTGCGAGCGCGATAAAGTGAGGCACGTACCGCGAGAGTGTGTGCGTGAGGTAGACCGCTTCATCGCCATCGGCGCAGCCGACGTGGACGTGCTGCCCGAACACGGTGAATTGCTTCGCCAGGTAGCCGTAGAGTCCGGCGAGATGATTGAAGCGTTCCGTGTCGTATATGCGCCGGTCGTTCCATTTCTGGAACGGATGGGTTCCACCCCCGGCGATGCCGAGATTGAGCCTGCGCGCGGCGGCGGCGACGGCGTCCCGCATGGTCCGGAGCTCGGCGATCAGCTTCACATGGCTTTCATGCACCGACGAGCTCATCTCGATCATGCTTTCGGTGATCTCGGGTTTGATATCGCCCGGGTGCTTGCTCTTCGCCAGGACGCCTAGGAGATCGGAGGCGCCGCGCGTGAGGTTATAGTCGCGGCTGTTGACGATCTGCAGCTCGAGCTCGATCCCGAGCGTGAGCGGCTGCGAGAGCTTGAACGGAAGCTCGCCCATGGAATCAGCTTTTCGCCGCCGGCTCGGGGCGCGCTTCTCCCGCGAGCTTGAGGGCGAGTTGGGTGAGGATCGGCCCGGCGATCTCCAGGAGCACCACCGCCGGCAGCACCAGGCTCGCGAGGGCGCGGCCGAATTCCGGGAAGAGCGACTGGGTGTCCTGGAGCATGATGACGGCCAGCCCGGACATCGGGGTCAGCGCCACGGCGAGCAGCAGACCCTGGCGCGCCTTCAGCCCGCTGCCCGGGATTAACGCCATGATTCCGGCGGCCTTGCCGATAAAGCGCACCGCGACGAAGGCCGCGCCGATCGCGATCCCTTTCGCGGCAGCCGCGAGATCGAGGTTCGCGCCCGCGAGCACGAACAGGATCAGGAAGAACATCTGCCCGATCAAGCCGAAATCCGGAGCGGCGAGGCTGTGGTTCCTGTCGAGATTGCGGACGAGCCCCCCGAAAGCGAGCAGCGCGAGCAGCACCGAGAGCTTCAGTATCAGCGCCACGCCCACGGTCACTAGGATGAGCGCGACGAGCGCGAGCACCTGCACTTCCACGCGCTTGCCGATCCATTGCAGCACCTGGAGCGTCATGGCGCTCGCCACCAGCCCGAGCACGAAGGATCCCCCGAGCAGATACAGCGGGTGCAGCACGATGATCCGCCATCCGCCGCGGTACTCCAGATAGAGCGACGGGATCAGCGCCGTCAGCGCGAGCACCGCGATGCTGCAGTTGAGCGCGGTGAGCAGAAGCGTCCGATCGGTCACCTGGCCTTCCGCGGCGAGATCGGCGGTGATACGCATGACGACCGCAGGCGAGGTCGCCAAGCCGATCGCCGCGGCGACGGCCCCATGCAGCGGTCCGACGCCGAAGAGCTGCGTCAGCGTGACGTAAATGAGGATCGAGCACAAACCGCTCTCCGCAAGCGATGTGAGCGCGAGTCGCGGCGAACGCTTGAGCCACCCGAGATCGATGCGATGCCCCAGCTCGAACAGGATCAGGCCGATCGAGATGTCCGCGAACACGCGCAGCTCGTCGAGCATCGGCCTGCCGAGCAGCGCGAACCCATCGGGTCCGAGCGCCAGCCCTGCCGCGGCGTATCCGGTGATGCGCGGGAGGAAGAACGCGCGCTTCGCGATCTCGCCTCCGACAACCCCGGCGATGAGAAGCACGCCGAACCAGATGATCTGGTTCGACGGCAGGGGCAGCGCGGGCAGGAAAAACAATTCCGGCATGCGCGGGAACTCCGGGAAAAATCGCTCCCCGCGATGCGGCGGGGTTTATTGTTTCCGGCGATCAGTTTGCCGGCTTTGGCTGAAGCGGTGAGACCGCCATCGATCGCGGAAGTTCCGGCATTCTAGTCCTGCACGACGATGATGTGCACGCGGTACGGTCCGTGCGCGCCGAGAACGATCGTCTGATCGATGTCGGCGGTGCGCGAAGGCCCGGAGACGAAGTTGATCGCCCGCGGCAGCTGCCGGAGCTCCGCGCGCGCAAGGGCCCAGGCGTCTTCCATGTGCGCGACGATGCGGCGCGCGGACACCACCGCCACGTGCGTCTCGGGAAGGAGGCTCACGGTCGAGGGCGTATCGGGCCCGGACGCGAACGCGAGCGTTCCAGTCTCGGCGATCGCGGCGAATGCGCCGCTCACGCCGACGGCGTCGCTGCCGTTCGCTTCCCGCGCCTCGAGCGCGAGCCCCGCGCCCTTCCAGTCGAGATCGGCCAGCTGCGGCCAGACGCAGCCGGCAAGCGGCAGGCTGCCCGACTCCAGGTAGCGCGCCACCGCGGCAGGGACCTTCGCCTTTGCAGCGACCTCCTCGGTCGTGCTCTGCATGGATTCGGCACGGGCGCGGAACCGCGCGACGAGATCGGCTTCGACTTTCGGCAGCGTCCCGCGCGGGTGCGCGCGCAAATAGGTTTCGATCGCTTCCAGCTCGGCCCGGGACGGCCTGCTTCCGCCTCTCCCCTGGGCTTTGCGGATGCGGGCCAGAATCCTTTCCCGCGCGCCGCTCACTCGAGCGCCTTGACGATGTCTTCGACGATTTTCTTGGCGTCACCGAACACCATCATGGTCTTGTCCATGTAGAAAAGGGGGTTGTCCAGGCCCGCGTAGCCGGCCGCCATCGAGCGCTTGTTCACGAGCACGGTGCGCGCCTTGTGCGCTTCGATGATGGGCATTCCGTAGATCGGACTGCCCTTCTCGTGGGCGAGCGGGTTGACCACATCGTTCGCGCCGAGCACGAGCGCGACGTCGGTCGTGCCGAGCTCGCCGTTGATGTCCTCCATCTCGAACACCTGATCGTAGGGGACCTCGGCCTCGGCGAGCAGCACGTTCATGTGCCCCGGCATGCGGCCCGCGACCGGATGGATCGCGTAGCGCACGTTCACGCCCTTGGCGATGAGCTTCTGCGCCATCTCCTTCACCGCGTGCTGGGCACGCGCCACCGCGAGCCCGTAGCCCGGCACGATCACGACCGACTCGGCGTTGGCGAGCAGGAAGGCGGCGTCCTCGGCCGATCCCGAGCGCACCGTCCTGTCGCCGGTGCCGGCGGCGGCCGCGCCTTCGGCGGCGCCGAAACCGCCCATGATCACCGAGATGAAAGAGCGGTTCATCGCCTTGCACATGATGTAGGAGAGGATCGCCCCTGAGGAGCCGACCAGGCTTCCGGCGATGATAAGCATGGTGTTGTTGAGGGAGAAACCGATGCCCGCCGCGGCCCAGCCCGAGTAGCTGTTGAGCATGCTGATCACCACCGGCATGTCGGCGCCGCCTATGGGGATGATGATGAGCACCCCCAGAACGAACGCGATCGCGGCCATGACCGCGAAAGGCATCCAGCCCTTGTCGGGCGACAGGAAAAACGCGAGGCCGAACCCGATCATCACGATCGCGAGGACGAGATTCAGCAGATGCTGGCCGCGGAACACGACCGGCGCGCTGGAGAAAAGACGGAACTTCTTGCCCAGGCCGGCGAGCTTGCCGAAAGCGATGACGCTTCCGGAGAAAGTAATGGCGCCGACGAAGCTCCCGATGAAGAGCTCGAGGCGATTGCCGCGCGGCAGCGGGTCGGGCTCGCCGAACGCACCCGGGTTGTTGACCACGGCGACGGCGATCAGCACCGCCGCCATGCCCACCAGCGAATGCATCGCCGCGACCAGCTCGGGCATCTGCGTCATCTGCACGCGCCGCGCGACGAACGCTCCGACCATGCCGCCGATCGCCATGGCGACGAGGATGAACGCGACCTTCTTGGTTATGGCGAGCGTCACCAGAACGGCGATCGCCATGCCGATCACGCCGAAGAGGTTCCCGCGCCGCGCCGATACGGGCGAGGACAGGCCTTTCAGCGCGAGGATGAAAAGGACGCTCGCCGCGAGGTACCAGAGCGCGAGCTGGTTGGCGCTCATGGCTTCTCCTTCTCCGCCTTCGGTGTTTTCTTCCTGAACATCTCGAGCATGCGCTGCGTCACGAGGAAGCCGCCGAAAACGTTGACCGCGGCAAGCCCCACCGCGACCGCTCCGAGGATCGCGCCGAAATCGGTGTCGTAGGGGCCGGCGGCCAGGATCGCGCCGACGATGATCACGCTCGAAATCGCGTTCGTCACGCTCATAAGCGGGGTGTGCAGGGCCGGCGTCACGTTCCAGATCACGTGGTAGCCGACGAACACGGCCAGCACGAACACCACGAGGTTGATGACGGTCGGATCGATGGTTCCGGTCATGTCGGGCCCTTCTTCACCACTTCGCCGTTGATGCAGACAAGACTTGCGGCGATGATCTCGTCGGAGCGGTCGAGCTTCAGCTCGCCGGTCTTGGGATCGACGAGCAGGTTCAGGAAGTTGAGCAGATTCCTCGCGTAGAGCGCGCTCGCATCCGCCGCGACCAGCGCCGGCAGGTTGGAGATGCCGACGAGCTTCACGCCGTGCTTGACGACGATCTTGTCGCGCTCGGTCAGCGGGCAGTTGCCGCCCTGCTCGATCGCCATGTCGACGACCACCGAGCCCGGCTTCATCGCGCGCACGGTTTCCTCTTTCAGAAGGACCGGCGCGGGTCTGCCGGGGATAAGCGCGGTGGTGATGACGATATCCGCGGCCTTGGCGCGCTCGTGCACGAGGTCCGCCTGCCGCCGCATCCAGTCGATCGGCATGGGCCGCGCGTAGCCGCCGACGCCTTGCGCGATTTCGCGCTCCTCGTCGGTAAGATAGGGCACGTCGAGGAACTTTGCGCCCAGCGACTCGATCTGCTCCTTCACCGCGGGCCGCACGTCGGATGCTTCGATCACCGCGCCCAGGCGCTTCGCCGTGGCGATCGCCTGCAGGCCCGCGACGCCCGCGCCGAGGACGAGCACGCGCGCGGCTTTTACCGTTCCAGCGGCCGTCATGAGCATCGGCATGAAGCGGCCGTATTCGTTCGCGGCGAGGATCACCGCCTTGTAGCCGCCGATGTTCGCCTGCGAGGAGAGCACGTCCATGCCTTGCGCGCGCGTCGAGCGCGGCAGCCACTCCATGGCGAAGCAGGTCAGCCCCGCGGTCGCATAGGATTCCATCGTCGCGCGGTCGTAAGGATTGAGCAGGCCCACGAGGATCGCGCCGCGCTTGTAGAGGCCCACCTCGGAGTCCTGCGGACCGCGCACCTTGAGCACGATATCGGCGAGCGAAAAATCCTGCGCGCCCGGGACGATTTTCGCGCCCGCCGCCTCGAATTCCTTGTCGGGAACGCTCGCCGCGACCCCCGCTCCGGATTGCACCAGGATCGCGTGGCGGCCGCCCGCGGCGAGCTTCTTGACGGTCTCGGGAGTGGCAGCGACGCGCGTTTCGCCCGGACGGGTCTCGGCGGGAACGCCGATCTGCATGATTGCTTTTCCTTGCTTCTATTTCGGCCGTTGAATCCGGACCAAAAAACGAGCCCGAATGATACAACAGCGCAGCAGGCGCTGACTATGCAGGTGCGGCGTCACATCAGATGCTGGTTGCAAACTGTGTGCAGGCTCATTCCAATCTGCAAGCCGGTCGTTCGAGCCCTGCCGGATTCGCCGACCGGTCAGCGCCTCAGGCGCGGGCCAGTTGTGTCTGTGGTTTCCAGTTGCGCAAAAGCGGCTCGATCTCCTCTGCCGGCAGCGGTCTGCAAAAGTAATACCCTTGCGCCCAGTCGCAGTCCACTTTTTTCAGAAACGCCAGTTGCTCGGCGGTCTCGACCCCTTCCGCTACCACCCGCAGCCCCAGGCCGTGCGCCATGGTGATAATCGCGCTGACAATCGCCGCATCATCGGGATCGGTGCTGACGTCGCGCACGAACGACTGGTCGATCTTCAGCTCGTGAATGGGAAAGCGTTTCAGATAGCCGAGGCTCGAGTAGCCGGTACCGAAGTCATCGATCGACAGCTTGACCCCCATCTCGTCCAGCGCCTTGAATCTCGCCATCACATGTTCCGTATGCTCAACGATGATGCTCTCCGTCAATTCCAGCTCCAGACTGGACGCAGGCAGGCCGGTCTGCTGCAGCGTGCGCGCGACCGTATCCACCAGGCCCTCCAGCCTGAACTGCTGGGCCGAACAGTTCACCGACACCTGCAGTTGCGGATAACCCTGGGTCTGCCAACGCCGGGCCTGCGTGCAGGCCCGGCGCAGCGCCCACTCTCCGATCGGGGCGATCAGACCGGTCTCCTCGGCCAGTGGAATGAACTCCATGGGCGCAACCATCCCGCGCCGTGCGTGAGGCCAGCGGATCAAGGCTTCCAATCCAACGATGCCCCCGGTTTTCAGGTCCAGCTGAGGCTGGTAGTGAAGGGTGAACTCTTCCCGTTCCAGAGCGAGGCGCAGGTCCTTTTCCAGAAGCAGACGCTGATTCGCCGCGATGTTCATCTGCCGCGTGAAGAACTGGAAGTTGTTGCGCCCGGTCTGCTTGGCGTGATACATCGCAGCGTCGGCATTGCGCATCAGGGTTTCGGCATCCTCGCCGTCGTGAGGATGCACGCAAATGCCGATGCTGGTCGTAACGCGCAGCTCGTGGCCATCGATATTGACGGGCTGCGGCAGGGCGGCGAGTATCTTTTGCGCCACTTGCCCGGCATCTTCGGCCTGTCTGAGCTCGGCCAGCACGACGACGAATTCGTCCCCGCCCATGCGTGCCACCGTATCGGTGCCTCGGACGCACGCGACCAGCCGTTCGGCCACCGTGCGCAGCAGGCCGTCGCCGACCTGGTGCCCGAGCGAATCATTGACATTCTTGAACCGGTCGAGATCAATGACCAGAAGCGCGGCTACTCTGCCGTCGCGCCGTGCCTGCGCAATGGCCTGCCCGATGCGGTCGTGCAACAAGACGCGGTTGGGCAGCCCCGTCAGGGCGTCGTGGTGAGCCATATGCCGGATCTGGTCTTCGACTTTTTTTTGCTCGGTGATGTCCTTTCCGGTGCCGCGATAGCCGGTGAAACGACCCTCCTCATCGAATATCGGCCGGCCGCTTACGCTGATGGTGTGCAGATTTCCGTTGGCGTCGGAACGCTGATAGACCAGGTTCTGGAAAGGCTGGTGAGCTTCCATCAATTGTTTTTGCGCCTGCCGCTCCTCCTCCGTCATGCGCACTGTTTCAATGTCCCAACGCGCCTTGCCGATGTTCTCGTCAACATCCAGACCGACCTTGCGCACATTCGACGATATCTCCGTAAAGCGGAAATCGGCGTCTTGCTCCCAGTACCAATCCGAAGAAAGCTCCGTCAGGTCTCGAAACCGTTCCTCGCTCTTGCGCAGCGCCGCTTCCGCCTCCTTCAGCCCGCTCACGTCGGTGATGGTGCCGATCAGCCCCGTGACGCTGCCGTCCGGCTTGTTGAAGGTCGCTTTGTTATAGATCGTGTGGTGCACCTCGCCGTCGGCGGCGACGATCGCCGCCTCGTAGGATTGGCTGCCGGGGCGGCCGAACAGCTCCTGGTCCCTGGCATGATGTCTCGTCGCCAGCGCCTGATCATCGGGATAGAGATCGAACACGGATTTGCCGATGAACTGCTTGCGCGGGATGCCGAAGAACTTTTCCCATGCGGCGTTGACCCCGAGGTAGTGCCCCTCGGCGTCCTTGAAGAAGATCGGCTGCGGGACGGCCTCGATCAGCTGCTGGATGAAGCCCAGTTGCTCCCGCAGCATCTCCGCCGCGCTCGCGGCGGTCGCGTGCTCTGCGAGCGCGAGCGCGCGTGCACGCGATACTGAAAGCGTCCAGACCAGCCAGAACAACAGCAGGCTGGTAACGATGCCGCCCAGAAGCACCACGGTAGGCAGGGCCCGCTCGATCCCCTGTGCGCGGCTGGACGAACTGAAGCTCAGCCGCCATTTGCGTCCGGCGACATCGAGCATCGCTACCCGGCTCAGCCTGTCCTCCGCGTTCTCCGATTTCACGCCGGACGGCCCGAGGCTGTCGAACAGCAGGTTTTCCTTCGAAGGGGCCTCCGGCTGATCGGTCGCAGACGGCCCATGGTCGTGGATCGCGAGGTCGAATTGGCCGCCGAGCTGCCCCCCAAGCAGGCTGCCTAACAATTCGTTGATATGAATCACCACCGCTATCACACCCTGGAAGGCCTCCCGCCGCTGCGCCGCCGTCTGCGCCGGCGTGCCCTTGCGATAGATCGCCGAGCGCAACACGAACGAGATCTGGCTGGGATCCACCGGCAGCGCAAGGGGAGGGGAAGCCACGGGTTCGCCGCTGTCGCGCACGCGTGCAAGGTCGGCGCGGCGCAGAACCGGATTGGCGGCGAGGTCCAGGCCCAGCGCCGCCTCGTTGCCCGCCATCGGTTGGAGATACTTGATCGCTACATATTCATCGCGCTCGCCCGGCGGCTTGATAGCGAAATCCGGATAGCCGCGCGGGTCGATGCTCGTATCGCGCCGCACCTCCCGCACGAAAGCGGCCTTCTCCGCCCGCGTCACCCGCTGGCTGAAGGTCACCACCCGCACGCCCGAATAGCGCCGCTCGAGCTTGAAACCCGACAGGTAGAGCCGGAATTCCTCGCGGCTGACCCGATCGCTGGCGTCGAACAGGCCCTTGAGCCCGATCAGAAGACTGAGGTTATCCTGGATGCGGCGGTCTATCGCCTCGGTTGCGCGCGTCGTTTCCCGTTGAAACTGGCCGGCGGCCTCGCCGTCGATCTGCTGCTCGGTAACGCGCCAAGCGACAAAGGAGATCACCAGTCCCAGAACAAGCACGACAAGTGCCGCCCGATTCTGGCTGAACCCTTTTGCGACGTCTGACGGATTCATCAAGCGAACATCGGAATCTCGGGGCCAGCCTGACCCGCCTCCGGAGGTTGCTGTGTCGGCGGTATGTTAGCCCGATTACATTGTGCGGTCACGAGCAAACCGTCAGGTCAATGAGCCTGATGATGCGACACTGCCCGGTGCACTGACTATGCATGCGCGACCGCCTCCCTCGTATAATCTGCCCGACAAGAATTATGAAACGCGCTGAGGGAGAACCCATGACCGTGCAGGTGCGGCGAGTGGTGACCGGGCACGACGGCAAGGGACGCGCAGTCGTGAAGATCGACGAAGTCTCGAAGAATATCGTGTCGAACCGGCCCGGGGCCTCGGCCTGCGTCGTCTGGACCGCCGACACGATCCCGGCCGACAACTCGGGCGATTCCGACGCCTCGAGGAAGAAAGTCGGCACCACGCTTCCCGGTGGAACCGTATTCCGCGTCATCGAGTTCTCACCCGGTGTCGCGCCACGCGTGCACCGCACCGACTCGATCGACTACGCGGTGGTGATTTCGGGCGAGATCGACATGGAGCTGGAGAAAGGCACGGAAGTCCATCTCAGGGCGGGCGACGTGCTGGTGCAGCGCGGCACCGTGCACTGCTGGGTGAATCGCGGCAAGGTCCCCTGCGTGATGGCCTTCGTGCTGGTCGACGCGAAACCCGCCACAGCGGGCGGCAAAGTCCTCAGCGCATTCGGATAGCGGCAGCGATCTTAAATCGCCAGTGCGGGGCGCAGCCTCGGCGCTTCCTTGATCGGGAGATGGATGAGCGCCGCCCCCACCGCGAGCATGATATCGAGGTACCACATCCAGTCATAGGAGTTGGTGCGCTCGAACAGCACCCCGCCGAGCCACGCTCCGAGGAATCCGCCCATCTGGTGCGACAGCATCACGATGCCGAAGAGGGTCGCGAGGAAGCGCATGCCGTGAAGCTTGCCGACCAGGCCGACCGTCGGCGGCACCGTGGACAGGTAGGTGAAGCCGAGCACGACGGCGAAGATCAGGAACGTGGTCGTGGTCTTCGGCGCGAACACGAAGACCAGCACGGCCAGCGCGCGCGAGGCGTAGAGGAGCGAGAGCACGCTCTTCATCCGCCAGCGGCCGATCGCCCAGCCGGAGGCGAAGCTGCCCGCGATGTTGAAGAGGCCGATGAGCGAGAGCGACCACGCGCCGACCGCGGGCGGCAGGCCGCACAGTGCCACCACGCCCGGCAGGTGCGTGGCGATGAAGGCGACGTGGAAACCGCAGACGAAGAAGCCCGCGGTGAGGAGCAGGAAGCTCGGGTCGTTCCAGGCGTCGCGCACCGCGGCGCTCATGGTTTTTTCCACTGCTGCCACGCCCGGCGCATGCTCGTGCTTGCCGCGCAGGACCCAGGCGAGCGGCACGATGGCGAGCGAGAGGAAGCCCAGCGCCGTCAAGGCTCCGATCCAGCCGATCGTGCCGGTGAGGAGCGCCGCCAGCGGCGCGACCAGGAACTGGCCGAACGAGCCGCCGGCGTTGACCATGCCGCTCGCGATGCCGCGCTTCTCGGGCGGTACCGCGCGCGCGACCGCCGACATCAGCACGCCCAGCCCCGCCATGCCGCCGCCGCCCGCCGCGACGACGCCGATCAGGAGCACGAGCATCCAGGTGCTCGTCGCATGGGGCGTGAGCACCGTGCCGATCATGACGAGCACGGCGCCAGCGGCGACGACCCGCCCGGTGCCGTACTTGTCGGCCACCGCGCCGGCGATCGGCTGCGTGATGCCCCACATGAGCTGCGCGCAGGCGAACGCGAGGCTGATCGCGGCGATGCCGAGGCCGGTCGCCGAGTTGAGCGGGCCGATGAAGAGCGCCACCGACTGGCGCACGCCGAAAATGAGCGCGAACACCAGGCCCGCGGCGACGATGATCCAGGTTTGCCTGCGGGTCATCACTGCCCTCTCCTATATGATGAACGTCATACACGAAGTCAACAAAAAGCCTCAGGCGGCCGCGCCGCGAATGAACCCGCGCGCCGCCTTGCGCATGTCCTTGGAAAGGCCCGGGTCGTCCACCGAGCGCGCGATCAGCAACGTGCCGACGAGGCAGCCGAGGATCGCCATCGCCTTCTCGCGGTTGCCCGCCTTGCCCCAGCCCGGCATCTGCCGCTCCACCAGGCCGACGAGATCCTTGATGCGCCGGGTCGCCGCGCGGCGCACCTCCGGCGGCTGGCGCGGGACTTCGCTGCCCGACGCCGCGACGGCGCAGCCCAGGCCCTGCTCCGGTGCGTGGAGGTGTCTGTCCGAAAGGTAGCTGTCGACGAACGCGCCGAGTTCCTCGCCGGGCTTCGCGGCGGCCACCGCCCTGGACAGGTTCTCGATCGACTCGGCGCCCGCGCGGTCCGCGGCCTCCGCGAGCAACGCGTCGCGCGAATCGAAGTGGGCGTAGAAACCGCCGTGCGTGAGCCCGGCCTCCTTCATCACCTCAGCGACTCCGAGCCCCTCGTAACCGTGCTTGCGGATCGCGCGCGCAGCAGCGCGAACGATGCGCTCGTGGCTCTCTTCCTTTCGCGTGGCGGTCTTTTTCATGGGCGGAGACTTTATATGACGGTCATCATATTACGATTCCGTACCCGCCGTCAACGGACCGGCTGGTGCGGGTACACTTGAAGAAGTTTGCCCTGCGCAGCAATGCGGCGGCAATGGTCCAGCGCGGCGCTGATCAGGTTGTGGTTGGCCTCGGCGGTCCGGAACGCCGAGTGAGCAGACAGCGTCACGTTGGGCAGGGAGGTCAGCACGTGCCCGGCCGGCAGCGGCTCGACCGTGAAGACATCGAGAGCGGCGTGGCGCAGATGACCCGAACGCAACGCGTCGACCATCGCGTCCTCGTCCACCAGCGCGCCGCGCGCAGTGTTGATCAGGATCGCGCCCGGCCGCATGGCCGCGATGCGCTCGCGGGACAGGAAGTTCTTGGTATCTTCAGTCAACAGCAGGTGCATCGACAGCACGTCACTCTCGGCGAGCAGCCGGTCGAGCTCGACGAACTGCACGCCGGGAAACGTCTTCGGGCTGCGGTTCCAGGCCAGCACCTTCATGCCCATGCCCAAAGCGAGTCGAGCGACCTCCATCGCGATCCCGCCGAAGCCGAGCAACCCGATCGTGCGACCGGTGAGCTGAAGCGAGTCGGAGAGCACCCAGTTCCCGGCGCGCATTTCGCGGTCCATCCTCGCGAAGCCACGCGCGGCGGTCCACATCAGCGCCACCGCACACTCGGCTACCGCCGTGTCGCCATAGCCCTTGATCGTGTGTACCGCGATGCCGAGCTCGCCCAGTTCTTCGGGACTCATGTAGCTGCGCACACCGGTGCCAAGGAAGACGACGTGCTTTAGGCCCGTGCATTGGCGCGCGATCGCGGCGGGGAACTGCGTATGGTCGATGACAACGATCTCGGCTCCTGCCAACGTGACCGGGATCGCCTCGCTGCGAATATCGGGTTGCCGGTTGATCGTGAACGGTACGTCGATCGTCCCCAGGAGCTTCTGCGCTATGTCGCCAAGGGTCGGGTTGGCGTCCACGAACACCGCGCGCAATGTTGAGGGGTTAGGCCGCATTGTCGGGCTCACATGAGCCGAGTGTCCTCTGGTGCGCGATCGAACCGATCGTGCCGGTTGTCGATGAACCTGAGCGG